>OBIC01000126.1_pt1 | contig 32407 bp, 27 predicted proteins | sample 1519831 | NCBI WGS metagenome assembly OBIC01 (sample SAMN03019805, study PRJEB22545) | beach sand metagenome | biome: beach; feature: sea beach; material: beach sand | place: USA: Municipal Pensacola Beach, FL | collected 2010-10-20 | depth 40-45 cm m
CTGGGTAAATTGAAGCGGCTGCTCTTCCGATCTGCCGCTTCAATTTGCCCAGACGGGTGCGCGGCAGGACGGTCCGGACCAACCGGTATTCCCGTAATTGACGATAGGCTGGCAGGGCCTTGCCCGCCTCCGCCACCGCATCGCGCAGCAATGTGCGCGCCTGCAATGCGCCGCGCGCACGAATCGCCGCATCGTCTGGAACGATAAGGCCGCAAAGCACGCCGGCCTGTTCAAAGATCGCGACATCGGCGATCAGCGGATGCGCACGATAGACTGCCTCCACCGTTTCGGGCGCGATATTCTTGCCATCAGGCAGCACGATCATCTCCTTCATCCGCCCGACCAGATGCAGATAGCCACGCCCGTCGATATAGCCGCGATCGCCGGTGCGGAACCAGCCATCCCCGGTGAAGGCCGCACGCGTGGCGTCGGGCAGGTTGCGATAGCCCGAGAAGACGCAGGGCCCGCGCGCCTGAACCTCGCCCCGGCCCGCATCATCGGCATTGGCAATTCTGAGAACGACCCCGGCCAGCGGCCGGCCGGCACTGTCAAGATTGACATAGCCGGGCCGGTTGAAGGTCAAAATCGGCGCGGTCTCGGTCAGCCCGTAACCGCTCAACACCTCCCAGCCCAACCCGACAAGCTTGTAGGCCACCGCCGGTTCAAGATGCGCACCGCCGCAAGCCAGCCGCACAAGCGCGGGCGCAAACCGCCGATGCAGGGCGGCGAACAGATGCCGTCCGACCCGCAAACCGGTCAGACGGAAAATCAGCACCGACAGCTTGAGCAGCAGCGCAAACAATCGCTGCCCGACCATGCCGCCACCGGCAAACTGTCCCGCGATCCCGGCAAGCAGCGCCGTGTAAAGCCCCGGCACGCCGATCAGTGTGGTGACATGCGCCGCACGCATGGCATGGGCAAGTTCGGGCCCGCTGACCCCGGCGGGCAAGACGAGCGTCGCCCCCGCCGACAGGCTGCCAAGCAGCCCGACAGTCAGCGGATAGGCGTGATGCAATGGCAGCGGCACAAGCGCCACGGTATCGGCCGTCAAAAGCCCCGCCGCGGCAAGCCCGTTGATATTGGCGATAAAGTTCCGATGGCTGAGGGGAACCGCCTTCGGCGCACCGGTCGTGCCGGATGTGTAAAGCCAGGCTGCGGCCGCGTCAGGGTCAAGATGCGGCGGATTAAGCGGTGGATCGGCGCACCAGTCGCGCCAGTCCGGCACACCGGCGCGGGCGCCGCCAAGCAGGCAGCAGGCCGGGCTCCCCGGCATCGCCCGGATCCAGCCCAGATGTTTGTCGGCAATCAAGGCATGGCGCGCACCGCTATCCGCGGCAAGCCGGCGAAGCTCATCCGCCGGCGCACCGTCATCAAGCGGCACCACGATCCCGCCCGCGCAAAGCACCGCAAAAAATCCGGCCACCCATTGCGGCGCGTTGGGGGCAACAAGCAGGACCGGCGTATCAGGGCCGACCCCACGCGCGACAAGCCCGCGCGCCAGCCGTCCGATATCGCGCGCCAACGCCGCATAGCTCAACGCGTCCGGCGCATCCCCCGCGTCAAACGCCATCACGGCGGGGCTGGCACCCCGCATCGCGAAGGATGCGACCAGATCCGGTAAACTGATAAGCTCTCTGCGCACCGCCGGTCACCTCGGGAATGTCACGACAATGATCGGTCAGTCTGTGACAAAGCCGGGCGGCGAACAAGCAAAGCGGCAGACGTCGCCTCATTTGCCTTGAATTCAGGCTCCCTTGAATTCGGGCTGGCGCTTTTCGTTGAAGGCGCGCACCCCTTCGCGCCGGTCCTGGGACACATACACCCGGTCATAGGCATCGAGTTCCTGCATCAGGCCGGTCTTGAGATCGGACTGAATCCCGAAATTCACCGCTTTCTTGACCTGCCGGATCGATAGCGGCGCATTGCCGCAGATCGCGGTCGCCGTGGCCAGCGCCTCGGGCAGCAGCGCGTCAGCCGCGCAGACCCGGTTGACAATCCCCCAGGCGAGCGCTTCGGCCGCACTGAAAGGTTTGGCGGTCATCAGAATTTCCTTGGCGCGCGGGGTGCCGGCCACACGCGGCAGGTTCTGGGTGCCGCCGCAACCGGGAATGATGCCAAGGCTCGTCTCGGTCAGCGCGAAACGCGCCCCTTCCGCCGCATAGGCGAAATCGCAGGCCAGCGCGATCTCGCACCCGCCGCCAAAGGCCGCGCCATTGACCGCGGCAATCACCGGCAGCGGGCAATCCATGATGCCATAGACCGCCTGCTCGAAAATCACGTGCTGGGCGCGCCATTGCCGGTCGGTCATGCCGTCGCGTTCCTTGAGATCGCCGCCGGCGCAGAACGCCTTGTCGCCGGTGCCGGTGATCACCACGCAGCGCACATCCCCGGCGTCCTGATTAAGGCCGTCCTGAAACACATCGCGCAGATCAAGCCCCATCTGCGTATTGAGTGCATTGCGCGCCTCGGGCCGGTTCAACCCGATCTGCAACAGCCCCGCCGCGGGACGCGTTAATTCCAAAGTTTCATACCGCTCCTGCATCACACCCTGCCCTTCCTGTCAGCTGCTTTGGCTCGTCTGCCGTTTCGCCGTTTTTACGCGGATAAAATTCGCGGCAAAAGGGAAAAGGGTGCGAATTTTCGCTGCGCCACTGCGCAAAAAGCTATATGGTGCCAGCAGATTTAACGATTTCAGCGCAACCAACAAACTTGCAGGGAGAAATAACATGCGGGAAGCCGTGATTGTTTCAACAGCACGCACCGGGCTGGCCAAGTCCTTCCGGGGCGGCTTTAACGCCACCCATGCCGGCGCCTTGGGCGGGCATGTGGTGAAACATGCAATCGAACGCGCGGGCATCGAGCCGGCGGAAGTCGATGACGTCTATATGGGCTGCGTCGCCCCCGATGGCGGGTCGACCGCCAATGTGGCGCGTTCCTCGGCCCTGTGGGCAGGCTGCCCGACCTCGGTTTCGGGTGTGACGATCAACCGCTACTGCTCGTCGGGCCTGCAATCGATTGCCATGGCCGCGCATCACATCATCCTCGACAATGCCGACATCGCGATCGGCGCGGGCGTGGAAACCATTTCCATGGGCGGCCATGTGGCGCAGGACCCCAAAGACCCGAAGCTGGCAGCGGAATATCCCGCCCTGTGGATGCCGATGATCGAAACCGCCGACATCGTGGCGAAGCGCTACAATGTCGCACGCGACTATCAGGACGAATATTCGCTGGAATCGCAGCGCCGCACCGCCGCCGCGCAGCAGGCCGGCAAGTTCGACGATGAAATCGTGCCGATGAAGACCAAAATGGCGGTCAAGGACAAGGAAACCGGCAAGGTCGAAATGAAGGAAGTCGTCGTCGACCGTGACGATTGCAACCGCCCCAACACCACCGCCGAAGGGCTTGCCTCGCTTGACCCGGTTCGCGGCGAGGGCAACTTCATCACCGCGGGCAATGCCAGCCAGCTGTCTGACGGTGCCTCCGCCTGCCTTCTGATGGAAGCCAAGGAAGCCGAACGCCGCGGCATCACGCCGATGGGGATCTTCAAAGGCTTTGCTGTTGGCGGTTGCGAACCCGATGAGATGGGGATCGGCCCGGTCTTTGCTATTCCGAAACTGCTGGAACGGACCGGCCTGTCGATCGACGATATCGATCTGTGGGAACTGAACGAAGCCTTCGCAAGCCAGGTGCTCTACAGCAAGGACAAGCTCGGCATTCCGCATGAGAAGCTGAATGTGAATGGCGGCTCGATCGCGATCGGCCACCCGTTCGGCATGACCGGCAGCCGGCTGACCGGCCATGCGCTGATCGAAGGCAAGCGCCGGGGCGCGAAAAACGTCGTCATCACCATGTGCATCGGTGGCGGCATGGGCGCAGCCGGCCTGTTCGAGGTCGTCTAACCCGTCAAATTCGCTTGAAACAGCTTTTCAAGCTTTTGGAAAAGCCGGGTCTTGTACCCGGCTTTTTCTTTTGCCCGAACCTGTGACGGGCCGGACTCGATCCCGTCCGCCGATTTCTCTAAACTCGACGCTTGTCCCGCTTACCAGCGGCGGAAGACCATAGGGCGATGACGACATTGAGATGACGACAGGGCGATGAGCACAGGGCGGACAAACCGGCGGCGATTTTTGAAAATCGCGGGCGCATCCGGGGTGATACTCGCCGCCTCGGGGACCGGTTACATGCTGACGCGCGGCCCGACGCGGGCCTTACGCCCCTGGGAACAGGCGGGCGCAGAACGCTACCCCGATCCGATGCGCGCGGCGCTGTCTTACGCGATTCTCGCGCCAAGCCCCTATAACCGGCAGCCCTGGCTTGTGCAGTTGCACGGCCCGCACGATGCGCTGCTTTACTGCGATCTCGACCGGCTGCTGCCCTATACCGATCCGTTCAACCGGCAAACCGTGATCGCGCTTGGTTGCTTTCTGGAACTGTTTTCGTTGGCGGCGGCGCAGGCAGGCTTCGCGGCGCAAATAACGCTGTTTCCTGAGGGCGACCCGGGCAACGGGCTTGACAAGCGGCCCATCGCCCGGCTGCATCTCGCGCCGCAGCCCGATATCCCCAAGGATCCGCTGTTTGCGCATTGCCGCGCGCGGCGCACGACCCGCGAACCCTTTGATATGGGTCGCGCGGTCCCGGCCGAACCACTCGCCCGGATGGCCCGCGCCACCCGGGCAACAACATCCGTCCGGTTTGGCGCGACCCGCGATCAGGCGGAGGCCGAGCAGCTGCGCCAGCTTGCCCGCGACGGCGTGCATCAGGAATTCGCCAGCCGCACGGTGCGGCAGGAAACCGCCGATTTCATGCGGATCGGCCGCCGCGAGATCGAACAAAGCCCCGACGGCATCGCGGTTTCCAACCCGGTTGTCGAGCTTTTGCAGCAATTTGACCTGATCGACCGGGAAAACATGGCGGCCCGCAAATCACGCGCCTTTGCCCTGGGGTTTGAGCGGATGGAACAGCTCGCTCTTGCCAGCCCGGGCTTCTTCTGGATCGCCACCGCCGATAATGACCGGGGCAGCCAGATCGCCGCCGGACGTGCCTATCTGCGCGCGTCATTGCAGGCCACCGCCGACGGGCTGGCCATGCAGCCGCTGAGCCAGACGCTGCGCGAATATCCGGGCATGCGCAAGCTCTATGTAAAGCTGCACCGGCTGCTGATGGAACAGCCCGGCGAGCGGATCCAGATGCTGGCGCGGATCGGCTATGCCGATCGGGTTCCGCCCGCCCCGCGATGGCCGCTTGAGCACCGGCTGCGGGCAACCGGGGTAAGCTGATCGCGCGCATCAGCCGGTAGCATTGCCGCGCAACATCATATAGACAGAATGCAACAGATACGCGCCACAATGCGACAGAATGAGACAACTGTTGCAAACTGTCGCGCAACAGGTCCGACGGGAGCGGAGAAGATGGCGGTAACTATCCCCTTTGTACGCGATATCGCGTTCGAATATGGCGTTTGCGAATGGGTGTCGCCGCTGATCCGCAGGGTGATCTGCAATAATCCGAGCGGCTTCACCTTCAAGGGGACGGGCACCTATATCGTGGGCCGCGGCAAGGTCGCGGTGATCGATCCGGGCCCGCTTGATGAGGCGCATGTCGCCGCGATCCTGAAGGCGGTTGAGGGGGAAACGGTCACCCATATCCTGATCACCCACACCCATATGGACCATTCCCCCGCCACCACACCGCTCAAGGCGGCGACCGGCAACCCGCCCGCCTATGGCTTCGGCCCGCATGGGGAAGGCAAGATCCTGGCCGGACAATCGGTCGAAGCAGGGGGTGATCAGGACTTCACCCCCGATATCCGCGTTGCCCATGGCGATGTCATCGAAGGCGATGGCTGGACCATCGAATGCGTGCATACGCCGGGCCATACCTCGAACCATCTGTGCTTTGCCCTGCGCGAGGAAAAGGTGCTGTTCACCGGCGATCATGTGATGGGCTGGTCAACCAGCGTCATCTCGCCGCCCGACGGGGATATGCGCGATTATATGGCAAGCCTCGATCTGCTGCTGACGCGCGACGATGCGGTGTACTGGCCGACCCATGGCCCGGCCATCACCGACCCCCATCCTTTTGTCCGCGCCTTCATCGACCATCGCGCGGAACGCGACGCGCAGATCCTTGCCTGTCTGGCGGACGGGATCGACACGATTGCCGGGATGGTCAAGCGGATGTACGCCGATGTGAACCCGCTGCTGCATCCGGCGGCGGCGCGGTCGGTGCTGTCGCATCTCATCAATCTTGTGCAGCAGGGCAAAGTGACGATCGCGGATGGCGCAGCACCCGGACCCGATGCACGCTACCGTCTGGGCTGACAGGCAAACCGGCAAAGGTCCGACACGCAAATGTGACGGTGGCGACAGCAAAGCAATGGATCAAACCTTGTTGACTTGCCCCGGCGCGATGCGAAAGGTTACATGATCGCCATGCAACGCTTCGCCAACCCTGCAAATTTTCTGGCCCTCGCCACGCGGCTGACCCCGTTCATGGCGGCGATCGCCTTCATTCTGCTGGCGGTCGGCAGCTATCTGGCCCTGTTCGTCGCACCCCCCGATTATCAGCAAGGCGATACGGTACGCATCATGTTCGTACATGTTCCCGCCGCCTGGATGACGACCTTCTGCTTCGGCGCGATGGCGGTTGCGAGCGCGGTCGGGCTGATCTGGGGGCATCCGGTCGCCTATGTCGCCGCCAAGGCGACAGCCCCCATCGGCGCGGCCTTCACCGTCATGGCCCTTGTCACGGGCGCATTATGGGGGCAGCCCATGTGGGGCACCTGGTGGGTGTGGGACGCAAGGCTGACCTCGGTCCTGATCCAGCTTTTTATCTATCTTGGCTATATGGCGCTGTGGAACGCGATCGAGGATCCCGTGCGCGGCGCCAAGGCCACAGCGATCTTCGCGCTTGTCGGGGCGGTCAATCTGCCGATCATCAAATTCTCGGTCGAATGGTGGAACACCCTGCATCAACCCGCCAGCATCGCACGGGTGGAAGGCCCCGCGATCCATAGCAGCATCCTGATCCCGCTTCTGATCATGCTGGCCGGATTTACGGTTTTCTATGTCTGGCTGCTGCTTGTGCGGATGCGGCGCGAAATTCTGGCGCGGCGCATCCGGTCGATCCAGCTGGCGCGCACCCGCAGCCTGCAAATGGGGGAGGCCGGCTGACATGGCGGAATTTTTTGCAATGGGCGGTTTTGCCGCCTTCGTCTGGCCGGCCTGGCTTACTGTCATCGTGCTGATGGCCGGCATCGCAGTTGCCAGCCTGCGCGGATTGCGGCAGGCGCAAGCCACCCTGGACGCCCTTGAATCCGAGGCGGAGCGCACATGACCCGCAAGCGCAGACGGCTTTATCTTGTGATCGGCGCGATGGCGCTGCTCGGCATTGCCGCGGCGCTTGTGCTAACCGCGATACGCGATACGCTTGTATTTTTCTACAGCCCGGCGGAACTGACCGAAAAGGATATCGCACCGGGCAAGAATTTCAGGCTGGGCGGTCTGGTCGCCGAAGGTTCGGTCGAGAAATTGCCCGACGGCCTCACCACCCGCTTTGTCATCACCGATCTCAGCGCCGAGGTGCCGGTGCTTTATCGTGACCTGCTGCCCGATCTGTTCCGCGAAGGGCAAGGTGTTGTGGCCGAAGGCACGCTCAACCCCGAAGGGGTTTTCATGGCCCGGCAGGTGCTGGCCAAACATGATGAGAATTACATGCCGCCCGAGGTTGCCGAGGCACTGAAAAAGTCCGGGCAATGGCAAGGCGATTCGGGGCAAGGCGATTCGGGGCAAGGCGATTCGGAACTGGGCACCGCGGAAACGGAATAGGACAGGCAGGCAAGCATGCTTCCAGAGATCGGAAATTTCGCCCTTGTGCTGGCCCTTGTGCTGGCAATTATTCAGGGCAGCCTGCCGATGATCGGCGCGCAGATCGGCAACCGGCAATTGATGGCGGTGGCCGAACCCGCCGCATTCGGACAGTTCCTGTTCGTCGCCATCGCCTTCGCGGTCCTGACCCATGCCTTTGTGGTGTCGGATTTTTCGGTGCTGACGGTTGTCGCCAATTCCCACAGCGCGAAGCCCATGCTCTACAAAATTTCGGGTGTTTGGGGCAATCATGAGGGCAGCCTTGTCTTGTGGGTGCTGATCCTCACCCTGTTCGGCGCGGCCGTTGCCCTGTTCGGGCGCAATTTACCGACCAGCCTGCGCGCGCGGGTGTTGAGCGTGCAGGCGATGATCGCGGCCGGTTTTCTGCTGTTCATGCTGCTGACCTCGAACCCGTTCTTGCGGGTGATCCCGCCGCCGCCCGACGGCAACGGGCTTAACCCGCTATTGCAGGATCCTGGTCTCGCCTTTCATCCGCCGTTCCTTTATCTCGGTTATGTCGGCTTTTCGATGGCCTTTTCATTTGCCGTTGCCGCCCTGATCGAGGGCCGCGTCGATCCGGCCTGGGCGCGCTGGGTCCGCCCCTGGACGCTGGCCGCCTGGTGTTTTCTGACGATCGGTATCGCCATGGGCTCCTGGTGGGCCTATTACGAGCTTGGCTGGGGCGGCTGGTGGTTCTGGGACCCGGTGGAAAATGCCTCTTTCATGCCCTGGCTGCTTGGCACCGCCCTGCTGCATTCGGCTATCGTCGTGGAAAAGCGCGATGCCTTGAAAAGCTGGACCCTGCTGCTGGCGATCCTCACCTTCTCGCTCAGCCTGCTTGGCACCTTCATCGTGCGCTCCGGGGTGCTGACATCGGTGCATGCCTTTGCGACCGATCCATCGCGCGGTGTTTTCATCCTTGCCCTGCTGATCGTGGCGATCGGCGGCTCGCTGACGCTGTTTGCGATTCGCGCGCCGGCATTGAAGGGCGGCGGGCTGTTCTCACCGATCAGCCGCGAGGCCGCGCTTGTGCTCAATAACTGGCTGCTGGCGACCGCCTGCGCGACGGTACTGCTGGGTACGCTTTATCCGCTATTCATGGATGCGCTGAGCGGCGGAGAGGACAAGGTGACCGTCGGGCCGCCCTACTATAATGCGACATTCGTGCCGCTGATGATTCCGCTGCTTATCGCCATGAGTATCGGGCCGCTGCTTGCGTGGAAGCGGGGCGATCTGCCTGGCGTGCTGCAACGGCTGAAATTCGCGGCAATCATTTCCGCGCTTATCGGGCTGGCGACGCTTTATCTGAGCTGGGGCGGGCCGGTGCTCGCGGCATTCGGCATCGCACTTGGCGCGTGGCTGATCCTCGGACCGGTGACCGACGCGGTCGAGCGGACAAAGCTGTTCCGCGCGCCGCTTGCGCAAAGCTGGGCGCGGGCCCGCGGGCTGCCGCGCGCAAGCTGGGGCGCGATGATGGCGCATGCGGGCATGGGGGTGCTCGTCCTCGGCATCACCGGCAGCACCGCCTGGACGGAGGAGAAAATCACCGTCATGCGCCAGGGGGAAACGGTCACGGTCGGCGGTTATGACTATCGCTTTGAGGGCGCGGAACAGGTTGCAGGCCCCAATTACAGCGCCATACGCGGGCATTTCAGCGCCAGCCGGGATGGGCGTGAAATCGCGACCCTGGCGCCTGAGGCGCGCAGCTATCCCACCCCGCCGATGGACACCACCGAAGCCGCGATCCACCCGCGTCTGAGCGGCGATCTGTTCGCGGTGATCGGCGAAAGGCAGGCAGATGGCGGCTGGGCGGCACGGCTTTATTTCCGGCCGTTTCTGTCCTGGATCTGGGTCGGCTGCATCCTGATGACTTTGGGCGGCGTCATCAGCCTGACCGACCGGCGCCACCGGGTGGGCGCACCGCGCCGGGCCATACCGAAAAACCGCACACAGAAGCCAGGCGCATCGCAGCCTGCCCCGGCGGAGTGACGATCATGCGCTGGCGCAGTTTCATCCCGCTTGCCCTGTTCGGGGTTTTGGCCGTCGCGCTGTTTGTCGGGCTTGACCTCAATCCGCGGATCATCCCATCCGCGCTTATCGGTAAACCCGCGCCCGCGCTTGACCTGCCACCGCTGCCGGGCAAGGAACCCGGGCTGGTCGCCGCCGCACTGCGCGACGGGAAGCCGACACTTGTCAATATCTGGGCCTCCTGGTGCGGTCCCTGCCGGATCGAGCATCCGCAGCTTATGGCGTTGGCCGAAGACAATGTCATTCGCATGATCGGCGTCAACTACAAGGATCAGCAGGCCAATGCCCTGCGCTTTCTCGCGCAACTTGGCGACCCTTACGAATCCGTCGGGGTTGATGCCACCGGCCGGACATCGATCGACTGGGGCGTTTACGGGGTGCCCGAAACCTTCATCCTGGATGGGAAAGGTCAGATCCTGCTCAAACATGTCGGACCGATCCGGGAAAAGGACCTGCAGGAGAAAATCCTGCCCGCAATCGCCGCAGCAAAGCAGGGATCTGGATCATGAGACACCGCTTCTTTCTGCCGCTGCTATTCGCCTTGCTGTTACCATTACAGGCGATGGCGATTGCTTTCGATGTGGAGCAACTGCCCGATCCCACACAAGAGGCCCGCGCCCGCACCCTGATGCGCGAGCTGCGTTGCCTTGTCTGCCAGAATCAGTCGATCGAGGATTCGAATGCCACGCTTGCCAAGGATCTGCGCAAGATCGTCCGGCAGCGGATCGAAGCCGGCGACAGTGATGCGGAGGTAAGGCAGTTTCTGGTCGACCGGTATGGTGAATGGGTATTGATGCGGCCACCCTTCAAACTGACCACCTTGCTGTTGTGGCTTGGCCCGGTGCTACTGCTGGCGGTGGGGGGGATCGCTCTGCTAATCGGCATAAGACGCGGAAAACAAGTGCAGCAGGCACAGGCGCTGAGCCCGGAGGAAGAAGCCCGGATTGAGGCATTGACCCGCGACCCCTGAGCCGGCGCGAAGCGGGGCAAGCACGAATTATCGCAGGGCAGACCCGACCGCGCCCGTCTGTTAACTTTTCGCCAATTTTTGTCTGGCAAACTTGGCATTCAGTGTTCCTGATCCATGGAATTGTGTCTTCATGCCCGTTATCGGCCCCTCCAATCTGATCGGTGCGCAGGCCTATGCCTCGCAAATCCGCCGCCAATCAGCGGAAAATACCGATGTGCGCGCAGCGGCCATTCAGCGCGAGGCAAGCGAACGGACAAGCCGGCAGCAAAGCGCGCGCGATGAAGCGGTCCGTATCGATTTGCGGCAGGTCGATGCGAAACGCACCGCCCGGCAGCTTGAGTTGGCGGAATTGAGCGAAGCGCGGCCTGAGCAAGGCACAAGCAGGCTGAGCAGCGCGTTGAACCCGACCCTTGGCGAAGTTGAACGCCGCGCCAATCCCGAAGCGCAGCCCCGCCCGGCACCGGCCAGCCGCGAAGCCCCCAACGGGGCGGCCAGAGAGCGCTTCGTGCCGCCGGGCACACAGCTCGATATTCGCGTCTAAATTTCCTGCTCGGGCTCAGGCGCGCTTGCCCCCGCCCATTCCGCGCGCACGGCGTGATCTGTTTCCCCCGCCAGATAGCGAGCGCTGAGCTTGGTAATCTGCGCCGCATCGGCAAGCTGCCCCACCGCCCAGACCGCCATCGCGCGAACAAGCGGTGAGCGGTCTTCAAGCAACCGCACCACCGCCCCGAGCAAGGCCCGGTCACCGCTATTGCCCGCCGCGATAAGGCAATTGCGCACAAACCGGTCACGCCCCGTGCGCTTGATCGGCGAACCGGCAAAACGCGCCCGGAACGCCACATCGTCAAGTTCGAGCAATTCACCCAAATGCGGGTTATCGGCGCTGGCGCGCGGGTGAAAGGCGGCTTCGGACGCGGTGCGCGCCCATTTGTTCCACGGACAGACAGCCAGACAATCGTCGCAGCCATAAATCCGGTTGCCCATGGCGCGGCGGAATTCGGGCGCGATATGGCCTGCATATTCGATCGTCAGATAGGAGATGCAGCGCCGCGCATCGAGCTGGCGCGGTGCGGGAAACGCGCCTGTCGGACAGATATCGAGACAGGCGCGGCAGGAACCGCAATGATCGGGCTCCGGATTATCGGGGGTAAGCGGCAAGGTCGTGAATATCGCCCCCAGAAACAGCCAGGAGCCGAATTGCCGCGACACCAGATTGGTATGCTTGCCCTGCCAGCCAAGCGCGGCGGCGCGCGCCAGCGGCTTTTCCAGGACCGGCGCGGTGTCGACGAACACCTTGACCTCAGCCCCGGTTTCGCGATGCAGCCAGCCGGCAACCTTTTTCAGCCGCTTTTTCACGATAATGTGATAATCGCGCCCCTGGGCATAGCAGGAGATATTGCCCGCCGATCGGTGCGCAAGCTTTTCCATCGGGTTGCGCGCAGGCGCATAATTCATCCCCAGCATGATGACGCTGCGCACATCAGGCCACAAGGTGAAGGGATCGGCCCGGCGATCCGCCTTGGCCGCAAGCCACGCCATCTCCCCCTGCCGGCCGAGGGCAAGGAACGTTCTGAACCGCGCGCCATCTTCGGCAATCGCGGCGGGATCGGCGATGCCAAACGCCGCAAACCCCGCCGCATCTGCCTCAGCCCGCAGCCGGGAAACCAGATCCTGTGGTCCTTGCTGCCCCACTCAAAAATCCAGATCCGTGTAATGGGCGGGCGGGGAAAAGCCCGCGACCTTATCGGCAAGCAGCGGGCGGAAACTCGGCCGGGATTTGATCGGCGCATACCATTCCTTGACCAGCGGATAATCGTCCCACGGCACCTCTCCCAGAAAATCGAGACAGGAAAGCTGCGCCGCGGCGGCAATATCGGCGAGGCTGAATTCCGCCCCCCCGAGCCAGCGGCGATGATCGATCAGATTGGACATATATTTCAGATGAATGGCAAGATTCGCATAGCCCGCGCGCAGAGCCTGCCCGTCAGGGGTACCATGCCCCATCAACCGCTTGTTGAGCTTTTCATAGAGGATATAGGCGGTCACCTCGCGGTGAAATTTCTGATCGAACCAGGCAACCAGCCGCCGCACCTCGGCGCGCGCGGCCGGATCAAAGCCGATCAGGCGCCGGTCGGGATAGGCCTCATCGAGATATTCGCAGATCGCCTGACTGTCGCAGATGACGGGCCGGGCCGCTTCTTCCACCAGCACCGGCACCTGTGCGGCGGGATTGAGCCGCACGAATTCGGGCCGCCGCTGCCAGGGATATTCGGCGTGCAGGGTGAAGCCGAGCCCCTTTTCCGCAAGCGCGAGACGCACCTTGCGGCAGAAGGGAGAGAGCGGCAGATGATAGAGCATACGCATGCGCGCACTTTATCGTATCTTGCAAATAGCCGATAGCGGTGTGGGGTGATATAGATGCCCTGCGGACAGGGGTAACAAGGCCGGGGCGAACAGGCAGAGGCGGGGTATTTCCAGCGGTATAACCGATACCGGCTTGCCCCGATGCGCCGCTCCCGCGCCAATTATATGCGCCTTCAACTGCCTGACGCGGGGTAATTGACCGGGACCATTCAGTGACTTTTTTACAAATTTTCATTCTGGCCCTGATCCAGGGCATTACCGAATTCCTGCCGATTTCATCCTCGGGCCATCTTGTCCTTCTTCCCTTGCTCACCGACTGGCCCGATCAGGGGCTTTTGCTTGATGTCGCGGTGCATGTGGGGACGCTTCTGGCCGTGATGATCTATTTCCGCCGCGACGTGCTGCGGATGGCGCTTGGCGTGCGCCATCTTTCCCAAGGCCGGCGCAGCGCGGAAGCCCGGCTTGTCAGCCTGATCGCGCTATCGGCGCTACCGATCATCCTCGCAGGCCCCGTTCTGCTCTATTTCGATCTGACGGGGCTGATGCGCAATGCAGCGCTGATCGGCTGGACCACGCTGGGTTTTGGCATTCTGCTTTATATCGCCGATCAGTTGGGGGTAACGATTTACCGGCTGGAACATCTGCGGCTGCATACGGCAATCTGGCTCGGGCTTGCGCAGATCCTTGCGCTTGTTCCGGGCACCAGCCGTTCGGGCATCACGATTACAGCGGCGCGGATTTTCGGGTTCGAGCGGCGCGATGCGGCGCGCATTTCCATGCTGATGTCGATCCCGACGATTGCCGGAGCGGGCCTGCTTGGCGGGATCGAACTTTACCGCAGCGGCGAAACAACCCTGCAAAGCGAGGCGGTTTTCGCCGCGACACTTGCCTTCGGATCGGCGCTGCTGGCTATCAGGCTATTCATGAAATGGCTTGAACGCGCCAGCCTGACGCCTTTTGTGATCTACCGCATCCTGCTCGGGGCGGGGCTGCTGATCTGGGTATATTATTTCAACTAACCTGCCCCCGGGCGCAGCCGGTCAGGCATATTTGCGGCTATCGAACTGCCCGGTCCGCCGATAGCGATGCAGATAGCTTGGCAGAATAACTTCGGCCGATGTCGGGTTCGCGATACCAAGATCGGCAAGGCCGGGCAGATCGTCGGCCGGCACATTGTCGATCTGCAACTGATTGACCTGATCGACGGTCAGCAGCGGTTTGGGCAATAATTGCAGAAACGCCGCCTGTATTCTGGCGGCGAAAACCGGCACCGGCAGCAACAGACGCCGACGTTCGGTTTCTTGCAGCACAAGCGCCATCAGCTCGCGGAAGCTGTAGATGCGCGGACCGCCGAGCTCGTAAATCGCGCCAGCGGTGGCCGGATCGTCGAGCGCGGCCAAAATCGCATCGGCGACATCGCCCACATAGACGGGCTGGAAGCGGGTCTCGCCGCCGCCAATCAGGGGCAGCGCCGGCAAAAAACGCGCCAGCGCGGCAAACCGGTTGAAGAAATCATCTTCCGGGCCGAACACAAGCGAAGGACGCAGGATCGTCGCCTCGGGGAATTCTTCGCGGCAGGCTGCCTCCCCCGCCGCCTTGCTGCGCCCGTATTTCGACGGCGAATCCGGATCCGCCCCGATCGCCGAGACATGGATGAGCCGCTTGACCCCTTCCGCGCGCGCCGCCCGGGCAATCGCGCCGACCCCCGCATGATGCACCGCGTCGAATTTCTGCGGCCCCGATTCGTTCAGGATCCCGACCAGATTGATCGCATAGTCCGCCCCTTTCAGCGCCCGTGCGATAGTGCTTGGATAACGGATATTGACCTGCACCGGCTCGATCTGGCCGACATCGCCCATCGGCTTGAGAAAGCCCGCGAGATTAGGCTCGCGCACCCCCGCACGTACGCGGATACCGCGCTTCGCCAACCGCCGAATGAGATGGCGCCCGATAAACCCGGATCCGCCAAATACCGTGATCAGTTCGCCCGCCATAACACCCTCTTCATTCTCGTCCGGCTTTGTTTCCCGCAAGCCATGCGACAGCCGCAAACCCGGAAATTCATCGCATATACCCTTTTAACGCAGACTTACCCGAAAAGGTATAAAAGACCAACAGCCTTGCTCTCCCGCCGGATTCGGGCAACGAGAATTTGCCGCAATTCAGAAAAACCTTTGACATTGCCGCCGTGCAAAGCTACGTCAACGCCCTGTTGGGCCCAGGTGGCGGAATTGGTAGACGCGCTAGCTTCAGGTGCTAGTGCCCGTATGGGCGTGGAAGTTCGAGTCTTCTCCTGGGCACCATCCGCAATTGTTCCTCCGCAATTGCTCCCCTGCAATTGTTCCATTGCGCATATCTGCGGCATTGGAACTCTGTTAAGCTTGCCGCGCTAGTTTTGGCGCCCATTGGCAAGATTTGAGAATTTCATGGATATCCAGTTTCATACCGGCGACCTTCCCGATCATGTGCAGTTTCGCGATTCGGTTGCGATCGATACGGAAACAATGGGGCTGAACCCGCTGCGCGACCGGTTATGCGTTGTGCAGCTTTCCGCCGGCGACGGATCGGCGCATCTTGTGCGGCTGCCCAAGGGGCAATATGCGGCGCCCAACCTCAAGCGCCTGCTCGCGGACCCCGGAATCATCAAGATTTTCCACTTCGCCCGCTTTGATGTGGCGGTGCTGAAACATTATCTTCAGGTCGATACAACGCCGATCTATTGCACCAAGATCGCGTCGAAACTGATCCGTACCTATACCGACCGGCACGGCTTGCGCGATGTGTGCAAGGAACTGCTGAATGTGGATATTTCAAAGGGTCAGCAAAGCTCGGACTGGGGCAATGACGATTTGAGCGACGCACAATGCAAATATGCCGCCTCGGACGTTTTGCATCTGCATGCCCTGAAAAGCCATCTCGACACCATGCTGGAACGTGAAGGCCGGCGGGAGCTTGCCCAGGCCTGCTTCGATTTTCTGCCGGTCCGGGCGGAACTCGACCTTCTGGGCTGGTCGGAGACCGATATTTTCTCCCATTGACCCGGAACGCCGCCGCGCAACAATCGCCGCTGGCATAATTGACCGATGATCCTGCGCAATTGCCGCGATAAGCATCTGAAATATTTGACCAATAGAGTTTAGCTGCGCATACTCGGGGAATCTGGCATGATTTTCGCTTTGCGGCGAAATTTCATCGCGCATCGGCAAGCGCAACCTTTTGTCCGATCAGCGGGAGCACGCTTTAGTTCATGAGCTCTGACAAGACCATCACCTCCGGTGCCACATCCGGCGCGCATCCTGTTGACGCGCCGGAAATCGCGGCGGGACGGCGCGTACTGACGACAGCGGCGCAGGCGCTGCAGTCGATGGCGCAATCGCTTGATGGGGAATTTACCCGCGCGGTGGATATCTTATGCGCGGTGCATGGCCGGGTGATTGTCAGCGGCATGGGAAAAAGCGGCCATATTGCCCGCAAGCTTGCCGCAACGCTCGCCTCCACCGGCACGCCCGCCCAGTTCATTCACCCCGGCGAGGCAAGCCATGGCGATCTGGGCATGATCACGCCAGCCGATGCCTGCCTGATGCTGTCCAATTCAGGCGAAACCCCCGAGCTTAACGATCTGATCGCACATACGCGCCGCTACAAGATCCCGCTGATCGGCGTCGCGCGTCATCCCGAATCCACCTTGCTGCGCAGCGCCGATGTCGCGCTTGTGCTGCCGCCCGCACCCGAAGCCTGCCCCATGGGCAAGGCGCCGACGACATCAACGACGGTGACCTTGTCGCTTGGCGACGCGCTGGCCGTGGCCGTGATGGAGCGCAAGGGGTTTTCTATCGACGATTACCGGTTGCTGCATCCGGGCGGCCAGATCGGCAAGTCTCTCCTGCGGGTGCGCGATCTGATGCATCTGGATAATCTGCCGCTCGTCGGCCCTGACGCCGATATGCGCGAAGTCCTGCTGGTCATGACGTCGGGACGGTTCGGTTGCGCCGGTGTGGTGAATGCCGAGGCGGCGCTGATCGGAATCATCACCGATGGCGATCTGCGCCGTCATATGACAGATGGGGGTTTGCTGTCGCTGCGGGCGGAAGATGTGATGACCGCCAACCCCAAAACCATTCACGAATCAGCGCTTGCCGCCGAAGCGCTGGGGCTGATGGCAGGCAAAATCACCTGCCTGTTTGTCAGTAAAGACAATAGCGGCAATGGGACACGAGCGAAACCGGTCGGCATTCTGCATATCCATGACTGTCTGCGCGCGGGGGTTGCCTGATGGCGGAGACGGATAGCGAGGATATGTTGAAGACCGCGCGCGCACCGCTGCCCGCCAATGCGGATCTCAACCGGCGCAGCCGGCGTATCCGTATCCTGAAAGTGCTGCTGCCGCTGACCGCGGTTGCCCTGCTGATCGGTATCATCGCCTGGCCGGGTATTATCAGCACGGATGCGAATTTTGCGCTGACTTATGCCAATATTTCCACGGTCAATGACGATTTGCGCATGATCAGCCCGCGCTTCACCGGAAGCGATGCGCAAAATCGCCGCTATATCATCACCGCCGATATGGCGACCCAGCAGGAAAGCGACCGCGAGCTTGTGACGCTTGATATTCTGCAGGCGGATATTGCGATGGCGGATGGCTCATGGCTCGCGGTGAGCGCGGCCACCGGCGAATTTCATACCGGCCGGCAGACCCTGCTGCTGGAAGGCCGGATCGACGCCTATTCGGATCTTGGTTACGAATTCCACGCCAAGACAGCGGCAATCGATCTGAATGAAGGCAGCCTGACAAGCGATCTGCCCGTGCAGGGCCAGGGTCCGCTGGGGCAGCTTTCGGCAAACGGTATCCGCGTGAGCGAGCGGGGCCAGAACATGCTGTTTATCGGCGGCGTCAAGGTCACGATTTTCCCGCAGACAGGAGCGGCAAGTTAATGCGTCTGTTGCCCCGGCCGATATTTCAGAAAATTTTAGGACGCGTTTGCATGACTGGCAGCAGCATGATTTCTTACTGGCAACGGTTCGGATATGGCATGACATATGTCCTTGCGGTCAGCCTGCTCTGCCTCGCATTCGCCACACCCGCCACCGCCCAGAACGGCAAGCCGCAACTGGGCTTTGCGCATGACACAAGCCAGCCGCTTGAAATCACCGCCGACAGCCTGGAGGTCGCGCAGCAGAACCAGACGGCGGTTTTTGTCGGTAATGTGCGCGCATCCCAGGGTGAGCTGCAGCTGACCGCGGACAGCCTGCGGGTCTATTATCGCGATCAGGGCAGCAGCCAGACCCCGACCCAGGGGGCGATATCCCGGCTTGATGCGATCGGCAATGTCACCATGACCTCGCCCGCGGAATCGGCGACCAGCGAATGGGCGGTTTACGATGTCGACAAGGGGGCCATCACCCTGGGCGGGCAGGTGGCGCTGACACGCGGGGAAAATATCATCCGCGGCGCCCAGCTTGTGGTGGATCTGAATACCGGGCTAAGCCGGATCGTTGGCACGGGCGGCAATCAGGGACGCGTGAAGGGCGTTTTCGTACCCGCGCAACAGGGCAAGAAATAGGTTGGGGAATGGCGAAAATGCAGCGCGAAGATAAAGCCACGGGCGCATCGGGCGCATCGGGCGAAGGACCGCGACAGATACCGGAAGGCGAAGATAACGGCCCCAGGCTGGTGCAGGAAAATAGCGGCCTTGTCGCTGACCGGATTGGCAAAAGTTACAAGAAAAGGCCCGTCGTCCGCGAGGTCAGCCTGAAGCTGCAGCGTGGCGAAGTCGTTGGGTTGCTAGGACCCAACGGGGCGGGCAAGACGACCTGTTTTTATATGATCACCGGGCTGATCGGCGTCGATACCGGGGCGATCCGGCTTGACGGGCACGATGTCACGCAGCTTCCCATGTATCGTCGCGCACGCCTTGGGGTCGGCTATCTGCCGCAGGAGGCCTCGATCTTTCGCGGCCTGACGGTCGAACAGAATATTCAGGCGATCATCGAAATGGTCGAACCCGATGCCGATCACCGGGAGGCGATCCTCGACGAATTGCTGGCGGAGTTTTCGATTACCCATTTGCGCCGGACGCCGGCCTTGGCGCTGTCGGGCGGCGAAAGACGGCGTGTCGAAATCGCACGCGCGCTGGCCACCCGCCCCGCCTTCATGCTGCTTGACGAACCGTTTGCCGGCATCGACCCGATTGCCATCGGCGATATTCGCGAACTTGTCGGGCAGCTGTGCGAACGCGGCATTGGCGTGCTGATTACCGATCACAATGTGCGCGAAACACTCGATCTGATCGACCGGGCCTATATCATCCATGAGGGCCGGGTATTGATGGAGGGCAAACCGGAAGAAATTGTCGGCAATCAGGATGTCCGGCGGGTTTATCTCGGTGAGCGTTTCAGTCTTTAACATCCAGCAACCATTCGGCATTAGAATTTCTTAGCGATTAAGAAAGGACTGTGGCAGGAACAATGGCGCTGTCGCCCCGACTGGAACTCAAGCAGACGCAGGGTCTTGTCATGACCCCGCAATTGCAGCAGGCAATCAAACTGCTGCAATTGTCGAATATTGAGCTTGAGGCCTATGTTGCCGCCGAGATGGAGCGTAATCCGCTGCTCGACTGGGATGACGGCAATGCACGCGATCAGCGTGACGATCATCCGCATGCAGATACCGATAGCGCGACCGACCGGTCACCCACCGCCACTCAAGGGCCCGAAGCCGGGCTCGATCTGCGCGAGGATGCGCCCGCCGCAGGCGCGACCGATACGCTCGATACCGACTATGAAAATCTCTATGATGGCGATAGCGGCTCGGATACCGCGCGTGAACCAGCCTCGCAGCCTTCCCTGACCGGCGAAAGCTGGGCCAATGCGGGCGGCGAGGGCCGCGGCGGCAGCTTCGAGCTGCGTGAATTCAATTTCGACGAAATGGTCGGTGCGGAAATCTCCCTGCGCGATCACCTGATCGAACAGCTTCATCTGGCTACCGGCAATCCGCAGCATCAGCTGATCGGGGTGCAGTTGATCGACAGCCTGGATGAGGCGGGCTATCTGCGCGAGCCATTGACCGAACTCGCCGCCCGCATCGGCTGCACATTGCCGGATGCCGAAACTGTGCTGGAAATCCTGCAGCAATTCGAACCGACCGGCGTCTTTGCCCGCGATCTTGTGGAATGTCTTGCATTGCAGTTGCGCGAACGCAACCGCTGCGACCCGGCGATGCAGGCCTTGCTCGACAATCTCGCACTGCTGGCGCAGCGCGACAAGGATGCGCTGATACAGTTGTGCGGCGTCGATGCGGAAGATCTGTCGGACATGATCGCCGAGCTACGCGCACTCAATCCCAAGCCCGGTCTGAGCTTTGGCGGCGCGCCGGTGCAGCCGATCGTCCCTGACGTCTTCGTGCAGCGAGCCAATGACGGCAGCTGGAAGGTCGAACTCAATAACGCCACTTTGCCGCGGGTGCTCGTCAATGCGCAATATTGCGCCTCAATCGATACGCGCCACGCCAAGCCCGAGGAACGGCAATATATTTCCGAATGCCTGAGCAACGCCAACTGGCTCGTGAAAAGCCTGGCGCAGCGCGCGCGAACCATTCTCAAGGTTTCGTCGGAAATCGTGAAGCAGCAGCATGGCTTTTTCGAACATGGCGTGTCGCATCTGAAGCCGCTCAATCTGCGCACTGTGGCCGAGGCAATCGATATGCATGAATCGACAGTCAGCCGCGTGACCGCAAACAAATATGTGGCCACAAGCCGCGGCATCTACGAAATGAAATATTTCTTTACCGCATCGATCGCCTCAAGCCGGGGCGGCGACGCGCATTCGGCTGAATCTGTCCGTCATCAGATCAAAACCCTGATCGATGGCGAGGCGCCCGATAAAATTCTGTCTGATGACAAACTTGTCGCATTGCTGCGGGCGCAAGGAATTGATATTGCACGGCGCACCGTCGCGAAATATCGCGAAGCGATGCGCATCCCCTCATCGGTGCAACGGCGGCGCGAAAAACGCCTGTCCGCCTGAGGTCGGCAATTCCGGGCCGGCCGCTTCCCTGCCCCTGCTTGCTGCCTACTTGTTCAGAAGATCGCGCACCTGCCGGTTGACGAAGGCAATCTTCGCAACACTCAGCATGCCGGTCCGCATTTCCTGCATAAGCTCCGCGGTGCGGCGTACCGTCCGCGCATGACTTGCAAGCCAGGCATCGACCGATTCCTCGGGCCCGAGCTTTTCATCCAGGATAAGCGCCTGTGACGTCAGCACCCGTTGCTGCCCGAACAGATCGTCGATCATGGCATTCATGGCAAGCCGCTCCCAATGCCCGTCAACAACGCCGCCTTCGGCACTGGCCCGCAGCCAGTCGAGCTGCAATTCCGATCCGACCTTGAAGAAGGCACAGGCGACATCGCCGATCTTGCGGCCCGTATCGCGCGCAACCAAGACCATTTCCGCCGCCGCCGCCATCGGCTCGAATGCCGCCGCCTCCCAGGCGAGCCGCTCGGGCACATCGGAGCCAAGCAAGTCATTACGCCGCCGCTCGAACGCCGCGGCCTCGAACGCCGACAGATGCCTGTCGATCTCGCCGCGAAGCTGGCCGATTTCGCGCTGATAGATATCGACGGTGGCGCCGATATCAAGCGGCTGCGGCACGTTGCGCAGGAACCAGATCGTCACGCGGCGCAGCAATTCGCGGCCGTCGAGATGCATCTGCCCCTGCACATCCGTGCCGACCTTGTTGTCGAGCGCGGAAAGGGCCTGCCAGCAGCTGCGCATCTGCAGGCTTTCACGCGCCACGACATAGGCGCGCAGAATTTCCGCGACGTCGAAGCCTGTTTCTTCCGCCACCGAATTGACGAAAGTCGGGCCCATCCTGTTGACGACCGAATTGGCCAGCAGCGTGGCGCTGATTTCGCGGCGCAACCGATGGGCACGGATGGCTTCCGTATAGGGCCCGCGCAGCGGTGTGGGGAAATAGTCGATGAGGTCCTGCGCAAGATAGGGCTCATCAGGCACATCGGTATCAAGCAGCGCCTGGAAAAGGTCGTTTTTCGCATAGGCTGTCAGCACAGCGATTTCAGGCCGCGTCAGCCCGGCACCGGCGGCGGCGCGCTCGGACAGCTCCTCATCCTTGGGCAGGAATTCGATCGCAGGATCGAGCTTGCCCTGCCGTTCGAGGCTGCGCATATAGCGCAGATGCGCATCGCGCATCTGATAGGCCTGCATCGCTTCCAGGCTGATCGCAAGGGTTTGCTGATAATTATTGTTCAGCACAAGACCGGCGACCTCGTCGGTCATGTCAGCCAGCAACCGGTCGCGCTGCTTGCCGGTCATATCGCCTGCCGCGACGACCGATCCCAGCACGATCTTGATATTAACCTCATGATCCGAACAATCGACGCCGGCCGCATTGTCCACCGCATCGGTATTGATGCGGCCGCCTTTTTTGGCGAACTCGATCCGCGCCAGTTGCGTGCAGCCGAGATTGGCGCCTTCGCCGACCACCTTGACGCGCAGTTCGGATGCATCGACCCGCACACCTTCATTGGCCTTGTCGCCGACATCGAGATGACTTTCCCCGGCAGCCTTCACATAAGTCCCGATACCGCCGAACCATAACAGGTCCGCATTGGTTTTGAGCAATGCGCGGATCAGGTCGTTGGGGGCAAGTGCCGCGCTCTTCAGGCCCGTCAGGTTCTGAATTTCCGGCGTCAGAGGGATCGACTTCGCCGTACGGCTGAACACACCGCCTCCCTTGCTGATCAGCCCTTTATCGTAATCCTGCCAGGAGGAACGCGGCAGTGCGAACAGCCTTTGACGTTCACGATAGCTTGCAGCCGGATCAGGGTCGGGATCGATGAAAATATCGCGGTGGTCGAAAGCGGCGATCAGACGGGTCTGTTGCGACAGCAACATACCATTGCCGAAAACATCGCCCGACATATCGCCGCAACCGATGGTGGTGAAAGGCGTGGTCTGAATATCGGTGCCCAATTCCCGGAAGTGGCGCTTCACCGCTTCCCACGCGCCGCGTGCGGTAATGCCCATCTTCTTGTGATCGTAGCCCGCCGATCCGCCCGATGCGAACGCATCGTCGAGCCAGAAACCATAATCGCGCGCCACCTGATTTGCGATATCGGAAAAAGTCGCCGTCCCCTTATCGGCCGCGACAACCAGATAAGGATCATCCGCGTCATAGCGCACAAGCTGTGTCGGCGGAACGACCCTGTTATCCACCAGATTATCCGTGAGATCGAGCAAACCCGAAATGAACAGCCGGTAGCAGGCAATCGCCTCTTCCTGCGCGTCATCGCGGGAAGCATTGGCCGGAATTTGTTTCGGGACGAACCCGCCTTTCGAGCCAACCGGCACAATCACGGCGTTCTTGACCTGCTGCGCCTTGACAAGCCCGAGCACCTCGGTCCGGAAATCCTCCCGCCTATCGGACCAGCGCAACCCGCCCCGCGCGACCTTGCCGCCGCGCAGATGCACCCCTTCCACCCGCGGCGAATAGACGAAAATCTCGACTTGCGGCCGTGGTTTGGGCAGTTCGTCGATTGCCTTGCTGTCGAATTTGAAAGACAGATAGCTCTTATGCCCGCCATCCGCACCGGACTGAAAGAAATTCGTCCGCAATGTCGCATCGATCAGATTAAGGAAGCGGCGCAGGATCCGATCGTCGTCAAGACTTGCGACCGCGTCGAGCGCGGCATTGATTTCAGCCCGCAATTTCTTCTGGGCAGCATCACTCCTGCCGGCATTTTCCGGATCGAACCGGAGCGTAAAAACTTCAATCAGCTTACGAACGATACCAGGGTTATCGTTCAGCGCGCGCTCCATATATTCCTGACTGTAGGTGATCGCCGCCTGGCGCAGAAATTTCGTATAGGCCCGTAGAATGACGATCTCACGCCAGCTCAAATCGGCGCGCAAGGCGAGCTTGTTAAACCCGTCATTCTCGACCTGACGCGTCCATAAAGCCTGGAACAGATCTTCAAGCCTGCCCCGCGATTTCGCCAGATCGACCGGCCGACCTTCCGCTTCGCCCATGATGAAATCGTGCAGCCAGAACAGTTCGCCGTCGCGCTTGCGGATCGCGTAGGGATGCTCGCCGATGACACGCAGACCGATATTCTCAAGCATCGGCAGGCAATCGCTCAATGGCACGGCTTCATCGCGCTGAAACAGCTTGAAACGTATCGTCGCCTCGTCATCTTCCACATTGCGGTAGAAGGCGACGCCGATCCCACCCTTTCGCGCGGCAAGATGTTCCATCCGGTCGATGTCATGTACCGCCAGACTGGAATGAAACCGTTCGCAATAATCGCTGGGAAAGCTGTTGCGATATTGATCCCACAGCTTCAGTCCGCGTTCGCCCCCCGCATGGGCGAGAATTGCCTCATGCAGATGATCGGACCATTGCCGGGCCGCCTGATCGATCCGCGTTTCAAGCTGTTCGATATCGACTTGCGGCACAGAACCCGGGGTCGTGCGGATCATGAAATGTACGCGCGCCAGCGGCTCGTCGCCGAATTCAGGCGAAAAACCGGTTACCTTGCCGTCAAAGGATTCCGCCAGCAAATCGCCGATTTCACGCCGCAGATCGGTATGAAACCGCTCGCGGGCGATAAAGACAAGACAGGACACAAAACGCTCAAACCGGTCCTGCCGAATGAAAAGCCGGGTGCGCGGCCGCTCAAGCAAGCGCAGCATACCCAAAGCATTGCCGTAAAGCGTGTCGGATGGCGCCTGGAATAATTCATCGCGCGGATAGGTCGCGAGAATATTCAGCAAAGCCTTGCCGTCATGGCTGTCAGGCGCAAAACCCGCCTTTTTCAGTATCTGGCTGACCTTGTGACGCAATAGCGGAATATCGCCAGGCACCCGGTTATAGGCGCTTGAGGTGAATAGGCCGATAAAGCGTTTTTCACCAATAACCTCACCATCGGCATTGAACTGTTTGACGCCGATATAGTCCATATGGGTCGTGCGATGCACGACCGACCGGACATCGGTCTTGGTAATAATCAGCGGCACCGGCTGTTTCAGATTTTCGATAATCTCATGCGACAGTGAGGCAAGCTCACCGCTGCTGGTGCGGAATAATTTCGTGTCGGGGTCACGCAGCACGCCAAGGCCGCTGGCGGTCCGCAATTTCGCCTCTGCGCCGCTGCCGTTATTTGCAAAGCTGTACTCGGCATAGCCAAGTAAAGTGAAATGATTGTCTTTCAACCATGCCAGGAAGGCTTTCGCCTCGTCGCGCTCGACCACCTCGATGGCGGCGGGCAGCTCGGCCAGCTCAGTAATCGCCTTATCCAGCTGGCTCAGCATGGCCTGCCAGTCGGTCACCGCCGCACGGACATTTTGCAGCACAAATGCCAGATGTCCGCGCAAACCCTCAAGCTTTGCCGTATCCGCCTGTTCGTCGATCGACAGATGAATGAAGGATTCACGCCTGCCTTCCGCCGATAAACCCTGCCACTGCCCCGCATCATCACGCAGGACGCGCATCACCGGATGGCTGACCAGATGGATACCGATCCCCATCCGATTGAGCGCACCGGTGACGGAATCGAGCAGGAAAGGCATATCGTCATTGACGATCTGGACGACGGCATGCGGCGAATGCCAGCCATGGGCCTCGATATCAGGCTGATAGACACGGATTTGCACCGCACCATTTTCGCGGCTTGCCGCCAGTTTATAATGCGCAAGCGCCGCCCCATAAAGGTCGGACGGCGACATCTGCAACAAATCCTCCGCAAGTACATTTTCAAAAAACAACTGGATAAAGCGGTTCAGATCGGCTGTATCGCTTGTTTCACGCTGCTCTGAATAGGCGATGGTTTCTTGCAGGAGCTGCGCTTTTCGCTCTTCCGCGCGTGCCATGATCATGCTTCGGATTCCGCAGACATTTTAGTGAATATGCAAATATACCCAAGATCACTTTCAGAAGTGTTACGAAAGTCACAGAAATATAATAGAAAAATCCTATAAGCACCCCAGTCACGAATGATGACGTTAATTGTTGTTTTTTTTACGTATCCATAAGAGGATTGCGATCCGGCGCAGCGGAAAATTGTCGGGGTAACCGCTGCGGCCGATCGGCGCGCCTGCCATGGCAGGCCGCAAAACACTGGATCGTTGTCTGGCGCGAAGGTTCTTTGGAAAAACAACCGCGCCGGCAACAGGTTACGGGGGGCAGGATATCCAGTCTTGCCCACAAAACAAGTACATGCATGCCAACGAAATGGGAGCAAGGCTATGACAGTCGCCGCAGACGATCTCGATACATTTATGAACGGGCTGAAAAGACGTAATCCGGGGGAACCTGAGTTCCATCAGGCGGTACAGGAAGTTGCGGGCAGCATCATTCCTTTTATTCAGGATAAGCCAAAATATATAAAAATGCGTATCCTGGAGCGGCTGGCCGAGCCGGACCGGGTGGTTGCCTTCCGCGTCTGCTGGGAAGATGATGAAGGTAATATCCGGGTTAATCGCGGCTATCGTGTGCAGAATTGTAATGCCATCGGCCCCTATAAGGGCGGCATTCGCTTCCATCCGAGCGTCACGCTGAGCGTGCTGAAATTCCTGGCCTTCGAGCAGACCTTCAAGAACAGCCTGACCGGCCTGCCGATGGGCGGCGGCAAGGGCGGCGCGGATTTCAACCCAAAAGGCAAATCCGACAATGAAGTGATGCGCTTCTGCCAGTCATTCATGACCGAGCTGCATCGCCATATCGGCCCCGATACCGACGTGCCTGCCGGTGATATCGGCGTGGGCGCGCGCGAAATCGGTTATATGTTCGGCCAGTACAAGCGGCTGGAAAACCAGTTCACCGGCGTGCTGACCGGTAAAGGCATGGAATTTGGCGGCAGCCTGATCCGGACCGAGGCGACCGGCTACGGCACGATCTATATGATGCAGGACATGCTGACCCGCGTTGGCGACGGGTTTGAGGGCAAGACCTGCCTGGTTTCGGGTTCAGGCAATGTGGCGCAATATGCGGCCGAAAAGATCATCCAGCTGGGCGGCAAGGTGGTCACCATGTCCGACAGTTCCGGTTTCATTCACGTGCCCGGCGGTATCGATGAAGAGAAACTCGCCTATATCATCGATCTGAAAAATGTGAAACGCGGGCGGCTTGAGGAAGCCACCAAGCAATTCGAATGCACCTATCATGCGGGTGAACGCCCGTGGAATGTGCCTTGCGATCTGGCCTTCCCCTGCGCCACCCAGAATGAAATCAGCGGCGCGGAAGCCAAGGCGCTGATCAAGAATGGCTGCATGGGCATCTCCGAAGGGGCCAACATGCCGACCGTGCAGGAAGGAATCGATGCCTTTATCGAGTCCAAGATCCTGTTTGCCCCGTCAAAGGCCGCGAATGCCGGCGGCGTTGCGGTATCGGGCCTTGAAATGAGCCAGAACAGCGCGCGGATTTCATGGAAAGAACCCGAATTGCAGCAATTGCTGCGCGATATCATGCAGGGCATCCATGACAATTGCGTCGAATATGGCGCCGAGCAGGGCGGTTATGTGAACTATCTCAAAGGCGCGAATATCGCGGGCTTTGTGAAAGTGGCCGACGCCATGCTGGCCTACGGGGTTGTCTGACGCCACGCGCAACTCTTCACTTCATCGCATGGCAACTGTGCGATAGGATCGACAGGAATGAAGGGCGGGTCGGATTGGCCCGCCCTTCACATTTTCTGGATCTGCTTCTGGTCAGCCTGTGCCCGTATCTGCCCCTAATTCCGCCCCCGCGCCCACAGCCTCTTCCCGCGCAACATATGCCTGGCTTGCGGCACTCATCACTGCGGTGCCGATCATTATTTTTGCTGCCAATGGCACGATTATAACCTTGGGTCTGTGCGCGCTGGCCGCACCGGCATGGCCGGGCTGTCGCGACGCGTTGAGACAGGTGATCGGGACCCCTCCCGGTCTTGCCCTTTGTACACTTGCCGTGTGGATCGCGCTCAGTATCTCATGGAGCGCTGCCCCGGCGGACAGCGCGATCACCGCCTTGCGGCTTCTGCTTTTATGGCTGGGGGGGCTTGCCGCCCTCGCCGGTGCGCGCGCCTATCGGTTGCCGCGCGGGGCAGCAGGCGCCCTGCTGATCGCCTATAGCGCGATCCTAGCGCTTTATGCCCTTGAAATCGCCAGTGGCGGCGCGCTGATCAGCCTGATCAAGCAGATCGACCCAGATCGCTTCACACAATTTCCTGACGCTGCCCAAAGGGAAGCCTACCGGCAGCTGCTGGCATTCAACGCAATCGGGCGCGGCGGCGTTCTGCTGGTCTTGCTGTTCTGGCCGGTTGCGGCCTTGCTGATCGATCGTCACCCAGCGAGAGGCAAAACGGGCCTGGTTTTGGCCCTGCTGCTCGGGGCGACTATCTTTGTTCTGTTGCAACTGCCGGTGGGGGCTGCGCCGCTGGCGCTGCTGGCGGGACTTGCGGCATTCGGTCTGGCCTTCGCCGCGCCGCGCCGTTTACCGCAATTTATCGCAATTGCCGCCGCCGCCCTGCTTCTGCTTATGCCGCTGATCGCCTACAAGATCGACCGGCCCGAAGCCTTCGGCGTGGAAAAGCGCAGCATTCCCCCATCCTGGCAACATCGTATCGAAATCTGGCATTACACCGCCAACCGGATCACCGAGAAACCCTTGACGGGCTGGGGATTTGACGGCGCGCGCCATATCGATGCCAAGGCCACCCAGTTCGTGGCGGAATTGCCAGATGGCAGCGATATCGCCTATCCAAATGTAACGCTGCTGCCGCTGCATCCCCATAACGGGGCGCTACAGATATGGCTTGAACTTGGCCTGCCCGGGGCGCTGATCACGGCAGCCCTGCTTCTTGCCCTGGGTTTCGGGATCGCGGCACTGCCGCTGCCCACGTCCCAGCGGGCGGCCGCAACCGCCGCATTCACCGCAACGCTGTGCCTTATCCTGCTCAGCTTCGGGTTATGGCAGAATTGGTGGCAGGCAAGCTTCTGGCTGCTGCTGATCCTGTTCGGGCTGGCCAGCCAACCGACACGCAGCCGTGATGAAACGGATGCCCACCCCGGGCCGCCTGACAGATAACCTAACCGCCGGCACCAAAAACGGTTTGCAGCAATTCGGTCGTGCGCCGGGCGGGATCCTCGCGAATGGCCGCTTCTTCCCGGGCGAGCAACAGAAACACCCCGTCAACCGCGCGGCCCAGCACATGATCGGTCAGATTGGCCTTCACATCGGGCACAAAGGGAATATTGCGATATTCCCCGATCATCCGGTCGTAGAGCTGCACCGCCCCGACCTCGGCCAATTGCGCATCGACAATCGGGCGCATGCCATCGGCCAGCGGTTGCGCCATGCGCGCCTCGAAATAGCGGGTCGCCGAATCCTTGGGGCCGCTATAGATATCGCGCACATCCTGCAGGCTCATCTTGGCGATGGCATCGATGAACAACGCGCGCGCCTGCGGCACGGCGGCTTCGGCGGCCCGGTTGAGCCGCAATTCAAGATCACTGCCAATCGCGCCCATCCCGACCCGCTGCAACGCCTGATCGGCCATCTTCAGACTGTCAGGCAATGGAATATGCACATCCGGATTGCCATTAAAGCCATTGGTCGTGCCAAGCCGGTCGACCACCCGTTCCGTGCCGACCGCCAGGGCCTCGCGCAATCCGGCGCTGATCTGATCCTCGCTCAGGCCCGAGCCCGATGTGGTGGCGGACTGGGTGTCCGTATTGCCGCCCAGCGTACCCAGCAGCGCGCGTCCCTGATCAAGCCAGCCCTGCTGCGCCGCCGCGCCGCCATGCGCGGCGACGATGACCGCAATCGCCAGAACTCCCCGCTTGGAATGCGACAGCAACTTACCCGCAAAAGACATCAATAACTCCAATGAAAGGTCTGAAATACCTTTCCACTATGACGAAATTCGCGACCGGGCGACAGTGAAAGCGGGCACAGAGACGGGAATTTGCCGGGATCTAATTGTCCGCCAGCGGGTAAACCGACCGCAGAAACCGTTCCGGCGTCATGAAGCCACCGGCCCAATCGGCATTGAACGGGGCGAGGATATCGGCCGCCACCGCGTCATCGACGCTCATCCCTTCTGCTTTCGCCGCGGCCACCGCCTGCGCAACCCCGGTCAGCATCGCGTGATAGGCGGCAAGCTCCCCCCTGTTTGACAGCGGCCCGTGGCCGGGAATGATCACCGTTGCCGCGTCCGCCAATTCAAGCCCGCGTGCCGCGCCCGCAATCATACCGGCCAGCGACCCCGCGCTCGAACCATCGATGAACGGATAAAAACCGTTAAAGTAGATATCGCCCATATGCAGCACATTGCGGTCGGGAAAATGCACCAGCGCATCGCCATCGGTATGGGCATGGGCGATATGATGCACATCGACCCGCGTTCCGTTGAGGTGAAAACTCACCCCGTCCTTAAACGTGACGACAGGCAATGCCGCATCGGGCGCTGGCGGCACGACACGGCCGAGCGCGGGCATCGCCTGCCCCTTCTGCATCCGTGCACGGACATTTTCATGCGCGACGATCACCGCGCGCGCACCACCGAATGCTTCATTGCCACCGGTATGATCGCCATGCCAGTGGGTGTTCACAAGAAACCGCACCGGCTGCCCCGCGACCGCCACCACTGCCGCACGGATTTTATCGCTGAGCGGTGCGAACTGATCATCGATCATCAGCACCCCGTCGGGGCCGTAAAACAAGCCGATATTGCCACCCTGACCGGTCAGCATCGCCAGATCGTCGCCAATCGCGGTCGTCGTGATCGTCACCGCGTCGAAATTCTGCGCGCGCACCGCAACCGCGCCGCACAAAACAGCTGTCATCACGAGAAAGCTGAAAATCTGTCGCATGCTTTGCCCCTCCCTTGTCGCAGAACCGCACAGTCAATCCTATCACAGCCCGGTGCAAAACCCGATCACAGCCGCGCGATCACTGCCAAACAATCAGGGCAAGTGCCGCGGAACACAGAAACACGGTCAGCGCGCCGTCCAGCCACCATCGACCGGCAGCGACGCACCGGTAATCGACGCGCCCGCCGCCGAACACAGGAACACGGTCAGCGCGCCGATTTCCTCGACGCTTGCGAATTTCCGGTTGGGCTGGGGTGCCAGGATCACCTGATCGATCACCTCTTCCTCGGACATGCCGTGGGATTTTGCCTGATCGGGGATCTGCTTTTCGACAAGCGGTGTCCAGACATAGCCCGGACAAATCGCATTGCAGGTGATCCCGTCTGTCGCTGTCTCAAGTGCTGTGACCTTGGTAAAGCCGACCATGCCATGCTTGGCGGCGACATAAGCCGATTTGAAGGGGGAGGCGACAAGCCCGTGGGCAGAGGCGATATTCACGATCCGGCCCCAACCGCGCGCCTTCATACCCGGCAAAACGGCACGGCTTGCATGGAAAACAGATGAAAGGTTGACCGCAATCAGCCGGTCCCACATCTCGGCCGGGAACGTATCGATCGGCGCGACATGCTGGATACCGGCATTATTGACCAGAATATCGACGGGGCCGAGCGCCTGCGCTGCCGCCGCCGCCATCGCCGTAATCGCCTGCGGGTCGGACATATCCGCTGACAGGGGCACGCACCGCACCCCGAACGCGCCCGCAATGTCATCGCAAAGGGGCGCGATTTCCTGTTCGGGCCGGCTGCCATTGATCCCGACATGACAACCCTGGGCGGCGAGCGCACGGGCGATTCCGAGCCCGATCCCGCTGGTTGCGCCGGTAATCAGGGCGATCCTATCCTTGAGTTGCGGTGAGCTGTCCGACACGCTGCTATCCCCTCCTGTGTACAATGCGAAACCGAAGGCGGATTTTTACGCGAAAGCGGCAGCGCGGGAAATCCCCTGGCTCTGTCCCAAAACAGAGCCGGGGTGCCGGGCTATTCCGCCGCAGCGTCTGTGCTTGTTTCCGTCTGCAGCCGCAATTCGCGCTTCAGTACCTTGCCTGTCGCATTGCGCGGCAATTCATCGACGAAACGGACCGTGCCGGGCTGCTTGAATTTCGCAAGCTTGGGCCGGCAATGGCGCAGCACATCCTCCTCGCTCAGGCTGGCGCCTTCCGCGCGCACGACGATGGCCTGCCCCGTCTCGCCCCAGCGCTCATGGGGCACCCCGATCACCGCAACATCGGCGACACCAATGTCTATATCGTCGACCG
>OBIC01000128.1_pt1 | contig 32291 bp, 28 predicted proteins | sample 1519831 | NCBI WGS metagenome assembly OBIC01 (sample SAMN03019805, study PRJEB22545) | beach sand metagenome | biome: beach; feature: sea beach; material: beach sand | place: USA: Municipal Pensacola Beach, FL | collected 2010-10-20 | depth 40-45 cm m
GAGTACCAGAGCCTCCAGCTGACTGGAGTTCAGACGTGTGCTCTTCCGATCTGCTGGAGGCTCTGGTACTCGCTTGTGGCCATTATCACGTACAGCGTTTCCCAAACAATTTCTGCCCTTGTGCAGTGAGCGTAGTTTGTTACAGGAAACGGTCGGTCGTTTGGATGGGCTTACCAGCCAAGAACTTTTGATTATTTGTAATGAAGAGCATCGGTTTCTGGTTGCTGAGCAAATGCGTCAGCTGGATAAAAAAGCACATATTATTCTCGAACCGGTTGGTCGTAATACAGCGCCAGCAATTGCACTGGGTGCGATGTGCGCTCTGCAAGGTGCGCCTGATCAAAAGCCACCAGTATTATTAATATTAGCCGCTGACCATGTGATTCAAGACATTGATGCATTCCACGAATCTGTTAGCAGATTACACCCTTATGTTGAAGACGGAAAGTTTGGCACGCTTGGCATTGTTCCGACGGAGCCGGCGACAGGTTATGGGTATATCAAAGCCGGCACTCAGATTCATAACGGAGTGCTTGCTGTCGAAGCATTTGTTGAAAAGCCCGACTTACAAACAGCCCAAGCTTACGTTGAGAGCCAAGCCTATTTTTGGAACAGTGGCATGTTTATGGTTCGCGCTGATCGTTATTTGGAAGAGCTACAACGATTTTGCCCCGACATCTATACAGCTTGTCACCAGGCAATGGAGTGTCAACAAAAGGATTTTGATTTTATTAGGGTAGATTCTGAAGCTTTTCAAAAGTCTCCTGATGATTCGATTGATTACGCAATTATGGAACCCTTAACCGCCTCTAAAAGTGAGAGCTCTGACATTGTGGTGGCTCCACTTGAGGCGGGTTGGAGTGATGTGGGTAGTTGGTCTGCCTTGTGGGAGATCGCTGAGAGAGACGAGCAGTCTAATGCTGTGAGTGGTGCAGGGGGTACAATTTTAAAACAAACGTACAACAGTTTTATTCACAGCAGCGACCGCCTTGTTGCGACATTAGGCGTCGACAACCTGGTGATTGTGGATACGGCAGATGCTTTATTGGTTGCTGGTAAAGATAGTGTTCAAGATGTTAAAGCAATTGTTAACGAGTTAAAGGAGCAAGGTCGACAAGAGCACTACCAACATCGTGAAGTTTACCGGCCTTGGGGAAAATATGACTCGATTGATAGTGGCGAGCGCTACCAAGTCAAGCGAATAACCGTTAAACCTGGGGCAAAACTTTCTGTCCAAATGCATCACCACCGTGCTGAGCATTGGGTGGTCGTGTCGGGCACAGCCAAGGTGACCAATGGAGAGAAAACCTATCTTGTCACTGAAAATGAGTCGACGTTTATCCCCGTTGGGCAAGTCCATGCATTGGAAAACCCGGGGAAAATTGCACTCGAAATGATCGAAGTGCAATCGGGCGCATATTTAGGCGAAGATGATATCGTTCGCTTAAAAGACCGCTACGGCCGAACGTAGAAGGCACATCTTTAGGATGTGCCGATTTTTGCATCCCAGTTCAGTTTTTTGCATAGCCTAATGTTTTTAAGGTATCCAAAATTTCATCGAGTATGACCGGATCGTCAATGGTTGCGGGTGTTTTATAGGGCTGGCTATCGGCAATGCTGCGCATGGTGCCTCTGAGCACTTTGCCCGATCGCGTTTTAGGCAATCGTTGGACAACGGTCGCTGTTTTGAAGGCGGCGACAGGCCCAATGGTTTCTCGGACCATTTTTACAACTTCTTGAGCAATAACTTGATCATCTTTTGTGACGCCTGCTTTTAACACCAGCAATCCCAGTGGCACTTGGCCTTTCATGTCATCGGCCACACCAATAACGGCGCACTCTGCAACGTCGGGGTGGGCAGCCAGGACTTCTTCCATCGCTCCGGTTGAAAGCCGGTGTCCCGCGACATTGATGACGTCGTCTGTACGTGACATAACATAAAGGTAACCCTCTTCATCAATATAGCCGGCATCTCCCGTTTGGTAATAACCCGGGTGGGGGGCAAAGTAAGTGTTAACGTAACGGTCTTCGGCATTCCAAAGTGTGGGAAAAGTACCAGGAGGCAAGGGCAGTTTGACGACAATATCCCCGATTTCGCCAGGTGGCAATGGCTGGTGGTCGGCATCGAGAATATTAATCTGGTAGCCAGGTACCGCTTTAGTGGGGGAGCCTGGCCGCACTGACAAGAGTTCTATACCAACAGGATTGGCACAAATCGACCAGCCGGTCTCTGTTTGCCACCAGTGGTCAATAACAGGTATGCCCAGTTGATTTTCTGCCCAGTGAAGGGTGTCGGGGTCACACCGCTCACCGGCCAGGAATAAGTATTTTAAGCACTGGATGTCATACTTTTTGATAAATAACCCGTTAGGGTCCTCTTTTTTGATGGCTCGGAAGGCGGTGGGCGCGGTGAAGAAGCTTTTAACTTGGTGCTCAGAGATGATGCGCCAAAAAGTCCCGGGGTCCGGTGTGCCTACAGGCTTGCCTTCAAACATGATGGTGGTATTACCGTTGTAGAGCGGTCCGTAAACGATATAGGCATGGCCTACAACCCAGCCGATATCCGATGCCGCCCAGAAAACATCGCCAGCTTCTACATCGTAAATATTTTTCATGGACCATTTAAGCGAGACGATATTGCCGCCTGTATCACGCACGACCCCTTTAGGTTGGCCTGTCGTGCCGGATGTATAGAGAATATAAAGCGGGTGAGTGGACTCAACCGGTACACAATCAACGGGTTGCGCGTGCGATACAGTGGATACCCAGTCAAAATCCCGCCCCGTTTGCAAAGCGGCGGTTGTTTGCGGCCTTTGAAAAATCAGACATTGATCCGGCTTGTGTTGTGCAAGCTCAATGGCGTGATCAAGCAGGGGTTTGTATTCGATGATTCGATCGACTTCGATTCCGCAAGAAGCCGAAATGATAAGCTTTGGTTGTGCATCATCAATGCGCACAGCGAGTTCGTTAGCAGCGAACCCACCAAAGACGACAGAGTGAGGTGCACCTATCCGGGCACAGGCGAGCATGGCAATAGCCGCTTCTGGAATCATCGGCATGTAAATGATGACCCGGTCACCCTTGGTTACCCCCAGCTCAGCCAGAGCCCCTGCGGCTTGGGCAACTGCTATGTGGAGCTCGTTATAAGTGTATTTTTTGACTGTTTGGGTCACAGGGCTATCGTAAATCAATGCGGTCTGTTCACCACGGCCCTGCTCAATGTGGAAATCAAGCGCGTTGTAGCAGGCGTTTGTCAGCCCATCTTTATACCAGGTGTTAAAGGGGCTGTTACTGTCATCTAGAATGGTTTCGGGTGACTGGTACCAAAAAATATCATCAGCTGCTGCCTTCCAGAAGGCGTTGGGTGATTCTATCGATTGTTGGTAGACTTTTTCGTATGCGCCGCTCAAGGTCCATTCCTCCGAACTCTGGTTATTTTCTATGGTGAACGCGTTGCCTTGCTGAATTTTGACTAGAATACCGATATTTCCATTTGTAGAGAAGAGGCAAAATCGTAAGCAACATGCACACACTTGTGGTTTAATCCGAGCCCATGCGACAACCTTATCCATTTTTTCTTGGCCTTCGTTACACACGCGCCAAGCGCCGTAATCATTTCATTTCCTTCATTTCGTTGATCTCAATTATCGGGATCATTCTGGGCGTCACAGCGCTGATTACAGTTATTTCTGTTATGAACGGTTTTGAGAAGGAACTCCATGAGCGCATTTTGAGTATGGCGTCTCACGCCACCATCACGAAGTACAACAAACCCTTACAAAACTGGGAGGCCTTGGCCGAAGTGGCCAATAACCACCCGCTGGTGGAAGGGTCTGCCCCCTATGTTGAAGGCCAGGTGATGGTCATTAAAGGTAAACAGGTGAGCGGAACGTTGATTCGGGGAATTTTGCCTGCCGAGGAGCCACGGGTTTCTGAAGTGGCGAATAAAATCATTGCAGGCAGTATTGATGGCTTGCAAGAAGGGGCGTTTGGCATTGTACTCGGTTCTGAGCTTGCCACCTATTTGGATGCCCGTGTGGGCGATAAGGTGATGTTGATTGCGCCTGAGGCAAATGTAACGCCGGTAGGTGTCTTGCCTCGGCTAAAACGGTTCAGTGTGGTTGGTATCAGTAAAGTGGGCATGTACGAGTATGACCGGTCGCTTGCCGTCATGCATATGGATGATGCGTCTAAACTCTTGCGGCTGGAAGGTGGGGTGACGGGAGTTAGGCTTCGCTTGAGTGATATGTTCGAGTCATATTCGGTAGCCCGTGATCTGGCCAGCCAAGTGGGGCAGGAATTTTGGGTCAGCGATTGGACTTTTCGACACGCCAACTTTTTCCGCGCGGTTAAAACAGAAAAAACTGTCATGTTTGTCATCCTCACCCTCATCGTTGCTGTCGCGGCGTTTAATATTGTTTCGACGCTGGTCATGGTCGTGACCGATAAACAGACCGATATTGCTGTTTTGAGAACTTTAGGGGCATCGCCGATGGACATCATGGCTATTTTTTTGGTGCAAGGCTCCGTCATTGGCGTTGTTGGTACTGTGCTCGGTGCTGTCGGAGGCGTGACCCTGGCATTGAACGTTGAAACACTGGTGCCGTGGATTGAACAAATATTGGGTCAGCAATTTCTGGATCCCAGCGTTTACTACATTAGCAGTTTGCCCTCTGAACTTAACTGGGATGATGTGTTGAAAATATCGGGTATGTCGCTGCTGTTATCTGTTTTGGCGACGATTTACCCGGCCTGGCGTGCCTCAAGGATCCAACCAGCTGAGGCCTTACGCTATGAGTGACATTATCCGTTGCAATCAGCTGACGAAAAGTTTTACTCAGGGCGAGTTAGATATTTCTGTTTTGGACAGGGTGAATTTCAGTGTTCAGCAGGGCGAACGTGTTGCAATTGTGGGTGCTTCGGGTTCCGGGAAGAGCACATTGCTGCACCTTCTGGGCGGTTTGGATTTACCCACTTCGGGCGAAGTGTTCATTGACGGGGTTGATATCGCTGCTCAAAATGACCGGCAACGAGGGCAAATCAGAAACAGAGCGTTAGGGTTTGTGTACCAATTCCACCACCTTTTGCCGGAATTAACATGCCTGGAAAACGTTATGATGCCACTGTTGATCGGGGGTGAGCGCGTAAAGCCTGCCTCGGAAAAAGCATCGAAAATATTGGAAAGAGTAGGGTTGGGCGCGCGCTTAAAACACAAGCAGGCTGAAATGTCGGGTGGAGAGCGGCAACGGGCCGCCATTGCCCGGGCTTTGGTCACGAGTCCTTTATGTGTTTTGGCCGATGAACCGACCGGTAATTTGGATCAGCGCACAGCCACCAAAGTCAATGAGTTGATGGGCGAACTCAACACGGATCTAAAAACTAGTTTTGTGATAGTCACCCACGATCTTGAATTGGCAAAGCAAATGGACCGCGTACTTCTGTTGACTGAAGGCCGGTTAGTGCCTGCCTAGCGGGATGAACGGTTTTTGTGACGTCGTTTTTGTAGCGCCCGGTAGATGTGCCAGCGCCAGTAGAGGCGTACTGCCAAATAACCGAGACCACTCGAAATAATACCCATCACCACGCAGCCGGTTAAAAATGGTTGCCAGATTTCACTCAGCGTTTCTATCAGCCAGCTAAAAGACAACTGAAATTCGAACCCCTTAGGCTGAATGCCAAGCATGGCCGCACCTAAGCGATACGCCATGTAAAACATCGGTGGCATGGTTATGGGGTTAGTCACCCATACGGATACAACAGCGATCGGTAGATTGACTCGGAGCGGGATGGACAAAATGGCAGAAAGCACCATTTGCGAAGGCACAGGCATCCAGGCCATGAACAAGCCCAACCCAACCGCGCCTGAGACAGAACGACGGTTTAGGTGCCACAGATTCGGATCGTGTAAAAGTGCCCCGAGAAAGCGCACTGATTTATGATTCCGAAACTCAAGGTGGTCCGGTAAGACGCGTTTAATCAGCTTTTTGGGCATGTGTTTTAGCTTGGGCTTGGAGTGAGTATCAAAAGCACTAAACGTTGGGATGACGGAATTGTAGAGGGGTTTGAGCTTTTCTGCTGTTGTATATTGTCATTTATGAACATTTCGCCATTTTCTGATCGGCGCCCATTTTAGTGATTTTTGGAATCGAGATCTCGTGAGGCGTCACACTCTTTTCTTTTTAGCGGGCCTGCTCATCGTCCAGTTTCAGCCTACCATGCCACATGTGGAATGGTTTTTGGCATTGTGCCTGCCTGCTGTGTGGTTGTTGATTAAAAAACGCGGCGTATGGCTGGCTTATTCGATGTTTGGGGCCGCATGGCTTGGTATTCACGCAAATGTCGGCCTGGCCGATCGTTTATCCGAGTCTTTGGAAGGTAAAGACCTGATTGTGACAGGTGTCATTGCCAGCACGCCAGTGCGAAAAGCGCGCGCAACCCGGTTTGTATTCAAAATAGACTCAGTTGATCAGGGTGGCTTCTCGGGCAGAGTCCCTCACCAAGTGCGCTTAAGCTGGTATGGTGAAGTACCGGCCTTGCGGGTGGGCCAAGTATGGCGGTTGACTGTTCGCCTCAAGCGGCCCCGCAGTTTTATGAACCCCGGTAGCTTTGATTATGAAGGCTGGCTTTTTCAGCAAGGTATTCGTGCCGTCGGTTACGTAAGAGCGAACGCTGCGTATCAATTGATTAACGAGCAGCCCATGCGTTTCCCGGTAGAAGCCCTTCGGCAGCAACTGTCTCATCACCTTGATACTGTGATCGGGGACTACCATAACCCGGCAACGATCAAAGCCCTGTCCCTCGGTTACCGGGAGGACCTGCCTCCTGAGATCTGGGACTTGTTGAGAAAGACAGGTACGAATCACTTGATGGCTATTTCCGGGTTGCATTTGAGTTTGCTGGCTGCATTTGTTTATGGGTTAAGTCGTATCATTTGGGCATGGTTGCCCTGGGTGAGTCGCCACGTGAACCGGCCTGATTTTGCGGCGGCCATGGCAATCCTGGCTGCTTTTGGGTATGCCGCCATGGCGGGGTTTTCTATTCCCACGCAGAGGGCATTTATTATGCTGCTGGCATTCTTCGGTGGCAGTGTCTTGTTGCGAAAGAGACTGGCGTCGTTTGATAATTTATTCTTTGCACTCGTTGTTGTATTGCTCGTTGATCCTTTTGTGGTTATGTCCGCCGGGTTTTGGTTGTCGTTCATAGCGGTGGTGGTGATTTTGTTTGTTTTCAGCGGACACGTGGGCAAACCCGTGTTATGGCGGCAGTGGGGCTTTGTACAAATTGCCATCACGTTCATTTTAATACCGGTCACGGTTTATTTTTTTCAGATAGCATCGTTGGTATCGCCAGTGGCGAATGTGATCGCTGTTCCCTGGGTCAGTTTTGTAGTTGTGCCTTTGGTTTTAATAGGCGTTTTGCTCAGTACATTAAATGAAAGTCTGGGAGCCATGGTCTTATGGCTGGCAGACCAAACCATTCAACTACTTTGGGTGCCGTTAGTGTGGCTGGCAGAGTTGCCTTACGCACAGTGGTTACCGACACAACCACCCTTGTGGGCCGTTATTTTAGCGGTATCAGGCGGATTTTTATTGCTCAGTCCCCGAGCGTTGCCAGGTCGTCTGGCGGCGCCTTTTATGTTCTTGCCTTTGCTTTTGAGCCGGCCGGTGTCACCTGATCACGGAGGGGTCCATTTCCATTTGCTCGATGTTGGCCAAGGTTTGTCAGCGGTTGTGCGTACCCAGTCACATGCCATGCTATTTGATGCAGGCCCACGATTTTCTGCGCATTTTGATGCCGGTCAGGCGGTGGTCATTCCTTTTCTTCGAGCAAAAGGGATAGGAACATTAGACGCTGTCATCATTTCTCACCTGGATAATGACCACCTGGGAGGTGCTGAGGCGGTTTTGCAATCAATGCCAGTCAAAAAATTGATCATCGGTTACGGGGACGAGGAGGAAGCACAGCTGCTCAGTACACCTCATGTGCGTTGTCAACGCGGACAATCCTGGGAGTGGGACGGGGTAACGTTCGAATTTCTGCATCCGCCTGTCAATCATCAGTACGACCGGCGCAACAATCGTTCATGTGTACTAAAAATAGACTCGGATGCTGGCAGTATTTTGTTAACCGGTGACATTGAACGTCGGGCGGAGCAGGCATTACTTAAGGATATTGACTCAGAGTTGAAGGTATCCGAAAAGCTCAGGTCTGACCTGCTGGTTGCCCCGCATCACGGAAGTCTGACATCTTCAACACAAACATTTGTTGAGGCCGTTAATGCAGAATACGTGTTATTTCCATCCGGACATCTGAATCGGTTTGGCTTCCCAAATGGAGAAATCGTCGCACGTTATCAGTCGGCAGGCGCTAAAATAATGAAAACAGGTACCGACGGGGCGATCAGTTTTTATACCGGCCCGGAAGGAGAGGCTTTTAGGTTTGAAACATATCGAATAAATTCAAAACGCTACTGGTATGATAGGTGATTATTTTTTTGAACAGTCTCAATGACTGGAGCCAGATATTCGTACCCTGGCAGCGAAATACAGTATGATCAGCAGTTTTCCAGAAGCAACAGGAGTAATTCGTCCGTGTTCGAATTAGTGAAGGCAGGTGGTTGGCTTATGTTGCCGATTATTGCCTGCTCAGTGGTGGCTTTGGCCATCGTGATTGAACGGTTTTGGTCATTGCAGCCCAAGCGCGTGTTGCCGCCTGATTTATTGCCACAAATCTGGAAGTGGTCCAGGGAAAATAAGCTGAATGATGATCGAGTGCGTGAAGTTCAGATCTCGTCGCCACTCGGGCGTGTACTGGCCGCAGGGCTGCAAAATCGAACACGTGATCGAGATATCATGCGAGACAGTATCGAAGAGGTCGGGCGCCATGTTGCCCATGAACTCGAACGTTTTTTAAACACCTTGGGTACCATTGCAGCGATTAGCCCGCTGCTGGGGCTCTTAGGGACGGTGGTGGGCATGATTGAGGTGTTCGCGACCATTACGAATGTTGGGGTAGGCGACCCTGCTGAGTTGGCTGGGGGTATTTCCCAGGCTCTGATTACGACAGCGGCAGGTTTGGTTGTGGCGATTCCTTCATTGATGTTTGCGCGTTACTTTCGTGGCCAGGTGGATACTCTGGTTGTGGGCATGGAGCAGGAAGCGATCAAACTGGTCGAGGTTATGAATCACTCACGCACACGTCCACAACCGGTCAAAAAGCCTGCTGTTAGCCAACCTCCAAGAGGTCCTAAACAGTGAATTTCAGGACGCGCCCGCGGGATGACTTGGACATCAACATCACACCGCTCATTGACGTAGTTTTTATCTTGCTGATCTTCTTTATGGTTTCAACCACCTTTCAGAAGTCAGCGGAACTCCAGGTTCAACTGCCAGAATCAACAGCAACACCGGCTGACGATGTTCCGGTCTCTATCGAGGTTGTGATTAATGCCCAAGGGCAATTCTTCCTGAATGGGCGGGAGCTGGTGAATAATCAGTTGGCTACTGTTCGCGCGGCGATGCAAAGTATTGCAGAAGGAAAAACCGAACTGCCTGTTATTGTGCGCGCCGATGCACGAACGCCGCACCAAGCTGTGGTGACAGCAATGGATGCCGCCTCTCAGCTGGGGCTAACGCGCCTCTCCATTGCCACCTCCCATGTTGAAGAGTAGGTCGAAAGAGTAATTTGCAACCTGAGATGAATGCTTCAACACCAACCGAGGCCAGTGGTTTACAGACGTATCGCCGCCTCCTTCAGTATGTAAAACCTTACTGGAGGCAGTTTGCGGTGGCTATTTTTGGGATGGCCTTGTATGCCGGTGCAGATACTTCTTTTGCGGCACTGATGAAACCACTGCTCGATGGCAATTTTGTGGAGAAAGACCCAGATGCTATCCGCTATGTCCCAGTATTGATTTTGTGTGCCTTTTTGGCGCGAGGGATAGCAACGTTTTTATCCAATTATTATATGGCTTGGATTGGGTGGCGGATGATCAAAAAAATTCGTCATCAGCTATTCGATAAGTACCTGACCTTGCCCACACCGCGTTATGACCAAATGACATCCGGCGAGTTGATCTCCAAAGTCTCTTACGATGTGACGAATGTATCCGGTGCCGCTACCAATGCCTTGACTGTCCTGGTGCGAGATACGCTCACTGTGATCGGACTTTTAGGGTTGATGTTTTACCATAGCTGGCAGCTGACGTTGGGGTGCATTTTAATCGGCCCGTTGATCGGGCTGATCGTTTCCCGGGTCTCGCGTAAATTCCGCAAAATAAGCCGCCGGATTCAAAGTTCAATGGGGAGTATTTCCCATATTGTGGAGGAGGCCATTGAAGGGCACCGCGTGGTGAAAGTCTTTGGCGGCCAGGAGTATGAACGCGAGCGTTTTGAACAGATTAATGAACGCAATCGTGTACTGCACTTAAAGATGACCATTGCCAAGTCGATCAGTTCGCCCACGGTACACTTTCTTGTAGCGGTTGCCCTGGCTGCGATTATCTATCTGGCGACTCTGGAAGAGTTTGTTAATGAAATATCCGTGGGTTCATTTATGTCATTTATTGTTGCGATGATGATGCTGTTTGGCCCACTGCGCCAATTGACCAATGTGAACGCCACGCTTCAGCAGGGAGTTGCCGCTGGCGAAAGTGTTTTCGCGATGTTGGATGAACGCTCAGAGGATGACACCGGCACCCAGGACATCCAAAAAGTTCGAGGCGAAATCACCTACGAGAATGTTTGCTTCACATACCCAGGAGCCGAGAAGCAGGTTATTTCAAATGTTGACATTCGGATTAGTCCGGGCCAGGTCGTTGCCATTGTGGGGCGATCAGGGGGTGGAAAAACAACACTGGTTAACTTGCTTGCACGCTTATATGAATTAAACTCCGGAAAAATCCGTATTGACGGACATTCCATTCAAGATCTAACACTGACGAGTTTGCGGGATCAGATTGCTTACGTGGGCCAGCACGTCACCCTGTTTAATGACACGATTGCACATAACATTGCTTATGGTCGCCTGGAAGGCGTTGGGATGGAAAAAATTCGCAATGCAAGCGAAATGGCGCACGCGGCTGAGTTCATTGAAGCATTGCCTCAAGGGTATGAAACCGTTGTAGGTGAAAACGGTGTATTGTTGTCAGGCGGACAGCGCCAGCGCATCGCCATTGCTCGAGCATTGTTGAAAGATGCTCCTATCTTGATTCTGGATGAAGCCACATCGGCCCTGGATAATGAATCGGAGCGAATTGTTCAGGAAGGCCTGAATGCCTTACTGAAAAATCGTACAACGCTGGTGATTGCCCACCGGTTATCGACAATCGAAAATGCTGACCGGATTCTGGTCATGGATAACGGGCAAATTGTTGAATCCGGGACACACCAGGCGCTCTTGGATAAGGGGCAGCACTACGCTGCCTTATACAACTTGCAATTCAATGTTGACCGCTCATCCGGTTAAGCTCACTCATACCTCCCTCTATGGCGCTACAAGACGATTGGCAAACACGAAACTGGCGGGTAGGCTTGCTGTACCCCTTGTCTTGCCTGTTTGGGCTGATTGTCTGGACAAGACGGCTCTGCTACGACATCGGTTTGTTGCGACAAGTTCAGCTGCCTGTTCCAGTTATCATCGTAGGCAATGTGACAGTCGGTGGGACAGGCAAGACGCCTCTGACCATTTACTTAGCCAATGCCTTACGTGGCTTGGGTTATCACCCAGGAATTATCAGCCGCGGGTACAAAGGGGCGTCTAAAACCTGGCCTCGTTCTGTTCACAAAGACAGCGACCCCTATGAGGTCGGTGATGAGCCCGTTTTATTAGCGCAACGTACCGGCTGCCCGGTTGTTGTAGGGCCTGACCGGGTTGCAGCCGCCAAGCAGCTATTGGCGGAATACCCCTGTGATATCTTGTTTTCAGATGATGGTATGCAACACTACCGGCTCGCACGCACGCTGGAAGTGGCAGTGCTCGACGCTAAAAGAAGGCTCGGTAATCGCCTGCTTTTACCCGCAGGGCCATTGCGAGAACCTCCCTCTCGATTGAATACGGTCGATTTTCAGGTATATAACGGTATTCCTGAGTCCCCTGAAACTGAGCATTATTTTACGTTAGCGGCGCAAGAGGCTGTTAATCTTAGAACGGAAGAAAAGCGACCACTGACTGATTTTTCAGGATGTGCAGTGCATGCGGTTGCAGGTATTGGTCATCCCCCTCGTTTTTTTGATTTGCTGCGGCGATATGGCGTCATGCCTCACGAGCATGCTTTTACTGATCACCACCACTACAGGGAAGAAGATCTCGCGTTTAGTCATGAGTTACCGGTTCTGATGACAGAAAAAGATGCTGTCAAATGCCGTGACTTAGTTGATGGAAATGCCTGGTATGTCCCTGTTGAGGTAGAATTACACAGTCATTTTGTGGATAAACTTCTGGCTCGACTATCTGTCCTAGGGAACAAATAACATGGATAAATATTTACTTGATATCTTGGCGTGCCCTATTTGCAAAGGCCGATTAGTCTATCATCAAGCTGAGAGCGAGCTTTGGTGTCACGCTGACCGCTTGGCTTTTCCGGTGCGGGACGACATCCCTGTCATGTTGGAGGAACAGGCCCGTGAACTGAGCCTGGATGAGGTTGAACAAAGCCGGTCAAAGAATAAGATCTGACGATGACGACAGATTCTGGTTTCAAAATTGTTATTCCTGCTCGCTATGGCTCGACACGTTTGCCAGCAAAGCCTCTGATCTCGCTGGCCGGCAAACCGATGATTCAACACGTATATGAATGCGCATTAAAAACATCAGCGAATGACATCCTGGTTGCGACAGACCATGAAGCAATCTACGAGGCCGTCAAAAATTTTGGTGGAGCGGTTTGCATGACAAGCACAGCCCACCGATCGGGCACAGACCGAATCGCTGAGGTGGCTGAACAGCAGGGCTGGGACGATGAGGTTGTTGTCGTTAACCTGCAAGGCGATGAGCCGATGACGCCGCCGGAAAACATCACTCAAGTTGCCTGTGCGCTTGCCGAGCATCCGGAGGCAGGTATAGCCACACTTTGCCTCCGGGAGCCCTATGCGGAATGTTCGCAGGACCCAAATAAGGTTAAAGTCGTTAGAGATTATCAAGGGTACGCACTTTATTTTAGTCGGGCCCCAATACCTTGGAAAAGAGACCCTGCCGATAAAGATGTTCCGGCCTGGGTTCATGTGGGTATTTATGCCTATCGAGTGCGTTTTCTTAGGCAGTATACGCAGATGCCCGCTTGTGCGTTGGAATCAATAGAGCAGCTGGAGCAACTGCGAGCACTTTGGCACGGTACGCGAATATTCGTGGATGAGGCGCGCCAACAGCCAGGTCTAAGTGTTGATACCTTAGCCGACAAAGTATTGGCCGAAGCCTTGATGGCGCAGCGCAATGAAGCTTAGCCTTTGTGCAGCCTTGTGACGTTAGTTGAGGTGTAAATTGCCGCAAGTTTGATTTTTGAGGTACAATAAAAAGTTCAGATTTAGTTACAGATTACTTAATTCGACTATAAAACGAGAGGCTCATTGGGAAGATGAAAATTCTGGTAGCAGTGAAACGAGTGCTCGACTATAACGTCAAAGCTCGTGTGAAAGCGGATAAATCCGGTGTGGATTTGTCAAATGTCAAAATGTCGATGAATCCATTCGACGAAATTGCAGTAGAGGAAGCTTTACGGATCAAGGAAGCAGGGAAGGCTGATGAAGTTGTTGTGGTATCGATCGGTGTGAGCCAATGCCAGGAAACGATTCGAACTGCTTTAGCAATGGGCGCAGATCGAGGTATTTTGGTTGAAACCGATCAGGAAATTGAGCCCTTAGCTGTTGCCAAAATTTTAAAGGCAGTGGCCGAAAAAGAGTCACCTCAGCTCGCTATATTAGGTAAACAAGCAATCGACGATGACAGCAACGTAACCGGTCAAATGCTTGCCGCTCTCATGGATTGTGCGCAAGCAACGTTTGCTTCTAAGGTGGAAGTTGGCGATGGCAAGGTTGATGTAACTCGCGAAATTGACGGTGGTCTGCAGACCCTGTCGTTGAGTTTGCCGGCTGTGATTACGACAGATTTGCGTTTGAATGAGCCTCGTTATGCAAAATTACCCAACATCATGAAAGCGAAGAAAAAGCCGTTGGATGTTATCCCAGTTGCAGATTTGGGTGTTGATATTGCACCACGCCTTAAAACACTGAAAGTTGAAGAGCCGCCTGAGCGTTCTGCAGGTGTAATGGTTGAAAGTGTCGCCGAGCTGGTGGACAAACTCAAGAACGAAGCCAAGGTTATTTAAGGGGGTTCTCATGACAGTACTAGTTGTAGCTGAACACGATAATTCAGAAATTAAAGGTCCTACACTTAACGTAGTCGCCGCCGCAGGTGTTATCAATAGTGATATTACAGTATTGGTTGCTGGCAGCAATTGTTCTGCCGCGGCCGAAGCCGCGGGCAAGATTGCCGGAGTTGGAAAAGTGCTTGTTGCTGATGATGCGCAATACGAAAATGCACTGGCGGAAAATGTGACTGAATTGGTTGTTTCTATAGCAGGCGATTATTCACATATCCTTTTTCCTGCGACCGCTTCAGGAAAAAATATTATGCCGCGCGTTGCAGCCAAACTGGACGTGGCTGGCATTTCGGACATCGTCAGCGTGGAATCAGAAGACACATTTGTTCGGCCAATTTATGCAGGTAATGCGATGGCAACAATTCAAAGTAGTGACGAAAAGAAAGTCATTACTGTTCGTACGACAGCGTATGATGCCGTCAGTGCGGAAGGTGGTTCTGCAGCTGTTGAGTCTATTCAGGCAACTCCAGCAAGCGACAACGTTTCCTTTGTTGGTCAGGAAGTTGCGGTGCTTGAGCGTCCTGAACTGACAGCGGCTCGAGTGATTATTTCTGGTGGCCGTGGTATGCAAAGCGGTGAAAACTTTTCCATGCTGGAAAGTGTTGCCGATAAACTGGGAGCTGCCGTGGGCGCCTCACGAGCAGCGGTTGACGCAGGTTTTGTGCCAAACGATTATCAGGTCGGGCAGACCGGGAAAATCGTTGCACCAGAACTCTATGTAGCTGTTGGTATTTCAGGTGCGATCCAGCACTTGGCGGGCATGAAAGACAGCAAAGTGATTGTTGCAATTAATAAAGATGAAGAAGCCCCCATTTTTCAAGTATCCGACTATGGGTTGGTGGCTGATCTTTTCCAAGCCGTCCCTGAGTTCGACCAAGAGCTTGAAAAAGTGCTAGATTAGAGCCTAGTAGACCTATTTGAATAATAGGCTATGCTCTAACGCATAAAATGGCCCGGTAGGCTTTTTGCCATCGGGCTATTTTTTTGCTGGAATACTTTTCATCGTTAATCCGATGCATGTTTAGACCTTAGTGTTATGTGGAGAAAATAATGTCTGACTATAAAGCGCCAATACGCGACATAGAGTTTGTTATTAATGAGGTTGCTAATTTGCAAGAAATCCTTGAACTACCAAAATTCAAGGATTTTGATGTGGAAACAGTTTCAGCCGTTGTTCGTGAGGGCGCGAAACTGTCAGAGGAAGTGCTTGGTCCATTGAACAAGTCCGGTGACGTTGAAGGTGCCACATGGTCGGAGCAAAGCGTTCAAACCGCTGGTGGATGGCAGGAGGCCTATCAGCAATTTGCTGAGGGTGGTTGGTGTAGCGTTGCCTTTGATCCTGAATTTGGTGGTCAAGGGCTACCACAATTAGTCAGTACGGCGGTTCAAGAAATGTGGGCGGCGTCAAATATGTCGTTTAGCTTATGTCCTCTTTTAACACAAGGAGCCATTGAAGCCGTTGATAATCATGCCTCGGATTCGTTAAAAGAGTTGTTCTTGCCGAAGATGGCCGCTGGAGAGTGGACCGGTACTATGAATCTGACAGAACCACAAGCGGGTTCAGACTTAAGTGCTATACGGGCAAAAGCAGAGCCTGTGGGTGATCACTATTTGATCACAGGCCAGAAAATTTTTATCACGTATGGGGAGCATGATTTAACCGATAACATTATTCATCTGGTTTTGGCAAGGACACCGGACGCACCTCCTGGTGTAAAGGGTATTTCGTTATTTGTTGTCCCTAAAATCAATGTGAATGAAGATGGTTCTTTGGCAGAGAAAAACGATGTGCGTTGTGCATCAATCGAACACAAGTTGGGCATCCATGCCAGCCCGACCTGTGTTATGAGTTTCGGCGAGAATGGGGGAGCAAAAGGGTACCTTGTCGGTGAAGAGAATAAAGGTCTGATGTACATGTTCACTATGATGAATCAAGCCCGCCACGCCGTAGGTATTCAAGGGTATGCTATTGCGGAGAGAGCTTATCAACAAGCCGTTGCCTATGCCCGTGAGCGTATTCAGGGTAAGCCGATCGGGGTGAAAGCAGGGGAAAGCTTGGCAATCATTAATCATCCAGATATACGCCGTATATTAATGACCATGCGATCTCAGGTTGAAGCCATGCGTGCGCTAGCTTGTGTCAGTGCCGCCGCTTTTGACCGTGGTGAGGCGCATGAAGACCCTGAAAAAAGGGCTTATTATCAGCGTCGGGGCGAGCTCTTGACACCTATTGTCAAAGGTTGGTCTACAGAGTTGGGCGTTGATATCGCATCCTTAGGCATACAGGTTCATGGTGGTATGGGTTTTATTGAAGAAACGGGAGCTGCTCAGCATTACCGGGATGCGCGGATTGCGCCTATTTATGAAGGGACAACGGGCATACAGGCTGGTGACCTCATCGGGCGTAAATTTATACGTGACGGGGGGCAGGGCTTGCGCGAACTGCTTGGCGACATGAAGGCTGTGCTTGAACAGATCGGTGGTAAGGATCATTCAGAGATGAAGGATATAAAAGCCGCGTTAGAGCATGCGATACAGTCGGTTGAGGCCGCCGTAGGCTTTTTGCTGAAAGTAGACGACCCACGAGTGCCTGCCGCCGCATCTGTCGACTTTCTGATGCTTATGGGTTATGCCTGTGGTACTTGGGTGTTGGCCCAATCTGCTCTGGCCGCTCAAGCGAAATTGGCAGCGGGCGAAGTGGAGGAAGCGTTTTATCGCACCAAGATAACAACAGTGCTTTTCTATTGCCACCATATTCAACCCAAAACGGTATCGCACCTTCAAGCTTTGAAGCACAGTCAGGACTCTCTGATCCTTTCAGAGTCTCAACTGTAAGCTTGTGTGAAGGCAGACATGGCAGTTTTGTATGCTATGTCTGCCTAAGGTTTATTGTTCGACCAAGGGCTTTTTAAAGTTCAACTCCATATCCCAAGGAAAGTGTATCCAAACATCCTGGTCGACTTCGCTGATGTAATCATCCACCAGTTTCTTACCCGCAGGTTTGGCGTAGACTGTTACAAAGCGTGCCAGAGGGAAGAGCTCGCGAACAACAGCGGCTGTTTTACCTGTATCAACAAGGTCATCAACCAGGAGCATGTTTTCTCCTTTTCCCTCAGCGTGTTTAAGAATTGTCAGTTCTCGTTGTTCGGTATGATCGTAACTGGAGATGCATACGGTATCGATTAAGCGGATGCCAAGTTCCCGTGCGATAATTGCAGCAGGAATCATACCTCCACGAGTGATTGCAATAATACCCTCCCACTGTGCTGCAGGCAGCAAAGAGGAGGCTAACTTTCGGGTATCTCGATGGAACTCTTCCCAAGAAACGTAAAAAGACTGGATTGTGTCCATAGTTTTGTAGTCAGCTTTGGTAAAGCCGCAGATAATAACAAACTTTAGAATGGAGTTGGCTTAAGAGGGGAGGGGTGGCCTTAAAATTACATGTTAGAAAAACCCGTTTCAGTGGAGAGGTAAGATATATTTCTGCGTTGTTTAGAGCTAGAATGTAATTCTAAGGAAGAGAATTTGCCTAGTGTGTTGGAAGTATTAAACTAGGTAAAACAGATAAACATTGTTGTTCCTGATGCTACCGACGCAGTTTCTCGGAGTGAGGATAACGATATAAAAACGACTGAGGAGTCACTGATATGGCAAAAGGGCAGTCCTTACAAGAACCCTTTTTAAATGCATTGCGAAAGGAACGCATTCCGGTTTCGATTTTTCTGGTAAACGGTATTAAGCTCCAAGGGCAGGTGGAGTCGTTTGATCAGTTTGTTATTTTGCTCAAGAACAACGTGAGTCAAATGGTTTATAAGCATGCCATTTCTACGGTCGTCCCTTCGCGCCCGGTTAAAATCACCACAAATGCTGATGAGGACGAGTTTACGGGCTGAGCTTTGTTGGAAGGAATGCTATTGAAGAGAATAATTTTTGTCTGAGAAAGTCCAACCAAACTTACGTGCTTTAACGGTTCAATTAGATATTGCGGGTGAGCCAGAAAAGTCAAGCTTTGAGTTTACGCAACTCGTAACCTCAGCGGGTTTAAATATTGCCGCGACAGTTACTGGGAAGCGCGAAAAACCACACCCAAGACATTTTGTTGGCGTGGGAAAGCTCGATGAAATTTATCAGTTAGTTCTGGATATGTGTGCGGACGTTGTACTCTTTGATCATGCCTTAACGCCTGGGCAAGAGCGGCACCTCCGCGACAAGTTGAAAGTCCCGGTGTTGGATAGAAGTGGTCTTATATTAGATATATTTTCACAACGAGCCCGTTCCTTTGAGGGGCGTTTGCAGGTCGAGCTTGCTCAATTAAAGCATCTTTCAGTCCGTCTGATTCGAGGCTGGACCCATTTGGAGCGTCAAAAAGGCGGGATTGGGCTTAGAGGTCCGGGTGAAACACAGCTTGAGACTGACCGGCGTTTAATTGCTCAACGGATCAAACAGATTCGTCACAAACTTGATAGAGTGCGCAGTCAGCGGGAGCAAGGGCGCCGGGCACGGCACCGATCCGGGCTGCCAACTGTATCTGTTGTTGGTTATACCAATGCCGGTAAGTCAACGCTCTTTAATGCACTGACAAAGACTAATGTCTACGCAGCTGATCAATTGTTTGCTACGCTTGACCCTACATTCAGGCGCCTTTCCCTCCCCAATGGCGCACCATGTGTGCTTACAGATACCGTTGGTTTTATTCAAGATTTGCCTCATGAACTAATAGAAGCATTTCAAGCCACATTGTTAGAAACGCGTGAGGCTGATGTGCTTTTGCACGTTGTTGATGTGAGCGATGACGACAAAGAACATCGTATGCTCGAAGTGAATCGTATTCTTGGCCAGATAGGGGCAGATGAAATTCCTCAAGTTGTCGTCTACAACAAAATTGATGTGCTCGGGTCTCAGCCTCGGGTAGATGTTTTGAAAGATAATCAAGCTTTTTATGTCTGGCTGTCGGCATCACAGTCTCTTGGCCTTGATTTGTTGTTGGACGTATTACAGCAGATCCTTTCGCACGACCGTGTATTGGGCCTGCTACAGCTTAAACCAGAGGAGTTTCATATTCGCGCACAGCTGTACCAATGGAATGCGGTGCAAGATGAAACCTTAAAAGAAGATGGTAGCGTGGAACTCTATTTGGATATTTCTCCGAGTGCTTGGGGTAAACTGGTTAAAAAACACCCATACCTCGAGAAAAGGATTTGGGAAGATCGATCTGAGTCCATTGAACTTGCGGCTCTATGAGTCTCGCAATACAATGCAGCGTTTGAAATCTGATAAAGGCGTGAAGTGAAGCTGTTGCGCTTGGCAAATTGGACACCTAATTTGAGTGGAGAGATATATGGCTTGGAATGAGCCTGGTGGAGAGAAAGACCCATGGGGTAAAAAAAATGACCAGGGGCCGCCTGACTTGGATGAAGTATTTAAAAATATCCAGTCAAAATTGTCGGGTTTATTCGGCGGAAGCAAGACGCCATCAAGTGGCTCCTCTGGCGGTGGGTTTAACTTCAGTGGCACCGCAATAGGATTTATTGTTGCGATTGTTGTTATTGTTTGGTTAGGCAGCGGTATCTATATCATTCAGCCTGCTGAAAGAGGTGTCATTACTCGGTTTGGTGAGTATCAAGCCTCTACATTACCTGGGCCACACTGGCATATCCCATGGCCGGTTGAAAAACTTTGGCGGGTTAATGTGGATCAAAACCGTTCACTTCGGTTGCGTTCACAGTCCATGCTGACTCAAGACGAGAATATTGTTGAAATTGATATTGCTATTCAGTACAACATCAAAAATCCAGAAGATTATCTCTTTAAGGTCCGAGACCCTGATGCAACCTTACAGCAAGTGATGGAAAGTGCGATCAGAGAAATTATCGGTAAAAATAATATGGATTTTATTATTACCGAAGGCCGTAATGAAATTGCCACGCGAACGGAAGCACTCATCCAAGCCACCTTGGATGAATATGGTACCGGTTTGAATGTTACAACTGTTAACCTTGAAAGCGCTCAGCCACCTGAGGCGGTTCAAGCTGCTTTTTCAGACGCAATTAAGGCGCGTGAGGATGAACAGCGCTTCATTAATGAATCAGAGGCTTATGCGAATGAAATTATCCCTCAAGCCAGAGGTGAAGCGAGAAGCATTTTGGAGGAAGCAAAAGGCTATCGTGCACGTGTTGTTAAAGCTTCAGAGGGTGAGTCGATACGCTTTTTGAACTTACTGCGCGAGTATGAAAAGGCACCTCAAGTGACGCGTGAACGGCTCTATATTGACTCTCTTGAGGGCGTGTTAGTGAATAGCAGTAAAGTGTTGTTAGATGTCGAGGGTGGAAATAACATCATGTATTTGCCTCTCGATCAGCTGCTGGGAAGTGCTCGTTCCTCGCTTACCCCCAATAGCTCACCATTTTCATCAAGCAGCAGTGATTCCAGTAGTAGTAATGGGAGCAGTTCATTGAGGCAGAGTGTAGATAGTTTGACAAATTCCTTGAGAAGTCGTTCCCGGGAGACTCGATAATGAACCGTCCTTTAATGTTGGTTATCCTGGTTGCTGTTATTGGCCTTATTGCTTTTTCGGTGACGTTCACGGTTAAAGAAACAGAAAAAACAATCAAGCTTACCTTGGGTGAAATTAGCCGTTCAAATTATGAGCCTGGTTTATATTTCAAAGTCCCTTTTTACAATACGATATTGAAGTTTGATTCACGTGTATTAACACTTGACGCACGTCCAGAGCGTGTTTTGACAGCTGAGAAAAAGAATGTCGTCGTTGACTCATTTGTAAAATGGCGCATCGAAGATGTTGAAAAATTTTTTCGAGCAACGGGTGGTGATGAAAGAAGAGCGCTGACACTACTTTCTCAATTTATCAAGAAAGGCATGTTGGATGAGTTTGGTCGACGAACCATACAAGAAGCCATTTCTGGTGAAAGAACCTTAATCACGCGTGAGGTCAAAGAAAAAGCGGGATTACAAACTGTACAACTTGGCATCCAGCTGATTGATGTTCGGGTTAAAAAGGTTGACCTTCCCCCTGATGTGAGTGATGCGGTCTACAGAAGAATGGAAAAAGAAAGGGCCACGGTTGCTAAAGCCTTCCGTTCGCGTGGACAGGAACAGGCCAGAGGGATTCGGGCTGACGCTGATCGTCAAAGAGAAGAGGTCATCGCGGAAGCTTATAGTGAAGCTGAACAAATTCGCGGTGAAGGCGATGCCGAAGCAGCAGAAATATATGCAAAGGCATTTGGTAAAAATCCAGAGTTTTACAGCTTTACCAGAAGTTTAAATGCCTACAGATCAAGCTTTGACAGTAAGCAAGATGTAATTTTGCTGAAACCGGACTCACAATTTTTTAAGTATTTTTCTGACCCACTTGGACAAACAAAGTAGCTTTGCTTTTGTCTGTGAACGTAGAAAGTAAACTAAATACCTTCAGAATAAACTCTGCGGAAGCTAATGTGGTCTGAAATTTTCACAGCCGTTGCTTTGGTTTTGGTGATTGAGGGATTAATACCTTTTATTAGTCCAATGGGTTATCGCAAAGCTGTCAGCCAACTTGCCCAGTTACCGCCTAGAGGTATCAGAATAACCGGCTTTCTCAGTATGCTGTTAGGCATACTTATCCTTTATGGTTTGCGATAAATATGCCCCCAGTGAATGATGCATGGTTCCTCCCTGATGGGGTTGATGAGCTGTTGCCGGAACAATCTGAACGATTAGAGCAGCTGCGAAATAAGCTGCTCAGTGTCGTCAGAAGTCATGGCTATCAATTAGTGAGTCCACCCTTTATTGAATTTGTCGATACGCTTTTGACGGGCGCAGGCCAGGAGTTTAGTTTAGAAACATTCAAACTTACTGACCAGTTAACAGGGCGTATGATGGGTGTTAGAGCCGATATGACGCCTCAAGTTGCACGTATTGATGCGTACCGATTAAATGACAGTCGACCTAATCGTCTGTGTTATTTAGGTACTGTCCTTCGGGCTCTTCCCGAAGGGTTTTCTGGAACTCGTTCGCCTTTACAGTTCGGTGCAGAAATATATGGTCATCAAGGTGTTCACAGCGATGCTGAAGCTATTGCGTTAATGCATACCGTTTTAACAACAGCAGGCATTAATAATCTTTATTTAGATATTGGCCATGTAGGAATATTTCGGGGATTAACTCAGCAAGCCGGTTTGAAACAAACGGCTGAGGAAAAGCTTTTTGGATTGATGCAACGAAAAGCCTTGCCAGAGATATCGGCTTACTTAGATTCGCTTGGTTTGAGCCACAATTTGAAGTCGATGTTGCTCTCATTAAGCCGGTTGAACGGTGATGAAAGTACGCTCCTGCGAGCGAAGCGAGAACTTGAACAGGCATGCGAGAAAGTTCAAGATGCACTTTCGTATTTGCAAAAAATTGCGGACGAGTTGAAATATCGTTGTCCCGAGTGCTCTATTCATTTTGACCTTGCTGAACTCAGAGGTTATAAGTACCACACAGGTGTTGTATTTGCAGCCTTTGTACCAGGCAGAGGGCATGAAATTGCTCGAGGAGGTCGTTATGACAACATTGCCAGTCCTCTTGGAACGGCACGTCCTGCAACAGGGTTTAGTACAGATCTAAAATCATTAGTGTCGCTTGTTGAAGCAGATATTCCTCCAACTAAAATGGTTCGACGAATACTTGCGCCCCAAAGTAAAGATACGGCGCTTTGGGAGTACATCTCATCGCTACGCGCAGCGGGAGATATTGTGATTTCGGAATTGTCAGGTCAAGTGGATGGTCAAGAGCCAATGAATGGGGTGGGCTGTCAATACAAGTTAGTCCATAAAAATAAGCAGTGGATTGTTGTGGAAGCATAAGATGACAAAAAGTGTGGTGATACTTGGCACCCAATGGGGTGACGAAGGGAAAGGTAAAATTGTTGATTTACTAACGGATAAAGCCACTGCTGTTGTTCGTTTTCAAGGTGGCCATAATGCCGGGCACACACTGGTGATAGATGGCGCCAAAACAGTGCTTCATCTCATCCCATCAGGTATTTTGCGGGACAATGTTACGTGTTACATCGGCAATGGTGTTGTGTTGTCATTGCCCGCTTTATTTGAAGAGTGTTCAATGCTGAAAAAAAAAGGCATCCCGGTTGAACAGCGGTTAAAAATCAGCGAGTCTTGCCCTTTAATTCTTCCCTCTCACATTGCTTTAGACCAAGCCAGAGAAAAGTCGGCGGGTAAATCGGCGATTGGAACAACGGGGCGTGGAATTGGTCCCGCTTATGAGGACAAAGCCGCGCGGCGTGGCCTAAAAGTCATCGACTTATTGAACGAAAAAGTTTTTCAAGAAAAATTACAGGGCCTTCTTGACTATCACAATTTTGTTCTCGAGCAATACCATGGGTTACAGCCCTTCGATATCAATAGAGTTTTTGATGAGTTCATGGCATTAGGTGCACGCGTCAAGCCGATGGTTTTAGATGTGACAACAGCACTGTATAAACATCAAAGTCAAGGGCATCACATACTGTTTGAAGGTGCTCAGGGAGCTCTTCTGGATGTTGACCATGGCACATATCCCTATGTGACATCTTCAAATACGACAGCAGGGGGGGCTTGTACGGGAAGCGGTGTTGGGCCGATGCACCTTGACTATGTTTTAGGTATCACAAAAGCCTATACCACGCGTGTTGGCGCAGGCCCTTTCCCAACCGAACTGTTTGATGAAGTAGGTAAAACACTGGCGGAAAAGGGTTGTGAAGTTGGCGCTACAACTGGGCGTAACAGGCGTTGCGGCTGGTTTGATGCAGTATTACTGAAGCGTTCCCTTGTTATGAACAGTGTGACGGGTATATGTCTGACAAAACTGGATGTTTTAGATGGCTTAGAAACCGTCAAAATATGTACAGGTTACAAGTATGAAGAGGGCATTTACGAGCAACTGCCTATTAATGCAATCACATTAGAACGGTGTGAGCCCATATATGAAGAAATGCCAGGGTGGAAAGAGTCGACCTACAATGTGACGCGCTTGGATGATCTGCCTGATAACGCAATACAGTATATTAAACGATTAGAGACACTTCTTGGTGTGCCCGTTGACCTGGTCTCGACAGGCCCGGACAGGAATGCCAATATTATCGTCCGACACCCTTTTGCTTCAGACTCATAAATTCGCCTTTCACCGGTAATAACGTAATTTTCTGTTACGGGTTTATAGTCGATCAGGTTTCTCTAAACGAGAAAAATTCAGTGGTGTGCTTTTTAGGCAGCAAAGCCCTCAGAAACTTTTTGACTGATTTGCATCGCGATATCCAGAGCGTGCCGGCCTTCCTCTCCACCGACTATTGGGCGCTTTCCATCTTGAATAGTCGTCAGAAAATCACAAATTTCACTGAGAATGGCATCGTCCGATGATAGGAAAATGGTTTCAGAATGGATGCCAGCCTCTGAGTCTAACGTGGCAGTTTTTGCCTTGTAGACCTTTAATTGGTTATTTTGCAAATCGGCCGAAAGACAAGAGGCGCGTTGGAAAATGCGAATCTTCCTTTCCCGTTTTTCACTAATGCGGCTGGCTGTGAGGTTGGCTACACAGCCATTTTTGAACATCAGCCGGGCATTCGCGATATCAATACCGTCTGTGAGAACACTAGCACCGCTGGCTTCTATTCGGTTGATTGGGCTGTCTACTAAATGACAGCAAAGATCGATGTCGTGAATCATCAAATCCAGTATGACATTGACATCTGTCCCACGCACAGTGAATTGAGCGAGGCGGTGTGCTTCAATGAACCTGGGCTCAATCGTTTGCTCTCTGATTTTCACAAAGGCAGGGTTAAAGCGCTCCAGGTGCCCAACTTGCAGAATGAGGCTCTTTTTTTTGGCAAGCTCAATAAGTTCATTCGCCTCGCTGAGTGTCGCAGTAATCGGTTTTTCCACGAGCACATGGAGATTATTCGATAAACAATCGTGTGCGATGGAATGGTGCAATAATGTAGGCGCGGCGATACTGACAGCCTCAACTTTGCCAAAAAGCTCTCGATAGTCTGAGTAAACAGGTACGTTGAAGTCCGTGGCGAGTTGGGCGTGGCTATCTGGCCGGTTGTCCGCAAGGGCAACTAATTCACAGGAGGGTAATGCCTGATATTTTTGAGCATGATAGCGTCCAAGATGGCCAACTCCGATAACAGCTGTTTTGATTAACTTAGTCACCGTTTTTTAAATTACACCTGCTCGATTTCAACCAGGGTGCCGCAAAAGTCTTTCGGGTGTAAAAATAATACGGGCTTGTTGTGAGCACCGATTTTGGGCTCGCCACCCCCTAATACGCGAGCACCGCCAGCGACTAATTTGTCTCTCGCAGCGATAATGTCGTCAACTTCATAGCAGATATGGTGTACACCTCCACCTGGATTACGTTTTACAAAGTTTGCGACAGGTGAATCTTCCCCAAGAGGCAAAAGCAATTCTATTTTGGTATTAGGTAATTCAACGAAAACAGTGGTGACGCCGTGTTCGGGCAAGTCCACAGGTGCACTGACCTTGGCGCCGAGTGTGTCACGATACACGCTCGTTGCTGCATCAAGGTCAGCAACAGCGATGGCAACATGATTTAAACGTCCAATCATAGTGATTCCTTATCAATACCCTGTTGATATCAGTTCAGGGCTGGGTTATACAAATTCAAGGATGGCCTGGTCTGCAGCGAGACTGTCCCCTGGGGAGGCGTTTATTTGACTGACAACCCCGTCTTGAACAGCATGCAGAGAATTTTCCATCTTCATGGCTTCAACAACGGCGAGTTCTTGCCCAGCTTTTACTTCATCGCCTTCGGCAACGTTGAGCCTCACCAGTAACCCGGGCATTGGTGAGATTAAAAATTTTGATAAATCAGGGGGTACTTTTACCGGCATGAGTTTATGGAGTTCGGCCATACGTTCGGTAAAGACAATATAGGTATTTACTGAGCCGTTATGCGTCAATTTCCACCCTATACCCTCACGGTCTACCTGGATGGATTGCTGCTTGCCATTGATCAAAGCATTGAAAAGTACTTCACCGGGTTTCCATTCTGTTGCAAGCGTGTACTCTTCGCCGTCTACATTCAGTAAAAGGTCTTCCGTTTCTTTCAAAATTTTGACAGGAACTTGTGTCTCCCCGGCCTCGACAACATATTTTTTGGGTGCCGTGAGAGTTTCATCAATTTTGCCTGAAATGTCCAAGTCCCGACTGTCGCGGCTGTACTGAATGGCGGTGGCAACGGCAACTAAAAGTTTTGGGTCGGCATGCACAACGTCCCGGCTGTTAAATCCATCGGGGTACTCTTGATCGATAAACGCGGTACTGATGTCGCCAGATACAAATTTGGGGTGACGCATAATGGCTGAAAGGAACGGAATGTTATGAGACACACCACGGATGGTGTAGTGATCCAGTGCATCCAACATGTGGTCGAGTGCGTGAGAGCGATCTGATCCGTAGGTCACCAGTTTGGCAATCATAGGGTCATAATACATACTGATTTCAGAGCCCTCATAGATGCCGGTATCAACACGAACATTTTTATTTTCCGAAGGAGGAAGGTAATGAGTGAGACGGCCAATTGAAGGCATAAAGTTTTTGTCCGGGTCTTCAGCGTAAACACGTGCTTCAATTGCCCAGCCTTCCAGCTTGATATCATTCTGCGTCATTTCCAGTGCTTCGCCGAACGCAATCCGGATCATCTGTTCGACAATATCCAGACCGGTAACGAATTCTGTGACAGGGTGTTCAACCTGCAGGCGTGTGTTCATTTCCAGAAAATAAAAATTCCGCTCTTTATCTACAATGAATTCAACGGTTCCGGCAGAAACGTAATTAACGGCTTTAGCCAATGCGACGGCTTGAGCCCCCATCGCTTGACGTGTGGCATCATCAATAAAAGGAGAGGGGGCTTCCTCAATGACTTTTTGGTGACGACGTTGAATAGAGCACTCCCGCTCGCCTAGAAACACGGTGTTACCAAAGCTGTCAGCAAGTACCTGGATTTCGATATGTCGTGGTTGTTCAATGTATTTTTCGACAAAGACCCGGTCATCTCCAAAGCTGGTTGCCGCTTCACTCGCAGCGCTTTTGAAACTATCGGCCACTTCATCCAGCGTCCAGGCAACGCGCATGCCTTTACCACCCCCGCCAGCAGATGCTTTTAACATGACAGGTAGACCAATTTTCTCGGAGACCTCAATGGCCTCCTCTGCACTTGTCAGAGCTTGGGTGTGCCCGGGAATTGTGTTGACCTCAGATTCAATCGCCAGCTTCTTGGATTCGATTTTGTCGCCCATTGCACCAATGGCCTCCACTCCCGGTCCAATGAACACAATCCCTTCCTGAGCGAGACGGTTTGCAAATGCCGCATTTTCAGACAAAAACCCAAAACCGGGATGCACGGCTTCAGCCCCCGTTTGTTTGATGGCATTGATAATATTGTCGATCACAAGATAGCTTTCAGCTGAAGGTGAAGGACCGATGTAAACAGCTTCATCGGCCATTTTCACATGCAGGGAGTTGGTATCTGCTTCGGAGTAAACGGCGACCGTTTGGATGCCCATTTTCTTGGCCGTTTTAATTACGCGACAGGCAATTTCACCGCGATTTGCAATCAATATCTTTTTAAACATTCTTCAATAACCTGTAAATGCTGGCATGGGTTGGATGATTTTAATTCATTGCCGGTAATGGCCGATTAAAGTGGAATATTGCTGTGTTTCTTCCACGGGTTTTCCAACTGTTTGTTTTTTAACATCCGCAAATCTCTGCAGATATGCCGACGCGTGTCATGCGGCATGATCACGTCATCGATAAATCCCTTGGCACCGGCAACGAAGGGGTTAGCAAATTTATCGCTGTATTCGTTTGTGCGCTGTTCGATTTTTTCTGGGTCACCGATGTCTTTTCGGAAGATAATTTCAACAGCACCTTTGGCGCCCATCACCGCAATCTCTGCTGTTGGCCAGGCGTAATTCACGTCACCCCGCAGGTGTTTGGAAGCCATAACATCGTAGGCGCCGCCGTAGGCCTTACGAGTAATGACTGTGATTTTAGGAACCGTCGCTTCTGCATAAGCAAATAGAAGTTTGGCACCATGTTTGATGATACCGCCGTATTCCTGAGCGGTGCCCGGTAAAAAGCCGGGAACATCGACAAACGTTAAAATCGGGATGTTAAAGGCATCACAGAAGCGCACAAAGCGAGCGGCCTTACGGCTGCTGCTAATGTCGAGGCAGCCGGCAAGCACCATAGGCTGATTGGCAACCACTCCCACTGTTGAGCCTTCAATGCGTGCGAATCCAATGACGATATTGGCTGCAAAGTCGGGCTGTAATTCGAAGAAGTCACCTTCATCGACAACTTTGGTGATCAGTTCTTTGATGTCATAAGGAATATTGGGATTTGATGGTACAAGCGTATCCAGTGACATTTCCACGCGTGTCGCCGGGTCAGCAGTTGGGCGTGTGGGTGGTTTTTCTTTGTTATTTGCTGGTAAAAAGTTCAGCATTCTGCGCAAGTTCAAAAGCGCTTCAATGTCGTTTTCGAAAGCCATATCCGCAACGCTGGACTTTGTTGCATGCGTCAATGCACCGCCGAGTTCTTCCTGGGTCACTTCTTCATGAGTGACCGTTTTAACAACATCCGGCCCGGTAACGAACATATAAGATGTGTCTTTTACCATGAAAATATAATCTGTCATGGCTGGGGAATAGACAGCGCCTCCCGCACAGGGGCCCATAATGACGGAAATTTGGGGAATGACACCTGATGCCAAAACATTGCGTTGAAATACATCGGCATAACCGCCCAGAGAGGCAACGCCTTCCTGGATACGCGCGCCCCCTGAGTCATTGAGGCCAATGATCGGAGCGCCCACTTTCATGGCTTGATCCATGATCTTACAAATTTTGCGTGCGTGAGCCGCCGACAGAGCACCACCAAAAACAGTAAAGTCCTGGCTGAAGGCGAATACGAGCCGACCATTGACGGTGCCATGCCCAATGATGACGCCATCACCGGGTATTTTGTTTTCTTCCATGCCAAAGTCAGTACAGTCATGCTCGACAAACATGTCCCATTCCTCGAAGGAACCTTTATCGAATAGCACTTCCAGCCGCTCCCGAGCGGTCAGTTTGCCTTTGGAATGTTGTGCGTCAATACGCTTTTGCCCGCCACCAAGCCTTGCTGCTTGACGTTTTTCTTCTAACTTTTGGATGATGTCTTGCATATCCCTCCCCAGGATAAATATTTGGACGATTGCGTGTGATGCCCGGAGGCTGCTTATCGACAGCGATACTCGCAATCACGAGGCCAAGCCAGTTCTTTTTCTGAGTGCAGGAGGCACAAAGAATTCAACTTAAACTGCGTAATCTTATTAGAATTCGAAATGAAAGTGAATCATTGGCAGTACTGGTTGATAGCACTACCAATGAATATTCGTTGCGCGTGATGAAATTTACTCCCCACGTGCTGCACAGTTTACTGGTTGATACGCTTATCCGTGAGGTCTTCGACCACGGTTGGATCGGCCAAGGTTGAGGTGTCGCCCATGTTTTCGAGTTCATTGGCTGCGATCTTGCGAAGAATACGACGCATGATTTTTCCTGATCGGGTTTTGGGTAACCCTGGCGCCCATTGAATAATGTCCGGCGCTGCGATCGGACCAATTTCTTTACGTACATGGGCAACTAATTCTTTTAAGAGTGCATCGCTTTCTTCAATGCCACTCATCAAGGTGACATAGGCGTAAATGCCTTGACCTTTGATGTCGTGCGGGTAGCCTACCACAGCGGCTTCTGCGACGCTGGGGTGTAAGACCAGAGCACTTTCGATTTCGGCAGTGCCTAAGCGGTGGCCAGAGACATTCAATACATCATCAACCCGGCCGGTTATCCAGTAGTAACCATCTTCATCGCGCCGTGCACCATCGCCAGAAAAGTAGGTGCCAGGATACATGGAAAAATACGTATCAAAAAAGCGCTGGTGATCACCGTAGACAGTACGCATTTGCCCAGGCCAGGAGCGCTTCATGACCAAATTGCCGGATACAGGGCCCTTGAGCTCTTTGCCTTGGTCATCAACAAGTGCCGGTTCAATACCAAAAAACGGTTGGGTAGCTGAACCTGGTTTGAGCGGTGTTGCACCGGGCAGCGGGCTGATCAAAATACCCCCCGTTTCTGTTTGCCACCAAGTGTCGACAATTGGGCAGCGTTGCTCCCCCACGACATGGTAGTACCACTCCCACGCTTCAGGGTTGATAGGTTCGCCTACACTGCCTAGCAGCCGCAGACTGGAGCGGGATGTTTGTTTGACCAGCTCGTCACCTTGCCCCATCAATGCTCGTAGTGCGGTGGGCGCTGTATAAAATGTATTAACCTGATGCTTGTCGACTACCTGCCAGAAGCGGGAGGCATCCGGGTAGGTCGGTACGCCTTCAAACATGAGTGTGGTTGCACCGTTCGCCAGCGGGCCATAAACAATGTAACTATGCCCGGTCACCCAACCGACATCAGCTGTACACCAGTAAATATCCCCGTCGTGGTAGTCAAAGACATATTTGTGCGTCATCGCGGTGTAAAGAATATAGCCACCGGTTGTGTGTAGAACTCCTTTGGGTTTGCCGGTTGAGCCTGACGTGTAGAGAATAAATAAAGGGTCTTCGGCATCCATCTCTTCGGCTGGGCAATCGGGCGAAGCAGAGGCCATTATTTCGTGGTACCAGACATCCCGAGTTTCATCCCAGTCGATCGCGCCTCCAGTGCGTTTTACCACAATACATTTTTCAATGCTTGGTGTATTTTCACAGGCCTTGTTGGCATTGGCTTTTAGGGGGATGGTATTGCCACTGCGGAGTCCTTCGTCGGCAGTGATTAAGAGTTTGCAGGCGGAATCGTTAATCCGGTCCCGCAGCGCATCGGGTGAAAAGCCCCCAAATACGATGGAATGAATAGCCCCTATACGCGCGCAGGCCAGCATGGCCACAGCGGCTTCGGGAATCATGGGCATATAAATGCAAATACGATCGCCCTTGGTGGCGCCAAGATCTTTGAGTGCATTGGCAAATTGACAGACTTCCCGGTGCAGCTCGCGGTAGGTGATCTTTTTGTCTTCTGTAGGTTCGTCGCCTTCCCAGATAATGGCAACCTGATCAGCGCGTTGTTCCAGATGGCGGTCTAGGCAGTTGTAGGCCACATTGGTTTTTGCGCCTTCAAACCAGTTTATTTTGGCCGTGGTGTAGTCAATATTTTGAACACTGTCCCAGCGTTTGAACCAGTGGATAAAGGAATCGGCTTGCTCGGCCCAAAAATTATCGGAATCATTAATCGAGCGCTCATACATGTCCTTGTATTGTTTTTCGGTGATGTGTGCCTTCTGTGCAAATTCACTGGGTACAGGGTAGATTTTGTCATTTGACACGTGGCTGCCTCCTTAATTGATTTTTGGTATGAATCTTAAACATACCCGGTTCACCAGAAAACCGGTTTTTTGTGATTGTATGCGCTTTAGAGTACGAAAATGGATTTTTTTAGTGAGCGTACGTGTTAGCAGGTGTTTTGGTTAATAATTGTGGATAAAACCCACCCCAACACTTTAAATGGGTTGAGGCGGGTTTAGGGTATGAAATAACTATGCGACTTCGAACAGTCCTGCTGCACCCATGCCGCCGCCAACACACATTGTAACCACGACGTATTTAACGCCCCGGCGCTTGCCTTCAATCAAGGCATGGCCAACCAGGCGAGAGCCCGTCATGCCGTAGGGGTGGCCAATAGAAATGCTACCACCGTTGACATTATATATTTCGGGGTCGATTTCCAGCTTGTCACGGCAATAAAGCGCTTGGCAGGCAAATGCTTCGTTCAACTCCCAAAGTCCAATATCATTAATTTTCAGGCCGGTATTGCCGTCGCCGGTAA
>OBIC01000129.1_pt1 | contig 32206 bp, 25 predicted proteins | sample 1519831 | NCBI WGS metagenome assembly OBIC01 (sample SAMN03019805, study PRJEB22545) | beach sand metagenome | biome: beach; feature: sea beach; material: beach sand | place: USA: Municipal Pensacola Beach, FL | collected 2010-10-20 | depth 40-45 cm m
CCGAGCAGGCGCAAGCAGGCACGCAGCGCCACCGCGACAGCACTGTGGCTTTGGTGCTGCCCGCATTCAAGCAGCAGCGCTGTATGATGCGCGTTTGGTCCGCAAAATCGGCCAAAGTCACGCATCCGGCGGCCTGCGGCATGTCCGGGATCGGCGATCAGATAGTCGCCGATGCAAAGCTGTTCGGCAAACTGCCGCGCCCGTGGCATCAGCCCGGTCAGCACAAGCGGCGGCCCCTCAAGTGTCATCGAATGCAGATCGAGCAGGAAGTCGGTCGCCTGCAAAAAAGGCAGCAAGTCCTGACAGCGGCGGGTTTCGCAATCGCCTGCCGGTTGCGCCAGCATATCGTCTGCCCACAGCCGGTTCATGTCCTGATCGACATAGCGGTTGACGCCACCTCTCGCCAGATGCGCGGCATAGGCATCGGGATTTGCCAGTGCCAGGATGATGGTTCCCGTCTGGGGCGTGATCGCGCAGTCAAGCAGGGTCTTGATTGCATGCACACCACAAACTTCATTGCCATGCACGGCGGCGCTGATCATCAGAACAGGACCGGGCGCGGGGCTGTCGAACCGCCAGACATAGGGCGTGCCGCAATTGGTGGGGGGAAAGTCCCCAAGCGCGGGTCCGGTGCCAGCAGCGGCGCGGTCAGCCGCTGAAGAATTTTCAGAGGCCATGGGCATTGCGATCAGTCGGTGAATTGTTCCATCAATATACGTTCATCGAGTTCATGCCCTTCATCAAACAGGATCGGGACAGCAATATCATGCGCGATCTGCACTTCGACATGGTTGACCTCGCGCACCTCCAGCATATCGGCAACGGCGCTGACAGGGCGCTTGTCTTTTTCCAGAATATCGAAGCGCACAACAGCGCTGTCTGGCAATAAGGCACCCCGCCAGCGGCGCGGCCGAAAGGCGCTGATCGGGGTCAGGGCAAGCACGCCGGCCTTGATCGGCAGGATTGGCCCATGCGCTGACAGGTTATAGGCGGTGCTGCCGGCGGGTGTGGCGACAAGTACGCCGTCGCAATTGAGTTCCTTCATCCGCACCCGCCCATCGACCGTGATCCGGATTTTTGCCGCCTGCCGGGTCGCGCGCAGCAGCGACACCTCATTGATGGCAAGTCCTTCGAACTTGTTGCCGTGAATATCGGTCGCCAGCATCCGCAAGGGGTGTAATTCGCTGCGTTCGGCCTTGGCCAATCGCGCGGACAGTTCGTCAACGAGAAACTCGTTCATGAGAAAGCCAAGCGATCCCCGATTCATCCCGTAAATAGGGATGTTGCGGCCCATATTCTCGTGAATCGTATGCAGCATGAAACCATCGCCGCCCAGTGCGACGATCACATCGGCTTCTGCCGGTGACACATTATCGTAGCGGTCTTTCAGAATCAGCAGTGCGTCGCGGGCCTGGCGGGACTCGCTGGCGACAAATGCAATTTTCTCATACGGCATCAGTTAATTTTTCCCCGGCTCAAGGATGTGCTGTGTGTGACAAGCTACCGAAAGGCAGCTGAACACAGCGAGAATATAGCGCAATGATATGAACAGCTTTTTTCGATCGCCAATCTATTTGGATTCATGCGCTTGCGCAAAATATACCCCACGGAAACCGGTAACATCCGCAAGCTTACAAGAATATGAATTAATACTGGTGTATCATTTATGATGGAATCCGTAAGGGCTGCGGTCTATAATAGGCGTCGTCCGGCTATTGAAAAGTTTGAGGAGAGTTCAGATGAGTGATGCGGTGGTGATCAACAAGGCGGCGCCCGCGACAGATATTCCAGATCCCTATTCGATCCCGCTTTCCGACATCGATGTTTCGGGGGCGGAGTTATTCCGCGCCGACAAGCAGGACGCGTATTTCGAACGCCTGCGCCGCGAGGATCCTGTGCATTACTGCGCTGACAGCCAATATGGCCCTTACTGGTCGGTGACGAAATTCAACGACATCGTGTATGTCGACACCCATCACCAGATCTATTCCTCCGATTCGCAGCTTGGCGGGGTGGTGATGCGCGGCCAGCCCGAAGAAACCGCGCTGCCCATGTTCATTGCCATGGACCCGCCAAAGCATGATGCCCAGCGCAAGGTGGTGCAGCCGATCGTCGCCCCGTCCAATCTGGCCAAGCTTGAAAGCACGATCCGCGAACGTGCGGGCCGCATTCTCGATTCCCTGCCGCGCAATGAAACTTTTAACTGGGTCGATCTGGTTTCCATCGAACTGACGACCCAGATGCTCGCGACCCTGTTCGATTTCCCGTTTGAGGATCGGCGCAAGCTCACCGAATGGTCCGATGCCGCAACCTCGGAAGAGGATGCGAAGACCCCCGAACTCGAAGAAGCGCGCCGCGCCAAGATCTTTGAATGCGCGGATTACTTCATGGGGCTGTGGAACGAGCGGGTCAATGCGCGCGAGCCCGGTGGCGATCTGATCTCCATGCTGGCGCATGGGGAATCGACCCGTTACATGGATCGGGGCGAATTCATCGGCAATCTGCTGCTGCTTATCGTGGGCGGTAACGATACCACCCGCAATTCAATCACCGGCGGCCTGCTTGCGCTTAATCAGAACCCGGATCAGTATCGGAAGCTGCGTGAAAATCACAAGCTGATCGAAACCATGGTGCCCGAAATCATTCGCTGGCAGACGCCGCTGACCCATATGCGGCGCACCGCGCTTGCCGATACCGAACTTGGCGGCAAGCAGATCAAGAAGGGCGACAAGGTGATCATGTGGTACATCTCGGGCAACCGGGATGACGAGGTGATCCCCGATCCCTACAGCTTCATCATCGATCGCAAGAACCCGCGGCAGCATCTGTCCTTCGGCTTTGGCATCCACCGTTGTGTGGGCAACCGGCTGGCGGAAATGCAACTGCGCATCATCTGGGAAGAGGCGATGAAACGCTTCGACTTTATCGAGGTGGTGGGCGATCCGGTGCGGACCAATTCCAACCTGATCCACGGCTATCTCGAACTGCCGGTGCGGATCGCAGGCTGAGCTGCCCGCGCATTGCCGAATAGAAGCAACGCCCGTCTTTTGCAATAAAGACGGGCGTTTTTCTTTTGCCGGGGTAGGCGCTGGGTGTCGTTCTTTCCGCGCTCTGCTTCACGCCAGGCCCAGCGCGTCATGCGCTGCGGCCTTTGCCCATTTATAGTCGGCCTTGCCGTTGGGCGCGCGCTGCACCTTGTCCACCATCACCACATGTTTGGGCAGTTTGTAGCCCGCAAGCTTGTCGCGCAGGAAGGTGATCAGGTCTGCCTCGTCCAGTGTATCGCCAGGGCGTGGTGCGGCGACGGCAACCACCCGTTCGCCGAAGCGTTCGTCAGGCACCCCGACAACCAGACAGTCATAGATCGCGGGGTTGAGCTTGACCGCCTCCTCCACCTCTTCGGGAAAGATCTTCTCACCCGCGCTGTTGATGCAGACCGAACCGCGCCCAAGCAGGGTAATGCTGCCATCGGCTTCCACCGTTGCCCAGTCGCCGCCGAAGGTGTAGCGAACGCCATTCACGGTACGGAAGGTTTTCGCCGATTTTTCCGGATCCTTGTAGTAGCCGATGGGCACCACACCGCCCGTTGCGATCAGCCCCTTTTCGCCGGAGCCGGGCACCACTTCCTGATCATCCTCACTGAATACCTTCGTGGTATCGGCAAGTTCGAAACGGGCTGTGGCGGCCTTTGTCGCGCGGGTCATGACAGAGCGGCCCGTCGTCCCTTCGGTCGAGCCCATGGCGTCGATCAGCGTCATATCATGATGCGCAAGCAGCCGTTCCTTGACTTCCATCGTCCACATCACGCCTGAGGAGACGATGAGTCTCAGGCTGGACAGATCGTGGGGCGTGCCGGCTGCCTTGGCGCGGTCGAGCGCATCGGCAAGCGGTTTGGCAAATGCGTCGCCGACAATGACAAGATCGGTCGCGCCTGTCCGGGTCACCTCGGCCCACACCGCATCGGCATCGAAGTGCAGATTGGGCACCGTCACCGCGCAGCCGCCCACCGTCATCGGCCCCATCGCGCCCGCCCACATGCCCGTGCCATGCATCAGCGGGCAGGCGGTCAATGCGATGGGCAATTCACCATTTTGCGCCATGCGTTTGATGTTGGCGGCCATTTCCGCTTCGCTTGCGGGGCGCGGCACATCGCGAAAGTCAAAGCCAAGCCGCATCAGCCGCATACATTGATCACGCTGGCTGTACATCACCCCTTTCGGCATGCCGGTGGTGCCGCCGGTATAGAGCATATAGATCTCGTCTTCCGAACGGTCCCTGCGCGGCATTGGATCGCCGCTATTCAGGAAAGCCTCATAGTCGACCGCGCCGTCAAGCAGCGGCGCCTCCCCGTCATCCACCTGCACAAGCAGCTTGAGTTTGGGCAGCTGCCCGCGCACCCTGTCGATCCGTTCGGCAAGCCGGCCATGAAACAGCACCGCCTCGCTATCGCTATTGTCGAGCAGATAGCGCAGCTCCTCATCCAGATAGCGGTAATTCACATTGATGGGGGAGGCGCTCATCTTGAAGGCGGCGAAATGCGCCTCGGTATATTCGGCGCAATTGTAAAGATAATGTCCGATCTTCGAATCCGGGCCGAGCCCCGCCGCGGCAAAAGCGCTGGCAAGCTGCGCCGCACGCCGGTCGAATTCGGCCCAGCTGCGCCGCGTTTGCGCATGGATAAGCGCGGGATGATCGGGCACCGTATCGGCCACAATCTCCCAAAGTGATGCCAGATGCATGCGCATGGCCGTGTCTCTCCCCTGTTTGCTTGTTTTTATGCGCTATTCGATAGCACAGGCGCGGCGCAAGGTGAATGTCGCCGCCGCGCTACCGTCAGGAAAGAGTGTTGCGAACATGGCTGTCGACAGGATTTAATGAGCCACGCGCTGAAAAAGGGGCAGAAGAGGGTTGGGGATGACAAACAGGTTTTTGCGGTTCGGTTTGGTGTCGGGCCTGTTATGTGCGGCGTTGCTTGCGTCTGCGCCGCGGGCGGAGGCCTTTGTCGGCGGGTTCAAGGTGCGTATGACCCTGTCGCTGGTGGTGGACGGGGCGCCGGTGGAGATCGTCCGCACCTATAAATGCGGCGGGGCCGGGCGACTGTTCAACGATTATGTGGGGGCGCATCGGCTGAAATATATTTTTCATGAACTGCCTAATGGCGCGGCCATCGCGGTCGATCTGCTCGGCAATAATTATTGTTACCGGGACCGGATGCCCAGCGAATATTCCCCGCCGATTTCGTGGGAATGGCCCAGCCTGCTTTATCTTGAGAATGCGGATATCGAACAGGCGAAATATTTTGAAACCTATGAAACAAATTATACGGAGGGATATTCGTTCGGCGGTCATATCGATATGACGAAGTCGCGCATGCGGCTTGAGGAGGTGGGGCGGTTTTCCGCCACCTCCGACAATGTGCCGCAACCGCTTTATGACCGGCTCAAAAGGATATTTCACCATCAGTACAAATTCATACCGAACCCGGATTATCCATTCCGGGCATTGCTTTTTTTTGCGTATCCGCATGCGAAATGGCGGCATATTGAGCCGTTGAACAGTTTTCTGCTGTCGCTGGACAAGCCGACCCTGCTGCTCCCCTCCATGCCCGCGGTTGCGCCGCTTTATGCGAAGAAGCTCAAATCGCCCGAGCCCTCTTTGAGAGGGGTGCCGGGGGCATCGCCCTTCACCTACGGGTCGAGAGGTACTGATCCGAAATTCCATAACCTTTCGGGCACTGACCGCCCAAATGTATTCATGACCAGCCTTTCCTATAAGGGGGACGGAATTTGGGCCTATGACGGGGTGAGGCGACATGTGTACCGCTATTTCCGGATCGAGGACGGGCTGGACAAGCTGAAACCTTTCCCGATCATCGAATTTCTGGGGGAACGTGTCGACACGTCCGGGGTGCGCGAAAGTTTCCGGGAGAACCCGATGATCTGGTTCTATGACCCGGCACAAAAATACATGTTCAATATTTCACAGCGGAACCGGCAACAGTTTTATTATTGATGTGGGGCAACGCCCCTATCCGGCGGGGTCGCGTATCTGGCAAGTGTATGGGGGCAGAAGGGATGTTCTGGAAGCGTAAAACAACAAGCGTCACCCCTGATCCCGCCACGCTCCCGCCGGTCAGCTCGATCGACGCGAAGGCCGCCTACCGCGCGCGGGTGGGGCGGCTGACCCGGGTGGTCTTTTTCGCCTTTCAATATATGCCGCTCACCATTGTCTACTGGCTGATGGCGGGAACTGCATTTGTGGGCGAGACGCTGGAGTGTGCCCTGATTACCGTCGGTGTCGTTGGCGATTTGCTGCGATTCAGGTTTGCGCCCGATCTGAAGGTGCCACTCGAGAGCTGGGTTGATCTCTATTACGATGAATGGGACGCGAAGGCTGAACATGCTTTCTCACGCTGGTATTGCGGCTGGGAGAAACCGGTCATTATCGGCAGTTCCATTTACATCGTTATTTTCTTCCTACTCGATCTGCTGCTGCCCGCCGGTATTCTAACTGCCTATACCGCTCTTTTTGCACCTCTGCACGACTGGATGCAGGCGCATCTTGCTATCGCCGGGCGGCACAGCGCCGATTTGATCGCGCATGGTTATGCGCAACGCATCCCGTTTCTGATTCATGTCGAAACGGTTGCGGCGCTCATCATGATGAGTGTCCCGTTCCTGATCGGCGTTGGCGGTAACACGTGGCAGATACTGTATTTGAAGAAATTTTACCAGACAGATAAGGATGCGAATTCTTATCGCGAATCATTAAAGAAAACAGGTAAAATAGAATTTTTTTTCATGATGAAATTTTCTATTATTGTTATTATTTTAGCAACAACAATGGTGTTGTTTCAAAATATTAGCTTTGATGGGTGTTCTGCTCGGGCTTATTGCCCGCATATTAGGAGTTCTGGAGTACTAATATTCTTTTTTATTTGTCCATTTGCCACTTTGTTTTGTTTAAGCCAATTATTGATCGCCCGGTGCTCAACTTTTGCATTTTCGGTTCGTGTTGAGCAGGAACGTCTGGCTGTAAATGGGGGCTGAAATATCAGGTGACCAATCAGGTAATCAAACTGTTGCAAACGGAATAACCGGTGCTTGCACTTTGCCAGATATTTCAGTCGCAAATCCTCCTTTACTGCAGCAGCGGGAACGCGCTCTTGCCACTGAGCTTCACGTGCCAGGGGATTGGCGAAAACGGATGCGGCGGCATGTGTACCGCTATTTCCGGATCGGGGACGGGCTGGACAAGCTGAAAACTTTCCCCGATCATCGAATTTCTGGGGCAACGCCCCTGTCGGGCGGGCGCGCGGCCATGATTGGCGCGCGCACCCCGCCGGATGCGGGATTTGGCGGCGTCAGGCCGCCTCGAAATCCTGAAGTGCCGGAGCGCTCAGATCTTCCTCGAATTTGGCGAAGGTCCAGGGCCAGGAGGCGACATTGCCGAAGCGGTCATAATACCAGCTCTGGCAGCCGCCCGATGCCCAGACGGTTTGCGGCATGGCGTCCTTGATCGACTGATTGAATGCTGCGGTGACGTCGGCCTTGGGCGTGACCTCTTCAAGTTTGCCCTCGCGCAGCAGGCCGATCAGCTTTTCGATATAGCCGAATTGGCGTTCCGCCGTCATCAGATAGGAGAAGTTGCCGATCGGGCTGTTCGGACCGCCAAGGAAGAACAGGTTGGGGAAGTTCGGCACACAGATGGTCTTGTAGGCGTAATTGCCTTGTGACCATGCCTCGTTCAGGGTTTGCCCGTTGCGGCCCACCACCTCGGCATCGGCGAGGAAGCGGTGCGGGTCAAAGCCTGTGCACAGTACCAGCACGTCAAGCGCGTGCAGGCGGCCATCCCTGGTGCGCACACCTTCGGGTTCGATGCTTTCGATCGCGTCGGTCACAAGCTCTGCATTGGGTTTCTGGATCGCGGGATAGAAGCGATCAGACATGATCAGCCGCTTGCAGCCGGCCGAATAATCGGGCTGCAGCTTCGCGCGCAGTTCGGGATCCTGCACGCCCTGGTCAAGGCTCTGCTGGCAGCCTTCCTGGATCTTCTCCAGCGCCATCGCATTATCGCCGACGATGGCGGCCGCAAAGCCGTGATTCATCGTCGCGGCAAGCTGGTCATACATGGCGGACATTTCTTCGGGATGCGCCCGGTAATGCGCCTTGTCCTCTTCCGCCACGGGCAGGTTCGGCGCATTCATCACCCATTGCGGGGTGCGCTGGAACATCGACAGATGCGCCACATCATCGACGATCGCGCCGACGATCTGCACCGCGGTCGAGCCGGTGCCGATGATGCCGACGCGTTTGCCCTTGAGCGACACGTCATGGTTCCAGCGCGCACTGTGGAAACAATCGCCCTTGAAACTGTCGAGCCCCGGAATATCGGGATAGACCGGGTGGTGCAGGATGCCGACCGCGCTCACCACCACATCGAATTCACCCTGATCGCCCTGGGTCGTGGTGACGCGCCAGCGCTTGTTGTTATATTCGAGTTTGGTAACCTCGCTGTTATAGCGGATCATCTCTTCGGCATTATTGTCTTCGGCCACCTTGCGGACATAGGCATAGATTTCCGAACCGGGCGAAAAGGTCTGGCTCCAGTCCGGGTTGGGCGCGAAGGAGAAGCGGTAAAGATGCGAGGGTACGTCGCAGACAAGCCCGGGATAGGTATTGTCGCGCCAGGTGCCGCCAAGATCGGCCGCTTTTTCGAACAGGACGACTTTCTTGATGCCCGAATCGCGTAATTTGATCGCCGACATGATGCCGCCCGCGCCCGCGCCGATGATTGCGACGCTCAATTCCCGTTTATCCGCCATGCCACTCATTTCCTCTCACTGACAACGCTATGTCCTGCGCTATGTGCTGCAAAGGGTTTGTCTAACTATGATCATAGTCTTGTAGCGGCTTTGCCCCAATCGCGCAATTTGCCGCAGACCGGCATGCGCTGATCGCGGGTTCAGCCTTGCTGTGCCGCGATTGTTTGGGCCCGGGCCAGATCTTCGGGGCGGTTGATATTGAAGAAGGGGTCATGCGGGGTATCGGGACATACCGCATGGGCGATGCCATGCCGCGCGGTCCAGATATCGACCTTGCGGATATCTTCTTCGGTCATGGCGCGGCGCAGATCGCCGGCCAGCTCCACAGGCCATAATCCGAATACCGGGTGCGTCCGCCCGCCCGAGCTTGCACAGGCAAGCGGTACATGCGCCGCCTTGCGCGCGGCCGACAGCCGGGGGACGAGATCGCGCGGGAAGAACGGCGCATCGGTCGCGAAGGTTGCAATCGTGGCACAGTCGGGGCGGTGCGCGCGCGCCCATTCCATACCGCTCAGCACCCCGGCCAGCGGTCCGGCATGTCCGTCGATGACATCAGGCACCACGGGCAGGTCATAGGCCGCAAATCGGGCGCGATCGCCATTGGCATTCAGGATCAGAACATCCACCTGCGGCCGCGCCCGCGCGATGGCGTGGGCAAGCAGCGTTTTCCCGCCCAGCATCTGCAGGCATTTATCGCCGCCGCCCATGCGCCGCGACTGACCGCCCGCCAGCAGGACGCCGACGATGGGCTCACGGGTCGCGGGCATCATCGTCGCTCGCTTCGTCATCATCGAAGATGATCCGCTGTTCCCCCGACAGGGCCATGAAGCGCTTGCCCCGCGCCCGCCCGATCAGCGTCAGCCCGGCGAGCCGCGCCAGCTCCACCCCCCAGGCGGTGAAGCCTGAACGCGAAATCAGGATCGGAATATTCATCAGCACGGTCTTGATGACCATTTCGCTGGTCAGCCGCCCTGTGGTGTAGAGAATCTTGCCCTCGGCGGGCATGTCATGGCGCAGCATATAGCCCGCGATCTTGTCCACCGCATTGTGCCGGCCGACATCTTCCATGAAGATCAGCGGGCGGTCCCTCTCGCACAGCACGGTGCCATGGATGGCGCCGGCGGTAAGATACAGGCTCGGCAGCCGGTTGATCTGATTGGTCAGCGCATAAAGCCAGGAGGTTTTGAGCAGCGCGTCCTCGGGCAGCGCCGCCTTCTCGAAATGTTCCATGACGTCGCCGAACACCGTCCCCACCGCGCAACCCGAGGTGCGGACCTTCTTTTTCAGCTTTTCCTCATAGTCGGTTTCGCGGGCCGTGCGCACGACGACGACATTGACCTCCTCGTCATATTCCACCTCGGTGATCTCGTCATCAGGCAGCAGCATGTTCTGATTTTTCAGATAGCCAAGGGCGAGATATTCCGGATGATCGCCGATCGTCATCAGGGTCACGATCTCCTGACTGTTCAGATAAAGCGTCAGGGCGCGTTCGGTCACCACCCGTGTTTCGATTCGCTGGCCGGTATGATCGATGCCTGTGACCGGCCGGGTCAGCCACGGGTCATCGGGGTCTGGCCCAAGAATAAGGCTCGGTTGTGCGGCATGGTCTGGCGTTTTGCGCCTGTCGGTCATATCCTTGCCTTCCGGTAAGCGAGTGGGTGAGGCGATGAAAATATTCGGGATCGTTGGCTGGAAGAATAGCGGAAAAACCACCCTTGTCGTAGGGCTGGTCAAAGAGTTGAGCGCGCGTGGCCATCGGGTGTCCACAATCAAGCACGCGCATCACGCATTCGACGTCGACCAGCCGGGCAAGGACAGTTTCCTGCATCGTGAGGCTGGCGCGAAGGAGGTGATGATCTCATCGGCGGGGCGCTGGGCCCTGATGCATGAGAACAGGGATGCGCCCGAGCCTGATCTGGATGCGTTGCTGAGCCATATGTCGGATGTCGATATCGTGCTTGTCGAAGGCTTCAAGAAGGGCAGTCACGAAAAGCTTGAAATCAGGCTGAGCGAAAAGGGCGCGCCGATTTTGGCCGAGCAGGACGAGCAGGTGGTGGCCTTTGCCTGCGATGGTGGCGAATGGTTGCCCGATTTGCCACGCTTTGCCCATGATGATGTTACGGGAATTGCCGATTTTATCGAGAAACGCTACGGGCTCGGCCAATGGTAGCGGTGCTTGAGGATGATTGCTTCGCCACGGGGCCGGAACGGATCCGTGCTGATGAGGCATTGCGACTGCTGCGCGCGCGGCTCAATTGCATTGTCGATGTGGAAACAGTGCCGCTCGGGGCGGCATGCGGGCGGATTCTCGCGCAGGATCTGGTGGCCGAACGCAATATTCCCAACGCGGATAACAGCGCGGTCGATGGCTATGCGCTGCGTGCCGCCGATCTTGCCGAGGGGGGGGAAATCCGATTGCCGGTGGTCATGCGGGTGGCGGCCGGCGATCCGCCGCCCGGGCTGCTGCAAGTGGGGGCGGTCGCGCGTATCTTTACAGGTGCCCCGATGCCTGAAGGCGCAGACTGCGTTGTCATGCAGGAAGATGTGATGGCGGATGACGATCATGTCATCATCCCGCATGGTTTGCGTGCGGGCGCCAACCGCCGGCTTGCCGGAGAAGATCTGAAAAAGGGTGAGGTTGCGCTGCGGGCGGGGAGCGTCTTGCGGCCGCAGCATATCGGTCTGGCTGCCGCGCTTGGCCATGCGCAACTGCGGGTGTTCGCGCCGCTGCACATCGCGCTTTTCTCATCGGGGGATGAGTTGTGCGAACCTGGCGGCCCGCTTGCGCCGGGCGGTGCATTTGATGTGAACCGTTATCTGTTGTCCGCGCTTCTGGGCGATCGCGGCGTGATCGTAAGCGATCTGGGGATATTGCCTGATAATCCGCGCAAGGTGCACAGCGCCTTGCGGGTTGCCGCGCGGCAAAATCATGTTGTCATGACATCAGGCGGCGCATCGGTCGGGGATGAGGATCATATCGTGCGCGCGGTCAGTGATCTGGGTGCGCTGCATTTCTGGTCGATTGCGGTCAAGCCCGGGCGGCCGCTCGCCTTTGGCCGGCTGGGTGATGCGGTATTTATCGGCCTGCCGGGCAATCCGGTGGCCGCGATGGTCTGTTTTCTGATGTTTGTGCGGCCTGTCTTGCGGCTTCTGGGGGGCGGCAGCTGGTGTGAACCGCGCGGCTATGCCTTGCGGGCGGATTTCGATTTCACGAAAAAACCGGGCCGGCTTGAGTGGCTGCGTGGTAGTGTGGTGGACAGTCCGGACGGCCAGACCGTTGTGCGGCGTTTCGCGCGACAGGGATCGGGCATTATCACGGGATTGACCGCTTCTGACGGGCTGATCGAATTGCGCGAAAATGTCACGCGCGTGGCGCAGGGGGAATTGGTAAAATTCATTCCTTTCACTGAGCTTGGCGTGGTGTGAACGGATAAGGGCCAGTTGAGCGATGAGCGATAATGCGCAGACCGCAGCACCTGAAGGTGGCAAGAGGCGCGGCCGGTTTGGCCCGCGTGGCCGTCAGGTCACAGCGCAAGCGCGCCACGACATTCGGCTTTTGCTTGGCGATGCATCGCGGTCGCGCGATCTGCTGATCGAGCATTTGCATCTTGTTCAGGATCAGTTCGGCGCGATTTCGGCGGCGCATCTCGCGGCGCTTGCCGAGGAGATGCACCTGCCGATGGCGGAAGTCTATGAGGTTGCGACCTTTTATGCGCATTTCGATGTGCTGCGCGAGGCGGAGGCGCCGCCACCGCCCGTCACTGTGCGGGTATGTGAAAGTCTGAGTTGCTGTCTTGCCGGGGCGGATGCGCTGCACGACCGGCTTGCCGAGGAAGCCTGGCCCGATGTGCGGGTGCTGCGCGCGCCCTGCATGGGACATTGCAATTTCGCGCCTGCCGTCAAAGTCGGGCAACGCTTCGTCGATCACGCCGATTTTGAACAGATTCAGGAGCTTGTGGCCAAAAAGCGGACACATCCGGTACTGCCGCGCTTCCAGACGTTCGAGGCTTATGAGGCGGAGGGCGGCTATCACATGCTGCGCGAATGCCGCGCCGGCGAAGTCTCGGCCGCGCAGCTGATCGCCGATCTGCACGCATCGGGGTTGCGCGGGCTCGGCGGTGCCGGGTTTCCGACAGCACGGAAATGGGAGTTTGTGCGTGCGGAACCCGGGCCGCGCTATGTGGTGATGAATGCGGATGAGGGGGAGCCTGGGACATTCAAGGACAGGCTGTTTCTCGAGACGACGCCGCATCGGGTACTCGAAGGGTTGCTGCTCGCGGCCTGGGCTGTCGAGGCGGCCGCCGCCTATATCTATCTGCGTGATGAATATCCGGCGGCGCGCAATATATTGATGCGCGAGATTGCCTGGCTGGAGCATGAGGGGCTTGTGCCGGCGGGCTATATCCACCTGCGGCGCGGTGCGGGTGCTTATATTTGCGGTGAGGAATCGGCGATGCTCGAAAGTATCGAGGGCAAGCGCGGGCTGCCGCGTCACCGACCGCCCTTTGCCGCGCAGGTCGGTCTGTTCGGACGGCCCACCCTTATCCAGAATGTGGAAACGCTGTATTGGCTGCCGGAGATTTTCGCGCAAGAACCCGAAGTCTTCGCGCAAAAGGGAGTGAACGGTTATCAGGGGCTGCGTGCCTTTTCGGTGTCGGGGCGGGTGGCTGAACCCGGTGTCAAGATCGCGCCTAACGGCATCACGCTCAATGAACTGATCGCGCAACATTGTGGTGGTATGGCGGCGGGGCACCGGCTGAAGGCATTTTTGCCGGGCGGCCCCTCGGGCGGCATCCTGCCTGCGGCGAAAGCCGATACCCCGCTCGGTTTCGGGGCGTTCGATGCGGAAGGCTGCTTTGTCGGTTCGGGTGCTGTCATCGTGTTATCGGATCGCGACGATTTACGGATTGTCGCGCGCAATCTCTTGCATTTCTTCGCCGAGGAAAGCTGCGGGCAGTGCACCCCCTGCCGCGTCGGAACCGAAAAGTTGCTCGCTCTCACCGCAGCGCCGGAATGGGATGCGGGGTTGATGCGCGAGATTGCGACGGCGATGGCGGATGCGTCGATTTGCGGGCTGGGGCAAGCGGCGGCAAATCCGCTTTCCTGCCTGATGCGCTTTTTTCCGGAAGCGGCGCCAACCGGGGAGGGGGCATGATGAGCGAACGGATCCGTTTTTTCCTGGACGGGGAGGCGGTCGAGGCCGCGCGCGGTGAAACCATCTGGCAGGTCGCAAAACGTCAGGGAACCGAGATACCGCATCTTTGCCATAGTCAGGAACCGGGATATCGCGCCGATGGCAACTGCCGCGCCTGCATGGTCGAGATCGACGGGGAGCGCGTATTGGCCGCCTCCTGTGTTCGCAAGCCGTCCGAAGGGATGCAGGTCCGCACAGCGACCGCCCGGGCGCGAAGCGCGCGGGCCATGGTGCTTGAAATGCTGGCCGCCGATCAACCGCCGCGCGCGCGGGCCCATGACCGAACGTCACGCTTCTGGGACTGGGCGGATCGCACAGGCGTCACGCAAAGCCGCATGCCGGCCCGGCCCGCTCCCGCGCCCGATCAATCGCATCCCGCGATGTCTGTGCATCTTGATGCCTGCATCCATTGCAATTTATGCGTCCGCGCCTGCCGTGAGGTACAGGTGAATGATGTGATTGGCATGGCCGGACGCGGGGCGGCAGCCAAGATCGTCTTTGATTTTGACGATCCGATGGGGGAAAGCAGCTGCGTTGCCTGCGGGGAATGTGTGCAGGCGTGTCCGACCGGCGCGCTGATGCCGGCCAATCTGCTGGATGAGGCGGGCAGGGGGGACCGGGCTGCGGATCGTGTGGTGGCAAGTGTTTGTCCCTATTGCGGTGTCGGTTGCCAGATCAATTATCATATCCGCGATGGCGAAATCGCTTTTGTCGATGGTCGGGACGGCCCGTCGAACGAGAACAGGTTATGCGTCAAGGGGCGGTTTGGTTTCGATTATGTCAGCCACCCGCACCGGCTGACCCGGCCGCTGATCCGGCGCGAGGATGCGCCAAAGGTCGTTGACGCGGTCATTGATCCCGCGAACCCGTTGACACATTTCCGGGTTGCAAGTTGGGACGAGGCACTTGAGCGCGCGGCAGCCGGGCTCGGGCGACTGCGCGAAGGTGAGGGTGATCGTGCGCTGGCCGGTTTCGGTTCGGCGAAATGTTCCAATGAGGAAGCCTATCTCTTCCAGAAACTCGTTCGCACAGGCTTTGGCAATAACAATGTCGATCACTGCACAAGGCTTTGCCATGCCTCCTCGGTCGCGGCGTTGCTTGAAACGATCGGGACCGGCGCTGTGACCGCTCCCTTCAATGATGCGGACAAGGCCGATGTCATCATCGTGATCGGCGCGAACCCGACCGAAAACCACCCCGTTGCCGCAACCTATTTCAAGCAGGCGGCCAAGCGTGGGGCGGAGCTTATCGTCATGGATCCGCGCGGTCAGGCGCTGCGCAAGCAGGCGACCCATATGCTGCAATTCCGCCCGGGCAGCGATGTATCGCTGCTCAGCGCGATCATGCATGTGATCGTTGAGGAAGAGCTTTACGACACGCAGTTCATTCAGGCCCGCACCGAAGGGTTTGAGCGGATGAAGCAACATCTGGCCGCTTTCAGCCCGGAGGCGATGGCAGAAATCTGTGGCATTGCACCCGATATTATCCGCGCAGTGGCGCGCAGCTATGCCCGGGCGCGCACGGCCATGATCTTCTGGGGGATGGGCGTCACCCAGCATGTGCACGGGACCGATAATGCCCGTTGCCTGATTTCGCTTGCCCTGATGTGCGGGCAGGTCGGGCGGCCTGGAACCGGTCTGCATCCGCTGCGCGGGCAAAATAACGTCCAGGGCGCGTCCGATGCGGGGCTCATTCCGATGATGTTCCCTGATTACGGGCTTGTCGACAGTGCGGAAAAGCGCGCGAAATTCGAAACCCTGTGGGGACAGCCGCTCGATCCCGAACCAGGTCTGACGGTTGTCGAAATCACTGAAGCGATCCACAAGGATGTTGTTCGCGGCATGTATATCATGGGTGAAAACCCCGCCATGTCAGATCCCAATGCGGGCCATGCGCGGGCCGCGCTTGCCAAGCTCGAACATCTGGTGGTGCAGGACATTTTTCTGACCGAAACCGCGATCTATGCCGATGTGATCCTGCCCGCTACCGCCTGGCCTGAAAAGGACGGCACCGTGACCAACACCAACCGGCAGGTGCAGATGGGGCGCAAGGCGCTTGATGCGCCCGGGGAGGCGCGGCCCGACTGGTGGATTACGCAGCAAATTGCGCGGCGGCTTGGCCTTGACTGGGACTATGACGGCCCGGCAGACATCCATGCGGAAATGATGCGCGCGATGCCGTCGCTCAATAATATCGGCTGGGAGCGGTTGCAGGCCGAAAGTGCCGTGACCTATCCATGCGATGCGCCAGATGTGCCGGGGCATGAAGTTATTCTCGACGAGAAATTTCCCACCGCGAGCGGGCGTGGCAAATTCGTGCCAGTGGCGATTGTGCCGCCCGATGAACAGCCCGATCACGACTATCCGATGGTGCTGACAACCGGGCGGGTGCTCGAACATTGGCATACCGGTGCGATTACAAGACGCGCAAGCATGCTTGACACGCTGGAGCCGGAAGCGGTCGCCTGCCTGCATCCGGCGGATTTGCAGCGGATCGGCATCGTGCCGGGCGACAAGATCGAGGTTGTGACCCGGCGCGGCCGGATCGAAATCGCTGCCCGCATCGATCCTGCCGTGCCTGAAGGGGCATTGTTCATACCCTTCTGCTATCGTGAGGCTGCGGCCAATCTTCTGACGAACCCCGCGCTTGACCCTTATGGCAAGATTCCGGAAGTGAAATATTGCGCGGCACGGGTCAGCCCGGTGGCGTAGCGCGGAACAGGCGCTCGGGCATGCGGGGTGCAGGTGAACGGCCATTCTGCTTGCCTTGCTAAACGCCATTGACAGTTGCCTGCTTGCCGATAATAATCCCGCGCTTCCCAAATTCGCTTTCGGACAGTTGCAATCCCGCCGCTGTCCTTATTTATTCGGGGGGCAGTTATGATCACGCCGGTACTTCCGAACTATGGACGGTTCGACCTTGCTTTCGAGCGGGGCGAGGGCCCCTATCTGTTCACGACCGGCGGCGAGCGATATCTTGATTTCGGTGGTGGTATTGCGGTCAATGCGCTCGGGCATGCGCATCCACATCTTGTCGAGACATTGAAGGCGCAGGCCGACAAGCTCTGGCATGTCTCCAATCTCTATCATATTCCGGCGCAGGAGCGGCTGGCCGAGCGGCTTGTGGCGGCAAGCTTTGCTGACACGGTTTTCTTCTGCAACAGCGGTGCTGAAGCAGTGGAATGCGCGATCAAGATGGCGCGCATCTATCACCATGCCAATGGTCAGCCTGAACGCTACCGGCTGATCACGGTCACCGGGGCGTTTCACGGGCGGACGCTTGCAACCATCGCCGCAGGCGGGCAGGAAAAGCATCTGACCGGTTTTGGCCCTGTGGTTGACGGGTTCGACCATGTTCCGTTCGACGACATTGATGCGATGAAGGCGGCAATCGGGCCGGAAACCGCCGGTATTCTGATCGAACCGCTGCTTGGGGAAGGTGGCATTCTGCCTAACCGGCCGGATTATCTGCGGCAGCTCCGCGCTTTATGCGATGCGGAAGGTATCCTGCTTGTCATGGATGAGGTGCAGACAGGAATCGGCCGTACAGGCAAGTTGTTTGCGCATGAATGGGCGGGCATTACCCCCGACATCATGGCAGTGGCAAAAGCGATTGGTGGCGGTTTCCCGCTGGGTGCTTGCCTTGCGACCGAGCAAGCGGCCAAAGGCATGACCGCCGGAACACATGGCTCGACATTCGGCGGCAATCCGCTTGCCGCGGCGGTTGGGAATGCGGTTCTTGATATCGTTCTGGAAGACGGGTTTTTAGAGGCGGTGCAGCAACGGGCCATTGTTTTCCGGCAGAAGCTGGCGCGGATCGCAGATGATCATCCGGAGGTTATCGAAGCTATTCGCGGCGAGGGATTGATGCTGGGGCTGAAATGCCGGGTCCCTAATACCGAGCTTGTCGCGGCGCTGATGGCGCAGAAACTGCTCGCTGTCGGGGCTGGCGATAATGTGGTGCGGTTCTTGCCGCCGTTGAATATTGAGGATGCCCAGATTGACGAGGCGATTGAACTGCTTGATGCGGCATGCCATGCGCTGAAAGACGCGCCGGACCGGGCGGGAGGGGCGTAATGGCCGGGGTATCGAAACAGGATTTTCTTGATCTGCATGTGATTGCAGCCGAAGCCCTGCGTAAAATCGTTGATGAAGGGCACCGGCTGAAGGCCGCGCGGCGCGGTCTTGGCCAGGCAGCACCCGATCCCGATGCGCGGCAGCAGGACAAGCTGCTTGCCATGATCTTTGAAAAGCCCTCAACCCGGACGCGGGTATCGTTTGATGCCGGTATGCGACAACTGGGGGGGCAGACGCTCAATCTTGGCGGCGGCGAGATGCAGCTCGGGCGTGGTGAAACCATTGCCGATACGGCACGGGTATTGTCGCGTTATGTCGATGCGATCATGATCCGCACCAGCGGGCATGACAAGCTGCTTGAACTTGCCGAATATGCAGAAGTACCGGTGATTAACGGGCTGACGAATTTCAGCCATCCCTGTCAGCTTATCGCCGATCTGATGACATTTGAAGAACATCGCGGGCCGATTGCCGGCCGCAGCGTCGCCTGGTGCGGGGATGGGAATAATGTCGCAACAAGCTGGATCCATGCGGCGGTGCAATTTGGATTCGAGCTGCGTCTTGCCTGTCCTGACGAATTTGCGCCCGATCCGGCGGTGTTGCGCTGGGCCGCGGATCAGCGGGGCAAGGTGCATGTAACTGCCGATGCGCAAGCCGCGGTTGAGGGAACCCATTGCGTCGTGACCGATACCTGGGTGTCGATGGGCGACAAAGATGCCGAGCGGCGGCACAAATTACTTGCCCCTTATCAGGTGAATGAGAAACTGATGGATCTGGCGGCGGTCGATGCGGTTTTCATGCACTGCCTGCCTGCCCATCGCGGGGAAGAGGTAACAGTCGGTGTGATCGATGGTCCGCAATCGGTGATTTTCGACGAGGCGGAAAACCGTCTGCATGCGCAGAAAAGCATTCTGAACTGGTGTCTGGGATAGGACGCGAGCTGTGCCAGCGACAGTGACAGATATTGCGATACTGGATGACGACAGGATTGTGCCTTTCGCTGTCGAGGGCGCTGATGTGCGCGGTCGGGTCGTCCGGCTTGGCCCGCTGGTCAATGATGTATTGCGCCGGCATGATTATCCGCAACCGGTTTCTGCGCTTCTGGGTGAGGCGCTGGCGCTGACCGCACTGCTTGGAAGTGCGCTGAAATTCGACGGAATTTTCAGTCTGCAGACGAAAAGCGACGGGCCTGTTTCCGCCCTGATTGCCGATTATGTTTCGCATGCCAAATCGGGTAGCGGCACATTGCGCGGCTATGCGATCTATGACAAGGACAGGGATTTCGGCAATGCCGATCTGTCGTTTCGCGGCTTAATCGGTGCAGGCCATTTTGCCATGACGATCGATCAGGGCAAGCAGATGGAGCGTTACCAGGGTATTGTCGCGCTGGAAGGCGACAGCCTGGCTGCTTGCGCGCAGGCCTATTTTCAGACATCCGAACAAATCCCGACAGCCATTCATCTTGCGGTCAGTCAGCTTTTTGAGCGGCCGCAAGGCAGGGATGCGCCAACTGCGACCGGTGGTGCCTGGCGCGCGGGTGGTATGCTTATCCAATATCTGCCCAAAAGCAGGCTGAATTTGCCGCCCGATGCGGAATTTGATGAGCCCGAAGACTGGCGGCGTAGCCGGATGCTGATGGAGACCGCAACCGATCTGGAGCTGACCGATCCCGCGATTGCGTCCGAAACGCTGTTGTACCAACTGTTTCACGAAGATGGCGTGCGGGTCTTTGAACCGCAGGCGCTGAAGTTCGGCTGCCGGTGCAGCCGCTTGCGTCTTGAGAATGTATTGCGGCAATATTCGCGTGAAACCCTGTCGGAACTTGTTGAGGATGGCAAAATCTCAGCGAATTGTGAGTTCTGTAATGCCGATTACCATTTTGACATGGAAGAGCTTGTTACCGGTTAGACGCGCGCGCGGCTCCCATATTGGCGCATGGCTGCGGCAGGTTATGATTTGCCTGCCGCTCACTGTCTTGGTGGTGCCGGTTGCCGGCTGTCAGCCGACTTTGCCGCCGCAGGGCAATCGCCTGCCAACTGTTACTTTCGCCCACAAGGCGCCGATACGGATCACCGCCGAGGCGGTTCAGAAAACCGTCGCATTGCCTGGCGAGCTGCCGCCGGGCGATGTAAGTGGACAATTTTCGCCCAATTTGCGCGATGCCTTCAATATCTGGGTCGATAGTCGATTTGTTGCCGACGGAACGCCGGGCGTCTTTGAAGTGCAGCTGGTTGAGGCGCAGCTGACGCGGCAGGTGATTGCAGATAACAAAGACGGCGGTCTTTCGGGGCTGTTCAAGGATGAGCAGCATTGGAAATATACCGGGAAAATGCAGGTTCGTATTGTCCGGCGCCTGCCGGGGCAGGTCGCGCCGCACAGCTTCGTCGAGGCCGCGGCGGAAGGTTTTTTCACCACGTCGCAGAATATCACGCTGAATATGCTGGCACTGGAGAAATTTCGTCTGGTGGAAAGTCTGATCACGCAAATCGACGAACAGGCGGAAGAAAGTTTGCATCAATATATGGGGGATATCGTAAACTAGGATAAATTCGGTTGGATTGGGAGGTGAGGCAAATGGACTATCAGACAATCAAAGTAGAAAAAAACACCCCGGCTATTGGCGCGACGATCAGCAATGTCGATTTGTCCGCGCCACTCAGCAATAAACAGTTTGATGAGATCCATGATGCATTGCTGCGTCATTCGGTGATCTTCTTTCACGACCAAAACCTGACTCCCGATCAGCATAAGGATTTTTCGCGCCGCTTCGGTCCGTTGCAGTCGCATGCCTATATTCCGCATCTTGAGGGCCATGAAGAGATTGTGGTGCTGGAAAATGATGAAAAGCGACCGCCCAATATCAATGCCTGGCATACCGATGTCACCTTTCAGAAAAACACGCCGATGGGGTGCGTTCTCTATGCGCGCGAAATGCCGCAATCAGGCGGCGATACCATGTGGGCTTCCATGTATGCCGCTTATGAGGCCTTGTCTGACAAGATGCAGTCATTCCTGAGCGGGCTGACCGCATTGCATTCGTCGGGTCATATATTCGGGCGGGGCGGCGGCTACAGCCAGAGCCGGGGGGCCGACCAGGCAGCAGAGAATATGCCCGAAGCCGTACATCCCGTGTTGCGGTCCCATCCCGAGACCGGTCGTATCGGTTTGTTCGTGAATTCGGTATTCACGGTGAAGATCAACGATATGAAAACAGCCGAAAGTGATGCGCTGCTGCAATTCCTGTTCGAGCATATGAAGACGCCGGAGTTTCAGGTGCGGTTCCGCTGGGCACGAAATTCCATCGCCTTCTGGGACAATCGCTGCACGCAGCATTATGCACTGGCCGATTACTGGCCGGAACGGCGGCTCATGCACCGGGTCAGCATCGATGGCGATGCGCCCTTTTTCAAACCCGAAAAATCAGCCTTGAACTGATCGCACCCCGAGCGAAGCTAGACAAGGTCCGGGTGGCGGACGCGCATCTTGATTGGCCCTTCCGCCCGGCCATGCACAAGTTGCGCGAGATAGGGGTTATCCGCTGTTTCAATATCGGCTGTGGCACCGATCCAGATGATCTGCCCCTCATGCAGCATGGCGGTCTGGTCGTAATCCCGGCGCATCGCATCCATGTCGCTTGTCACCGACAGAATCGTTGCGCCAGTTTCATCCGCGAGCCTGCCGATCAACTGATTGATCACCCGCGTCAGAATGGGGTCAAGCCCCGCTGTCGGATCATCGAGCAGCAGGATATCAGGTTCTTCCATGATGGCGCGGGCCAGTGCCACACGCTTTTGCATGCCGCCTGACAGATCGGAAGGAAGCAGGTCTGCGGTTTCCGGCTTCATGCCGACCTGGCGCAGTTTTTCGATCGCCAGTTCACGGGCGACACGGCGTTTGACATGCCCGCGATTGAGCGGCTTGAAAGTGATATTTTCCCAAACAGTCTGGCTGTCAAACAGGGCCGAGCGTTGAAACAGCACGCCGAATTTATCGAGCATTTCTTCGCGTTCGGAAGCGGACAGGCGCGAAACCTCCTTACCGTCGATCGCGATACTGCCCGCATCGATCTTGTGAAGCCCGACGATACATTTCAGTAAAACAGTCTTGCCCGACGCGGCACTGCCAATCAGTGCCATATGCTGACCCCGATAGACATCGAGCGTCACATCCTCCAGCACCCGATTGCCGCCAAAACGTTTGGCAACGCCTTGCAGGCGTATCGTTGGCTGTTCAGTCTCGTGCACGACAGTTCGGGTCCGTTATCATTATATCAATAGCCCAAAAAACGCTGACATGCTTAACAGTCCTGCCGCTGAAGCTGAAGTCATATTTTGTGCAGCCGTAAACCGGCGCGTCCGTGCCACAGGGTGTGGCGATCAGCTAGCCTTGGCAAGTTTGCGGTTGATCGCGCCGGCTGCCTCAAGCGCGTCGATCTCGGCCGGTTCAAGGCCGGCTTCGCTTAGAATTGCGTCGGTATGTTCGCCGAGCAGCGGCGCGTGCAGCATCTCGGGCTCCTCGCCCAGTTTTGCGGTGCCTGGAATATTGGCCAGCGGAATTTTGCCGATACCGGGATAGTCATGCCAGTAGATGGCTTCCATCTCCTCGGTTTGGGGATGCGCCATGAAATCCTCATAGCTGTTGATGCGCTCGTGCAGCATGCGCAGTTCGCGCAATTTCGCGCACAGATCATCGGCCTTGAAGTTGGCGACCGCCTTCCGGATCGGTTCATCGATCAATTGCCGGTTCTGATAGCGCAAGAGACCAGTGGTGAGCCTTTCGTCATCGGCGATGTCACCGATGCCAAGCATTTCCATAAACGGTTTGAATTCCCTGTCGAACAGAACACCGCACACGACATAGCCATCGGCGGTTTCAAAGGTGGCGACCGGATAGGCCGGCGGCTGGCTGCGCTCGCCTTCAAGGACCTGTACCGCGAGATTGATATTCTGGAAAGCGGTTGCCGATTGCAGCAGGCTGTTATCGATATAGCGGCCTGCCGTCTCGGACTGGCGGGCCCAAAGCGCTGCCTGCAAGGCCTGCACATTGTAAAGCGCGGCGGATAAGTCCATCAGAACGACGTTTGAACGATGCGGCAGGCCGTCAAACCCCTTATTGCCACCCATGAAGCCCGAAAAAGCCTGCATAATGCCGTCGGTACCCGGGCGTTCGGCAAATGGTCCCCGCTGCCCGAAACCCGAAACGGAAAGATAGATGATGCGCGGATTGATCGCTTTGACCGCGTCATAGCCAAAACCCAGCCGTTCGGTGACGCCCGGGCGGAAACTTTCGATAAAGATATCGGCGTCGCGCAGCAGGGTGCGCACCACATCGGGGCCTTTCGGGTTTTTCAGATCGACACAGATGCTGCGCTTGCCCAGATTGGCAAGCAGCGTATGCACGGTCTGCCCGCCGGCATAGGTTTTCCCGACCCCGCGCCCCCAATCGCCGCGTTCAGGTTCGATCTTGATGACGTCGGCGCCAAGCCGGGCAAGGATGGCGGCCGCATAAGGCCCCGCAATCGCCTGGCTCATATCAATGACCCGAATTCCCTTATAAGGCTTGGCGTAACTCATCGCGCGTTCCTCCCTCGTTCTTATTCTGTTGCTGCCTCCTTGCGGTGTGCGGCATTTGCCTGCTGGCTGTATTATATTTTCGCGTTTGCTTCAGCCGCACCGCCAGGGGCTGCAATCAGCCCGCCGATTGTAAATTTGCCGGTGCTGTCTCGGGCAGGCCAAGCAGGGTCGCGGCATTGCCGCGCATCACCTTGCGCACTTGCTCGTAATTCAGCCCGTTGAGCCCTTCAGCAAATTCGCTTGGTTCCGCCAGCCCTTCCGGGTGCGGCCAGTCGGACCCGCCAAGTACCCGCTCAGGGCCAAGCGCGGCGATAAGATCGGTCAGGTTATCCTCGGGGAAGGGGACCACACTGACATGCTGTCTGAAGATTTCGCGCGGCCGGTCATGGATCGGGCCGAAGGTAAAGTCGCGCGGTTCGACAAGCCTGACTGTTGCGTCCATCTTCTTTAAAAGCGGCGCGACCCAGGCCGAACCGTTTTCAATCGAGACGACCTGTAATTTGCGGAAACGACCAAACAGGTTATGCATGACAAGCGCTGCCATCGTGTCGACGATTGGCCGCTCGGCAAAGCTGATCACCCGCTGGAATGCGGACATGCGGTGATGCTGCGGGCGTGCCCTTTCACCCCAGACCGTCGAATACAGCTCCTCAAATCCTGCGTCCCCAAGATGGAAGGCCACGGGGATGCCTGCTTCCTCGCAGCGTGCCCAGAACGGATCGAAATGCGGATCGGCCGGGGAACGGCCCATGACCGGGGTCGGGGTCAGATGCACGATCTTCGCCCCTTCCTTGATCACGCGCTCAAGTTCGGCCACTGCAAGATCGATATCCACAAGCGACAGCATGGCGCAGCTCAGGATCGCATCCTGATAGTCCCAGCCCCAATCCTCGGCCACCCATTTGTTGAAGGCGGTCAGATTGGCGAAAACGGTTTCCGGGCCATCATCACGCAATGCCATCTCGACCCCGACCGCAAGGCTTGGCAGCATGATGGTTGCCTGCACATTCTGTGCGCGCAACCGCTTCATCCGCACGTCACGATCCATGGATTCAGGAAAATCGTAACAGGAAACCGTCTTGCCGCTGGTCAGCCCGCCACCGCCTGTCGGATTCTGGAAAAAAGCCTTGAGCGAGCCAGGCTCGCCCGCATGTTCGCCGGGCGGTGCGCTGAAGAAACCGATGCGCTCCCCCTTGAAATGCACCTGGGCGAATTTGCTTTGTCCGCGGACCACGGTAATTGCCCGGTCGCGGAATGCAGGGGCAATATGTCGGGTGAAACAGTCATCTGGTTCGTAATAATGCTGATCGCAGTCGATCAGCGGATAGTCGATCATCTCGACAGCGGGGTATGACATGCGTTTAATCCATGATCAGAGATTGCTTTGCGACAGGATAAGCACAAGTAGCCACCCAGGCAATGCAAAGCAGCAAGGTGGATGATTTCCTGTCTGCATTGTCCTTTAGTAAACAGGCGTTTGTGCTATCAGTAGGTTCCTTGCGGGGCTGAGTCGGGATTTTCTTCTGAAGGGGGGTGCGGGCCTGCCTATGCCGGATATTTCGCAGACGATCTTGCGTATTGTGCTGGTCAGCGGGGCAGCGCTTGCAATCGGTCTTGTCGCGGCTTTTGGCGCGGTTTTCTTTGTCGACATTATCACTTATCTGAATCACTTTCTGTTGCCGGAAGTTTGGATGAGCGACGGTCGGATCGACTGGCTGACAGTTCTGCTGATCATCTCTGTTCCTGTTTCGGGCGGCCTTGTCGCGGGTCAATTGCGGCGGCTGGTCGATGGTGGACGCGCACACGGCCCTGCCGAAGTGATCGAACTGGCGCAGCTGGGCAAGGGCGACATACCGTTGCGTAACGGCGTCTTTACCGCTTTGTCCAACCTTGTCTGGTTGGGGGCAGGTGCATCGGCTGGGCAATATGGCGCGCTTGTGCATCTTGGGGCCACCATCGGCGGCGCGCTTGGCCGGGTAGACAAATGGCTGCGAGAAGACTTTCGCCTGCCTGGCCCGGTGGCGCTTGGCTGTGGTGTCGCGGCGGCAATCGCGACCGCTTTCAGTGCGCCCATCGCCGGGGTGGTTTTTGCCCATGAGGTGGTGTTGCGGCATTATTCGTTGCGCGCTTTCGCGCCGGTGACGATTGCCGCGACCGTTGGCTATCTGGTTTCTTTCTGGCTGTTTGGGCGGCCGCCTTTATTTGCTGTCGCTGTCGAAGCGGGCGCACATCCGCTTGCCTATAGCGGATTTGTCGCGATTGGGTTGTTGGGGGGGATTGTGTCACTCCTTTATATGCGGGCCTTGCTGCAAGCGGGAAAGCTTGCCGACAAAACGCCGCTGCCTGATTCTCTCAAACCGGGCATTGCGGGGCTTGTGCTTGGCCTGATTGCGCTTGGGGTGCCACAGGTCACCGGGCTTGGCGTCGAGGCGATGCAATCTGTCATCGGTTCGGCGGATTTTCCGTTGGCTGAATTGTTGTTGATCCTGATCGCAAAGCTCTTGGCAACCGCGGTTTGTGTCGGCTATGCCCGGATCGGAGGCGCGTTTGCGCCAGCTCTCTTTATCGGCACTTTTTTCGGCGCCATCATCGGAGGTATCGCAACAAGCGCGCTTGGCGGCGATCTGGCAGAGCCTGCCTTTTATGCGATTTGTGGCATGGCAGCGGTGACAAGTCCTGTTGTCGGCGCACCGCTCACGACGATCCTGATCGTGTTCGAGCTGACGCGGAACTATGAATTGACGACGGCGGTGATGGTCAGTGTCGTGCTGGCCAATCTTGTGGCCGGGCGGTTTTTCGGGCGTTCCTTCTTCGATGTACAGCTATTGCAGCGCGGGATCGATCTGTCACAGGGGCGCGAAAAAGTTCTGCTGCAGCAGCATATGCTGCGCGAATATCTGCAATCCGATTTTGTTGCCGTCGCACCCGATATGACGATTGCGCAGGCACGCCAGATCATGGGCGCGCGCAATGTCGGCGAAGCATATGTGATCGCGCCGGACAACCGTTTTCTGGGCGTCCTGCAATCGAGCCATCTGCTGGCGCTCAGTGACCGGGCCGATGCCATGGAAGAGACGGTGTCAGCGCATCTTGCGCCGCCGCAACTTGTGTTTTCCCTGCAGACAACCATCTGGGACGCTATGGAAGGAATGGCCGACTTTGTTGGCGAAACAATTCCCGTGCTGAGTGATGATGACGATGAGCAACTTGCCGGCATTGTTACAGAGGCGATGATCATTCATGCGTCGGTGGAAATTTCACGCCGCTTGCGGCAGGAAGAAAACGCAACCGGATAAGCAGCATCCGGACGGCGCATTACGGTCAGCAGTCGGGCTTGTCGGCCGTTGCCGCGCTCAGCTATCCTTGTTCGGGCGTGGCAGTGGCACAGGCGCGTATGCCTTCGCCTGTTTGCCGCGGGCCAGATCTTCCTCAAGCCGAAAATACTTGTCGCTGCTACCTAGCTGCAGGCGATAGAAGGGCAGGGATTCAAGCACGCGCTGTACATAGTTGCGTGTTTCCCCGAACGGAATGAGTTCCAGCCAGTCAATGATATCGGTATCTGCGGCCAGTGGGTCGCCATATCTGGTCCGCCATTCTGCAACCCTGTGCCGACCGGCGTTATAGGCTGCCAGCGCCAGAATGTAGGATCCGTCAAATTGCGCGACATGCTCGCTCAACAGGCTGCTGCCGAGCAATGCGTTATAGGCAGGATCCTGAATAAGCCATTGCGGCTTGTAGGAAATGTCCAGCTTGCGTGCGACCTGCCGTGCCGTTCCGGGCATGAGCTGCATCAAACCGCGCGCGCCGGCGGAGCTGATCGCGCCACTGTCGAATGCGCTTTCCTGCCGTGTCACCGCGAATATCAGCGCCGGCTCGATTTCCGACAATTGCCCGATTTCCTCGGGCAGCGAAATCACAGGATAGCTTTGCGCAAGCAGGAAGATGCCGTCGCGGCCAGCGCGCTTGGCGGCCCAAAGCGACAGATCGGGGCGACCGATGCGGGTCGCGAAACGGGTTGCCGCCAGATAGTCTTCGGCTGTTGTCAGCTCCCGGACCAAAGCAGCGAAATATTGTCTGACGGTGGCATCTTCTTTCGCTTCTTCCATTAACTCGGTTGCCTGCGCAAGCGGGCCCGAAAACCGGATATCAACTGCGTTATGTCCTGTTATGGCGGCCTGTGTTGCAGCGATATCGGGGGTGCTGCGTAGTTTGGCGGCTGCGAGCTGTCCGTAGAAGGTCATGGGATGCCGCTTGGCGAGATGGTACCATCGCGCAGCCGCCGCCCAGTCGCCTAGAGCTTCGGCTGCGCGTGCAGACCAATAGGCGCCGCGCGCCAGGCTGATGGGATAAGTAACCGCCTCATACATTGTTACGAAATGGCGCTGTGCGGAACCAGGATCATCAAGGAAGCGCAATGCGATCCAGCCGGCTAAGAACTCCGCCTCGGCCAGCAATCCGCGGTTGTTTTCAGCCGAGAAATTATGGTGTGCGGACAAGTTATATGCGGTTTGATAATCCTTTACTCCAAGTGCGGTGCGTACGAGGATATGACGTTCGCGCCACCAGCGATCCTGAATTGCCGCCTCAATGTCGGTTGCTGTGTAATGGTCGCGGATCAGATCAAGTGCGGCTTCGGTCCGCCCATGTTGCCGCCGCCACCGGACCCGGTCATACACAAGGCCCGGGTCGGAACTGAGTTCAGCAGGCACGCGCGCGACGGCATAATCCACACCCGGTTTGCGGTGGTGCAGCGCCAGCCGCGCCTGGGCAAGCAACCGGTGCTGCTTGCTGACAAAGGGATACATGCGTTCGACGGCGGCTGCTTGTCCGCGCCACAACAAGCCGTTGACGCGTGCCGCGTGATCCTCGCTTGTCAGCAGGCTCGCGTAATTTTCCAGAATCAGCCGTTCGGTTTTGTGTGAAAAGCCGCCCTTGCGCCAGGTATCGCGTATGATCGCCGGCAGCGTGGTGCCCTCGTTTGCTTGGGTGGCGGTGATGGCGGCAAGCAGCCGGGCTTCGGCCGTGATTGGCGGGTTCGTGCTGAACCAGTCGCGGCGAACCGATAGCGGAGTTTCTTCCGTTAGCTGAGCTTCGGCCTTTCGGGTCAGAATATCTTCCTGCGGCCAGCCAGGATAATGCGTGAGAAAGTGTTTCAGCGTTTCGAATGTGGGTGTGCTGTAGGGCGATATAAGGGTCTTGTGCAGAATAATCTGTTCAATCAGCGGTGCAGTTGCGCCTGCCGCTATTCGTTGCGCGACCTGCCACTCTTTCTGGTTGACCGCGTAAAGTGCCCGGTCAAGGCGTGCGAAATCTTCCGCTGAGACGATATTTGAGCGCAAAATTGCAGGCTTTGGGCTGGGTGACGGCATCGCGGCATGTGCCGTCATGCTGGCCAAACTGCAAATCAGGCCAACGATAACCAGTTTAACCCAATTTCCCGACCACATCGTTCCCACCCGTATGATGCGCAACCTCAACATGGAAATTAACCATAAACCACATTGATATATCGTCCAACGCCAGCATCATGCGAATAGGTGAACAATATATGACTGAATGTCATGCTTGCCTCGGATCGGCGGTAGCGCTATTTTCCAGCCCCTTCAAGCCCCACAGTTTAAAAAGCGTGCAAAATGTCGGCGACAGAGCAGAAATTCCGGGGATCTTTCACGGCGCTTATCACACCGTTCCGCGACGGGAAGGTGGATGAGCAGGCGTTTCAGTCATTTGTCGAATGGCAGATTGGCCAGGGCACCCACGGGCTTGTGCCTTGCGGGACAACCGGCGAGTCCCCGACGCTCAGCCATGATGAGCATAAACGGGTCGTCGAGCTTTGCATTGAAGCAGCAGCGGGGCGGGTTCCGGTGATGGCCGGAACGGGCTCGAATTCAACGGCTGAGGCGATTGATTTCACAGTGCATGCCAAGCAGGCTGGCGCCGATGCGGCACTGGTCGTTACCCCCTATTACAACAAGCCCACCCAACAAGGTCTGTATCTGCACTTCAAGGCGCTTGCTGAGGCAGTTGATCTGCCGATTTTCATTTACAATATCCCGGGCCGCAGCGTGATCGATATGAAGATCGACACAATGACACGGCTGGCGGAACTGCCCAACATCATCGGCGTGAAAGATGCAACCGCCGATCTGGCAAGAACCAGCCTGCAGCGCGCGGCCATGGGCCCCGACTTTATCCAGCTGTCAGGTGAAGACGGTACGGCGCTCGCTCATACGGCGCATGGCGGGCATGGCTGCATTTCGGTGACCGCCAATGTTGCGCCCCGGCAATGCGCGGAATTTCAGAACGCGCTGCTGGCAGGCGATTTCAAGCAGGCACTGGCCTGGCAGGACAAGTTGATGCCCTTGCATGATGCCCTGTTCGTGGAAACAAGCCCCGGGCCCGTGAAATATGCAGCCAGTTTGTTGGGGCTTTGCCGCAATGAGCTTCGCTTGCCCTTGTCGACCGTTCTGCCGGATACAGAGCAAAGGCTGGCCGATGCAATGCGAGGGCTTGGGCTGAGCGATGGCGGGTAAGAACCGGGGCAAGAAGGCCAAGGGCGATGCCACTGGGCGGCTTCTCGCGGAAAATCGAAAAGCGCGATACAATTACCAGATTGAGGAAACGGTGGAAGCCGGGATCGCACTCACCGGGTCTGAGGTGAAATCCCTGCGCGAGGGACGCGCCAATATCGCCGAATCCTATGCCTCGGAAGAGGGCAACGAGATCTGGCTGATCAATGCCTATATACCCCCCTACAGCCATGCCGGGCGCTATAACAATCATGAACCGCGCCGCAAGCGTAAATTATTGCTGCATCGCCGGCAGATCGGCAAACTTGCCGGATTGCGCCAGAAAGAAGGTATGACGCTGATACCGTTGCGGCTGTATTTTAACGATCGCGGTATGGCCAAGCTGGCGTTGGGATTGGCGCGCGGCAAGAAAATGCACGATAAGCGGGAAACCGAGAAGAAGCGCGATTGGGACCGGCAAAAGGCCCGTTTGTTGCGGGATCGCGGTTAATTCACATCAAAGGCTTGTTATTCTTTGCGAAGTGTGCGGTAAATTGGACATCATCGCATTTGCGTGAGCATGGTTTGACGTATGGCTTGGTCTGCCTATCTTCGGTTGATGAGGATAAATATGCGCAGGGCCTGTTGTCATGACGGGGCAGTAGTAAGTAAGGGAGCGCAGCATGTCGCAAACATCGGTAAAGGTCGCAACCCACGACCCGGTCTGGACGACAATCCGGTCGGCGGCTGAAGAGCTGGCAAAAACCGAGCCGGTGCTGTCGAGCCTGCTTTATGCGACGGTCCTCAACCAGCATCGTTTGGAAGATTCGCTTGCCTATCATCTGTCGCAGCGGCTCGGCACGCTCGAGGTGCCGGCATTGCTGGTGCAGCAGGTGTTTGAGGCCGCTTATGACGCTGATCCCGAGATCGCGGCGGCTGCGCGCTGCGATATTGTGGCGGTTTATGACCGCGATCCGGCCTGCAGTTCCTATCTTGAGCCGCTCCTCTATTTCAAAGGCTTTCATGCCCTGCAGGGCTACCGCATCGCGCACTGGCTGATCGGCCAGGGGCGCCGGGGGCTTGCGCTTTATCTGCAGGACCGGATTTCGGAAGTTTTCGGTGTTGATATCAACCCGTTGGCGAAGGTCGGCCGTGGCATTATGATCGATCATGGTACCGGTGTCGTGATTGGCGAAACCGCAGTTGTGGAAGACGGGGTGTCGCTGCTTCAGGGGGTAACCCTTGGCGGGACCGGAAAGGAAACCGGCGACCGGCATCCAAAAATCCGCAAAGGCAGCCTGATCGGCGCGAATGCGACCATTCTGGGCAATATCGAAGTTGGCGAATGCGCCCGTATCGGCGCGGGCAGCGTGGTGCTTGCCGATGTGCCCGCCCACTGCACGGCAGCGGGTGTTCCGGCACAAATCGTCGGTTGCGCGGGATCCGATGAACCGGGCCGCGACATGAAGCAGCAATTCACCGAAAAATCGCAGGATCCATCGGACCAGGCGTGAGCCGCCGCCCAGGCCCAGGCAGCCCTATTGCGCCTAGTGCTGCGCAAATACCGCATATCCGTTTGTTGTGAACAGATAGCTCGCAAACGGTTCTTTTTCAGCCCCCATCTCCATCCCCGGGGAGCCGATCGGCATGTCGGGCACCGCAAGGCCCAGCGCCTGTGGCGCGAGCGTCAGGAGTAATTCGATATCGCGCGCCGGTACATGCCCCTCGATCGTATAGTCGCCGACGATGGCTGTATGGCAGGACTGCAAAGCCGTGGGCACACCACGCGCCGATTTGATCGTTTGCAGATCGTCACGATCCTCAAGAACAGTTTGAAACCCGTGGTCGCGCAGATGTGCGGCCCATTTAACGCAGCAGCCGCAGCTGGGTGATTTATAGATCGTCACGGCAGGCAGATGCTGTGCCGCCAAAGCCGGTAACGCTGCGATTGCGATGCTGGCTGTGCCCGCGCCTGCAAGCCCGAACAAGAAATGGCGGCGTGATGGCATAAACAATCGCATATTTGCCGC
>OBIC01000130.1_pt1 | contig 32049 bp, 25 predicted proteins | sample 1519831 | NCBI WGS metagenome assembly OBIC01 (sample SAMN03019805, study PRJEB22545) | beach sand metagenome | biome: beach; feature: sea beach; material: beach sand | place: USA: Municipal Pensacola Beach, FL | collected 2010-10-20 | depth 40-45 cm m
GTCTATAGAGAACGGGCAGATTCGCTACACACCACCCACGGATTTTTCAGGCACTGACAGCTTCAGTTATGAAGTCACCGAGCAGGACTGGAGGGAGAGTGCACGATCCATTTCTGTCAGCCGAAGTCATTCGACCCCGGCTGGATCACGCATTGGAGCAAGCCCTCAAGAACCTATTTTTGACGCTTTGCAACCTACCGGCGATTGGCCTCAGCCTTCAACAACCGCAGCGATCAGTTACCTTGGGATCATCATCAAACCTGTCGCTAACTACCAGGGCTGCCACACGCCAGAAAAACCTCTCATTACAACCAGCCTTACCTGGCAATTAACCAAAACCAGCGGGGACAGCCAAGGCTATGCAGCTTCGATCAATAAAACCAACAATGATCCTCTAGCGGCGGATTCTGTAACCGAAAGCAATTGGGGTTCGAACCCCCAAGAAACAAGAACGCTGAACTACACCCTTACAGACATTACACCCGCTGAGTTTGATAATTTAAAGCTGGGAATCTACACCCAATATTCTGTTAACGATGCCCGACATTTCTGGCGTTCAAACGACGTGGACTATACCGCCACTGTTGATACCACCGGTTGCACACTCAGCAAAATCACTGTGCAGGTTAACCTGACGGTGGGTTCGGATTCCGATAATGATGGCGTTATCGACGAAAAAGACCGTGATGACGATAATGACGGCGTGCCGGATGATCAAGAAGGCGACACTCGCGATGACGACGACGACGGCATCGTCAACTCCTTTGACCTGGACAGCGACAATGATGGCATTAGCGACCTGGTTGAAGCCGGTGGCACCGATCAGGACGGCAATGGACTGGTCGACTCTCTCGTAGACAGCGACGGAGACGGTCTGCACGATGCTTACGCGACGATTCCTCTTCCCATACCTAATAATGACAATGACAGCAAACCGAACTACCTTGACCTGGACAGCGACAATGATGGCATACCCGACATCATCGAAGCCGGCGGTGAAGACAGTGACGGAGACGCCAAAGTTGACAACTTTACAGATAACAATGGCAACGGGCTGGATGACAGCCATGAGAATGGCTTAGCCCTTCGACCAGGCGATGTCGATGCCGATGATAAGCCAAACTATGTGGATCGAGATAGTGATGGCGATAATTTTAAAGACCTCGTTGAAGGCGGTGGTATAGACGCCGACAACAACGGTCGTGTCGACAGCATGGCCGATGCGGATGGCGACTTCATCCCTGACTCTGTTGATGTTGATCAAACCGGTGGTGGCGATAGCGATGGCGACGGCATTGATGATACGGCTGACGTAGACCAGACCGGTGGTCAGGACAGTGACGCCGACGGCATTGATGATACCCGGGACCCTGACCGAGACAATAATGGCATTGCTGATGAGTTCACTACGTCAACAGGCGGTACACCTCTTCCTCTTCCGGATACCGATAACGATGGCATTCCTGACTACTTAGACCCTGCTGGAGCCAACCCCCCTCCTTCTGAGGAGGACCCAACCACCGTGGTTAAAGCAGGTGTCAATGGTGTTGGTGGCAGCAGTGGTGTATTTCTCATCGCCGTACTGATAGCGCTGGGCCTATATCGACGCCAGACTAAACACAGCAAACAGCCTTACTCACAACCGCTTCATGTGGGCCCACAACATTAATTCATGGAAGGATCAGCAATGAACACTTTCAAAAAATCGGCCACAGGGATCTCTTTGGCAATGCTTTCGTTGTCGCTTATTGCAGCAGAGAGCCCCAAGAGTTCCGAAGAAAAACCAACAACTGCTTCGGCACCGGTCGTTGAGAAAAAAAATTTAAAAGATACAAAAGCAAAAAAAACACCACCTGCTACCCCATCAGAATTTTTTCCACAGTGGTACGTCGGTGGCACACTTGGGATGTCTCAACTGGAGCCCAGTGTCAAGACTGCAGGCTCCAGTATTGATGATAAAAATGATTTGGGCCTTGGCTTTTATGTTGGATATGACTTTGCCGAAAAAATCTCCCTCGAAGGCTACTATTTCGACTTGGGTGAAGCCAGTGTAAATCCAGATGGTGCCAGTGAGTATCAAGTACTTGGTGTTAGTGCACTTTACTATTTTTATAACACTCAAAAAGCTCAAGGTATTCAAACACGCAAAGGCCTGTCATTTTTTGCGCGCGCCGGCCTTGGGAACCTGCAAACAGGTTCCAAGGGCAGTGTGGATACCCGAACAAAGAATAACTTTCACCTCCATTGGGGTGGCGGCCTGGAATATGCACTGCCCCGCAATGTATCGCTACGCGCCGATATCGAACTGTATGATAAAGACGCACAGTTTCTTTCAGTGAGCGCACTCTGGCGATTTGGTGGCAACAAGACCGCATACTTAATAAGACAATCGACCTTGGAGAGCGTTGGCGCTGGCTCTTCCATACCCGATCCAATTGTGGTGAAACCCATCATTGGGGGCTCCATTTTCAATGATGCTGACAAGGACGGTGTCCGTGATGAAGATGATGCTTGTCCGAAAACACCCCGGGGCTCGCAAGTTGATGCCGTTGGTTGCTTTTTTGCCGGCGCATTGAATGGCGTGAAGTTTGAAATCGACTCGGCAAAACTATTACCGGAGTCTAAAATTCTCTTAGATGGTGTTGCCCAGGAACTTCAAAAATATCCGCGCATTGTGGTCGAAATTCAAGCACACACAGATAGTACAGCCTCAGAAGCATATAACCTGGATCTGTCTTATCGCAGAGCCCGTTCTGTACGAGACTACCTCGTATCACAAGGCGTTGAAATGCGACGAATGGTTCCTCGAGGTTACGGCGAAAGTGAGCCAATTGCAGATAACCGGACAAAACAAGGCCGTAAACTCAACCGGCGTGTTGAGTTCAAGATTTTGGCAAAATAAACACTTTGACCCTTCCGGTGTACGTTTAGGGGGCTTAAACCTTAAGCCCCTTAACTTCTGAAGCCTTAAAAGCCCTCACCTAAACCAGCGCCAAGCTACCAAGTGCTCTGAGCAAAATACCGTTAGGTATAAAATATGAGGATCAGCCTTGAATGGCTGCTACCACGAAAGGTCGTCGGGAACTTTGTGTTCGGCATAATCCAAATCGTCGTTTGAGTCCGCACCACTTTTATCAACAAAACTGACAGCCCAATCAGGGTTCAACGCTTTCACTTCGCGACCGACGGTTACAGGAATGAGGTATGTTGAGCCATTCAAACGGGTAATCGCTAAACTGCCTTCAACCAGTTGCTTATAAGCGTCTTCATTAACAAAAACCCGTCTTACACGCGAGTTGACAATATGGTTGTAAGGCTTTTCTCCTTTATGATCAGCCAAACAAGAAGCCTCAATCAGTTGTTTAATTTTTGCCTTGATTGCTTTCTTTTGATCAACATCATCGGAGCCTGAAAGCGGGGCCTTCTGATTGGTGTTAAGGGAGGATTTAGGACCAAGCGATTTCTTCCATGATTTTTTATCACGCCCTTGAGCTGATGCCCTCTTTGGTTGTTCCTTTGACGAAAACCCGGCTTTAATCAGCTGGTCACGTAATGAATCGGACATCCAAAACCCTCCTCATATTAAGACAAAAGATTTCATATCGTTTTAATTATAACTGTAAATAAAAGCATTCTGATGTCAACGAATCCAATGACTGCGCGTTGACATCAGTATGACCTCACAAATCCTCTCCTCACATAAACCGCAGCGCAATGATTTCTGATATGCTTTTTTTTGATACCCATTTAATTAAAACACTGCCGCTATTTCAACTAGACCCGTTGGACTGCAGATACACCATCAGGAAGACAAAAACGAGTTACTCCACCGAAGCCCTCAACCGATTCCTTCAAGGTATCGAAAAAAAAGCTTATCGAATCGCCTTGCTGGCAACAGGGCACCGTGAAGAGGCGCTGGATATCGTTCAGGAAGCGATGCTGAAGCTCACTGAAAAATATCACCGTAAACCGGCCGCCGAATGGCCACCTATTTTCCACCGCATATTGCAAAGTAAAATACAAGACTGGCACCGAAAAAATACGGTACGCAACCGTTGGCGACAGATTCTAAAAAAACATACCGATGATGATCAGGATCCACTGGAGCAGGCCCCGGCGCCTATCACATTCAGACCAGACAGCGCACTGATAGGGACACAAGCAATGGATACCCTTGATTGGGCAATACATAATCTGCCACTTCGACAACAACAGGCTTTTCTTCTCAGGCTTTGGGAAGGCTTTGACACGAAAGAAACCGCAAAGATCATGAAATGTTCGGAAGGCAGTGTAAAAACACATTACTCAAGAGCGTTAAAAGCGCTCCAAACGACGTTAAAAGAGTACAAATAATGATCCCCGGCAATGACCCTATCCATCCAACAGCAATAAAAGCACACTTAGATCAGCGCTGTGAAGAAATTGATGCTGACACATTACAACGGATTAGAGCATCACGAGTAGCAGCACTTACAAAAGCTGAGACACAAAATAACCTGTGGAAGAGGCCAGCGGCTTACAGTCTGGCCGGTTTTGCCATGCTTGCCATCATGAGCGTGGCCATCTACTTTGCTCCCATTCGCGAGCAGCCGCCTCAGCTTGCAAACACAGCGTTTGAAGATTTGCCAATCATATTAAGTACTCAATCATTAGAGTTTTTTGAAAATATGGATTTTTACATCTGGATGACGACTGAGATCCATGATGACCTGGGTTAGGTTGCCACTTTTCCCTTTGCTCACAGGCGTGATGCTGGTCAGTACCATTCACGCAAAAGAACGTGTAGACCCAGAGTTTTTAGAATTTTTAGCACAATGGCAAACAAATAATGGCGAATGGGTCGACCCCATCATTTTTTTCGGTGAACAAGAAACCAACCAGCAGGTAGAGGCTGATGAAGGCAAAGAAGAATGGCTAGACAATACCTCCGATTAATTATTTTTTTGGTGCTCATGATGTTCATTGCTCAATCAGGGCATGCCGAGGCCACTGAAAAAAGACTTTGGAGCAGCCTGAGTACAGCAGATCAACAGGCCCTGGAAACATTAGCGCCGACATGGGACTCCATGCCATCTGAACGCCAAGCCCGTATTTTATCCGGCCTGAACCGCTGGCATCAGCTTGATGATGAAGAAAAGCAGCATCTCAAAGAGCGCTTCAAACAGTGGAAGTCGCTCACACCTGAGCAACGAACCGCCATACGCAAACGCTTTCATACCTTTCTGAAACTTCCACCCAGCGCACAAAGACAAGCGGTAGAAAACTATAAACTATTTAAAAGCTTACCCTCCGATAGACAAACGGAACTAAAAAATCGATGGAATAGCTTTTCACCTGCTCAGAAAAGAAAGATACTGAACAGATTGAAGCAGCGAAACCATAGGCTACAATCTACTCCTAGATCAACACAAAGGCGACTAACACGCTGACACTATCAGACGTCGCCTCGGAAACGACATGATAGGCGACCCAAAACAAGTCATCACATCTTTGGTCATACTGATCACCCTCCTATGCATGCGCAGTGCATCCGCTTCAGCTGCTCCTCTTTTACCGTCACAAGGCTCAACAACTTTCCAGTTTGACGACGACAGCGCCGGCTATGCTGTCGATTTGGACGTTAACCTTGATGCCACAGGCAAACGATTCCGTATGGTGCTTTCCCAAAGCGCAGACACCAGTGAATCAGCGGATGACTCTGAACAAAACCTCGACTCAAAATCCTATTCCTTTGGCCTCAGCAGCAACCCCGCTAACCCCGTCGAGTTCTCTGCCAACTATGAAGATTGGGGACAAGACGACACTTTTTCCATCGGCACGCTGAGCGGTACCGTGCGTTTTAATTCAACGGACTGGTCGTTTGGGTTAACACCTTACCTCCGAAATATTGATATTACTCGCACAAACCCATCTGGCAGAGCCAATAATGTCAGCTTTGACAGCCAGGGGTTATCTGTCGATCTGGGCTTTTACGGCTTTGAGCGCTTCTTTATTCACGGACGCTACATCAACTACAACTACTCTGAGGATGTTTCAAAACTGGATGTTTCTTCTCGCCCTTCTTTATTTCTCTTTTTTACACCCGCCGCCTTGAGTTTTTCCCAGGGCCTTGAAGACTCAGCACTATCCGTTGCAGTAGACTATAGTTTTAATCCCGTTACAGTCGGTATTGAGCTCTCACAAAGCCGGTCAGCGGTAGATGACAGTTTATCAAACGTCACCTCCTTTTCCTTGACCTGGCCACTTTCTCATAAGTGGGGCGCAACAACCGGCGGTGGTTGGCTCAACCAGGAAAATCAAGACGAAATCCGCTTTTTCAGTGGCAGTCTCCACTACCGCTGGTAAATCCCTCTATTAGCACGATTTGCTAAAACAGCGTTAAAATAGCGCCGTTTAATGCATGACTCAATGACTATTCAAAAGGAATCCCACCCATGGCTGTTATCCGGCAAGACGACTTTATCGATAGCATCGCCGATGCGTTGCAATTCATCTCTTATTACCATCCGGTCGATTTTATACACGCAGTTCACGACGCCTATCAAAAAGAAGAATCTACAGCAGCCAAAGACGCTATGGCGCAAATCCTTCTTAACTCACGTATGTGCGCCGAGGGACATCGCCCTATTTGCCAGGATACCGGCATTGTCACCGTCTTTTTAAAGATCGGCATGGACGTTAAGTGGGATGCCAGGCTAAGTGTCTCAGAGATGGTCAATGAAGGTGTTCGCAAAGCCTACACGCACCCGGATAATGTACTCAGAGCATCCATTTTGAACGACCCGGCAGGCGCCCGGAAAAATACCGGTGACAACACCCCTGCTGTCATCCACATGGAAGTTATCAAAGGTAATACTGTTGACGTCGCTGTTGCGGCCAAAGGTGGTGGCTCCGAAAATAAATCAAAACTCGTCATGCTGAACCCAAGTGACAGCATTGTTGACTGGGTTGTTAAAACTGTCCCCACTATGGGCGCAGGCTGGTGCCCACCTGGAATGCTCGGTATCGGGATCGGCGGAACGGCAGAAAAGGCCGTTGTCCTTGCCAAAGAATCACTCATGGACCCCATTGATATTCATGAACTTCGCGAACGCGGACCTCAAAACAAAGTGGAGGAACTGCGGCTTGAAATTATGGACCGCGTGAATGAGCTGGGCATTGGCGCACAGGGGCTCGGTGGCTTAACCACGGTTTTGGATGTCAAAATCAAAGACTATCCAACACACGCAGCCTCCCTGCCAATCGCGATGATTCCAAACTGTGCAGCAACACGCCACGCCCACTTTGTCTTGGACGGCAACGGACCTGCTCTACAAACACCTCCGAGTCTTGACGACTGGCCAAAAATCACCTGGGAAGCCGGTCCAAATGCTAGAAAAGTCGACATCAATACCGTTACACGAGAAGACGTTGCACAGTGGAAGCCCGGTGACACCCTGCTGATCTCAGGAAAAATGTTGACTGGCCGAGATGCCGCGCACAAAAAAATACAGGAATTACTGGACAGCGGTCAGGGGCTCCCGGAAGGGGTCGATCTGACCAACCGGTTTATCTACTACGTTGGTCCGGTTGACCCTGTCCGGGAAGAAGCAGTTGGTCCAGCCGGACCCACCACATCCACCCGGATGGATAAGTTCACCGATATGATGCTCGAAAAAACCGGGCTCTTAGGGATGATTGGCAAAGCTGAACGCGGCCAGCTCGCCATTGATGCCATCAAGGCACATAAGGCCGTTTATCTCATTGCAGTGGGCGGCGCGGCTTACCTTGTCTCAAAAGCCATCAAATCATCACGCGTTGTGGCTTTTCCAGAACTGGGCATGGAAGCCATTCATGAATTTGAAGTGCAAGACATGCCCGTGACCGTAGCGGTCGACAGCACAGGTGACTCAGTGCACAGATCAGGCCCGGAAAAATGGCAGCAAATTATCCTTCAAAAGCAGGCCTAAACCCAAGCACCAGGCAGGGATATTCAAGGACAAAATCCGATAATTCCTTGACTGGAAAATAAAAATCGCGTAAATAATAGCGTTTCATCATGATTCAAGGCGACGAACCTGTCGCCTTTTTTTATTAGGTAGTGGGGCTATGTCATCACTCATGTCAACATATGCGAGGCAAGCTGTCGTTTTCGAACGTGGAGAAGGCGCAACCCTCTGGGATAGCAACGGCAAGGAATACCTTGACGCGCTGGGCGGCATTGCGGTCTGTGCACTGGGTCATGCGCACCCAGGAGTGACTGCGGCTATCACTGATCAGGCAGCTAAACTGATTCATACATCGAATATCTACCGGATTGCAGAGCAAGAAAAGCTTGGCGAACAACTTTGCAACATCGCAGAGATGGAACGTGTATTTTTCTGCAACTCTGGCGCCGAAGCCAATGAAGCGGCCATCAAAATGGCCCGACTGCATGCACGCAAGCGAAAAGTTGCCAGTCCAGAAATTATTGTGATGGAAAACAGTTTTCATGGACGCACCATGGCAACATTATCAGCAACGGGTAACCGTAAAATTCAGGCCGGCTTTGAGCCACTGGTCCAGGGTTTTATCCGTGCCCCCTACAACGATATTGAAGCTATTGCGAAAATTGCTAATAACTCCAAAAATGTTGTGGCCGTTATGCTGGAGCCGATCCAAGGAGAAGGCGGCATAAACGTACCGGATGAACGCTATCTGTCACAAGTCCGTGAACTCTGTGACAAACATGACTGGTTAATGATCCTGGATGAAATTCAGACGGGCATGGGCCGTACAGGAAAGTGGTTTGCGTGGCAGCATACTCATGCTAAACCCGATATCATCACTGTGGCAAAAGCACTGGGTAACGGTATCCCCATTGGCGCTACGATGGCTTGCGGAAGTGCAGCCGACTTGCTGCAGCCGGGAACACACGGAAGTACATTTGGCGGTAATCCCTTTGCTTGTCGGGTTGGCCGAGCAGTTATTGATATCATCCAAAAAGAAAGCTTGGTCATGCGTGCCAGTGAGCTGGGAAAACAGCTCGTGGAGGGGTTTGAACAGCGCATCGGTCAACAAAGTGGCGTTAAAGAGATTCGAGGCCTTGGGTTAATGATAGGCATTGAATTGGAAACAGAGTGCACAGCGCTTGTATCCGCCGCATTGGAAGCAGGTCTATTAATCAATGTCACTGCCGGTTCAACGATACGGCTTCTCCCCCCTTTCATTCTCACTGACATCCAAGCGGCACGCATTGTTGAAACCCTGAGCCAGTTGGTTACCGAATTCTTGGCACGCCCATGAGGATACACTATGGTCAGGCACTACCTGAGTGAACTCGATTTAACGGCGCAAGAATTTAAAAATTTGCTTGCCAGAGCGACCGAGTTAAAAAAACAACAGCTGGCCGGTCAGCTTTTCCAACCCTTAAAGGGCAAAGTGCTCGGGATGATTTTTGAGAAATCATCCACCCGCACACGCGTATCTTTTGAAGCCGGTATGGTACAACTCGGTGGTAGCGCAATTTTTCTATCACCCAATGATACCCAGTTAGGACGAGGCGAACCCATTGAAGACACCGCTCGTGTGCTGTCGCAAATGGTCGATGCGGTCATGATTCGTACCTACAACCACAAGACTGTTGAGCGCTTTGCTGAATACGCATCCATTCCCGTCATCAATGGACTGACCGATTTACTCCACCCGTGCCAGCTGCTGGCAGACATGCAAACATGGTTTGAACACAGAGGTGATATTAAGGGCAAGCGTGTTGTGTGGGTCGGTGATGGGAATAATATGTGTAACTCATATATCAATACCGCCAAATTGCTTGAATTCGAATTAATCGTTTCCTGCCCGGCAGACTACGAACCTGATCCTAAAATCGTTGCCTCAGGTGATGATTACGTGACCTTGGAGCCTAACCCATCCGTTGCTTGCCAGGGTGCTGACATTATTACCACCGATGTTTGGGCAAGTATGGGGCAGGAAGACGAAATGGCAGAACGGCGCAAAGCATTTGCCAACTATCAGGTGACACCTGAATTGATGAAATTGGCCAATCCCGACGCGCTTTTCCTACACTGCCTGCCCGCCCACCGGGGTGAAGAAGTCAGCTCGGCCGTCCTTGATGACCCTAAAAGTGTTGTCTGGGATCAGGCCGGCAATCGCCTGCATGCCCAAAAAGCATTGCTGGAAATGCTGATACAAACACGTTAATAATATATCCCACTGTCATCACTGAATCCTGCGTGCGGGTTAAAACATCCTCACGCAATTCTTTGTCTTACAAAAATAAAGGCGCATGACGAGAGAAATACAACACAGAAAAGCGGATAAGAAATCCGCATTCACTCAGAGTGCATGACAGCTCCCAATAACATAACAATATAAACGGCAATCAACGCCGACAGGGTGAGAGGGAATAATATGACTTCACACAAAAAAAACACGGCGCCCAGCCAGGTACGCATACAGGCCAATCTTTTGGACAAGCAGATCAGGGCTATTTTCAGTGCTTGGGGTATGCCGGAAGAAATTATTGAACCGACTGTTTACACCATGGTGGAAACCGATCTCCGAGGTATAGACAGTCATGGCATTGGCATGATCATGCGCTACGAGGAATACCTACAAAAAGGACTCCTCAACATCCACCCGAATATAGAGATACTTAGGGAGACACCGGCTGTCGCCCAGATCACAGGAGACGCCGGCTTAGGCCATGCCCCTTCCGTTAAAGCCATCGAAATGGCGTGCGACAAAGCCGAACAGCTGGGCGTTGGTATCGTCTCAGTAACCAACTCCATGCATCATGGGGCGGTGGGTGCTTATGCTCTGCGTGCCGCACGCCGTGGTATGATTGGCTTCGGCTGCACTGCCGCCTGGGCACATTGCATCCCACCTACACGCTCAAAAGATGCCATGTTTGCCACCAATCCCATTGCCTTTGCAGCACCCGCTGGTAAAAACCGTCACTTTGTGATGGACTTTGCAACCAGCACAGTCGCGGTGGGTAAAATCTCCATTGCCTGGTTCAACGACCGCCCTCTTCCACCCGGTTGGGTCATTGATGCAGAAGGACAAAGTGTTACCGACCCCGCCATTGCACACCCACTGTGTACAAAAGAGCGGCAAGGAGGGCTAACCCCCTTGGGTGGGACCGAAGAAATGAGTAGCCATAAAGGATATGGCCTAGCAGCCATGGTAGAAATTCTCTCCACCATTTTGTCTGGTGCTGTATACGGCCCCGCACTGATCAGACGTAATTCAAATGCCGCAAACACCATGTCTGGAGGACACTTTTTCATGGCATTAAAGCCTGAATTCTTTCGTGAGCCGGGTGACTTTCAAAAAGATCTCGACGAAATGATTGATGCACTCCACGCGGCCACACCAATTGACCCCCAAAAGCCCGTGCTGGTCCACGGCGATAATGAGTGGGCTCATTTTGATGATCGTAAAAAAAATGGCATACCCGTTCCCCTGAAGTTACTGGGCTTGATCAAAGGGGTTGCCGATCGTGCGGGTGTTGATTTTTTACTGGGCGAAGTTTCTGAAAATTCACCCAGTTTATGGGGAGCCGACTAATGCACACTATGCACCCAACCATGGCGCTGGCAGAAACGACACTGCAAGAATTAACACTGGACAAACAATCCTTCATCAAAGCACTGGGTATTAGTCATCACACTTACCAAGCATGGTGTGTATCAGGCATTCCTGAAACCGCACTCTTTGAAGTTTCTATACTACTGGGCCTTGATGTTGATCGATTGAAGAAAGGCATTGCGCCTTGTGAAGGGAGAACCGGATCTCAGTCCTTAACACAACAAAAACAACAGGAACTGGAGCAACTGATCAGTGAGCACCTTGCTTGTGGCCACCTGGAGTGTGAAGATATCGAACTTTTAATTACACATACCAAACACTTGGTTCATATTCGCAAGCAACGCTGATCAAAACGGTTGTTTTTTTAGAAGGTCTTCCACATGCCAAAAGCCAGTGAACTGAAACGGGGCATGGTCATTGAAATAGACCAAACGCCCTTCCTCATTAAACAAATTGAATCCCGCAGCCCTTCTTCTCGAGGTGCGGCAACGCTTTACAAAGTTCGTATGAATAACCTTAAGACAGGTCAAAAACGTGATGAAACCTTTAAGGGGGATGACTTTCTTCAAGAAGGTGACTGCACGCGAAAAGTGGTTCAATATTCTTACCGCGAAGAGAACCGCTTCGTTTTCATGGACCTTGAAGATTTTAACCAGTACGGCCTTGACGAAAGCCATCTCGAAACACAAACAGATTACCTGATCGAGGGTCTGGAAGGGATTACTGCCATTCTGCACAATGACCAGATTCTGGGTATTGAACTCCCCCAATCGGTCATACTATCAATTATTGAAACGACGCCCAGCGTGAAAGGAGCAACGGCCACAGGACGGACCAAACCCGCCCAGCTCAGCACGGGTTTAGAAGTACAGATCCCCGAATACTTAGAGACAGGCGAACAGATTAAAGTCAGCACCGCGACGGGTAAATTTATCTCCCGCGCATAAACCTCCTGAACTTGGAAACTTCATTCACCGTTTATCCTCTAAAAAGAGAACATAACGAGACGCCCAATGCGCAAACACTTTTATATTGTCTCCACTGTTGCGTTACTCATTGTACTGTTGCTCAGCATTCTCTGGCCGCTGTTTACCTGGCTGTTCCTAGGCGTCCTATTGCTGACGCTTCTGGGCTACTACGATATTTTTCAGACCCGTCACACACTCTGGCGTAACTTCCCTGTTGTCGCACATATCCGCTGGCTGTTGGAAGGCATGCGCGTCCCGATTCAACAATATTTTGTAGAATCGGATACTGATGGCGCGCCAACCAACCGAATGTTTCGTTCCGTTGTTTACCAACGCGCAAAACGTGAACTCGATACCTTGCCTCTAGGCACCCGGGTTGACGTTTACCGAACAGGCTATGAGTGGATGGATCATTCGCTTGGCGCCACGCCAACGGCGGAAAGTCACGCATTGCCTCGCATCATGATCGGAGGGCCCGAGTGCACACAGCCTTACAGTAGCAGCTTACTGAATATCTCTGCGATGAGCTTCGGCGCGCTCAGCAGTAATGCCATCGAAGCTCTCAACAGAGGTGCCCAAGCAGGGCAATTTGCTCACAACACAGGGGAAGGCTCCATTAGCCCGGCTCATCGTCGCGGTCACGGTGATCTGATCTGGCAAATCGGCACCGGCTATTTTGGCTGCCGTGATAACAACGGGCGATTTTCACCTGGGAAATTCCAAGAACATGCGCAGGATGACCAGGTAAAAATGATCGAAATCAAACTGTCTCAGGGCGCCAAGCCCGGCCATGGAGGAATCCTCCCGGCAGAAAAAAACACACCGGAAATTGCTGCAATCAGAGGTTTGCAACCATTCCAGCAAGTAGACTCTCCAGCCACCCACACGGCCTTCTCCAACCCCATTGAAATGATGCATTTTATCCAGCAATTACGCGAGCTGGCTCAAGGCAAACCCGTTGGGGTAAAACTCTGCCTAGGAAGACGTAGCGAATTTACCGGCCTTTGCAAAGCCATGGTGCTGACGGGAATAAAACCTGACTTTATCACCGTCGATGGCGGCGAAGGGGGAACCGGGGCCGCGCCGCTGGAGTTTTCAAACTCTGTTGGCTTCCCGCTCAGAGAAGGTTTGGCTTTTATTTCAGACTGCCTCACCGGATTCAATTTAAGAGACGACATCCGCATTATTGCCAGCGGCAAAATACTGACAGGTTTTCACATCATCAAAAACCTCGCCTTGGGTGCAGACGTTTGCCAAAGCGCCAGAGGTATGATGATGGCGCTGGGATGCATACAAGCGCTTCAATGCAATAAAAACACTTGCCCAAGCGGTATCGCGACACAAGACCCTGCTCTGAGTAAAAGTTTAGATATTGAGGACAAAGCACGTCGAGTCGCCAACTACCAAAGTGAAACCTTAAAAAGCACTCAGGAATTACTTGCCGCGGCCGGTATTCAACACCTGGAAGCGCTTAACCGCTCCCATATCCACCGGCGCATTAGTGAAACGGCGATCGCCCGCTACGATGAAATTTACCCTTATGTTGAAAAAGGCAGTATGCTGATACCTCCCTACCCTGAGCGTTACCGGCTGGCACTTTCAGAAGGCTCTGCCGAATACTTTGTTTCTAAAACACCAACCGTACAAGTTGAAGATGCATTGAAACAAGCCCCATAAAACGCATACATTGTCCTGCATACAGACAATTATAAAAACGCAGGAGGAAACGATGTTCAATCACCTTAAAGGCATTCGTGTTGTTGAGTTAGGTACGGTACTGGCCGGCCCCATTGCCGGCGCACTGTTGGGAGACCTTGGCGCAGAGGTTATCAAAGTGGAACCGGTCGAAGGCGAAGCGGCCCGAGTGTGGCCACCGGTCGACAAGGCGGGAGAGTCCGCTTTTTACCTTGCGTTTAACCGCAGTAAAAAAGGGATCGCACTCGATCTTAAATCGGATGAAGGTCGGGATATCTACTTAAAACTGGCTCAAACCGCCGACATTATCATTGACAATTACCGCATAGGCGTCTCTGACAGCATGGGCATTGGCTATGATGCGATCAAATCCATAAAAGCCGATATTATCTATTGCTCAATCAGCGGCTTTGGCCGCACGGGTCCCCGCGCTAAAGAGCCAGCCATGGAGCTGTTAATGCAGGCCTTCTCAGGGCTGATGGACCTGACGGGTGAGCCCGATCGCCCACCATCACGGGTACCGACAGCCACATCCGATCTGGGTGCTGGCTTATACGCGGTCATAGGCGCATTAGCGGCACTTAGAACGCGTGACGCGACCGGTGAAGGTACGCTGGTAGAAACGACTTTGCTGGAGAGCCAAATGGCATTTTTGACAAACTTCTGGTCAGCCTGGGAGATTTCTGGAGCACTCCCCAAGCGCGCAGGTTCGGCTCACCCCTCTATGGTGCCTTACCAGGCATTTAATGTAAAAGATGGTGCAGTCATTCTCGCTTGTATGACAGAAAAACACTTTACTGCCGCCTGCCTGGCCCTCAATCTCGATAAAAAATATACTCAAGACCCACAATATCGCTCACAAGACGCCAGAAAAGCTCACCGTGAAGAAATCCTGGACGTTTTTAGCACAGCGCTCGCCAACTACACCGTCGCTGACATTGTCGACCACATGCTGAAACATGATGTACCCTGCACGCCCATCAATACCCTGGAGCAAATGCTGGAAGACCCGCAGGTAAAATATCGGGGAGGCTTGGCACCTGTACAACATCCACGTTCGGGGACAATCCATATGCCCCGATTAGCCATTCGTTTTAACGACACAACACCAGAGACCTACCAGGCAGCGCCTTTGTTGGGGCAACACACGGAACATGTACTTTTGGATTTAGGCTTATCTCAAAACGAAATTCAACACCTGCACGAGGCAAGCATCATAAAAACTACGCCAGTATAAACCCAATAAAAAGGCAGCTTTTGAGCTGCCTTTTTATTAAAAACAATTGTTAATTAAACAAAGAAGCGTATTTTACGACGCCCAATCAGGCTGATCAGCAGCAATGCCATCATGGCATAGCCAAAATGGCCGCCGCCACCACCAGAAGAGCTGTCGTCGTCTGACGAATCACTGTATTCCACTTCTGCCTGATCACTCACATTGTTTGACGAATCAAATGCCTGAAGGCTAAATGTCGCCGGCAGACCCGTGACGCCCTCAACCGTGATTTCACTGGCCGTTGAAACACGGACAAGTTCAGTATATTGGCTTCCAGATTTACGGCTCACAATGTAGCCTGCTACATCAAACTCCGTATTGGCACTCCAGGAGAATTTAACCGAATTATCGTTAACACCCTTAACCGCAGTGAAGCTTTGCGGCTTTGCAGGTGCTGTCAGGTCTGGCACATTCACAACCCGCCGAGCCGTTTTATCCAATGCTTTCGCCGCAGCCAGTGTGGTAATGGGTAGGTTGTCTGCCGTCACCTGAATTTCATACCGATTAAACCCGGAAACGTTTGAGTCCACAGCAATTTCCCAACTCAGAGAATCAGAACTCTGTGCCGGTATGGAGGTAATCGTAACAGTCTCTGACGAGCTGTTTAAGGAGAGTCCTTCCAGCAAAGTGATGGTCGCCGTTACATTATTAATGGCTTCCAGACCGGAATTGAAGAGGTTCAACTTCACTGTGAAAGGATTCGGAGAAACGACACCGTTTTCATCAATTTCCAGACCGTCTTCCGCTTCGATATAAAGTGCAAGAGGCGCTGTCAGGTCTTCATTTTCCAGAAGGGGAACTTCGGCCTGGTTATTAGATGAGTTGGCTTCCACGATATCATCATTGGGGTCTACCAGAATCACCAGTTTGCGATACTCCGGAAATTTTGGCACGGAATAAGCAAAGGTAAAATCCTTGTCAGAACCTGCATCAATGCGATCAATGACTTGTGTGGCAACCAGCGGTACAACGCCATCGGCCGGATCACCTTCGTAGACATTCACACGGATATTTTCTGTTGCCTCAACACCGATATTTTTGACATTCACTGTCACAGCAATGTTATCCCCTGCGGAGAAGGCCGTCGCCGGTGAGAAAGACACGCCATCAGCAGAAACGGCCAGATCAGGCAATTCAAGCGCAAAGTTCAGCGGCATGAAGTCTGCACCAAAGCCATTATTACTTTGCAAAACAGAGACCCGTTCGATTGATTCCACTTTATAAACCTGTGCACCTGATACCGTATTAAATGTGGCAACATCGCCATTATTTAACGTTACGAAACCATCGGCATCAGGAGTTAGCCCTGTAATCGAAACCGCTTGCGGGGATGTATAAGGCTTTTCAGTATAAAGGCCCAATTTAGTAATCCTGACCTTATTACCATCAGAGAAAGACGCAACATCCACCCGGGAACCAATCACCGGTACGTAAAATAAAGTGCCTGCGCCGGTGCCGGTTTGGTCGATCGCCCGGGTCATGTATGCATACCCGCCTGACCAGCCGGCAAAAGGAATATTGGCAACTGTGACAGGGCGAGAGGTTGTAACGGTCCAAAAAGTTGGCGCGGTAATACCGAAGGTGTTGACCTGACCTTCGTCCAACTCGTATTCGTCAATCACTTCTCCGGTATCCGTATTCGTGATGGTGACCTGTGTATCATCATGATAAGCCGTCACTGTAATCGAGTTTGTCCAACTACCAATGTAGCCCGAGAAGCCATAAAAAGTCTCTCCCGCAAACGTACCGTTTGACGCAGGCACATAGTAATCCTGGTCGCCATAGGAAAGCGCAGAGACAGCCTTATTGGCAGAAACCTGTAAAAAAGTCCCGTTTGGTGGGTTGGGCATACTGTAGTACTGCCCTTCCTGCAATGTGCCGGCATACAGCAGATTCCCTGTTTCAAGGTTCCGGATTGAAAATTCCGTGCCGTTCTGATAGCCAAACACAATAAAACGAGTTTGGGATGTATAGCGATTAACCATAAACGTATTTAACAGGGTTGATGTTCCGCGTCCGCTTTGGTCCACGGCGAAAAACCCTTGTACGCTACTGGAAACCGCATCACCCACAAGCACGGTGAATGACTGGTTCGCTTTTATGCGGTAAATGCCCCGCGTAAACCGTTCGGTATTCTGCTCATTGGCATTGAGGCTGATGCTGGACAGCTCAGCGCCGGAAGTATCAAAAATACTGACCTCTGTACCATCGAAATACGAAAAGATTGTGATGTCATTGAAGGTAAAAACCGTAGTCTCAAATTCATTCGATGTAGCCTGGGTAGCAGCATACAGCTGAACCGAGTTTTCTGAACGAGTCACACGGTTTTCTGTTACCCCGTCCCTTGCCTCATATCCCGGCAATGCTCCAGGTAGCTGGCTCTCTGCCTGGACAGAAAGAGCCGGTGCTGTAAGCCCCCAGGCAAACAGTGACGAGGTGATTGCAGTCGCAAGCCATGAACGCGATCTGTTATCCCCTTTACCCTCAAAAGAGTTGCTCTTTTTTCGAGAAAAGAGCGCATAAAATTTAGCCGTCATAAAAACCTCAATAGTCAAAACAAAAAATGACAGAGCTGATTCACTCTAACTTTATGCTATCAGGCTTGACTTTTTCTGAATTTGAACTAAGCAGCCTTTTGATAAAAACTATTAAAATTTAGTTAATGATGGGATATGGCTAAATAAAACAAAACTCTCGGCCGGGACCTCAGTAGAGCCCTGTAATAATGCTCCGTTATCAGCAAACGCCAGACTTTATACGACTTTATTTTCAACCAAGCTGCGTATTTCAGCCGCCGAAAACCCTGCTTGCTGTAAAATTTCTTCCGTATGCTGGCCTAAGCGGGGAGGCGGTATTGCGGTACCCGTCTCAGTTTCTTGCAATGAAAAAGCGGTGTTCAACACCGTCACCTCCCTCTCAAATCCCTCCGGCTTTAATTTGATAAACAGATTTCTGTGCTCAAGCTGTTCGTCACCGAGGGCATCAGCAAAAGTTCTGACAGGTGCACCAGGAATCTTTGCTTCCCCCAGCGTTTCAACCCAAAAGGCAGTGGGACGAGATAAAAAGGCTTCCGCCATCGCTCGCCGGATCTCATCGGCCCGCCTGATTTGTTCCGCCATACTCGACAAACGTTCGTCCTTGGCCAAGTCACTCAACCCTAGGCAGCGACAGAGTCCACTGAATTGCACCGGTGTAGCTGCTGCCACCGAATAATATCCGTCCTCTGTTTTGAACGTATCCACGGCAGGCAGCCCTGCCTGAGCGCCATTGCCCACTAATCTCGGTTCAGTCCCAAAGTTCATGAAGTCACCCACCAATGGCGCCATCATTGTGAGTGCCGCATCATACAAAGGTACATCGATATGTTCACCCCCTTCCCCCTTGGCTCGCCGAAACAACGCCGCACTGATCGCAAAAGCCGCGGTCATCCCTGTCATCATATCAATGGCCTGAAAGCCTATCCGGGTTGGCCCTTTATCCGGGTAGCCTGTTGCACTCATCATCCCACTGGCGCCTTGGATGGCGCTGTCATAAGCTGCGACTCCGGCTTTCGGACCGGTTTGTCCATAACCTGAAATTGAACAGTAAACCAGATTGGGATTAACCTTCTTGAGATCCGCATACCCCAAACCAAAGCGCTCCATCGTGCCGGCCTTGAAGTTTTGCAGTAACACATCGGCCTTTTCTGCAAGCTGGTATATGACCTCCTTTGCCCGTGGATGTTTCAAATCCAAAGTCATCGAGCGCTTGCCGGCATTCATAGCGATAAAGTAAGGCCCCAGCTTTAAATCTTGTTGCGCCGGATCACCTAACATCGCGCGTGTTTGATCCCCCTGACCACGCTGTTCAATTTTGATGACGTCAGCCCCCAGATAGGCCATATTTTCGGCACAAAAAGGGCCGGCCAACACTTGAGTGAAATCAAGCACCTTTATACCTTCAAACGGTTTGGACATTTTCACCCTCCCTTTTTTTGTAATTTTTCCCAATCAAAAGCAATGGGTTCCTTCTTAAGAAAGCGGTCGACTGCTTGGTGGTGGTAGGGGGATGCTGCGCAGATGGCTTGGCCATTCGCTTCGAGCTCAGCCATAGCCCGATAATTTAAATCCAGAGATTGGTTGACCAGATTTTTTGTCAAACCGGTGGCGACTCGAGATGCCTGAGCAAAGTGAGACGCCATATGAATCGCTTTTTCCAATAGCTCTTCAGGGGGATGAATGGTGTGTAGAAAACCCAGTTCATAAGCTTCTTCGGCATCAATAATACGAGCCGTCAACATCAACTCTTTAGCTTTTCTCTGTCCGATGAGGCGTGGCAAAAAGTAGAATAGCCCAAGGTCGGGCACAACACCAAGGCGCTGAAAAGAAGCACAAAAAGTCGCTTTATTTGAAGCCAGTACAAAGTCACAACTCAGTGCCAAACTGAAGCCCGCGCCAAAAGCGGCGCCATTGATAGCTCCGATGACGGGGATTTCCAGGTTGTAGAAATTTTCGATCACCAAGTGCAGATTAAGGACCTTGCGCCGTTTGAACTCCGGATCCCTGTTGTCATCATTGTCCATGTCCGCAATATCGCCGCCGGCACAAAATCCCTTTCCGGCCCCCGTCAATACGAGCGCGCTGATGGACTTGTTATTACGTACGAGCGCCATCATGTCATGGAAGTCGTCCCTAATGTCGGGGTTGATTGCGTTGAATACATCGGGCCGGTTCAGTGTGAATACACCAACCTGATTTTGCACATCTAAAGTTGAAGCACGAAATTCATACAACATCTGATTTCCTCCATATCCTATTTTTTATGTGCCCAAACAATGAGCTACCCTTCATAAGGCTTATCGTCATAAAACAGTTTAAGCGGATCAGCTATGAAATACAGCATACAACGGCCTTTTTTGTAGAAACCTGTTAGCATAAGACGATTAATTGATGCGAGGAAACAACGATGCCAGATTACGACTACAAAATGATCGGAGTCACTCTACATGATGACTACGTTGCTACCGTAGAACTCCAAAACGGGCCCTTCAACTTTTTTGATATGCAGATGATTTCCGAACTCGGCGATGCCTTTCACGCCCTGGATGAAGATAAACGCTGCCGCGCTATTGTCCTCTGCGCCGAAGGAAAAGCCTTCTCAGCGGGTGCAAACTTTGGAGACGGCAGTAACAAAAATGCACCCATTGCAGGCGTTGAACCAGAAGGAGACGAAAATGAATCCGCCTTCCGGCGAAGTTCCGGACGTTTGTATGGTGAAGCAGTGCGGCTGTTTCAAAATAAAAAGCCGATTGTCGGAGCCATTGAAGGCCCAGCCATTGGTGGCGGGCTCGGTTTAGCATTAGTGCCAGACTTCCGTGTTAGCTGTAAAGAAGCGAAGTTTGCAACAAACTTTTCACTACTTGGCATTCATCCTGGTTTTGGACTCACATACACCCTGCCCGCACTGATTGGCAAGCAACACGCACATAAAATGTTTTTCGTTGGACATCGTATAGATGGCGTAGAGGCCAAGGAAATCGGATTAATTGACACCTTAGTAGAGCGAGCAGACGTACGCCACGCCGCTCATGCACTTGCCGTACAAATAGCCACAGCTGCGCCACTGGCCGTGATATCTATCCGGGAAACAGTGCGTGCTGGTTTGGCCGACCAGGTACGTGCAGCGACTCAAAGAGAGCTCCAAGAACAGGAATGGCTAGTTGAGACTGAAGACGCTCATGAAGGCATGCAAGCCGTTGCTGAGCGACGGCCTGGACAATTTAAATCAGCTTAATCAAAAACTCGGTGCATCGAACCCAAAACCTGGTAGAGGTTGGATGCACCAGACAGTACGCTAGAATACCCTTTTATTAATTGCTTCAGGGCATGCTTTAACATTCATCTAAGCTCTTGATAAAAAATACACAACCCAACGAAAGATTACGCTAAAATTTTATTTTTCTGCCAAACGCATAAGCAAACACTCCATGACGAACGAATACAATGCGTCCGCTATTGAAGTATTAAGCGGTCTTGATCCTGTGCGAAAGCGCCCAGGTATGTACACCGATACAACACGCCCCAACCATTTGGCTCAAGAAGTTATCGACAACAGTGTTGATGAGGCCATTTCAGGCTACGCCGACAAAATTGCCATTACTTTATTTGAAGACGGATCCCTCGAAGTGAGTGACAATGGCCGCGGCTTACCGGTTGACAACCACCCTGACCTAAAGATGCCGGGTGTTGAAGTAATTTTGACGACACTTCATGCAGGCGGAAAGTTTTCCAATAAAAATTATACCTTTTCAGGTGGGCTGCACGGTGTGGGTGTATCGGTCGTGAATGCACTGTCCTCTCGTCTCGACGTCCATGTGAAACGAAACGGCAAACTCTACGCGGCTGCGTTCGAAAACGGAGAAACCATTAAGTCTCTCAAAATGATCGACAGCGTTGGCCAAAAAAATACAGGCACCACGATCCGTTTTTGGCCTAACTCCAAATATTTCGATAGCTCTAAATTTGCATTACCGGCTTTGAAACATATTCTTCGGGCTAAGGCTGTTTTGTGTCCCGGCTTACTGATTACTTTTACAGACAAAAAAAGTGATGAGACCATCAGTTGGCAATACCAAAATGGTTTGCAAAGCTACCTGCAAACCGAAATCGATGGCTGGCCAACACTTCCGGCAACACCTTTTGTCGGGCATATGGCCGGCCAAGCGGAAACAGTGGATTGGGCTTTAGCCTGGTTGCCGGAGGCAGGAGAGTGTGTGACAGAAAGTTATGTCAATTTAGTGCCAACAGCCAGTGGAGGCACGCATGTTAATGGGTTACGAACCGGGCTGACCGACGCCATCCGGGAATTTTGCGAGTATCGCAACTTATTGCCGAGGGGCATCCGTCTAACGCCAGATGATGTGTGGGAAAAATTATCGTACGTGCTTTCTGTCAAAATACGCGACCCGCAATTTTCAGGACAAACCAAGGAACGGCTGACCTCTCGAGAATGCGCAGCTTTTGTCTCAGGTGTGATTAAAGATGCATTTTCACTGTGGTTAAATCAACATCCAGAAACCGGTGACTTGCTCGGTGAACATGTCATTGCCAATGCCCAAAAGCGTCTAAAAGCAAGCAAAAAGGTTACCCGAAAAAAAATCACAACAGGTCCTGCTCTACCCGGCAAACTGGCTGACTGCACGTCGCAAGAACTCGCACTCACAGAGTTGTTTTTAGTAGAAGGCGATTCCGCTGGCGGCTCGGCCAAACAAGCTCGAGATCGTGATTTTCAAGCGATTATGCCGCTCCGGGGTAAAATCCTTAATACTTGGGAAGTTGAAACAGACCAAGTACTTAGTTCGCAAGCAATCCATGATATTTCCATTGCTATTGGTCTCGATCCCGGCTCAAATGATTTAAGCAAGCTCCGCTATGGGAAGATCTGCATTCTTGCAGATGCCGACTCAGACGGCCTACATATCGCTACCCTTTTATGTGCCCTTTTTGTTCGCCACTTTCCCGCCCTAGTAGAAGCCGGGCATGTATATGTCGCCATGCCGCCTTTATATCGAATTGATGTTGGTAAAAACGTCTATTATGCCTTGGATGACCGGGAGCGCATCGGCAGACTCGATCAAATTGCTGCCGAAAAAAAACCAGGGAAAGTCACCGTTACCCGATTCAAAGGATTAGGGGAAATGAATCCATTGCAGTTGCGCGAAAGTACCATGTCCCCTGACACGCGGCGCCTTGTACAACTAACGGTGGACAATGATTTTAGTACCAACAGTGTTATGGATATGCTGCTCTCAAAAAAACGCGCTCAAGATCGCAAACACTGGTTGCAGACCAAAGGCGATCAAGCAGAACAGGCCCTGTAAGACTAAAATTCGAACAAATATTTTTAAAATTTTACAAAAAAAACAGAAAGGCCCGTTTTGAGCCTATAACGGAAAGCTAGCGATAAAAACGACATCTTTTCACTCGAACCTAGTATATCAACTAGTAATCAAGATCTATCGTTTAATTAAGCAACTAGTTTGCAGATAAAACACTTTGATTCCTGCTAATCGAAGCTTGGGATTTTAGATAATCAAACCACACGCTGAAGTCTACATTACCACTTTGTTGGGCCATTTGCGCTCTGAAACGTGTATCCTGTCCTTGTCCCTCATCAGAGGATTCAGGAACACGCACATCGCTTAAGATGAGGACGGCCTGGTCACCATTATTCAGCGATATGGATTGGTATGTTGCCTGCCCATTATTCGGTTTAGGCATTTTAAACAGTGCTGATAATATTTGAGGATTAACTTCCTCATCTTGCCGTGACACAAAACCTTTTCCAATTAATTCTGCATCGTACTCATCAGCGATAGCCTGATGCGGCTGACCCGAAATAAGACTCGCTACAGCTTTTTCTGCCTGCTGCTTGAGAACCTGTCTAAGTCTCTCAGACTTCAATGAAGCTCGAATATCACTTTTTGCTTCATCAAACGTCTTAGGCGTTTCCGGTTTATAGTCAGTCACTCTCAATACAATTAAATGGTTTTGTCCAACTTCCAACACTTGAGAGTTATGGCGCTCTTTTAAAACATCTTCTGAAAAGGCTGCTTCTATGACTTCTGGATACTGTGCAACTCCTGATTGATCTGCGCGCGTAAGCCAACCTGTCAACTGTTTAGTCAAGTCAACAGCCTCCGCGACGATATCCAAATTATCTGTATTTTCAAAACTTTCGTTTGCCAGCAATTCAGCTTTATCAAAAAAAGCTGTCTCTGCCTTGTTAACTTTCAGCTGGTTAATAAGCTCATTTTTAACTTCTTCATAGACTTTTTGAGTCGCCGGATAAATTTGATTCAGCTTGATCAGATGATACCCAAACTCTGTTTTAACCGGTTCACTGATTCCATTTTCACTGAGACTGAACAGGGCTTCCTCAAAAGGTGCAACCATGGCCCCTCTCGCCACAATTCCAAGATCTCCAGCTTGTAAGGCCGACCCCGAGTCTTGTGAATGCTCTCTGGCGAGTTCACCAAAATCCGCTCCAGCAACCAGCTTTTCCTTAATCTCTGTTATTTTTTGTAATGCTGCTTGTTCCGAACCCGCTTCATCGATCGTAATCAGAATGTGAGCTGCTCTCCGCTTTTCTTCCGTTTTCAGTGTGCTTTTTTGCTCTTCGTAAAACGCCCGAACTTCTTCATCAGATACAAAAATGTCTGAACTGATCGCATCAATATTTAACTCTAAGTATTCAAGTTGTACTTGCTCTGGATGAATATAGGCTGACCCGTTTGCATCAAAATAAGCTTTCAATTCTACACCAGACGGTTCGGTGATTTGCTTTTCGGTCGCTTTGGAGGAAACAATAAAATAAGTCAGACTTCTTTGCTGTTGTTGTAAAGCAGAAATCAGTTTTGCTTCTTGTTGTGTAAAAAATGCGGAGTCAACAATACCAGCCTGCATTTGCTCAGTGGGCAAACTTTGCCGTAAGGTCTGTTCATAAGCAGCTGGACTTGACCCTATCGAATATAGTTGTTGCTGGTAAAGTGCTTTATCAAAAGCGCCTTCATTATGAAAAGCTCGCGATTTAAGAATATAGTCCCTGACTAACTTATCAGTAACAGCGTAACCCGCCTCTTTTGCCTCCCCACGTAGAACCTCTTGATCAATCAGAGCTTCCAAAGCCTGCTGCTGTATTAAGCCTGAGTTCAACAGTGTTGCTGGCAGCTTCCCTCCAAAGGCTTGCGTCATCCTAAACCGTTGCTGCGCGTAACTTTGCTCGTAAGCTGCCAGAGAAACTTCATTCCCATTGACAACAGCAACATGTTGGTTACCATCGGAGCTTAAATAAGAGCCTATACCAAACAAAACAAAAGGAATAGAAATAATCACCACAACGGTGTAACCCAGCCACTTAGACTTTTTAAACCTGTCACGGATGGATAAAAGCATAGTATTTTATTATTCCTAAATCACTAGAGAGAATTTCAAGAAGAGGTAAATATACCTAGATAGGGCCTTAAGATTACTGAGATCAACTGAGTAACGATCGAAATTGTGTTTTCGTATATTAATCAGTTTTATTGTTGGCGGAGCGGACGGGACTCGAACCCGCGACCCCCGGCGTGACAGGCCGGTATTCTAACCAACTGAACTACCGCTCCATGAACTGGTGGGTGCTGAGGGACTTGAACCCCCGACCCTCGCCTTGTAAGGGCGATGCTCTCCCAACTGAGCTAAGCACCCAACCGAACAGGTTAAGCTAACTAGTTTACAGCATCTTTTAATGCTTTGCCAGCTTTAAAACTAGGTACATTTGCCGCCGCAATTTGGATAGTTTCACCTGTACGGGGGTTACGCCCTTGTCGCGCTTCGCGCTTACGATTAAGGAATGTTCCAAAACCGACCAGTGTTACCTGGTCACCTTCTTTCAGTGCCTGTGTGACAGTATTAATCAGTGCATCCAGCGATTTGGATGCTGTAGCTTTTGGCAAATCGGCTTCAGCGGCAATTGCCTCAATTAATTCTGTTTTATTCATCATTTCTCCTAATCATATTTAGAACTTAATTTTAGAGCGTAAATTTATTCCCTAGCGTAATTATTGTTGTGTCCATACATCAAGAAGAACAACAGATAAGCTCGTTAGAGGTCGACTTCCACATTAAACACTATCTAAAAAAACTCACCACTAGTGTCTAGACTGGGAATGATGGTCTGAAATTGCTTTTTTTTCAAGCTCATCTTGCTCTTTTGATACAGATTTTTTCGAAGTTATCTCTGCTTCTGGCCGAATAAGCGCAACTTCTAACACCTCATCAATTGATGAAACAGGGATAACTTTGATTTGCCCTAAAACCTCCGACGATATATCTGCTAAATCTTTTTCATTATCCTCGGGAATAATCGCTGTTTTAATTCTACCTCTGATAGCAGCAAGCAGCTTTTCTTTTACCCCCCCGATTGGCAGCACTTTTCCTCTCAACGTGATTTCGCCGGTCATAGCAACAGAAGCGTCGACAGGAACACGAGTCAGTGCCGACACGAGTGCGGTACACATTGCAACACCAGCACTGGGGCCATCCTTTGGAATCGCACCTTCAGGGACATGTATATGTAAGTCGTATTTCTTGTAGAAATCACTATGAAGTCGTAACGCATCAGCACGACTGCGAATCACCATCATCGCAGCCTGGATAGACTCTTGCATGACATCACCCAGTTTCCCAGTGTAACTGAGTTTCCCGGAACCTGGGACGACAACCGCTTCTATAGAGAGTAATTCGCCACCAACCTCTGTCCAGGCAAGCCCTGTCACTTGGCCAACAAAACTCTCATGCTCAGCAACACCGTACCGGTACTGCGGAATGCCTAAGTGGTTATCCAACGTCTCTGGTGTAACAATAACGCTACCCACGGGCTTTTCAGTCAGTATTTCTCTGACTACCTTTCTACAAATCTTAGAAATTGCGCGGTCAAGACCCCTAACACCGGCCTCACGCGTGTATTCTCTGATAATTTGGGTAACAGCTTCTGGTTGAATTTCAATTTCTTGGTTTTTTAATCCACTGTTTTTCAGGTTTTTTGGAATCAAATAGCGTGTACAAATCTCTTGTTTTTCTTGCTCTGTGTATCCCGGAATCCTGATAACTTCCATTCTATCCAATAGAGGAGCAGGAATATTAAGGCTATTCGCCGTTGCGATGAACATTACGTCAGACAAGTCGATGTCCACTTCCAAAAAATGATCTCCAAATGCATTATTTTGCTCGGGATCAAGCACTTCTAGAAGCGCTGAAGATGGGTCTCCCCGAAAATCCATCGACATTTTATCGATTTCGTCCAGAAGAATCAGCGGATTTTTCTTGCCGACTTTAATCAGCTTTTGGACAATTTTCCCGGGCATTGACCCTACATATGTACGCCGGTGACCTCGGATCTCTGCCTCATCGCGAATTCCCCCAAGAGAAATGCGTGAAAAAGAACGACCTGTGGCACGTGCTATCGAACGCCCAAGCGATGTTTTACCAACACCGGGGGGGCCAACTAAACACAAAATAGGGCCTTTTAGTTTGCGAGCTCTTTTTTGTACTGCCAGATACTCTAGAATCCTTTCTTTAACTTTTTCTAAACCGGAATGGTCATCGTTAAGAATTTTTTGAGCAGCTAAAAGGTCAGATTTTACTTTTGAACGCTGTTTCCAGGGGACGCTAATCAATGTATCCAGGTAATTTCGAATCACACCAGATTCGGCTGACATAGGAGACATCATTTTTAACTTTGCCAATTCAGCTTTCGCTTTATCCAGAGCTTCTTTTGACATCCCTACCGCGGATATTTTTTTCTCTAGCCTTTCTATTTCCGAACCATCTTCACCAAGATCCCCAAGCTCTTTTTGAATGGCTTTCATTTTTTCATTCAAATAATACTCTCGCTGACTCTTTTCCATCTGTTGTTTGACTTGCTGCCGAATTCTCTTTTCGACCTGCAAAATATCTAATTCACTTTCAATGGATTGGAAAAGATAGGTGAGCCTTGCTTTGACATCGATGAGTTCAAGCATTTTTTGCTTCTCATCTAACTTCAAAGGAATATGCGCTGCAATAGTGTCGGCTAGCCGGGAAGCATCGTTAATCCCGGACAACGAAGCCATAACTTCTTTAGGAATTTTCTTGTTAACTTTTATATATTGCCCAAACAAATTGCTCAGTGACCTTGTCAAAGCCTCACGCTCATCATCTTGATCACTTTCACCTGAATTTTCTAGAATCTCAGCGTCTGCACAAAAGAAGGCACCTGTATCTTCAATTCGGGAAATCCGAACTCTATTCTCACCTTCGACAAGCACCTTGATCGTGCCATCAGGCAATTTTAAAAGCTGTAAGACCGTCGAAACGGTTCCAACATGATGAACATCATCAGATCCTGGGTCTTCAATGTCGGCATCTTTTTGAGCAACCAGAATAATCTGCTTGCTCGTTGACATCGCCGCATCAAGTGCTTCAACAGATTTCTCTCTACCAACGAACAGAGGAATGACCATGTGAGGGTATACGACAACATCCCTCAGCGGTAATAAAGGGACGCCGGATAATCGATTATGTATAGTGTCGGTCATGAAGTTACAGGAAAGCTGCTCTTAAAGGGCAGCTTTCGAGCCAGATTAAAAGAAGAATTAATCATCCGAAGCGGCTAATCTAAACGCCGTATTTGATGTTTCCGTATCTGAGGAAAGCAGGTCTGTTCTTTTCTTTCCTGTGACTAAAAGTGGTTTCTCCTCACCACGAACGACTTTATCAGTGATTTCAACCTTAACAACGTCTTCGAGCTGAGGCAGGTCATACATTGTATCGAGTAGCACGTTTTCGAGAATCGTCCTCAAACCACGCGCCCCTGTCTTACGCTCCATGGCTTTCCTGGCAACTTCATAAAGCGCCGTTTCCTGGAATTCAATTTCGCAATCTTCCATGCCGAACAAGGTTTCATATTGTTTCGTGATGGCATTTTTAGGTTCCGTTAAAATGCGCACAAGGGCATCTTCATTCAACTCATCCAAAGTGGCAATCACTGGGAGTCTGCCGACAAACTCTGGAATCAGACCGTATCGAATTAAATCTTCGGCTTCAACAGTGTGAAGAATCTCACCGACATTACGGGAGTCATCTTTTGATTTCACTTCCGCGGAAAAACCAATGCCACCTTTCTCGGAACGATCTCTAATGATCTTATCCAAGCCAGCAAAAGCCCCTCCGACCAAAAATAAAATATTTGATGTATCAACTTGCAAAAACTCTTGCTGAGGATGCTTGCGCCCACCTTGAGGAGGGACAGACGCCACAGTACCCTCAATCAGTTTCAGCAATGCTTGCTGAACACCCTCGCCCGACACATCGCGAGTGATGGAAGGATTATCAGACTTGCGTGAAATTTTATCAATCTCATCGATATATACGATACCGGTTTGTGCCTTTTCAACGTCATAGTCACATTTTTGCAGCAGTTTTTGGATGATATTTTCAACATCTTCACCAACATATCCTGCTTCGGTCAAAGTTGTTGCGTCTGCAATTGTAAAGGGCACATTCAGCAACCGCGCAAGTGTTTCCGCTAGCAAAGTTTTGCCAGAGCCTGTTGGGCCAATGAGCAAAATATTACTTTTCGTTAGCTCAACATCATCTTTTCTTGAACTTAAGTCCATTCGTTTATAGTGGTTATACACTGCCACTGCGAGAACTTTCTTTGCTTGATCTTGCCCGATGACGTAATCATCAAGAATTTTTTTTATTTCATGAGGCTTAGGCAGTTTTTTTGAAGAAGACTCTTCTGCAGCCTTTTCAGCCATTTCTTCTCGAATGATGTCATTACAGAGCTCAACGCACTCATCACAAACAAAAACAGACGGACCAGCAATTAGTTTTCTGACTTCGTGCTGACTCTTGCCACAAAAAGAGCAATAAAGCAGCTTTCCATCATCCTTTCCTTTACCTCTGTTACTGTCATCACTCATAACTAAACCTCTGCTACAGTCGCATAACACATACAATGCGTTCTCAAAGTATTTTTTTCAAGCGCCATTCGTCGACAGAATGAAGATGGGATATGCGATCACTTAATTGAGTATACTCTAAAGTAGAATTAATCCGCTTTAGCCTTCTCGTGTTATAAGCACTTTATCGACAAGGCCATACGACGTTGCTTCATCAGCGCTCATAAAATTATCCCGCTCTGTATCTTCTGCGATCTTTTCAACCGTTTGGCCGGTGTGCTGAGCCAGCACGTTATTGAGTTTATCGCGAATTTTCAATATTTCCCTTGCATGGATATCAAAATCAGAGGCCTGCCCTTGAAACCCTCCCAGTGGCTGATGGATCATCACTCTCGAGTGTGGCAGAGCAAACCGCTTATCTTTTGCCCCTGCCGCAAGCAATACAGCACCCATGCTTGCTGCCTGACCAACACATAAAGTAGCAACGCTAGGTTTAATGAACTGCATAGTGTCATAAATGGACATTCCTGCTGTTACAGAACCACCCGGCGAATTAATATACAGAGAAATATCCTTATCAGGATTTTCGGATTCCAGATAAAGGAGCTGGGCAACAATGAGATTCGCCATATGATCCTCTACGGGACCCACAAGGAAAATAACTCTTTCTTTCAGTAGTCTTGAGTAAATGTCGTATGCACGCTCGCCTCTTGGGCTTTGCTCAACAACCATAGGCACTAGCCCGCCCGCAGCTTGCGGCGTGCTTTTCAAGATACTGTTGAAACCATTCACTGTTTTATCACTCCTTTTCAGTTAGAACACGACGGCAGTACTGACTACCCTCGTTTAACTATCGACCGGAAGTCGCTTTCCTTGTCAGTTACTTTTGCTTTATCAAGAACCCACTCAGCAGTCTTCTGTTCAATAACCATGCCTTCAATATTACTAAGTAGTTCCTGATTTTGATAGTAATAGTTGACCACCTGCTCTGGCTCTTGATAACTGGACGCTAATTTTTCAATAAAGTTCCGAACATCTTCCGCAGTTGCCGTGATGTTTTCCTGCTTACTCAACTCACTGACAATCAAACCAAGCTTAACCCGGCGTTCAGCATCACCTTTAAACAACTCATCTTCTAGCTGAGGTAAATTGCCGGACTGACCCTGGGCACCTAACCGTTGCATGAATTGTTGTTTCATGCGGCCAATCTCCTCATTGACCATAGCGGTTGGCACAGGAATGTCATTTATCTCTAGAAGCCCATCCATCACTTGTTGCTTGATAGATGATTCAATCGCCTGATCCAGCTCCCGCTCCATATTTTTACGAACAGTTTCCTTCAGTTCTGCTATGTTACCACTCTCCACACCAAATGCTTTAATAAAGGTCTCATCAACTTCTGGCAGAACAGAGGCTTGTACTGCATGCACTTTCACTTCAAAAACAGCTTCCTTCCCAGCTAAGTTTTCGGCCTGATAATCCTCAGGGAAAGTAACAGTTATGTTCTTCTCATCATTCGCTGAAACACCTGTGAGTTGACCCTCAAAACCTGGAATCATAGACCCAGAACCGAGGACCAAGTTGAAATTTTCAGATGCGCCTCCTTCAAAAGTTTCCCCCTCAATCGAGCCCTTGAAATCAATGACTATTTGATCACCTTCAGCCGCCGCTCGATCAACATCTTCCCAGGTCGCTCGCTGCTTCTGTAACTCTTCAATCATTTCATCAACATCTTTATCCGTCACTCCAGCACTGGGTTTATCAACTTCAATGCTCTCGGGAGACGCTAATTCAATTTCTGGGAAAACTTCAAACGTTGCCATGTATTCAAAATTTTTCCCGGCAACAATTTCACCTGGTGCAATATCCGGAAAACCAGCAGGACGAAGCGCCTGTTCTTTAATGGCTTGCTGAAAGCTCTCTTGAATAACTTCACTCAGTACTTCTTGTTGAACCTGAGCACCGTAACGAGTTTCAATCACTTTTGCAGGTACTTTCCCCGGCCTAAAACCTTTAATTTTGACAGTTCTACTCAGGTCTGTAATTTTCTTATTTAGCCTACATTTTAGTTCAAC
>OBIC01000131.1_pt1 | contig 31541 bp, 29 predicted proteins | sample 1519831 | NCBI WGS metagenome assembly OBIC01 (sample SAMN03019805, study PRJEB22545) | beach sand metagenome | biome: beach; feature: sea beach; material: beach sand | place: USA: Municipal Pensacola Beach, FL | collected 2010-10-20 | depth 40-45 cm m
CCAAATCGTCCTTTCGCTTCGGCCGCTGCTTCGCTGCCTCCCCATTCCCTGACGCTGAGGCGGATATCGGGATCTGACACGCCTGCTGTTGGGTCCAGTGCGACCGATCGGCCTTGCAACAGGGCCTGCGCCCTGGCCGCGCGCAATTCGGCATGAAGTGCATTGGTGGCGCTGTTGAGCCGGCCGTCAGCGGTGAGCGTGCCAAAAGCAGGAAGCGCGAGCGCATAGACAATTGCGATCAGGCTCATCACGATCAGCAATTCAATCAGGGTAAATCCGTCTTGCGCCAAACCCTGGCGGCGGGTGGCCGTATCAGGGCACCACGATATCCGCATCGTCCCCTTCCCCGCCTTCGCGCGCATCCGCACCAAGCGAGACAAGCTGGAACGGTCCGCCATCGGGGGACGGTGCGCGATAGATATATGGGTTGTCCCATGGGTCGAGCGGAACCGTGCGCTTGCCAAGATAGGGCCCGCGCCAGCGTTTGGCCGCCGATTGCGGCGCGGTGACAAGCGCCGACAGCCCTTCATCGGCCCCCGGATAGCGCCCCATATCGAGCCGGTACAGCTCCAGCGCGGTGATGAAGGTCTCAAGCTGGATCCGCGCGGTATCCGCACGCGCCCCACCCAGATAGCCCACAGCCCGTGGCCCGACGATACCGATCAACAGCCCCAGCACGACAAGCACGACAAGCAATTCAACGAGCGTAAACCCGTCCGCATGGCGCAGTGCCCGCAGGACGGGCCTTTGGTCACCATGCGATCTTTTCGGTTGTCCTGTTGCCGCCTTCACCTTTCATCCGCCTCCGGATTTCGGCCATCAGGCCGCCGCGCGCTTCCTTTCTTCCTTCAGCCCTTCGGCAATCAGGAAGGCAAGTTCAAGCGCCTGACTGGCATTCAGCCTGGGATCGCAATGGGTATGATAGCGATCCGACAGATCTGCCTCGGTAATCGCCTGCGCACCGCCGATACATTCGGTGACATTCTGGCCGGTCATTTCGAAATGCACGCCCCCCGCATAGGTGCCTTCCGCCTGATGCACGGCAAAGAACTGCCGCACCTCGGCCAGAATACGGTCAAATGGCCGCGTCTTATAGCCGCCTTCCGCCTTGACCGTGTTGCCATGCATTGGATCACAGGACCAGACCACCGTACGCCCCTCGCGTTCGACAGCGCGGATCAGTTGCGGCAGATGTTTGTCGACATTATCCGCGCCAAACCGGCAAATCAGCGTCAGCCGGCCTGCCTCGTTCTGTGGATTGAGGATATCGATCAGACGCAACAGCTCATCGGGCGCAAGGCTCGGTCCGCATTTCACGCCAATCGGGTTCTTGACGCCCCGGCAATATTCCAGATGTGCGTTGTCCGGCTGGCGTGTCCGGTCACCGATCCACAACATATGCGCGGAGGTGTCATACCATTCGCCCGAGGTTGAATCGATCCGGGTCAACGCCTCTTCATAGGCAAGCAGCAATGCCTCGTGACTGGTATAGAAATTCACCGTCCGCAACCGGCCAACACTTGCTGGTCCCACGCCGCATGCTTCCATGAAGTCAAGCGCTTCGGAAATCTGTTCCGCGATATGCTGATACCGCTCGCCTTGCGGGCTGTCGGACACAAACCCCAGATTCCAGCTATGCACATGATGCAGATCCGCATAGCCGCCGCTGGCAAATGCACGCAACAGGTTCAGCGTCGATGCCGCCTGGCCGTAGGCCTGCACCATACGGGCGGGATCGGGGATCCGGGCGGCCGGCTGAAATTCCATACCGTTGATGATATCGCCACGATAGCTTGGCAGTTCGACCCCCTCGATCGTTTCGGTATCCGCCGAACGCGGCTTGGCGAATTGCCCCGCCATGCGGCCGACCTTAACAACCGGGCATTTCGCGCCATAGGTCAACACCACCGCCATTTGCAGCAGGACCCGGAAGGTGTCGCGGATATTGTCGGGCTTGAATTCGGCAAAGCTTTCCGCGCAATCACCGCCTTGCAGCAAAAATGCCTCACCGCGCGCGACCGCTGCCAGTTCCTGCTTCAGATTCCGTGCTTCCCCCGCAAACACCAGCGGCGGGAATGTGCGCAGCTGCGCTTCCGCCTGTTCCAATCCGTTCTGGTCGGGATAGGTCGGCACCTGCACGATTGGCTTGTTGCGCCAACTTTGGGGGGTCCATTTTTCCGTCATGATTACACCTGACCACAGGGGCAATTCGCCCCATTTTCTCTATTTCGCGAAGCCGGGTTATAGGATGCGATGGGACTTTTTGCTAGCCCTGGCTGAATTTTGCGCCACGCCAACGGCACCAGGCAACACTGGTATACCCCACCAAGCCACTATATGCTGTGCCGGCCAGCCGCCAAACGGCAATTGCTGTACATAATATAGTCAGGGCCTGGAGATTATGCACTTCACAATCGGCGCAAAAATTCTTGGTGTCGCAGTGATGCTGGTGGCGCTGATGATCGGTTTGTCGATCTATTCCGTGATCACGGTGGACAGGATTGAAGACAGGCTGGCAGTCGCAGCAGACAGTTTGATCCCGCTGGTCGGAAAAGTCGCCGCAATCGATGCTGCCGCACTTGAACAGGAAATCATCTTCACACGCCTGCTGCGTAGCCAGGGGACAAGCCAGGCTTCGGATTTGGCAAGAGCAACACCTGATTACCTCGCGCAGTGGCAAGCCTATGGCACCAAAGTACGGTCCGAAATCGCGGCAGTCCGGGTGCAGATCGCGGAATTTTTGCGCGATGACGATCATTATGAGGAAGCGCTGCCCCTGCATATTTTCGATCGCCGCTTTGCGGATCTGGAACGCGAATATGACGATATGGCCGTGCTGGCCGAACGGATCCTGACGCTGGAAGCCGAAAACCGTTCCGATATTGCCGAGGAGCTGATCGTCGTTCTGGAAGCCGAGGAGGCGCAGTTCGACCGCAAACTATCGGAAATCAGGGAAGAGGCGGTGGCGCTCGCACGCAATGCCACCGCGCGCACGGCAATCCAGGAACATCAGGCGCGGCTGTCGACCCTGGGATTGACCGCTGCCGGGGCGGCACTTGGGCTTCTGATCGCACTGGCCATTACCCGCGGCATTGTCCGGCCGGTTCGACAGCTTCTGGTCGGTTTCGAAAATGTCGAGGCCGGCGACCTCACCATCGAGCTATCGGTAAAGAACAGAGACGAAATTGGCCGCCTGACAGCGGGATTCAATCACATGGTCGGCGAAATTCGCGCCAAGGAGGAAATCAAGGACACATTTGGCCGCTATATCGACCCGCGCATCGTGGACAAGATCATCGACCAATCCGATCAGTCGGTGATGGAAGGTGAACGCCGGGATATGACAATCTATTTTTCGGATTTGTCGGGGTTTACCCGGATCGGCGAAATGCTGACGGCATCTGCACTTGTACGCCTGCTCAATGCCTATTTCACCAAGATGTCGGGCGGTATCCGCGAGGAAGGCGGCATCATCGACAAATTTATCGGCGATGCCATCATGGCCTATTGGGGGCCGCCATTTGTTGCGCAGAAAGACATGGCCGCTGCTGCATGCCGTGCGGCATTGCGCAATCTGGCAGAGCTTGAGGCATTTTCCACCGACGTCCCCGAAATCACCGGTTTGCGGGCACAACCGCCGCAGCTTCGCTGCCGGATCGGACTGGCGACCGGCCCGGTTGTCGTCGGCAATATCGGTTCGGATACCAACAAGAATTATACCGTGATGGGCGATACGGTGAATCTGGGGGCGCGCCTTGAAGCCGCAAACAAGGATTACGGGACACAGATTCTTGTCTGCGCGCAAACATTCCATGCGGCGCAGACTGACCTTCACTTCCGCGAGATCGATCTGCTGGCCGTCAAAGGCAAATCGGAAGCAACAGCAATCTACGAACCGCTCGGTCCGATCGCCGCAACCGCGCCTGATAAACTTGAACTGGCCAGCCGCTTCGGCCAGGCGCTCGCCGCCTATCGCGCACAATCCTGGGATGAGGCGGAAACCCTGTTCTCAAAATGCCTGAAAATCATGCCCGATGACGGGCCAAGCAAAACCTTCCTTACCCGGATCGAGCAATTGCGGCACGACCCGCTCCCAAATCACTGGGACGGGGTCTGGCATATGCAGCACAAATAACCCGGCTGAATGTTACCCCGTCGCAACCGCCACGCAAGCCGCTGAAAAGATCGCCCCGAGACATGCGGGGGCATCTAGTCAAACAACGCGTCGATTGCGTCCTGATCAATGGTTTCCTCAACCAGATCGTCACTTTCATCCTGACCGGCAACGCTGCATTCGCCATTGATCACGGCCCCTGCCTTTTCCGCCGCCAGCCGCAACTCCCGGCACGGTCCCTGCACGGTCACCTCAAGTGCGGCCATATCATCGGCATCCACCGCCTGCTTGATTTCCGTGATTGCGGTTTCAGCCAGCAGGTCCATCTGGCTGATCATCGAATCGAATGTCGATTTATATGGTTCAGGCGCAAGATCAAATGCCTCGATCGCCAGCTCCTTGTCAGAGAAGGCGCTGTCGGCGAAATGCGCCGGATAGCTTTTGGGCGCCCAGTCAACCATATCCTCGATACAGTCGGGCATATCCATAATCATCTCCATCAGCATAATGATCTCATTGAAGTGATTGAGATAATCGGTTGCCAGAAAGCTCACAGGATTGATGTTGGTGCCGTCGAGCCGCGCCTGCAAGGCAAGTTGTTCCTCGGTAAGTATCGTCATTTCCCACAAATGCCGCTACTGATCCGGCCAGGCGCTGCTTAGCTTATGTAAAGACAACCCCTGGTGATGCCGATATCAGCGCCTCAAAGCGCCCCATCATCCGTTCCCGCCATGCATATAATAGGTCATCATTGCTTAATAACTTGTAATCACTGACAGACGCGGCCCAGATAAAGCCGCCGAACACACAGAAATCCGCGTAAGCCGGTGCGTCGCCCGACAGGAAAGGCTGATCGCGCAGGCAGACACGCATCGGCAGCAATATCTGCCGGAATGCAGCGATTTTTCCCTCCGGGTCCTCACGCATCTGTTCGAGCGTCATCCCGAACCGTTTTTCGCGATCCTGCCGAAAATAGGCGCGGTCCCGCTCAGGCACATGATCAAAGACGCAGGGCATCATCAGCACGGCCAGATTGCCCAGCATGGTGATATCGGTCCAACGCGCAACGAAACGCGCAAGCCCGCGCCCGACCGGACCGCCAAAAATTGATGGCGTATCGGGATACTGATCCTCCAGATAGCAGGCAATATCCCAACTGTCGCTGACAACCCTATCACCGTCGCGCAGCACCGGCACAAGCCCCTGGCCCGAAAATGCGATCTTGTCCTTGTCGCCAAAGCCGATACCGATGGTGTCGGCCGCGATGCCTTTTTGCGCCAGGGCAAGTTTCACCCGCCAGACAAACGGGCTTATCCGGCGGCCGTCATTCAATTCCAGTTCATATAGCTGCATGCGTCTTCTCCTCCGCAATTTGCCGGGCACCGGCCACGGTACGGACTTGGCTTGTTTTGCGCATGACTATGCCGCAATCGCCACGACTTTCCAAACAGCAAGCCTGCTGGACATCAGCGTTTCAGCGAATACTGACTGGTGGCAATCGGGGAAATATTATCCCACTGCAGAATTACGGGCGGGTTCAGCCGGACGCGCCTGTTCGTGCGCCGCCCTGACTTCTGACAAGGCCGCGTAGCTGTCGGGAACGACGAGGTCAATCGCTTCATTCAGCATGCGGATGTCAAGCGGCAGCAGCGCTGACAAATCCCCGTCGATCTGCACCGGATCGAGCGGCGGCCCGGCTATCTGAATGCGTTTGCCCTCAACAATTGTAAAACCGGACATGCGCGGCAAGCGGCCGAGCAAAAGCCCCAATCCATATTTGAACGCCGCGAGCCGCCCCGACCTCTCGAACAGGCAGATATGCAACCTGGCCGCCTGCAACCGGGCTGTCGGCGCAATGACATAAGGCCCTGCATAGTGACACGCATTGGTGACAATGACCGATGCCACCTCGAAAACCCGGTCATCGACCGTCACCCGATAGCGCGGAAAGCGATAGCTGAAGAATGTGCGGAAACTCGACAACACATAGGCAAGTTTGCCCAGCCGCGCCTTCTGTGTCGGGCTTACCCCCGCCACCACATGCGCATCGAAACCCGCACCGGCCATCAGGATGAAGTAGCGGCTGTCAGCCATGCCAAGCGCAACCGGCACTGCCTTCCCGCGGACAATGGTGCGGGCAATAATATCGGCATTGACCGGCAGCCCCATCTCGCAGGCCAGAACATTTGCGGTGCCGGTCGGAATGATCGCAAGCGGACAATCGGCATTACCATCCGCAAGCCCGTTCACCGCCTCGTTGATCGTGCCATCGCCACCGGCGATCACCACCCTGTCATAGGAACGCACATGCAACCGGCGCAGCCACATCTCCGCATCGCCGGCCGCCGCGGTTTCGATCACCCGCAAATGGCATCCCCAGGCCTCAAGATGGTCGATGACCTTCTCGAACAGGCGCCGCGAACGCCCCCGCCCCGAGACAGGATTATAGATAACAAGCAGCCGCATAAACTGACTTTTGAATTTGATTCGCAGAATGTCCCACGATCGATTTTTCGCATGACATTTAAGTGACCATTATATGAATCAAATATTATCTGTGTATAATTCGATATATATTCCGCCCGCTTACACTGTCATAAATAATACATCAAAAGTTCCGCCGCTTTTCACAGTTTGATTATTTAATCCAGATCGTAATCACATTAATTGAATATTGTGAGATGCGTTTTGGGAACGACAATTGAGACCCGTAAATACCGCACCCTTTTCATTTCAGACATTCATCTGGGGACGCGCGGCTGCAAAGCCGAACAGCTGCTTGAATTCCTCAAATATTGCGAAGCCGACAAGATCTATCTGATCGGAGATATTTTTGATGGCTGGCGGCTCAAGCGCAACTGGTACTGGCCGCAGGCGCATAATGACGTTGTGCAAAAGCTGCTGCGCAAGGCGCGCAAGGGAACGCAGATCGTCTATATCCCCGGCAATCACGATTCCTCCCTGCGAAATTATTGCGGCACCCATTTCGGCGGTATCGAGGTCAGGCTCGACGATATTCATGAAACCGCCGACGGTCGCCGGATGTATGTGACCCATGGCGATGATTTCGACGTGGTTGTGAAATATGCCAAATGGCTCGCGGTTCTGGGCGACTGGGCCTACACCGCCCTGCTCAATTTCAACACCCATTTCAACCATGCCCGCAAATGGCTGGGCCTCGAATACTGGTCCTTGTCCGCATATCTCAAGGTCAAGGTCAAAAACGCGGTGCAGTTCATCGAAAGCTTTGAAGTCGCAATTTCCGAAGAAGCCGAAAAAAGACAGGTGGACGGTGTGATCTGCGGTCATATCCACCATGCGGAAATGCGGCAATGGGGCGAAGTGCTGTACATCAATGACGGTGACTGGGTCGAGAGTTGCTCAGCCGCGGTCGAGCATCCCGATGGCCGCTTTGAAATCATCCGCTGGGAACAGCTCAAGCTGGAATTACTGGCCAATCGGCAATTGCCCAAACCCGCCGACCTGCCAAAAGTGCCAAAGGCCGCCTGATGCGCATTCTTATCGTGACAGACGCCTGGCACCCCCAGGTAAACGGGGTTGTGCGCACAATGAGCCGGGTGATCAAGGAATGCGAAGCGCTGGGCCACGACATCCGCATGCTGTACCCGGCCATGTTCAGGACCCTGCCCTGCCCCACCTATCCCGAGATCCGGCTTTCACTGTTTGTCCGGGGGCGCATTAAACGCGAAATCGAGACATTCGATCCCGAGGTTATCCACATCGTGACTGAAGGGCCGCTTGGCCTCGCGGCACGGCGGATTTGCCTGCAACGCGGATTGCCCTTCACGACCAGCTATCACACCAAGTTTCCCGAATATCTGTCGGCCCGGATCCCGGTGCCTGTCAGTGCCGGTTACAAATTCATGCGCTGGTTTCACGGCCCCTCAAAAGGCGTGATGGTCGCAACACCGACACTCGCGCGCGAACTCGCAGATCATGGCTTTGACAATTTGCGTGCCTGGTCGCGCGGGGTGGATACGGAGTTTTTCCGTCCCCATCCCGATCCCGCACTGGCATTGCCAGGCCCGGTCTTCCTCTATGTCGGGCGGGTTGCCATCGAGAAAAATCTGCGCGCCTTCCTGACGCTTGAGCTGCCGGGCACGAAACTCGTCGTTGGCGATGGACCGGCACGACAAAAACTTGAGAAGGAATTTCCCGAAACTGTGTTTGTGGGTGCAAAACAGGGGGAGGAGCTTGTCCGCCACTATGCGGCAGGCGATGTGTTCGTATTCCCCAGCATTACCGATACCTTCGGTCTTGTGATGCTGGAAGCGATGGCCTGTGGCCTTCCGGTCGCCGCCTATCCGGTCGCCGGGCCGCTTGATGTGGTGGGCAATTCAGGCGCAGGCGTCTTGAGCGAGGATCTGGGGGAAGCGGCATGCCGCGCCATCGGCATTTCACCGCAATATTGCCGCGACTATGCATTGCAATTTTCCTGGCGTGCCTGTGCCGGGCAGTTTCTCGACAATCTCTGGCCGATCGGCAGCAATGCGCGCGACAGTGTGGACGAGCAGGCAAGCTTTGCTTCCGCCACACCGGAATTTCCAACCGCGCTACAGCCCCATCTGGGGGATTAGGCGCGCCGCCATGCGCTTGGCTCTTTGCGCCGCATCGGGATCTCCGGTGACCTGGGCAACCGCGGTCGCACCTTCTTGTATCAGGCAAATCTGCTGCGCGACTTCTGCCGGATCAGCCAAATCCGCCGCCCGCGCCAGTTCTTCCAGATAGGCCAGCATCAGGCGCTTATGTACCATCGCCTCCTGGAACACCGGATTTGCACGGTCGCCATATTCCGCCGCCGCGCTGACAAACGGGCAACCATAGAAACTGCCTTCTGAAAACCACTTTTCCAGAAAATCAAACGTTGCCAGTATCCGTTGCTTGGGATCCGGGGTCGCCTGCGCCACGAACTGCTGCATTTCTGTGCGGAATCTTTCATCCATTCGCCGCAGGGCAGCGACGATCAAATCCTCTTTCGATTTGAAATGCCGGTACAGGGTGGTTTTTGCGATTCCCGCTTCGGCAATAACCCGGTCGATCCCCGCTGCGTGATAGCCATAGCGGTTGAACAATTCCGCAGCCACATCGATCAAATGCGCCCGCTTTTCAGCCCTTTTCATCCGAACCTCAATAAAACAGCTCTGTACTTTTTCAGCCGTGGCTTTCCCTGCGCTTACGCACGATCAGCACTAACCATTCACGGTTTCTTGAATTCAGACAACCCCATCAACCGGCCGACGTCAATTGACAACGATACTAATCTGTATCTTTACTAAGTATACAGATCTGTATCATTTCTAAATCCTGGCACCCGAAACAAACGATTAAGAGGAGAGTTTCAATGCATATAAGACCGACGCCGCGACCGCGTGGCTTCACGACAGGGACTGCCATTGTCGCGGCCGTTTCACTACTCACATTGAGCCTTGTGGCACCCCCCTCCAAGGCGCAGATGATGATGGAAAAGGATGCTGCGGCGATGGCCGAAGATATGGCTGAGTTGCCGGGCATGGCCCAGATGCCAGGCATGGCCCAGATGCCAGGCATGGCAATGGAAAATGGCGAAGTTGCATTGCCCGAAGGCTTTCGCGAATGGGTGTTTATCGGCGCGCCATTGACACCGAACGGGCTGAATGGCGGCGCGGCCGCATTTCCCGAATTTCACCATGTCTATATCGAGCCGAACGCCTATGCCGCCTATAAGAAAACAGGCGCATTTCCTGAAGGCACGGTTATCGTCAAAGAGCTCGTTACCCTGAAATCGCCGGAGTATGACGATGGATCACGTGATGAGGCATCCGGGCGCGGCTTCTTCGCGGATGATTTTGCCGGTATCGATATGATGGTGAAAGATACGCAACGCTATGCGGCTACCGATGGCTGGGGCTTTTTCAACTATGGTCACCATAAGCCGCCCTATCAAAAAACGGCTGCAGCACTTCCGGCCGAGAACTGCTCGGGCTGTCATACCGCCAACGCAGACAAGGATATGGTGTTCACAGGCTTTTACCCAATACTTCGCCAGTAAAAGCCGCTGCGCTCGTGTGCATTCCCACAAAGAAAAGGCCGTCTGTCAGAAAACAGACGGCCTCACTTCATATTGCTTTAGTGGCGCCCCTGAAGAACGCCGCACATCTTACTCAGCGGCAGCAAGCGTCGCCGGGTCCTTGCCTTCATTGATGGCTTTCAGGAATTTGATACCTTCCTCGGCGATGTCGTCCCCGACCATTTTATCGCCTTCGGCATGCAGCTCCTTCAGATCGACAAAAGCGGCATAATTCGATGCCGTGCGGTCGGTGATGATACCGGCCTTCAGCAGCGTCTTGACCAGCGCGCGGAACACGCTCGTGGTTTTCGCCATGCTGTCGCGGCGGCGCTTGTCGGTCATCGCTTCCATCACCGCACCCTGCACCCACTGCCATTCCAGGCCCAGCTCGGCATAAAGGTCCTTCTTCTGCTCAAAGCCCATATTGTTCTTGAGCAGCGCGCTGAAGATTTCCCACGCCCAATCCTCGATCGCAACGCGTTCCTCCTCGGGCAGATGCGGGACAGTCTTGTCAGCCCAGATCTTGCCGAATTTATGGTGGAACGCCTCATCGGTCATGGTGAATTGCAGCAGACGGGTCAATAGCGGGTCATTGCTGAACTGATAGAAGTTCGCAAACAGCCCCATGGCCAGCCCTTCAAGCACCATTTGCAGACCGACAATCTTCTTCCAGACAAGCGGGGTCAGGACCATATCGGTGATCAGCCCCTGCAGGAACGGATCCATCGGTGTCGGCTTGCCGAAGCGGGTCTGAATATAGCGGGTGAAGCCCGCGACATGCCGCGCTTCCTCGCGCGCCTGATTGGCGGCATATTCCTGCGCGCCCGGATCGAGCAGAATGTGGCACAGATTGGCGGACAGATTAAGCGCCGCCTGCTCCCCATGCAGGATGCTCGACAGGGTGAAATGCACCGTGCCATTGACGAGCCGCACCTTCTGCTTCTCGTTCAGCCGGTCGGCAACTGCCGTACGCAGTTCGAGATTGAGCGTCTCGGGCATGATCATTTCATTTTCAACATCGAACGGCACGCTGAAATCGACATAGCGCGAATCGGTCGGGTCCCAGAAATGGTCATGGGTCGCGGATATGATCTTGTCGAACGCGCTGGAGCGCTTGCCGTAACGGTCGACCTCCAGCATCGCGGGAAAATCATCGGGCGCACAGCAATCATAAGCCGGATCTATCGTAATATGTTCCATGTCTCTCTCCAGTAAATGCCCCCGGTTGGTCCGAGTTTGGCGCTGCTTTGTGACTTATGTATTAATTAGACTGTTTTAATCGGATTTTCAATGATCGGCAATGGAAAATGCGCATCACCTGCACAGTGAACGCCACATCCGTCGGCGGGGCGAAACGCCATCATTTTCGCCCGATACAGGGTGCGAGCACCCCGCGCAAAACACTCCCATACGCCACAAAAAAGGCCGTCCCAAGGGACGGCCTTTTCGATGGCCATGCAACCGGTACATGGCAAATTCAATGCAGCTTCACTGGAAGTTCGGCATCACCTTTTCCGCGAACAAACCGAGCGAATCCTTCAACTGGTCAGGGGCATGGATCCCCTGCGGGATCAGCAGGAAGGCTTCCTTGATCGGCACGGCCTTCGACACTTCCTCGATCCGCTTGTTCAGGGTATCGGGCGAACCGACCAGCAGTTCCGGAATCCCCTGCCCGTAAGGTGTGGACCAGGTTTTCCAGAACCATTCCATATCCTCATAAAGCTTCCAGGCTTTTTCGTCGGTTTCGGCGCAAATGCCAAGACCGCCCCAGCATGCCTGGTCGCCCGGCTCAAAATCGTGACCATGCTTCTTGGCTTCCTCGCCCCATTCCTTCCACAGCAGTTTCAGGAAATCGAGATCGCCGGCAAGCACGATCGGCCGACCCTTGTGCTGCGCCCAGAATTTCGCTGTGCGCAGGCTGGCCGAAAAGCCGCCATAAAGCGGGATTTCCTTTTGCCGCGGTTTCGGCGCGATCCCGATTTCACGCACCCGCATATCCGCATCCACACCCTGACCATATTTCGTATAGACGGGATGCTCATGCGGATTGACGAAATCCTTGGGCGGGAAATTCCAGAACTTGCCTTCATAGCTGAAGGTTTCTTCGCGCAGCGCGGTCAGCACAATGTCCACAAACTCGGCAAAGAATTCGCGGTTCAGATTATCCGCCGGGCTGTCCGCATTCCAGGGACCAACCGCTGAAAGCTGCGGCTGGATCTTGTAATTCTCAACCCAGCGGGCCTGATAGCCGCGCAGGATACCGAAACCGAACCGGCCGTCGAGCATATGGTCAAGGGTCGCGATCTTTTCCGCGGTCATCAGCGGATTGTTCGTGGTGGCGACAAAACCGCAGGTCAGCACCCGCATCCGCTCCATATGCTTGCCAAGCCACATTGCCATCAGGCACGGGTCATTGGTTGCCTCGAACCCTTCGATCTGCAGATGATGCTCGGGATGACCGAAGGCGTAATAACCTGCCTTGTCGGTGAAGCGGACCAGATCGCCTAGCTCCTCGATCATGCGCTGATAAAGTTCGGGCCGACGCCCCGCCATGCCGGCCTCAAGCTCCGCGCGGCGCCCCATGGTGCCATAGACAAACAGACTGAAATCCATTCTTCCCTCCTTATCCGGGGCGATATCAAGAATGGCTGAACCACTCCGCTGCCCGCAAATATCCGCGCAGGCAATTACACCCTACTTATTATCTCGATGTTTGCTTAGGCGATGCCTGACCTATAAGCAACGCTACAGGCGCATTTTCGAACAAACATTCGACAACTGCAAACCAAATTCGGCGAAATGGCCGATTTCACTGTATTTGGCCCAGTATGCGGGTTTGGGCCAGCATGCTGGAAACTATTTCCCCTGCCATTTCGGAGCCCGTTTTTCGGCAAATGCCTTGGGCCCTTCCTGCGCATCCGCGCTCAGATAGACGTGATCGAAAATCCGCCGTCCCGCCTCCAGCGCCGCGCTGCGCCCCATCTCGGTCGCGGTATAGACCATCTCCTTGGCGGCAGCGACGGTCAGCGGCGCGTTGCCGGCAATCGTTTCCGCGATCTCCATTGCCTTGTCCATCAACTCACCGGGCGCTGTGACATGATTGACAAAACCGATCTCATAGGCACGCTCCGCCGTGATCGGATTGCCGGTCATCAGGATCTCAAGCAGGATTTTCTGCGGGATCATATGCACAAGCGGAGTTGCCCAGGGCATGCCGCGCCCGACCTTGGCTTCGGTAATGCCAAAGCGCGCGGTTTCGCTCGCAAGACACAGATCGCACATCTGCGCAAACAGCCAGCCGCCGGCGAATGCCGCACCGTTCACGGCCGCGATAACCGGTTTGCTCAAGCGCACATTGTCGCCAAGGGTCGGAATGAAGTCACGCGGCAGGATCTGCAGGCCGGTTTCGGACATTTCCTTGAGATCCGCGCCCGCGCAGAATGCCTTGTCGCCCGCACCGGTCAGGATCGCGACCTTTGCCGCGGGGTCCTTGTCAAAGCGTTCCCATGCCGCAAACAGCCCCGCACGCACCGCCGCATTGATCGAATTGCGCTGTTCGGGGCGGTTGATGGTGATCACCGCCACCTGCCCGCGCATCTCGTATAAAATTTCGTCCGCCATCGCCCTTCCTCCGACACTCCAGTTTTTTATTCAGCGTTTTCTATTCAGCCCGTTTCCATCGACCCGCCATGCCCGATAACTTCATTTCCCCTGATAAATTCATTTCCCCTGATAAATTCATTTCCATTGATTTGAATCAACACAAAGTTTGCATCATATGCGGAAGATGCGGCCCAATATGCGTCCTCGCCTGCAAAAGGCAGCTTAACCATGCCGACGCATAATGAAGATCGGTGAACAGCAACCAGCGGCGGCTTATCGACCAACGCTGAAACGAGAGGAAGGCCAGGGACATGTCGGACCATTATCAAATCTTCGGTGCGGAGCTTTCACCTTATTCGGTCAAGGTTCGCGCCTATTTCAGATATAAGGGCATTCCGCATGACTGGCTGCCGCGCACTGACGAGAATATGGCGGAGTTTCAGAAATTTGCGAAATTGCCGCTCGTCCCGCTTGTGGTTTCCAATCATGGCGATGCCTGGCAGGATTCCACCCCGATCATCGAAGAATTCGAAACGATGTTCCCCGAGCCATCGATCGTCCCCGCCGATCCCGCACTCGCCTTTCTATCGGCGCTCATCGAGGAATATGCGGATGAATGGGCCAATAAATATATGTTCCATTATCGCTGGTGGTACGATGCCGACCAAGTCTCCGCCGCGCAACGGCTGGCCCGCGACGCCCGCCCCCACGCCGCCGATGTCGAGATCGAGGCGATGGCGCAAATGCTGCGTGAGCGGATGGTACAGCGGCTTGGCTTTGTCGGCTCGCATTCAACCACCAAAGAGCAGATCGAAAGCTCTTTCATCCGGACACTGAAATTGCTCGAAAAACATCTGACCCACCGCCCCTTCCTGTTCGGCGGACGCCCGGCACTTGCGGATTTCGGGCTTGCGGCGCAGCTTTATCAATGCTGGACCGACCCCACCCCACGCAAGCTGTTCGATCAAAAGGCCCCCAATGTGGCAGCCTGGGCCGAACAAATGCAGGACCCGTCCGCGGACGGTGAATTCGAAAGCTGGGAAAGCCTGGAAACAACCTTAATGCCATTTCTGCAATCGGAAATCGGCGGCCTGTTCCTGCCCTGGTCCGATGCGAATGCCATCGCGCTTGAACAGGGCAAGGAGAAAATGTCGGTCACGCTTGAGGGCAAGCCCTTTACCCAGACAGCGCAGAAATATCATGCCCGCTCGCTCGGCATATTACGCGAACGTTATGCCGGCCTATCGGGCAACCAATTACTGGACACTGTGCTGGCCAAAGCGGGTTGCCAGCAATTTCTGGTCTAGCAACTGCTGCAAGCGAGCCGCGACAATACGGACAGCTTTTGATTTTTCGCAACATCTGCGGAAAATCTGCTGCTGCCAGTCTCTAATTCCTGCTATTCTCGTTGCAACTATATGCCCGATAACGATACCGTCACGGGGAACGAACGAAGAGGGCAAGATAGTGCAGAAGATTTTCCACACTGATAGTCACACACATCGTCACATCCGGCCACATCGCCACATCCGGCCCGGCAGGCAGCATGCACTGCGGATGTTTGTTGGCATTTTAATCGCATCCGGTGTCGCCCTCGCACCCGCTAACGCTGAAATCCCGATCGGCAAGGCGGTTAATATCGTCGATGAGGTAAGCGCCAAATCCGGTGCGGAAAAACGTGCGATGTCGATGAACGCGCAAATCAACGCGCAAGAAGTGATCGAAACCGGGCAAGGCAGTTTTGCGGGTATCGTCTTCAATGACACGAGCACCCTGTCGATTGGCGAGAACGCGTCAGTCCTGATGGACGAGTTTGTCTATGACGCGAATGCATCGACCGGTTCGATGGTTGTGACAATGGCGGTCGGGGCCGCCCGGTTCGTGTCCGGCCAGATGCCCAGTTCCGCCATCAAATTGCGTGCGCCGACGGCAACGATCGGGATTCGTGGAACGGTCATCGAGATTTCGATTGCGGCCAACGGTGCTACAACAGTCAATGTGGTGGAAGGCGTCGCCGTTGTCACGAATGCCGCAGGCGTTTCTGTGACCGTGCCGGCGGGTATGTCGACGACATTATCGCCGGCTGTTCCAGGCTCACCGCCACCTGCGCCGACCACGCCCGCCCCCCCGCCGGCGGGTTTTCAGGGCGTGATGCAGACCGTCCCCAATATCGCACAGCCGACAGCGATCACCACCTCGACCGGATCGATCGGTACGATCACCAGCGCGCAGGGCGTCGTCACAGCAACTAACGTCAGCTCAGCAATTGCCGCAGCAGGTAGTGGTGGCGCGGGCGTGGGGGCGGGAACTGCTGCCGGCGCCGCGGGATCGGGAATTGCTGGAACCGGAATTGGCCTGGGTACAATCGGCCTTGGTGCGGCAGCAGTCGGAGCTGCCGCCGCAGGCATCAGCGCGGCGTCAGGCGATGATGGCAATAACGACAATGTCGCAACGAGCACGACCACGGCCACCTCGACCACGGCGACCTCAACAGGCCAGTAGCATAATCCGGACACTGAACATGTGTGGGCGAGAAATGGCTGTTTGATTTGCATACTTGCGTCACGGTTTCGTCCGGTCCACTATAGATAAAGCCGAGGGGTGCCCCGTGGGCTGAGAGTTTCCCGTTTCTGCTTGATCCGATTTCGGGCTGGCATACGGGAAACAACCCTTAGAACCTGATCCGGGTAACGCCGGCGGAGGGAACGGAAGACCAGTCGCAGAACCGGGCACGGTCTGCAAGGTGTTTTGACTAATCCGGCAAGCATGATTTGTGCTGCCACCTCACGCACCGTCCCGGATCTCCGCGCAGCAGTTTGGGGAGATCCAAGATGAATATTCACGCGAAAGATACACAGATTTCCGTCACGACCGGGCCGTTGCCCGCCTCGACGAAGGTTTATATCCCCGGCAAGCTTGCCGGCGTGCAAGTGCCGATGCGCGACATTGCGCTGCATGAATCGGCCAATGAGCCACCGCTGCGGGTCTATGACACCTCGGGCCCTTACACCGATCCGGCTATCGATATCGATATTCATGCCGGTCTGCCGCGCCTGCGCGATGCATGGATCAGGGCGCGCGGCGATGTCGAGGAATATGAGGGCCGTGAAATCAAACCCGAAGATAACGGCAATGCGGCAGGCAGCCATCTGGCGCGCGAATTCCCGGTCAGCCATCGCCCGTTGCGCGCATGCGCGGGCAAGGCGGTCACCCAGCTTGAATATGCCCGCGCCGGCATCGTCACGCCGGAGATGGAATTCATCGCGATCCGCGAAAATATGGGCCGCGCCGCAATGGCGGAAGCCGCCGAACGCGATGGCGAAGCCTTTGGCGCGGAAATCCCAGATTTCATCACGCCTGAATTCGTGCGCGAGGAAGTGGCCCGCGGCCGCGCCATCATCCCGGCAAATATCAATCATCCCGAACTGGAACCGATGATCATCGGCCGGAATTTCCTGGTCAAGATCAATGCCAATATCGGCAACAGCGCTGTCGCCTCCTCAATCGCGGAGGAAGTCGACAAGATGGTCTGGTCGATCCGTTGGGGTTCGGATACGGTGATGGATCTGTCCACCGGCCGCAATATCCACAATACCCGCGAATGGATCATTCGCAATTCCCCGGTTCCCATTGGCACGGTGCCGATCTATCAGGCGCTCGAGAAGGTGAACGGCATTGCCGAAGACCTCACCTGGGAGGTGTTTCGCGATACCTTGATCGAACAGGCTGAACAGGGCGTTGACTATTTCACGATCCATGCGGGTGTAAGGCTGGCCTATGTCCCCCTGACCGCAAAGCGGGTGACCGGCATCGTCAGCCGCGGCGGCTCGATCATGGCGAAATGGTGTCTTGCCCACCATCAGGAAAGCTTCCTCTATACCCACTTTGACGAAATCTGCGACATCATGCGCGCCTATGATGTGAGCTTCTCGCTCGGTGACGGGCTGCGGCCCGGCTCCATCGCCGACGCAAACGACGAAGCGCAATTCGCCGAGCTTGAAACCCTTGGCGAACTGACTGAGCGCGCCTGGGCCAAAGGATGCCAGGTGATGATCGAAGGGCCCGGCCATGTGCCGATGCACAAGATCAAGGTCAATATGGATAAACAGCTGCGCGAATGCGGCGAGGCCCCCTTTTACACGCTTGGCCCGCTGACCACCGATATCGCGCCGGGCTATGACCATATTACAAGCGGGATCGGCGCGGCGATGATCGGCTGGTTCGGCTGCGCCATGCTCTGCTACGTCACGCCCAAGGAACATCTGGGCTTGCCCAATCGCGATGATGTGAAGGTCGGTGTCGTGACTTACAAGATCGCCGCCCACGCGGCCGACCTTGCCAAGGGTCACCCGGCCGCGCAGGCCCGCGACGATGCGCTAAGCCGGGCACGTTTCGAATTCCGCTGGGAGGATCAGTTCAATCTGTCGCTTGATCCCGATTGCGCGCGCGAATATCACGATCAGACCCTGCCGAAGGAAGCACATAAGGTGGCGCATTTCTGCTCCATGTGCGGTCCGAAATTCTGCTCCATGAAGATCACGCAGGAAGTCCGCGACTTCGCCGCCAGCGGCATGGCCGAGAAATCGGCTGAATTCCGCAACAGCGGCGGCAAAATCTATCAGGAAATTGCACAGCGTGAAGTAAAGGAATCGAACGACAAACTCTAGCGACTGACTTCCAACAGGCCATTCGCACTGGGATGATATTTGCCGGGGGGCAGGTGAATAGCAGTTCAGACGCCATCAGCTGCAAGCCGCGGCGTGCGCGATTGCCGCACGCCGCCCTTATCTGTATGAGCGTTATTGCCGCCTCGACGGCATCTGCGCATGCTGCCTGGGTCGAGCCGCGCGGGGATCTCCTGACAATCTCCGCGCTGACGGCCTATCGGGCTGATGCTTTTTTCGAATCGGGCGGCCACACGCGACAGACAGAAAGATTTGAGAAATTCGAGCTGTCGTCCTACTTGGCCTATGGTTATTCGGACAAGCTGACAATTGGCGCACAACCAACATTTGTGCGTGTGCGGACCACAAGCAGCAGAGGCACACCTTCACGCACCACACTCGACAATATCGAGTTTTTTGGCCGCCGGGAGACCGGCAAAGGCAATGGCTGGGTTGTTTCAACACAATTCAACACAAAAATTCGCAGCAATAATTCCGGGCGCATCGACCGCCGTGAGCGGCCCAATTATCGCGATATTGAAGTCAGGCTGCTGTGGGGACATAGCGGCCAGTGGCGGCGGCGCGATTATTTCTTCAGCGCAGAAACGGGCTACAGATACCGAACCGGCGGGGCGGCTGACCAGATTCGCCTTGATGCTACCGCCGGTTTTCGGCCAACCCGCGATTGGCAGCTCCTGCTGCAGAACTTCAACATAAACGCCACCACCCAATCGGGCGATCCAGGCACCCGATTCAATCTGCATAAACTACAGTTTTCCGTCTTAAAGGATATCTCCCGCTCCACGGCGCTCCAGCTTGGCGGCTTCACGGAACTGGCTGGCCGGAATACCGGTGCCGGACGTGCGATTTTTGGTTCATTCTGGCGCCGTTTTTGACACGGGCTGCTGCTTGCGTAACCATTCATAGCTCGATAAATCAGCCAGCCAGAGTAAATTGAAAGACCTTTTATGTCTCACGGCCTCAACCGGCCAAGCGCCGCGCCGCCAACATCGCTCTTCAGTATCGTCATGGGGATTACCGGGCTTGGGCTCGCCTGGCGGAATGCACATCTTTATGGCTTGGTCCCTGCGTCGATTGCGGAAATATTGCTGCTTTGCGGAGGCATACTATTTGGACTGTTTTCACTTTATTGCGGCTACCGGCTGATCAAGAACCGGTCACGGACAGAACCGGTCACCCCCGTCGGGCAGCTTGAGCAGCTCTCCTTTGCCGCGACAGTCTCGCTCAGCCTGCTGCTGCTCGCCGCAGCAATTCTTCCCTACAGCACACAGGCGGCAAAATGCTTGTGGATTACAGGCGCGGCAGCGCAATTTTCGCTCGGACTTGCGACGTTGAGTTTGCTCATACGCGGCCCCCACTCGCCTGCAATACTGACACCGCTCCTGTTCTTACCGCTGGCTGGCAATCTGCTGGGCCCGGTCAGCGGCATCCCGCTGGGGTTTGCCGGCGCATCCTGGCTGATGTTTACAGCAGGGCTGATTAGCTGGCTTACCTTGCTTGTCCTGCTGTTTGGACGGTTGACCGGTTTCCGGGCCATCCCGGCGGAAAAGCTGCCATCAATGGCCATTTTCATTACACCGCCAGCGCTCGCTTTTGCCGCCTATCTGGAGCTGAATCACGCACTGATCGACTTTCCCGGACATCTATTCTTTTTTGCGGGATTATTTTTTCTTTTGCTCAATTTTGCGATGATCGACCGCTTCCTCCGCATACCGTTCAGCATCCGCTGCTGGTCGTTCAGTTTTCCGCTGGCTGCCCTGGCCGGAGCGGCATTCGACTATCGTGCCGCAATTGGTTCAACCTTGCCGTCGGCAATCCCGATCGCCCTGATTGTACTGGCAACCGTAACAATCGCCATACTTGCGGTGCGGTCACTTTTTGAACTGTACCGCGCACGCAAAGCGGGCATGGCTGGATTATTGGCACCACGCAACAGCCCGCAAGATTGACGCGATTCACCTTTTGTGTAGGATGGTGTCAATATCAATTTAACAGAGAATTCAGGGGTTTTCATGGCTTCGAGCGGTGGCTTGATGGAAGGTAAGCGCGGCCTGATCATGGGGGTCGCAAATGACCGCTCACTTGCCTGGGGTATTGCGCAGCAATGTCATTTACACGGGGCGGAGCTCGCCTTTTCCTATCAGGGGGATGCCCTGCTCAAGCGGGTCGCCCCGCTTGCCGAATCGGTCGGTTCGGACCTTGTCCTGCCTTGCGATGTGACCGATGCCGCAAGCATCGACGCATTATTTGACACCTTGCAGGAAAAATGGGGCCGGCTTGATTTCGTTGTCCACGCGATCGCCTTCTCGGCGAAGGAAGAGCTGAAGGGGCGCTATGTCGATACGAGTGCGGAAAATTTCGCGCTCAGCCTGAATATCTCCTGCTATTCCTTCACGGCTATCGCGCAGCGGGCGGAAAAGCTGATGCATGACGGCGGCAGCCTGCTGACGCTGACCTATTACGGGTCGGAAAAGGTCATGCCACATTACAATGTGATGGGTGTTGCCAAGGCCGCACTTGATGCAAGCGTGCGCTATCTCGCTGTCGATCTGGGTGGCAAGAATATCCGCGTCAATTCGATTTCCGCAGGTCCTGTGAAGACACTTGCCGCCTCCGCCATCGGGGATTTCCGCTACATCCTGAAATGGAACGAGTTGAACTCCCCGCTCAAACGCAACGTCACCATCGAGGATGTGGGCAAGGCGGCCCTGTTCCTGCTCAGTGATCTGGGGAGCGGCGTGACAGGCGAGATGCACCATGTCGACTGCGGCTATCATGTGGTCGGCATGAAGGACGAAAACGCTCCTGATATCGCGGTTGCTTTGGGTAACAAGGGGTGACGGGAACGTTTGACCGGGCCCGCGATGCCGGATAAAACCCGCGCATGTCCCATAACAGCTTTGGCCATCTTTTTCGCGTCACCACATGGGGGGAATCCCATGGGCCCGCGCTTGGCTGCGTGATCGACGGCTGCCCACCCGGAATTGCGCTGTCGGAAGCCGATATTCAACCCTGGCTCGACAAGCGCAGACCCGGCCAGTCGCGCTTCACCACCCAACGCCGCGAAGCCGATCAGGTAAAAATCCTCTCAGGCACCTATGAAGGCAGCACGACCGGCACCCCGATCAGCCTGATGATCGACAACACCGATCAACGCTCCAAGGATTACAGCGATATTGCAGACAAATTCCGCCCCGGCCATGCGGATATCACCTATCAGCAAAAATACGGTATTCGCGATCCGCGCGGCGGTGGCCGTTCATCGGCCCGTGAAACCGCGGCGCGCGTGGCGGCAGGCGCGGTGGCGCGCAAGGTGCTGGGCGCGGATATCACGATTCGCGGCGCATTGACCCAATTGGGGCCGCATCCGGTTGCGCGCGCGAATTGGGACTGGGCGGAAACCACCCGCAATTCCTTCTGGTGCCCTGATCCGCAGGCTGTTGCGGACTGGGAAAGCTATCTCGACGCGATCCGCAAGGATGGCTCGTCCTGCGGCGCGGTCATCGACATCGTGGCAAGCGGCGTACCGGCGGGCCTTGGCGCGCCGATCTATGGCAAGCTTGATGCCGATATCGCACAGGCTCTGATGAGCATCAATGCGGTCAAGGGGGTCGAGATCGGCGACGGTTTTGCGGCTGCCGCCCTGAGCGGTGCGGAAAATGCCGATGAAATGCGCCCCGGCGCGGACGGGCAGACAGAATTCACCAGTAATCATGCGGGCGGCATTCTGGGCGGTATCGCGACAGGCCAGGACATTATCGCGCGCTTTGCGGTCAAGCCGACCTCCTCCATCCTCACGCCGCGCCAGACGGTAACAAAACAGGGAAAGGCAGCCCAGATCGTTACCAAGGGCCGGCACGACCCATGTGTCGGCATTCGCGCGGTGCCCGTGGGCGAGGCAATGGTCGCCTGCATTCTTGCGGATCACCTGCTCCGCCATCGCGGGCAGATCGGCTAAACACACAGACAATCAGGCAGTAAACGTATGGATGAACAGATCATCGTTGCGCCGGGCGAGGTGCCCGCAGGCTTTGAAATAATGCCCGAAGGGCTTGGCTTCACCAATCATGTCGGTCCTGTCTATTGGGGCGAACGCGGCGATCAGTTCGTGCTTGGTTTCCGCGTGCTCGACAAGCATTCAAATCCGGCACAGATCTGCCATGGCGGCATGTTGATGACGGTGATGGATATGGGGCTTGGCATCGGCATCGCCAATTTCATCGACAAGGCGGGTTTTTCCCCCACCATGTCGCTATCAGTGGATTTTCTTGCCCCCGCGCGGGTCGGCGACTGGATCGAAAGCCGCGCGCATTTTGCCCATGCAACGCGCAGCCGCTGCACCGTTCACGGGGTGATGATCGGGCCCGACGGGCCGGTTCTGCGCGCCAATGGCACATTCAAAATGCCGCGCGAAAATGACACGCGCTTCAAGACCGACACCCTGATGCTGCCCGAACTGATCCGCGCCCGCCGCGCCGCGCGTCAATCCTGAACGGCGAGGAACCGGCGCATCCAATCGGCCAGTTCCTGCGGCTTTTCTTCCGGTATGAAATGACCGCAATCCGGGATCGCGCCCCCGTCCACACGGGCATCGCATACCCGGCGCAGCGATTCGACGACCAGTTCGCCGCGACCGCGCGGCCCACCGCCGCCAATCCCAAGGCATGGCATGGGCAGCCTGAAGCCGGTTTCGAACAAGGCGCGATTATCGGCAACATCGCGCCGCATTTTGCGATAATAGCTGAATCCCGCGCGCATCGCCCCGACCTGCGAATAGGTCCGCACATATTCGCTCACATCCGCATCCGTGATGGCGCCCGCGACATCGCAGCCATTCATGAAGAAATATTCCAGATATAGCCGCTCCCGCCCTGAGGTCAGCGCCTCGGGCAGATCGGGCACCTGATGGAACATATGATGCCAGCGCGGTGTACCGCCCACGCCCGCACCCCTTGGCTGATCGCCGGGCACCGGCACATCGAGCATCACAAGATGGCTGACATTGTCGGGGTGATCGGCGGCGAGCCGGAAGGCGGTCGGCGCCCCCCAGTCATGGCCGACCGATATGAACCGCTCATGGCCAAGCACCGCATGCATCAGCAGCCACAGATCATGCGCGACCGTTTTCTTGTCATAACCCTCAAGCGGGCGCGACGAATCCCCAAGCCCGCGCGTATCTGGCGCGATCAACCGGTATGTATCCCCCAGCAACCGCATCAGATGCCGCCATTCATACCAGCTTTGCGGATAGCCATGCACAAGCAGCATCGGCACCCCGTCTTCGGGCCCATGGGTCACATAATGCAGCCTGACACCCTTAAGCTGCGCATAATGATGTTGAAATTCTGCTTGCCCCATCGCCCGCTCCCCTGTTTTGGCACACCCTGTTTTTTTTCAGGATGACGCAGCCAGCGCGGCGCGGCAAGCCTGCCCTGCCGGGGGCCCCCCGCACCTCGCAGCCTGCCCCAGGTTCAGGAGATCAGCGTGCCGGCCCCATGTTCGGTAAACAGTTCAAGCAGCACCGCATGCGGTACGCGTCCATCGAGGATAACCGCCCCGCCGACGCCGCCCTCGACCGCCTCGATACAGGTTTCCACCTTCGGGATCATGCCACCATTGATCGCACCGCTGCTGATCATCTCTTTCGCCTGCGCCTTGGTCAGGCGGGTCAGCACATTACCCGCCTCATCCATCACGCCGGGTACGTCAGTCAGCATCAAAAGCCGCTTCGCGCCGATTGCGCCCGCAACCGCGCCAGCCGCCGTATCGGCATTGATGTTATAGGTTTCGCCATCAGGTCCGATCCCGATTGGCGCAACAACCGGAATAATGTCGGATGCGGAAATGGTTTCCAGCACTTCCGGATTGACCTGCATCGGCTCGCCGACAAAACCAAGATCAAGCAACTTCTCGATATTCGATTCCGGATCGCGGGTGGTGCGTTGCAGCTTGCGTGCCTGGATCAGATTACCGTCCTTGCCCGACAGGCCGACCGCCTTGCCGCCGGCGCTGTTGATCGCCGATACGATCTGCTTGTTGATCGATCCGGCCAGCACCATTTCGACCACATCGACGGTTTTCTGATCCGTCACGCGCAACCCGTCGACAAATTCACTGACAATGCCAAGCCGTTCCAGCATCTTGCCGATTTGCGGCCCGCCGCCATGCACGACAATCGGGTTCACCCCTACGCGCTTGATCAGCACCAGATCGCGCGCAAACCCGGCAGCCAGACTGTCGTCCCCCATGGCGTGACCGCCATATTTGATCAGTACGGTCTTACCGGCATAACGCAGAATGTAGGGCAGCCCTTCTGACAAGGTTTCCGCGGTTGCATGCCAGTCGGCCTTGGAAAGCTTGGTGTTGTCACTGGTCCCGGCGTCACTCATATTTCCCAACCAATCTGCCCTTTTGGCAGCCAATTTTCATAACGGCGCAGGTAAGGCCAACTCTGCCAGGGCCGCGCGCAATTCCGCTATCCCGGTGCCCTTGGCTGCCGAGGTAACATGTATCTCCGGATGCGCCGCCACATGGGCGCGCATCGCCTTTCTTACCCTTTCGATCTGCGCGGTCAACTCCACAGCCTTGGGTTTATCCGCCTTGGTCAGCACGATCTGGTAGGAAACCGCCGCGACATCGAGCATTTTCATCACCGCGATGTCAGAGTCTTTCAGACCATGCCGGGAATCGATCAGCACACAGGCGCGGCGCAAATTGGGCCGTCCCTTCAGATATTGATTGATCAGCCGCGTCCAGCGTTCGACCTGCGTGCGCGATACCCGTGCATAGCCATAGCCTGGCAGATCCGCGAGCATCAGCCGCCCCGCCAGATTGAAGAAATTGATTTCCTGTGTGCGACCGGGGGTGTTTGAGGTGCGCGCCAGCGTCTTGCGGTTGGTCAGCGCGTTGATCAGGCTTGACTTGCCGACATTGGAGCGGCCGGCAAACGCAATTTCGGGTAAATCGGGGGCCGGCAGATGACGCATATCCACCGCACCCATCACGAAATCGCAGGACTGCGCAAACAAAAGCCGCCCAGCCTCGCATGCCGTGTCGTCAAATTCGGGCAGTGAGACCATCGATCATGTCGCCTGTCCTGTGCCAAACATACGGAAGGATATCGGCGCGCCTTCGCGTTTCATGATCACCATCTGCTGCAGGATCGACAGGATGTTGTTCACCGTCCAGTAAATGACAAGCCCCGCCGGGAACGATGCCAGGATGAATGTAAACAGCACAGGCATCCACAGGAAAATCTTTTCCTGCACCGGATCGGTGGGGGCCGGATTGAGCCGCTGCTGAATGAACATGGTGAACCCCATGATTACCGGCCAGATACCGATCATCAGAAATTCCGGTGGTGTCCAGGGGACAAGGCCAAACAGGTTGAACATGGAGGTCGGGTCGCGCGCGGCCAGGTCCTGAACCCAGCCGAAGAACGGTGCATGCCGCATCTCGATCGTGACGAACAGCACCTTGTAGAGCGCAAAGAAAACCGGGATCTGCACAAGGATCGGCAAACAGCCAGCCAGCGGATTTGCATTTTCCGCCTTGTACATGGCCATCATTTCCTGCTGCTGCTTCTGCTTGTCATCGGCGTATTTTTCACGCAATTCCATCAGCTTGGGCTGCAACTTCTTCATCCTGCTCATTGCCACATAGGATTTGTTTGCAAGCGGGAAGAAAGCGAGCTTGACGACAATCGTCAGCAGGATAATCGCCACACCGAAATTGCCAACCAGCCCGTAAAACCAGTTCAGCAGCGCAAATAGCGGTTTGGTCAGAAAATAAAACATCCCCCAATCAATCGCCAAATCGAACCGTTCGATCCCCAGATCCTCACCATAGGCGTCAATCAGCTCGACCTTCTTCGCGCCGGCAAACAGCCGGTTTGTGATTTCAGTCTCCCCACCCGCGGGGACGGTGATCGGCGAACGCAGGAAATCAGCCTGATACCGGTCGCGCCCTTGCAGGGGATTGTAGGAAAAGCTGCCGGTAAATGGGTCCGACTGATCGGGAATGACCGAAACGAGCCAATATTTGTCGGTAATACCGAGCCAGCCACCCGTGCTTTCCGACTTGAAGCTTTTCTGTTCCCGCATATCCTCATAGTCGGTCTCGGTAAGGGTCGACTGCATGACCCCCATCAACCCTTCATGCAGGATATAAAAGTCGGCGATATCAGGTGTGTAGTGACGCGATACAAGCCCGTAAGGCAGCAATGTCACATCCTTGCCGGTACGGTTCTCCACCTGCTCTGTCACCGTGAACATATAATGTTCATCCAGAGTGATCGTGCGGGTGAAAACCAGCCCTTCCCCATTGTCCCAATTCAAGATCACCGGGCTGTTTGCGCTGAGTGTCTGCGCCGGGTTGCCTGACCATTGTGTGCGGTGATTGGGCACCTTCACCTGATCACCACCAGGCGCAACAAAGCCGAATTCCGCATAATAGGGCTGCGCGGTCCCGGTCGGAGACAGCAAAACGATCTCGGGGCTCTTGGGATCGGGGGTCTTATGATAATTCGCCAGCGTCAAATCATCGAGCCGGCCACCGATCAGCGAAATCGACCCGTGCAGACTGCCATTGTCGATTTTGATCCGGGGCGTGCGCGACAGGGCGGCAGAACGGCCTAAATCAGCAAGCCCGCCCAAATCAACCGCGCCAGGCACCCGCGCCCCATTCGCGCCGGTTGGCGCATTGGCGATATCAGGCAACAGGCTTGCATCGCCCGTCCCCGCGCTGCGGTTGGAATTGTTTTCCTGGCCAGCTTGTGTTGCCTGCTCGTCTGCGATCCGGGCCTGCTCTTCCTGCTCCATCCGCGGCATATCGACAAAATACATCCAGCCAAACATGACCAGCATGGAAAGTCCGAAGGCCAGAATTAAATTGCGATTATCGACCATTGCCTAACTTCGTCCCGTTTGCTGCCGGGATTTCCGACCCGGCATCCGTCCAGTCCGCGGCGCATGCACCTTGCGCAGCGCCTGTTCCAGATCGCTGCACAACGCATGGAACGGCCGGTTCACCGTCGTGCTCCGACCGATCAGCACATAATCATATCCTGCTCTTGCCAAGCCTGGCAGCAACAGATCCGCGACCGCGCGCAACCGCCTTTTAACACGATTTCGCATGACTGCATTTCCTACTTTACGGGTAACCGTAAATCCGATGCGGGGGGCGGTTTGATCCTGTGGCACGTCAGCACGCGCCCTTGCCTGCAGAATTAGCCCCTCGGTCTGCGTCTTGCGGCCACGCGCGACACGCAAAAAATCCGCCCGGCGCTTCAGACGCGGCAGCCTTTCAACAGACGACGCAGACGGTTCAACCGATCCATTATCGACAGCATCGGAAGACATGCTTCCGGCCAAACGACGAAAACGGCTACGCCGACAGGCGTTTACGGCCGCGCGCACGGCGACGATTGATGATGCGGCGTCCAGCTTTGGTTGCCATCCGTGAGCGGAAGCCATGACGGCGCTTCCGGACAAGCCGGCTTGGCTGATAAGTACGTTTCACGGAATTCTCTCCGACACAGACATTGCCTCGCCCGACCATCAAGGGTCCGGCGCAATTGAGTAGCGCGCTGTATAGAAAAACATCCGGCGGAAGTCAACGCATGGCATGCCGCCAATTTGCGTCCGGATGCGCAATCGGGGGCGATGACACCACCGTGACAAATTGCCTGCCCCTACCCCGATCCGGGTCACAATCGGGTGAGCGCGAGCGGACTTGTCCTGTCAGCACACCTATTTACCGTTACAGTCGAACCCAACAGGCAGTCATCGCCATTAACCGACTTCGCAGAGATCGGGGTAACAATCTTGAAAAAATTTTTACGAGCAGCATGGCGTAGGACCGCAAGGCTAAAGACGGCTTCCATCGCAATTACGGCCCTGACCGCGCTGTTATTCGTGCTGACCGCCACCGCCCCTGCCCTTGCCGCCCCGAAAGCCGATTTATGGCCGTTTTGGGAGCGGCATTCGCCACAATCGACCGCACAGATCGATCATAGCCCCTGGGACCACTGGCTGAAACAACATATCCGGCGTGGCGATGATGGTATCAACCGGATCGCCTATGCCGCTATCACACCGGCTGCACACGCTGAACTGCAGAACTATATCAATGCATTACAGCAAACCGATATCGCCAGCTATGGGCGCGCCCAACAATTTGCCTATTGGGTCAATTTATACAATGCGGCGACCGTGGCGCTGATATTGGCGCATTATCCGGTCGAATCGATCCGCAACATCAATATTTCGCCGGGCTTTTTCAGCCGTGGCCCGTGGGATGCCAAATTGCTGCAAGTAGCGGGCGAGGCGCTGAGCCTTAATGATATCGAGCATCGTATATTACGGCCGATCTGGCGCGATCCCCGCATTCACTATGCGGTTAATTGCGCCTCGATCGGCTGTCCCAATCTGGCGGCATCGGCTTACCGTGCCGAACGAATGCCCGAGATGCTTGATCAGGCAGCACGGGAATTTATCAATCATCCGCGCGGCGTGCGCGTCGAGGCGGGCAAACTCCACCTCTCCAGCATATATGACTGGTATGGCGGTGATTTTGGCGCAACCGATCAGGAGATCATTGCGCATATCCGCCGCTATGCCGCGCCACCGCTTGCCGCGCAGCTCGCGCCGATTACCAAGATTTCGGACACAGGTTACGATTGGCGGCTCAATGACGCCGCAATTGCACCTGAAAACCGCTAACGGAGCTTGAGGACCATGAATGACACCGCTGAGAAGGCGTCTTTTTCGCTTGTCCGGCTATGGCCGCTGGCACTGCTCGCCTGCGGGATCATGCTGTTTTTTCTACTCGAGCTGGATCGCTATCTCAGCTTCGACACCCTGCGCGACAACCGCGCCTTCCTGACAGAATGGACAGCCGCCAACCGGATTTCAGCCATCTTCTACTATATTCTTCTCTACATCGCGGTGGTGGCTTTTTCACTGCCCGGCGGTGCGGTCATGACGATTGCCGGCGGCTTTCTTTTCGGGCCGGTCTTCGGCACGCTGTGGACGGTTATCGGCGCGACGATTGGCGCGACCTTGCTGTTTCTGGCGGCGAAAACCGCATTGGGGGATGTCTTGCGCGCCAAGGCCGGCCCCGCGATCCGGCGGATGGAAGCCGGCTTTCAGGACAATGCGCTGAGTTATATGTTCGTGCTGCGGCTTGTCCCGATCTTTCCTTTCTTCCTGGTCAATCTGGCGCCCGCCTTCCTCGGGGTGCGGCTTCATATTTATGTAATCGCGTCGTTTTTCGGGATCATCCCGGGCACTTTCGTCTATGCCCTTGTCGGCAACGGGCTGGGGGCGATTTTCGATGCGGGGGAAACTCCTGATTTATCGATCATTTTCGCACCTGAGATCCTGCTGCCGCTGATCGGGCTTGCCGCACTTGCCATGCTGCCGGTGCTCTATAAACATTTTACAGGCAAAAAAGGGATGGGAGCAGCATCATGAGCCAGCGGATCAAGACCGATATCTGCGTGATCGGCGCGGGCTCGGGCGGACTGAGCGTCGCGGCCGGAGCGGCACAGCTTGGCGTGCCGACCGTGCTGATCGAAAAGGGGGAAATGGGCGGCGATTGCCTGAATTATGGCTGCGTTCCCTCCAAGGCCCTGCTGGCGGCAGGCAAGCATGCGCAACTGTTGCGCGACAGTGGTGCATTCGGTGTCCAAACTGGTGCGTCCCATGTCGATTTCGCACGCACCATGTCGCATGTGCATGAGGTGATCGCGACAATCGCGCCAATGGATTCGGAGGAACGTTTCACAGGGCTTGGCTGCAAGGTCATCCGCGCACCCGCGCGCTTTCTCAACCCGCGCGAGGTCGAAGCCGGCGGCACGATCATTACCGCCCGCCGTTTCGTGGTCGCGACCGGCTCATCTGCCGCCATTCCGCCGATCACGGGACTGGAAGATGTCGATTACCTGACCAATGAAACGATTTTCAGCAATCGCACCTGTCCCGAACATCTGATCATCATCGGCGGCGGCCCGATCGGGATGGAAATGGCGCAAGCCCATCGCCGGCTCGGCGCGCGGGTAACCGTGCTGGAGCTTTATGCCGCACTCGCCAAGGATGACCCTGAACTCACGGCGGTCGTGCTGAAGCGGCTGCGCGCGGAAGGCGTCGAAATTCTGGAAGGCGTCAGCATCGACCGCATCAGCCAACAACCTGGCGGTGGCGCGATCACGGTATCGCTGCGCGAGGGCGGCGAGAGCGGAGAGAGCCGCAGCATCACGGGATCACATCTGCTGGTCGCGGCAGGACGCAAACCCAATATTGACGGGCTGGGCCTTGAGCTTGCCGATATCAAACATGACGGGCGTGGCATTGCGGTCGATGCCAGGCTGCGTACGACAAACCGGCGCATCTTTGCGATCGGCGATGTGATTGGCGGGCTGCAATTCACCCATGTTGCGGGCTATCACGCAGGCATCGTGATCCGCAACGCGCTGTTCCGGGTGCCGGCAAAAGCCGATCACAGCACCGTTCCCTGGGTCACCTATACCGATCCCGAGCTTGCCAATGTCGGACTGACCGAGGCGCAGGCGCGCGCGCAGCATGATCATGTCAGGGTGGTCCGCTGGCCATTCGCGGAGAATGACCGTGCGCAGGCCGAACGCCGCACCGAAGGGCTTGTCAAAGTTATCACCGGCAAGGGTGGGCGGATTTTGGGGGCAGGCATTGCCGGACCGCATGCGGGCGAGCTGATCCAGCCCTGGATCCTTGCCATGACGACAAAGCAAAAAATCGGTGCAATGACAGGGATCATCGCCCCCTACCCGACATTGGGCGAGGTCAACAAGCGAGCGGCTGGTGCCTATTACACCCAGAGCCTGTTCAGCCCACGCACGCAAAAGCTTGTGCGCTGGCTGGCGAAACTGGGTTAATCTGTCAGGGGAGCCGGGCATACGTCTGGCTGAATGGGTCAAGAAGGGCGCGACAAGGGTCAAGCCGCACTGCCGGCCGGCCACAGACGCGGGGTTTCAGGCATCACGATGAAGCGGCCATCATTGCGCAATATCCGCCTTGCGGGGCGCAATATCCGCCTT
>OBIC01000132.1_pt1 | contig 31541 bp, 31 predicted proteins | sample 1519831 | NCBI WGS metagenome assembly OBIC01 (sample SAMN03019805, study PRJEB22545) | beach sand metagenome | biome: beach; feature: sea beach; material: beach sand | place: USA: Municipal Pensacola Beach, FL | collected 2010-10-20 | depth 40-45 cm m
ATACAGAAATGTATGGACCTTCTGTATAGGCGCGTCTGCTGATCTTTGCCATGTCTATTGCCCTCCTTGTTTTTGTCTGGGCAATGGTCCCATGACTTTAGCGTTAAACCCGTAAACCATGCGATCACCGGCGTAAGCCACCAGTTGCACAGCCCGTTCCTGGCCCGGCTCAAAGCGAACAGCCGTCCCCGCAGGGATGTTTAACCGAAAGCCTTTGGTTTTTTCTCGGTCAAAGATGAGGGCTGAGTTTGTTTCGTAGAAATGATAGTGAGACCCAACTTGGATAGGCCGGTCACCACTGTTTGCGATAACAACATCAATCGTTTCACGGCCGCTGTTCAGTGCTATGTCGGCGGCTTTGGCAGGGATGATTTCACCTGGAATCATGCGTAGTTTCCTCACTGAATCGGGTCGTGGATGGTGACCAGCTTTGTACCATCTGGAAAAGTGGCTTCAACTTGCACTTCTTTGACCATTTCCGGAATGCCTTCCATCACATCGCCGGTTGTTAACAGGTGCCGACCTGCTTCCATCATTTCTGCAACCGTTTTGCCTTCTCGCGCACCTTCAAGCACGGCACAGGAAATGTAGGCAATGGCTTCTGGATAATTGAGTTTTATACCTTTGGCTTTTCGGCGCTCTGCAAGCAGGCCCGCCGTGAACAATAATAATTTGTCTTTTTCTCTGGGGCTTAACTCCATTCATCTCTCCGGCTGGGTGGGTTGGTACACGTTGTCAGACAGCTTGATCACTGCCGCGAGGTCACGCTGGTTGAGTTATTTATCACACTGTGCCGTAAGAATGGCAAGCCTTGATTGTGTTTTTTTATTTAAATTCTTTACAACCAGCTGATAAGAATTGTCGATCAATGAAAAAATCATTCCATCGGGCAAGGTATCTTCGACAACATGCTCATGCAGCGTGATGGTGTTCCAGTGACGTTTGTTGGTGTGGTAACCCGGCTTAACCGCTAAGTACAAAGAACGCAGCATTTCAGCCTCATCCGGGTCACATTTCAGTGTGATCGTGAGTGGGTCAGCTTGCCACGCGACAATGGCAAACATTTTCCCCATGACTTTGTATACGAGAGCATCCGGCCCGAATGGCTGTGTTTCCTCAGCTCCGGGCTTATTTTTCAGATAATGCCTTAAGGCTTCCAGCATGCTGGTCTCCAGACTGATGATGTCACCTCAGCCTTTCATAAATCCGGAAGTTCCTCAATACTGCATTGTTATTTTGTTTGCCCCAGCTTAGAGCTTAAATTGCGATATGGCTTGTTTCAGCTCCGCTGCCAACGCGGTCAATTCACTGCTCGCCTCTTGCATTTTGACTGCCTCCGCGGTGGTGGCATCCGACACATCGTTAATGGTATGCAAACTTGAATTCACATCGGCTGACGCCAGGCTTTGTTGCTCAGAGGCTTGTGCAATGTGCTGACTCATTTGGGTAATTTCCTGGACGGCACTTTTGATCTGCCGTAAAGCCTCCGCAGCTTGGGTGGCTTCTTCCACGCTCGCCAGTGCTGTGGCCTGTCCTTTTCCCATGACTTTGACCGCTTTTTCCGATCCATTCTGTAAAGCAACGATCATCTGTTGTATTTCAGAGGTTGATTCCTGCGTTCGGCTGGCCAACAAGCGCACTTCATCGGCTACAACCGCAAAGCCTCGACCTTGCTCACCAGCCCGGGCCGCTTCAATGGCCGCGTTTAAGGCAAGCAGATTGGTTTGCTCGGCGATGCTCTCAATCACATCCATCACGCCACTGATTTTATCGCTTTCGACCGCCAGTTGATTAATGACGTCAGTGGCTTGTTGAACCTCATTAGCTAACCGCTCAATAGACAGGGTTGTATTTTGAACTAATTGATTACTTTGCTCGGCCTGCTGATTAACGTCATAGGTTGACCGGCTGGTGTTACCGGCACTCTGGCTCACTTCTTTGACAGAGGCAACCATCTCATCCATGGCGCTGGCAACACGTTCTATTTCGGCACTTTGCTTGCTGACGCCTTCATTAGTCTCAACGCTCACAGACTCAATATTTTCTGCAGCGTGTGTTATTTTCTGCGCGCCATCCGCTGCCATGGTGACGATACTGTGAATTTTACTCAGTAAAACATTAAGGGACGAGACAATACCGACAGTGACATCGTTCGGTTTTGCCTGTAGTTGAAATGAAAGGTCTGAATTTTTTTCTATTTCACCAATTTCCTGTTCCAGGCGCTCAACCGGGTTCACTAAGCGAAAGGCAACACCCACACCGCAGGCAATTGCCACCGCCGCCATAAGCGGTAATAACATGATCGCCATTTTGACCAGCGCCTGAGACAGAGCGCTCGCATGCTGATTGACCTCTGCCATATCCATTTCGCTGATAATGACCCACTGCTGATCTTCCACTGACAAAGGTGCATAGGTTGAAATCACTTCGATATTGCGAAAATCTGTGAATGCGGCAAAACCTGACTCTCCGTTAAGTGCCTGAGTAATGGATGCCGTGTCTACCGGTTGCAGGCCGACTGCTGTTTTCTTCGCACGAATATCGGCCAACTTGTCTGGGGATAATCCAAGCCTCTGAAGACTGTCCAGATAGTCGCTTGAGTGTTCAATAAAATGCCGGTTTTCACTCCGCAGCGTTTTGTCGCTCCCGACCAGGTAGCTTTGGCCCGTTTTACCCAGACCAACACTTTCCCAAGCGTGATTGCTTGTCATGATTTCCACAATACGGTCCTGGGGAATTTGAAAAATTAACACACCGGACATCACACCTGCCTGAAAAACCGGGGAAGATAAAAATGCAGCAGGATGCCCGTAAGAAGGTGCATACGGCGCAAAATCCGTCATATAAACAAAGTCTGGCTGGTTGGATTCCACGGCAGCACGAAAAGCTTCTCCAATACCGGTCTCGGCGAAAACCCCGTCTTTAAGTGACGTAGCAAAGTCAATTTCTTTATAAACGGAATAAACAATTCGGCCTGTAACCGGGTGGACGAGAAAAATATCATAGTAGCCAAAGGCTTCAAGGTATTGTTTAAATGCGGGGTGGAAACGGCCATGCGTCAAGCTGTAAAAGGAATCATCCTTGTTTTCAATCAGCTGATGCTTTTCACCTAAAGGGTGCTCATTGTTTGCTATGTAAGCATATTGCAGACCGACGCTATTATTGTCCAGATTGTCTATAAAACTTAAAGGGTTTGTATTGCTATTGGGGTTTTTCTCTGTGAAGCGTTGACCAAACTGGTCTTGGTAAAAATCCCGCAACCTGTCAGTTAACGTTGTATTACCCTTCCAACCTGCCTCACTTAAAAAGTCGGGAAACGAGAAATTGAACTCAGAAGCGGCATTCACCACCATGGTATTTGCAGAAAAAGTGCGAATCTGTTCCCTCATGGTCTTTAAAACAGACTCAATCTCTCGTTTTTTCGACTCCCTGACCGAAACAAGCTGTTGGCGCGATTGTTCGACAAGTAGAGCTTGGGCATTACGTCCTGCCACCCAGGTACTCACAGCCGTGGCGATCAGCGCAGGAACACTTACCAGTAAAATAAAAACGATGATCAGTTTGGTTTTAATAGACATCTATACATCCCTGTTTTGCATGGATCTTAATAACCATAGAATCGGCTTATAAAATACTAACTTTAACAATTCCCAATACAATGAAGCCCTCACTGCCGCTTAGTTTCAGGATGTTCATTGATGTGACCTTAAGGGATCAGTAGTATTAGCCGAATTTCACTGCATGCGAGAGAGAGATTTTTTGACTCACCGATCCAAGCTTGATGACTGGTTTCGGTTTAATGGCCGGTTACATATTTTTTTTACCGTAGCGATCACTTTATTATTTTCCAGCCTGATCAGTTACATTTATATCAGCCTCAAGCCCACCCAACTGGAGACAGTCAAATCCCGCGGCGTTATCAAAGTTGTCACACTGAACGGCCCGACAACCTACTACCAGGGGAAAAATGGCCCCGCTGGTTTTGAATACGATTTGGCACAGGCCTTTGCGGATTATTTGCAAGTTGACCTTGATGTCACTGTCGCTTCATCACATGAAGAAGCCATGAACATGATCGTGCGGCAACAAAGCCACTTTGCCGCCACAGGGCTAACAGCCACCCAGGCTTATGCGAATCAGTTTTTATTCACAACCGACTATTTAAACGTCAAGGAACAGATCATCAAACGCCAGGGCAAGCCTTATGTCAAAACGATCGAAGACTTAGGTGATGGCCGTTTAGGTGTTATTGACGGCACGAGCCTGACCGAATCCCTTAAGGTCCAAAAACTCATATACAACAACTTAACATGGCAGGCATTCGAAAATGCAGACCCAGAGGAACTACTCGAAGCGGTTTCCAACAAATTGCTTGACTACGCACTGGTTTACTCCAACGAGATTTTATTAACCCGGCACTTTTACCCGGAGTTGGTGGTGGCCTTTGACCTCAATGACGCACAAAAGCTTTCCTGGGCTTTTCGCATGAGCGACGACCACAGCCTGTACAACGAAGCCGATCGTTTTTTACTGCATATGAAAGACAACGGGCAATTAGCCAAACTGATCGAACGCCATTATGGACACATCGAAAAATTCAACTATTCAGGCACTCAGCTGTTCAACAACCGGATTGAAACCCGCCTGCCAAAATTTCAAGCTCTCTTCGAAAAAGCGGGCCTTGAAACAGGCACAGACTGGCGCTTATTAGCGGCTATTGCGCATCAGGAGTCACACTGGGATCCCAAAGCCATCTCACCAACGGGCGTGCGTGGGCTGATGATGTTAACGCTCAAAACCGCTCGTCAAATGGGCATTAAAAGCCGACTGGACCCAGAAGACAGTGTCATGGGAGGCGCCCGTTACTTTAAAAGTATCCGTGATCGTATTGATAAAAAAGTCGAAGACCCTGATCGCACCTGGTTTGCGCTGGCTGCCTACAACTTGGGCCTGGGCCACATCCGTGATGCCCGCAAATTAGCGATTAAGCTGAATAAAAATCCCAACCTCTGGATTGATATCAAAAATATTCTCCCTCTCCTCACAAAACGAAAGTGGTACAAACAAACGGAATACGGCTATGCTCGGGGACATGAAGCCCTTCAGTATGTCCAAAACATTCGCCGCTACTATGACATCCTGAAATGGAAAACAACCCAACACGAAGAAGTCAGCATTGACGACTTTATCGACATTCCCTGATACAAATCGCCGGACAACAACTGTCCTACCTCCAAGTGCATCGCTTATAATGCTGAGCTTACGAATGAAAAACAGCACGTTATGAACCCCTATCTCACGCAGCTAGAACCTTATCCTTTTGAAAAACTGGCACAATTAATCGCCGGTATTTCACCCGCTGGCCACCCCCCCGTGGCGTTATCCATCGGTGAACCCAAACATGCACCACCGGCCTTTGTGCTCGAATGCTTGCAAGAGAATCTGGGTGGCGTCGCCAACTACCCGCCCACACGAGGCTCTGCAGCACTCAGAGAGACGATCGCAAACTGGCTTTCACACCGTTACAAACTGCCTGAAAACAGCCTGAATATTGAAAAACAAATTCTTCCCGTCAATGGTACACGCGAAGCCTTGTTTTCTTTCGCACAGTGCGTTTTGAACCCTTCTCTCGCGCACAAAAATACTGTGCTCATGCCAAACCCGTTTTATCAAATCTACGAGGGTGCAACATTACTGGCCGGCTTAAAACCCGCTTTTTACCCACTCACCCGGCAAACGGGCTACCAACTCCCCTTTGACGCAATCAGCTCTGCGGACTGGAAAGCCTGCCAGCTGGTGTATATCTGTTCTCCCAACAACCCAACAGGTTCTGTGATGTCAATAAAGGACATGCAACGACTCATTGAACTTGCTGAAAAATATGACTTTTTAATTGCCTCAGACGAGTGCTACTCAGAAATCTATTCCGATGAAAGCACGCCTCCTTGCGGGTTACTCGAAGCCGCAGCCGCAATGGGCAACACGGAATACAAGCGCTGCGCTGTCTTCCACAGCCTCTCAAAGCGGTCAAATTTACCCGGCCTTCGCTCGGGTTTCGTGGCAGGAGATGCGCATGTCATGGAGGCCTTTTACCGTTACCGGACTTATCATGGCTGTGCCATGGCGCCGCCGGTTCAAGCCGCGAGCGTCGCAGCATGGAAAGATGAAGATCATGTCCAACAAAACCGGCAAGCTTACCGGGAAAAGTTTGACGCCGTGATCAACACCCTTCAAGGTACCTTGTCAGTGACAAGGCCGGATGCTGGTTTTTATTTGTGGCCAGAGCTACCCATTGACGACACCGTTTTCACACAGAATCTTTATAAAAATCATCACATACTCACACTACCCGGCAGTTACCTGGCCCGCAGGGTAAACGGTGAAAACCCTGGCAGCCACCATATTCGTATTGCCTTGGTGGCACCACTGAAGGACTGCGTCAGTGCCGCTCAAACAATCGGCCAGTTTTCAGCAGCCTTGTAAGAGATAAATTGATCCAAAGGAGCGTTTTATTATGAATGACCTGCAAACTATTATTGAAGAAGCTTTTGACAATCGTGCGAATATCAGCCCTGCAGCCGTTGACCCGGACATTAAACAGGCGATTGATCAAGCCATTAACTTAATCGACTCGGGTGAAGCCCGAGTTGCTGAACAACACGGTGTTGGCAATTGGCATGTCAATGAATGGTTAAAAAAAGCTGTGCTTCTATCCTTCCGAGTTCAGGACAATGCACCGATGTCCGCCGGAGGGTTTACACAATTCTACGACAAGGTGGAAACTAAATATGCCGCATATACTGCCGAGGACTTTGCACAATCCGGTGTCCGCGTTGTTCCTCCCGCCGTCGCGCGGAAAGGGTCGTATATTGCGCCTAATGTGGTGCTGATGCCTTCTTATGTCAATATTGGCGCTTATGTAGACTCGGGGGCCATGGTCGATACCTGGGCAACCGTTGGCTCCTGTGCGCAGATCGGAAAGAATGTTCACTTGTCTGGCGGCGTGGGTATCGGCGGGGTGCTGGAACCACTTCAGGCCGCACCAACGATTATTTAAGAAAACAGCTTCATTGGCGCTCGCTCAGAAATTGTCGAAGGGATCATCGTCGAGGAAGGCGCTGTCATCTCGATGGGTGTCTACATTGGTCAGAGCACGAAAATCCTCGACCGCGAAACCGGTGAAATTATGTATGGCAGGGTCCCAGCTGGGTCTGTGGTTGTCTCGGGCAGTTTACCGGCTGAAGATAAAAGCCATAGCCTATATTGTGCGGTGATCGTTAAGAAGGTGGATGAAAAAACCCGCGGAAAAGTCGGCATTAACGAACTACTTCGAAACATTTGAGACGCGCTGTGATCACAATTTATGGCATAAAAAATTGCGATACGATGAAGAAAGCCCGTCAGTGGCTTGATGAGCACAGTGTTGCCTATGTCTTTCACGATTACCGGAAGGCCGGTATCTCGCCAGAACTTATCCAGCTCTGGATCGAAAAAGTTGGTTGGGAAGCTTTATTAAATAAGCGTGGGACAACGTGGCGGAATTTGTCTGAAGAAGAAAAGACAGACATTGATGCCACCAAGGCTGGCCAGTTAATGTGTAAACAACCCGCATTAATTAAGCGCCCGGTGCTGGTCGACTCTGATCAGGATGAGATCCAGGTTGGTTTCTCAACCGAGGCCTATCATCGTTTTTTGAAAGACTGAAGTTCAGTCCACACTATTGTATCGGCTAAAGTGAGCGGGTACCGCGCTGAATGCTGTACCCGCCTCGCGCGTACTAAAGTTTGAGTGTTTTCAAATACGCTCTAAATTCTTTCTTAAGCTCCGGGTGTTCCAAAGCATACTCGACCGTGGCTTGCAGATAGCCTAATTTAGACCCGCAATCAAAGCGTTTGCCTTTGAATTTATAAGCAAGCACTCTCTCTTCTGCCATTAATGTAGCAATCGCATCCGTCAGTTGAATTTCGCCACCAGTACCTTTACCCAAGCGCTCGATATGTTCAAAAATAGCCGGCGTTAAGATATAACGCCCAACGACGCCTAAATTACTGGGGGCATCTTTCGCGGCGGGCTTTTCAACGATCCCATTCATTTCAATGATACCGTCTGAACTTTCAGAACCGCTCACCACACCATACCGCCCAATATTTTCCTCCGGCACAGGCTCAACCCCAACGATTGTGGTGTGATGATAATTGTACACATCCACCATCTGCTTCAGGCAAGTCGTGGTCCCTTTGGGATTAATCATGTCATCAGCCAAAATGACGGCAAAAGGCTCATCGCCAATAACCGGTTTTGCGCAGTGAACCGCGTGTCCTAACCCGAGCGCTTCTGCCTGCCGAATGTATACACAATCGATCCCCGCTGGCAGGATATTTCGCGCAACTTCCAGCATTTTGGTTTTACCTTTTTCTTCCAGCTCTTTTTCCAGTTCATAGGCTTTATCAAAGTGGTCACCAATCGCCCTTTTGTGCCGCCCGTAAATAAAAACAAGTACTTCGATGCCTGCTGAAACAGCTTCCTCTGCAGCATACTGAATCAATGGTTTATCAACGATAGGCAGCATTTCTTTTGGATTGGCCTTTGTCGCAGGCAAAAAACGTGTTCCCATTCCGGCCACAGGAAACACGGCCTTTTTAACGTGTTGCATATTAGAAGTAACCTCATCTAGGTTTAGGGTTATTGAATGTGCAGATGTTAGACATCCCTGTGAGATAATACTGTTTAGATATTAAACCATTATAACTACTTGTTATCCTAACTGATTAACAAAGCACTTATTCAAACGCAACCAGTTCGCCGTCATTACCTGCAACAATAATCACTCCCTGGCCGACAGCTGGGGTCGCATAAAACCCTTTTCCAAGATTTTTTTTCAAAGCGGCTTTTCCGGACGCTTTGTCCAAACTATATAAAAAGCCGTCCATGCTCGTCACATAAACTTGGCTATCCGTCACCACGGGTGAGGAAAAAATAGGCCCGTAAGTTTTGTATTCCCACTTTTTCAGACCTGTTTTGCTATCAACGGCGTAAACAAAGCCATCGCTACTGGTAAAAATCAATACATCGTTGTGGAGCGCTGCGGATGCATAAATTTTATCACCGGTACGGAAACGCCATATTTCCTCACCTGTGTTCAGGTCCAGGGCGCGTAAAAACCGGTCATCCGCACCAATAAACACACGCCCATTGCCAATCACGGGCGATGAGTAAATCGGTTTTCCAATATCAAACTGCCAGAGCTCGTTTCCAGTTTCCCGATCAAGGGCATGTACGATGCCATCCAAACTGGCAACAATCAGTACAGATCCACTGAGCGCTGGGGATGAGTAAATCCCGGCACCGGCCCGGTAAGTCCAACGTACTTCGCCGGTCAGCGCATTGAGCGCATAGACATGAAAATCGTCACTCCCAAAATACACACTATCCCCAGCTAACAACGGCGATGAGTAGACAAAACTACCGGTTTTGTGCCTCCAGCGTAGTGTTTGCGTTTGAATGTCCACTGCGTAGAAATAACTGTCCCAACTCCCAAAATACACGGTATCGGGACCGACTGCAGGCGACGACTCAATGTTCCCGGCAACCTTATACTTCCACAATAAACGCCCATCCTGTACCGATACCGCATAGAGATGTTCATCATTGCTGCCGACATACACAATCCCCCCTGCCATGGCAGGTGACGAATACACTTGGTCTTGAGTTTTAAAACGCCACTTTTCCTGCCCCTTAGGGACAAAAGGACCGGCATCCATACCAACATAGCCACTCCGAGCGGAGTCAGCCCTGAACATTTGCTCATGCGTTTTCTTTGCAAAACAACCGGATAGAAAAAGTGCTAACGTCAAGAGCACAAGTTTTTTCTGGATATTGATCATAAGCCCTCCTCACTTTAAAAGGTCAGAACCAATAGATTCCAGATAGCACTTCAGCGATAGTGTCGTCGCCCTCTGATCTGGCACATCAATTCATAGTTTATAGTAGCGGCTGATTGCGCAACTTCTTCGATCGGAAACCCGGCTCCCCAGAGCACAACGTTATCGCCAACATGTGCCGTAATGCCCCGAAGATCAATCAATAAAGAATCCATTGAGACCCGTCCAATAATTTGCGCAATCTGTTTTCCTATCAGCACGTTGCCGTTTGTTATTCCGCGTGGATAACCATCGCCATACCCAACCGCGACAATACCCACCGGCATCGCTTCAGGACAAACCCACTCTGCACCGTAGCCAAGCGTATCCCCCGGTAAGTGGTTTTGAATGGCAATTAATGACGATTCCACCCCCATCACCGGCTTTAATCCCAAGTCAGCCGCAGAACTGTCAACAAATGGCGTTCCCCCGTAAAGCATGATACCGACCCTGTTCCACTCGGCATGCGTTATGGGCCAACCCAAAACGCCTGCTGAGTTCGCAATGCTGTGCGTACAAGGCATACTTGCTGTGGCCTTTCTAAAACGCTGACATTGCTCTAAGGTTAACGGGTTGTGACGCTCATCGGCACACGCCAAATGCGTCATGAGCGTCATTGCAGATGAAATGGACTGACACGCGCTCAGCCTCGCATAAACTTCAGGCAGTTCAGCAAGGGAAAAACCAAGTCGCCCCATGCCCGTATCAATTTTAAGCCACACGGTGACAGGCTGCGGCAGCTTAACAAGCTCATGCATACGGAGTTGCTCTTTTGAGTGGACAACCGTCCATAACTCCAAGGCTGCGGCCTGCTCCAGCTCATGAACACTTCTACAACCTTGTAGAAGGAGTATGGGTTGGCAGATACCGGATTCGCGCAACTCTTTGGCTTCATCAAGAAAGACCACGGCATAAGCATCGGCATAGGCTGAAAGCGCTCGCCCACACTCGACCGCACCATGGCCATAGGCGTCAGCCTTGATGACAGCCATCGTTTTACTGTTAGGTGCGACTCGCTGCGCGAGTTCAAAGTTATGTTGCAATGCCTGAAGGTCTATGGTGATATGCACTCCCCGCTCAGGCATACTGGAGTTACCCCGAATAAAATTCAACTTCAGGCATGAAGTTTTCAAATTTGGTGTATTGCCCCAAAAACGTAAGCTTTACAGTACCTATAGGGCCGTTACGTTGCTTTCTGATGAGAATTTCAGCGGTGCCTTTATCATTACTTTCCGGGTTATAAACTTCATCCCGATAAATAAAAACGATGACATCCGCATCTTGTTCAATCGCGCCTGACTCTCGAAGATCAGACATGACAGGCCGCTTATCGGGTCGTTGCTCAAGACTACGATTTAACTGGGAAAGTACCACAACCGGCACATTTAGTTCTTTGGCCAGTGCTTTTAATGATCGCGAGATTTCAGAGATTTCCGTGGCGCGATTCTCACCTCGCCCAGCAACCTGCATTAATTGCAGATAGTCCACGACAATCAAACTCAGACCATGCTCACGCTTCAGGCGCCGAGCTCTCGCTCTGAGTTCCATCGGCGTCAGGCCAGGTGTATCATCAATGAACAAATGACCTCTTTGGTCGAGCAAAGAGATGGCTGATGTAATACGGGGCCAATCCGCATCGGTAAGGTTTCCGGATCGCAGGCGGTGAAGTTCAACACGGCCTAAGGATGAGATCATACGCATCGCCAGTTGTTCGCCCGGCATTTCCATGCTGAAGACCGCAACGGGCTCATCACCTTTAATCGCCGCATGCTCGGCGATGTTCATCGCAAAGGTGGTTTTCCCCATCGACGGGCGGCCTGCCACAATGACCAAGTCCCCAGCCTGAAGACCAGAGGTTAATTCATCAAAGTCATCAAACCCGGTCGGTAACCCGGTCACTGCGGAATCACTGGTGAACAGCGTATCGATCCGATCCAGCGCTCCAGCGAGCACAGTGCGAATATTTTGGAAACCTTGTTGTGTCCGGCTACTTTGCTCTGCGATCGCAAAAACACGAGACTCTGCCTGATCCAGGAGGTCTTTACTGGTACGACCATCCGCCTGGTAAGCAGCCCCCGCTATTTCATTACCCACTTCAATCAGTTGCCGGAGTACAGAGCGTTCGCGGACAATATCCGCATAAGCAACAATGTTGGCAGCACTTGGTGTATCCTGGGCCAAAGCACCGAGGTAAGCCAAGCCACCAATATTATCCAGTTCACTGCGCTCACCTAACCACTCTGAGAGTGTGATGACGTCCCGGGGATTGTCTTTTTCTGCCAATTCGGCAATTGCCCGGAAAATGACCCGGTGATCCCGACGATAAAAATCTTCTTCGCTGACTCGGTCCGCAATCGAATCCCATGCTTGATTACGTAACATCAGCCCCCCCAAAACAGCCTGCTCAGCCTCCGTAGAATGGGGCGGCAGTTTGGCTTTTAGGATGTCGTTATCCTCTAGCTGTTCAGACGGAAGGTTATCAATCATCTCAGGTTTGCACTTGCCTTACTGGCATTTGTGTACCGGGTTCAGTATTTAATAAATAACGTATGTGGCTCTGTTGTGTAAAGCCAAGAAGGAGATGAATGCCTGGTTCACTAGCTGATGAGTGAACAGGCAACCTTACCCACAGTCACTATCAATCAGTTTCTTCAACGCCTTCTATCGTAACTTTGACAAAAGTATCCACATCTGTGTGCAGATGAACGGCAACTTCGTACTCACCTACACTGCGCAAAGGACCCTCAGGCATACGTACTTCACGTTTTTCAAGAGTGACGCCTTGATCCGAAGCAGCTTGAGCAATGTCATGGGGACCAATAGACCCAAAGAGCTTTCCTTCGGTGCCCGCATTTGCGGTAATGACGATTGCAAGCGCTTCAATTTGAGCCGCTCTGCCCTTGGCAGCCGTGAGTTCATCGGCTGACTTTTTCTCGAGCTCTGCACGACGCGCTTCGATCTCTTTAACATTTTCAGCTGTCGCCACTTTTGCCTTGCCTTGAGGAAGCAACATGTTACGCGCATAACCCGGTTTTACTTCAACGACGTCTCCCAGGTTACCTAAATTTTCAATTTTATCCATCAATATTACTTGCATGATCAAACCCTGTTGTTTGAATTTAAAATTAAAGCTAAACAGGCCTTTTATTTTGCGAATCGCTGCCGCCAATTTAGCCAAGTATCACTCACACCTACTGTACTTAACAGTACCGCCATCTGCGGAAGTAGCACAACGAGCAGGATGTATAAGCCAAATAACCAGCCTTTGCTCATGGAGCGACTTACAATCAGCGCATGAAATACCGCCAGCCCCTGGAACAGATAAACACATAGCACAACAACAAAGAGCGCCAGCAAAATATCGTTCTGCACAGCCATCGACAAAGCAGCCACTAAGACAGCAATAAGCGCAGGTACCTGACCCAGGTGCAGCAGACGAAATTCTTTTCCGAACCCGCCTGGGTTATAAAGCGTGGCTTGCCAAACACGCGCCAACAACATGCTGATCAACGCGCTCAACACGATCATACCGGCCAAACTGACTGTCATCAGCCGGGAGATTTCCGTTAAAAAGCCTTCAACTGTCTCAGGGTCTACCGTAATTTGCGCGGGTAAATCTGCAACCAGACCCATCTCGTCAAAAGCTTGCAGCCAAACTGACGATGGATCACTGTGCCACAGAAACATGCCAATAACGATAAGAAACCCTAATACAGCCGCAACTAAAAAACTATTGGCCAATACCACTGTATTTCTTAATACTAACGAAATAACGGCTGTGGGCACCCAAAACAGCAGGGCTGGCGCGAGCACAACCAGCGCAGAGCCTGTTGCAAACCATGTAAATAACGAAGCGCCTATCCCTGCTATTAAAATGACTTGGAGGCCTGGCAAAAATCCTTTACGCAGAAAAACCAAGGCGACAAAAGCCCCGCTTAACCAAACAAATAAAGGAAACAGCAGTGCCAGAACCAGCGTTGTAGCAGCGATCAAACTCGCCTGCCACAACCCTTTCATAGAAAAAGATGCCAGCCCGGTAAACATCTTTGTGGCCTTAACTTAAGCTTCGCAGTTAAGTTATTTATGTTGATCCGAATAGGGTAGCAATGCAATATAACGTGCTCGCTTTATTGCTGTGGCAAGTTGCCGCTGATATTTTGCTTTTGTCCCTGTGATGCGACTTGGAACAATTTTCCCTGTTTCGGTAATGTAGGCGCTGAGTGTATCTAAATCTTTGTAGTCAATTTCTTTAACGCCTTCCGCGGTAAAACGACAATATCTTCTTCGACGAAATGATGACATCTAAATTTCTCCCAATTATGTCAGGTGCTATTCACTGGCAGAAGAAGATTCATCCGATGATTCGGAACCCTCTTCAGGCTCTGAGCTCTTTTCCTCATCATTGCTTTCATCATTAGCACTTGAGGCTGCTGGCGGCTTTTCATCACCCGATTTTGCTAAAAATGAAGGTTCCGTAACGGCTTCGTCAAGTTTTAGCACCATATTACGGATGATGGCGTCGTTGAAGCGGAATGTTTGCTCCAGCTCTTCTAGTACACTTTTACTGCATTCAATATTCATGCAGATGTAGTGTGCTTTGTAGACTTTATTAATAGGGTAAGCCAACTGTCTTCGCCCCCAATCTTCCAGACGGTGAACACTACCGCCATCCGAGTTGATTAAGGTTTTGTACCGCTCAACCATTGCAGGAACTTGTTCACTCTGATCAGGGTGGACCAGAAACACAATTTCATAGTGTCTCATTGAGACTCCTTATGGGTTTTGCCAGCATTATTAGCGAGGCAAGGAGTTAATTGAATGGGTGTGGCTACAAAGCCAAGGCGCAAATTGTAGGCGAATTACTTATTAAATGAAAGGCCTGATCAAAAGACTCAATTGAATATCTACCTTCCGTTCTTTATTCTTTTTCTAGCTCGTTAAAAGCTTGCTCGAGATGCTCCATTAAATTCAGTGAGGACTCACCCAAATCAACAGCATATGAAGGCCTAGGGAGGCCTGGGTACAACTGATCTGTCAGAACGAGGGCGCCTTTTTCGAGTAAAAAGTTAATCAGGTGGTGACGACCTTCTGGATCAATTTGAGCCAGCTGGTGATCTGTTGCGGTGAAAACCAGCCTGCCAGCACCGAATAACATCTTTTCCAGCGTATAAACCGCTTGTGAGCGTAATTTCTGGGAGCCCCCCTGAATATGAATCACCCCGGCCTTTTGAGCAAATCGCATTTCCCAGTCTGTTTGTTTAACCACTGACTGTTCAATGACTTGACGCGCCGTCTCAGTGTCAGCCTTGGGGCTAATCATGCCTGCCGCTACGGTTGCATTCGTCAACCGGTCGATCAAGATAAACGACCCTGTACCCCGGTACTCCTGATAGGCATCGGCAAGAATCGCCTGCTCGACTGACAATTCACAGAAGGCTATTTCATTCAGCCCAAGTGTTGCAGCCGGTAGCTGCTCAAGTGTATTCACATCAATTCGGTGGTGAATTCTGTTGATCCGGCCAGCTATCGTCGCGGTTCCGATTTTAATATCATAATGTTGATCAAATTTGTAGGCGCCTTCAGACATCCACACAATTGTTGCGTTAAAACGCTTTTTTAATGCCCCAGCCTGTTCTGACTTTACGATGATATCTCCACGGCTGATATCAATTTCATCGTCCAGGGTTAATGTGACGGACATGGGAGGATAAGCCAGATTTAACTCGCCATCGTAACTCACGATCGAACGGACACGGCTTGACTTACCCGAAGGCAACACGGTTATTTCATCCCCTGGAGCCACGGTACCTGCCGTTAAGGTGCCGCAGTAGCCACGGAAATCCAGGTTAGGCCGGTTAACGTACTGAACAGGGAACCTTAAGGTTTCAAAATTATAGTCGTCCGAGATCGAGACGCTCTCCAAAGACTCCATCAATGGTTTGCCGGTATACCACGGCATGGCTTCACTGGATGAAACAACATTATCCCCATTTAGCGCAGAAATGGGGATAAAGTGTACGTCGGAAATATCCAGTTTCTTGGCAAACGCCAGGTAATCAGCTTTGATTTCATCAAAACGCGACTGGTCATAGTCAACCAGATCCATCTTATTGATTGCCACAACGGTATGTTTAATACCAAGCAAAGAGACGAGGTAACTGTGGCGCTTGGTCTGTACCAGCACGCCGCTGCGCGCATCAATCAGGATGACGGCCAAGTCAGCCGTTGAAGCACCTGTTACCATATTGCGTGTGTATTGCTCGTGACCTGGCGTATCGGCGATGATGAATTTGCGCCGACTGGTGGAAAAATAGCGGTAGGCAACATCAATCGTAATACCTTGCTCGCGCTCTGCCTGCAAACCATCAACCAATAATGCTAGATCAACATTGTCGCCGGCATTTCCTGAACGTTCACTTTCACTTTGAACAGCAGCCAGTTGATCCTCATAAATCATCTTAGAATCATGCAGCAAGCGGCCAATGAGTGTGGATTTGCCATCATCCACACTACCGCAGGTGATAAACCGTAATAGTTCCTTGTTTTCATGCTGGGCCAGGTACGACTCAATATCTTCGGCAATTAATTCAGATTGATGACTCATAATATTTTTAAGCAAAGGTAGCAAGTTAAAACAATGTGGCAATCTTCATACAGACTGCCTAATTTCGCGCTTGGCGTAAACACGGTAAAGTGCGCTAGAAGTAGCCTTCCATTTTCTTTCTTTCCATGGAACCGGCTTGATCGTGGTCAATTAAACGTCCTTGCCGCTCGGAAGTGCTGGCCAGCAGCATCTCTTGGATGATTTTAGGCAGGGTGTCCGCCTCGGACTCAATCGCACCTGTCAGCGGGTAACAGCCTAGTGTCCGAAAGCGCACTTTTTTCATTTCAGGCACCTCGCCCGGTGACAGTGGAAAGCGGTCATCGTCAACCATAACCAAAGCACCTTCATGCTCTACAACAGGCCGCTCAGCGGCATAGTACAAAGGAACAATCGGAATACCTTCCAAATAGATATATTGCCACACATCCAGCTCTGTCCAATTTGATAATGGAAAAACACGGATGCTTTCACCCTTATCAGTGCGCGTATTGTAGATATTCCAAAGCTCCGGACGCTGATTTTTAGGGTCCCAGCGATGATTCCGGTCCCGAAATGAAAAAACGCGCTCTTTAGCCCGTGACTTTTCTTCATCGCGTCGGGCGCCACCAAATGCGGCATCAAAACGATACATGTCTAATGCCTGTTTGAGCGCCTGTGTTTTCATAACGTCGGTGTATTTCTTTGAGCCGTGCGTAAAAGGGGTAATATTTTGTTCAACACCCTGCTGGTTGGTATGCACGATTAAATCCATCCCGATTTCTGCCGCCATTTTATCGCGGAACTCAATCATCGCCCGAAATTTCCAGGTGGTATCCACGTGTAATAACGGGAAAGGAGGCTTGCCAGGGTAAAAAGCCTTTCTGGCCAAATGCAACATCACCGCTGAATCTTTGCCAATGGAGTACAGCATGACGGGGTTTTCAAAAGCGGCCGCCACTTCCCGAATGATATAGATACTCTCGGCTTCCAGCTGTTTGAGGTGTGTAAGAGAATAATCAGACATTAGATTTTTAGATCGTTAAGCATTAATAAACCGGGGGATTTCCATTCATTCGAATGCAAACATTAAGTTGAGTATATTCTGAGCCTTATTATTTATAATTGGAACAACTATGTAGTCCTTTAGTTATGTAAAAAAAGAATATAAGTTTTTAAATTACTTAGGGCTATAAAATAATTTCTATTCATTCTTTTAAGTTCTGTAAAAAAGCACGCATACTCTACACACGATCATTTTATGTGCCTGATTAATGGAATTTGCATACAGTTTCGCCGGCCTCGTTGTAGGCTTCATCATTGGCCTGACCGGCATCGGTGGCGGGGCGCTCATGACACCCGCACTCATCGTGCTCTTCGGTATTCCGCCCGTTATCGCAGTGAGTACTGATTTATTTTATGCTGCCATCACAAAATGCGGTGGGATATGGGCTTACGCGAAAAACCAGTTCGTCGAATGGAAAATAGTTGCATTTTTGTTACTCGGCAGTGTTCCCAGCGGTCTGGTCACGATTGGCTTTTTAGATAAACTGGAGTCTCCCGCACAACTCGAATATCTCATCAACATCACGCTGGGCATCTCGTTAACGCTCACCTCTATCGCTGTATTTTTCAGAGACAAGATCCAGCGCTTCATGACGGCCAATACACAACGGCCTTTCCATCGTCACATTGAAAAATGGCACAGTGTACTCACCATTGCCTGCGGAGTACTTTTGGGTGTGTTAGTGACTTTATCATCCGTTGGCGCCGGGGCACTAGGAACTGCCATGCTTATCATCCTGTACCCGCGTTTATCCATGCCCGCCATCATCGGAACAGATCTCGTTCACGCCGTTGTATTGACGAGCGTTGCAGGTGCTGGGCATTATCAGATGGGCAATATGGACTTCGAATTGCTATTCTACCTGCTGATCGGCTCATTGCCGGGTGTACTTGTAGGTAGTCACGTAGCTGTTAAGCTATCGCTCAAAATTATGCAACCGCTGATCGGGTCATTATTACTCATGATTGGTTTGAGATTCATTCTCGCATCATAAACACCTTACTCCTTGAATTCATTTACACAGGTTAGCCCATGTACCAATATACGGAGAAAGATCAACAACTTGTTAACGATCGTGTAGAACAGTATCGCGATCAAACCCATCGTTATCTGGACAAAAAAATCCCCGAGGATGACTTTCGTCCATTGCGGCTGATGAATGGTCTCTACATCCAGCGCCATGCGCCCATGCTGCGCGTTGCCATTCCTTACGGCATGTTATCTTCCACACAAATGCGCAAACTGGCGCACATTGCCCGAACTTACGATAAGGGCTATGGCCACTTCACCACGCGTACTAACATCCAGTACAACTGGCCACAACTGGAAGACGTCCCTGATATTCTCGCCGAATTAGCCTCCGTGCAAATGCATGCCATCCAAACCAGTGGTAATTGCATCCGGAACACGACAACCGACCCACTCGCCGGTGTGACGCCCGATGAGATTGAAGACCCACGCCCCTGGTGCGAGGCTATTCGCCAGTGGTCCACTTTGCACCCGGAATTCGCCTACCTGCCACGCAAGTTCAAAATTGCGGTTACTGCCAGTCCTATTGACAGAGCAGCATCACAAATTCATGACATCGGTGTTCATCTTGTCAAGAACAGCGCCGGAGAAACCGGTTTTGAAATACTCGTTGGCGGCGGCCTGGGGCGCACCCCGCATCTCGGCCAACAAATTCACCCGTTCCTGGAGAAAAAACACCTGCTCTCGTACCTGGAAGCCATACTGCGCGTCTATAACCTGCTAGGCCGAAGGGATAAGAAATACATGGCGCGGATCAAAATTCTGGTTAATAAAATCGGCATAGAAGCTTTTAAAGAAAAAGTTGAAGCCGAATGGCAGGCCATCAAAAATAGCGATCTCGAATTGCCAAACGCTGAAATCGAACGCCTTCAGAGCCACTTCCAACCTCATGCTTACCAAGCAAGAGCCAGCGAAGACCTGACACTAGAGGCACAACTGAACACAGACCCTGCCTTTAACACCTGGTATAAGAAAAACACTGCCGAACACAAACAGCCTGGTTACCGTGTTGTATACCTTTCGCTGAAGTCCTTTAGCCGACCGGCCGGCGACATCAGTGACCAACAAATGGAAGCCATTGCCGACTTGGCTGATCAATACAGCTTTGGCGAAATACGCGCTACATTCAACCAAAATCTGGTCTTGGCGGACATTGAACAAAAAGACCTCTATGCCCTGTGGAAAGCACTCGTTACATTAGATTTAGCGAAACCGAATATCGGCACACTCACAGACATGATCGTCTGCCCCGGCTATGATTTTTGCTCTCTGGCTGATGCGAGCACCCTGGATATCGCCGATCAGATCAATGCCCGTTTTGATGACTTGGACTACCTGTACGACCTGGGCGACATTCATCTCAACATGTCAGGTTGTCTGAATGCCTGCGGACATCACCATACTGGTCATATCGGCATTATGGGCGTCGACAATAAAGGTGAGTTTTACTACCAGATCCGGCTTGGCGGATCTGCCAGTGAAGAAGCCAAACTGGGGACAGCACTTGGCCGAGGCTACCCGGCTGACAAAATAGCCGACATACTGGAAGCCATTCTCAACACCTATGTTGAAAACCGCCTAGAGGGTGAACCTTTTATCAAAACAGTCGACCGAATCGGAATCAAGCCCTTCAAGGAGAATGCCAATGCCATTACTCATTAACCGAACTGTGGCCGAAGACAACTGGCTAACCGTTGATAAGCCTACGGAACTGCCTGCTGGTAATATTCTTGTTCCACTTGAGGACTATCTGGAAGCCACGGAAGCCTTCAGCGCCCATTCCGGAAAAGTGGCTGTGGAAGTCACTCCAGACGATGACATTACCCCTCTGTTAGCGGAGCCAAACCGGTTTGAGTTGATTGCTATTCACTTCCCGGATTTTTCTGAGGGGCGGGGATTTAGTTTTGCCCGCCTGCTCCGCCGTGCAGGCTATACCGGGCAACTAAGAGCCACCGGTTATGTCACCCGAGACCGGCTGGGGTATATGCAACGCTGTGGGTTTAACGCTTTTGACATTCCCGATGAACACTACCAAACCGATGATGTCCAAGCATTTGATGAGATTACTGTTCACTATCAGTGAAGCACTCCAGCCACCCGTACCAGTATAAGGAAGCCATTTATGTCTGCGTCCATCAGCGCTGAATTACAAGACAAACTCGATCAAACAATTCACGTTTTAAATGTCGCCAAAGCCGACTACCCAAACCTTGTACTCGCAAACAGCCTGGGTGCCGAGGATGTTGTACTCACTGACTTGATCAGCAAATATGCTCCCAGCATCCAAATGTTTTGTTTGGATACCGGGCGACTGCCCGAGGAAACACTCAAACTGATGGCAGAAATTGAAAAAAAATACAACACACATATTGATGTTTACTATCCGGAAGCCCAGCCCCTGCAACAATTCGTAAAAATCCATGGCATCAATGCCTTCTACGAAAGCAACGAACTTCGCAAAGCCTGTTGCCAAGTTCGAAAGCTTGACCCTCTGGCGCGGGCGCTGCGGGGAAAAGATGCCTGGATCACAGGACTGCGCAAAGAACAATCCGTCACCCGAAGTGACGTTAAATTTGTAGAATGGGATGCCGGTAATGACCTTTATAAAGTCAACCCGCTCATTGAATGGACAGAAAAAGAAGTCTGGGACTACATCCACGCTTATGAGGTCCCCTACAATGCCTTACACGATCAACATTACCCCAGTATTGGCTGTGCCCCCTGTACACGGGCCATTTCCGCAGGCGAAGATGTTCGAGCAGGCCGTTGGTGGTGGGAAAATCCAGAAAGCAAGGAATGCGGACTGCACCCGATCCAACAAGGTCAATAAGTCAGAGAATCAAGCAACCCCGCCACTTTGAAGGAGCCTCTGAGGAATATGAGGCTCCTGACATGACCCACTAAGATCATCAAGCAAAAGGACATTGTCTCTACCCTTAGCGGCCCCTATCACTCGCAAAAAACCCGGTCGCCCCACAACTTTTTCACACTCGTTCGACAATAGCCAGTCCACTTCGAACATGCCATCATCACACCTGTGCATTCACTGAGTAAAAATCGCAAACATTATCAGTAAGCGCTGGTTATGCTGACACCACTATGAAAAAAGCGACCACCCGCCAAACGTACGCGAAACGCATCGAGTCTGTCATTGAGTTGATCTGGTCTGACCCGCTCAAAGACTGGAATTTACTTGAACTCGCTGACCACGCTTGCTTTTCACCCTACCACTTTCACCGAATCTACAAACAAATGTGTGGTGAAACCGTCCATAAAACCATGCGCCGCTTACGTATGCACTTTGCCGGCGCGCTCCTCCAACGACCTGACACACACATCCACCAGACGGCCCAAGAAACCGGATATCGCTCGACCGAATCCTTTAGCCGGGCGTTTCAACAAACTTATGGCGTGTCGCCTTCGCAATGGATCCATCAGCTGAATCAAAAGGAGAGAAAAAACATGCACACCGTAAAGATTGAGAATATGAAACCCCAAAGGCTATTTGGTATTGATCACACAGGTCCCTACATGCAAATTGGCGCCGCTTTCGATAAGCTTTATGCATGGGGTGCTGGCAAACAAACCGTCCTTAATGAAAAAACACGGCTCATTGGTATTTTTTACGATGACCCCACCCACGCAGACCCCACAAAACTACGCTCAACAGCCTGTATTTCAGCACCAGAAAATGCGTCCAGTGACCGGGAAGATATTCAATTGATAACTCTTAAAGGTGGCCGCCACGCCACTCTGAAGTTTATTGGCCCTTATTCTCAACTCGAGCAAGCTTACCAATGGCTTTATGGGCGTTGGCTACCTGAATCCGGCGAAGAGCCCGCTGACAGGCCGTGTTTTGAAATCTATTTAAATGACCCTAAAGACACGCCACCCCAAGCCTTAGAAACGTTGATCTGCATGCCACTAAAGTAACTGGCACACTTTGCTGTTGGGCTGATAAAAGCAACCACAACACGCTTTAAGCTAGCGCAAGGCACAGCGCATCATACGGTGAGGAATCCCGGCTTCCATGAAGGTGTCACCTTCTGCGACAAACCCATGCTGTTCATAAAAAGTCACCGCATGGGTCTGTCCATGAAGCCAGACTTCCGCAAAGTTGCACGTGCGCGCCTGACCGATTAAAAACTCTAACACGGCACCGCCAATTCCCTGCCCACGCGCTTCACGTCGAACAGCCATGCGGCCAATTTGGCCATCAGGCAACAGTCGCCCGACACCCAGCGGCAATCCTTCAGCATCCTCAACAAGAGCATGAATACACGTTCTGTCTGCCTCATCCCATTCAAGCTCGGCCGGAACCTGTTGCTCTCGGATAAAGACGGCCTCCCGCACTTGGCGCAGTCTGCCCTCATCCTCGCGCCAACTGGCTTGCCGGACTACATGTGTCATGAATGATCTCGTTTAACCTTACCCGAAAGCAGACGCGCCTGCTGTTCAGCATTTCCCGTGTACTTGGCCGGGGTGAGTGACAACAAGGTCTGCTTGGCGTCTTCAGGGATGTCGAGGCCACTGACAAATTGCTGGATCATCTCGGCTGTCACCTGCTGGCCGCGCGTCATCTCTTTCAATTTTTCATAAGGGTTTTCAATACTATAACGCCGCATCACAGTTTGTACTGGTTCGGCCAGAACTTCCCAGGCAGCATCCAGATCTACCCCAATCCGGCTGGCATCCACTTCCAGCTTGCCAATGCCTTTTAACAAGGCCAGACAAGCAATCTGCGTGTGCCCTATCCCAACCCCCAGATTACGTAAAACGGTTGAGTCTGTGAGATCGCGCTGCCAGCGAGAAATAGGCAGCTTGTTACTCAAGTGCTCAAGTAACGCATTTGCGATGCCCAGATTCCCTTCTGCATTTTCAAAGTCGATGGGGTTCACTTTGTGGGGCATAGTGGAAGAACCGATTTCACCTGCAACTGTTTTCTGCTTGAAGTATCCCAATGAAATATAAGCCCAAATATCGCGGCTAAAATCAATCAAAATGGTATTAAAACGCATCAATGCATGAAACATTTCGGCAATGTAATCATGGGGCTCGATTTGCGTCGTGTAAGGATTGATCTCCAAGCCAAGATTCGCCACAAATTTGGCCGCAAACGTTTGCCAGTCAAGCGAAGGATATGCCGCCAGATGTGCATTGTAGTTGCCGACAGCACCATTGATTTTACCTAAAATGGGCACCGCCCGGATTTGCTCCCTCTGACGGTGTAACCGGTAGACCACATTAGCAATTTCTTTGCCTAGCGTCGTGGGTGAGGCTGTCTGGCCGTGAGTGCGGCTCAGCATAGGTTGAGCCGCTTGCTCAGACGCCAATGCCTCAAGCGATTCAATGACCTGATCAAACAGCGGCAACAGGTGATGAGTGCGTGCGTCACTCAGCATCAAGGCATAGGCTAAGTTGTTGATATCTTCTGATGTGCAGGCAAAATGGATAAACTCTTGAACAGCACTCAGCTCGGCATGCTCTGCAATTTTTTCCTTTAAAAAATACTCCACGGCTTTCACATCATGATTGGTTGTCTGCTCAATGCTTTTGACGCGCTCGGCATCAGCCACGTCAAACGTTTCAATCATGTGCTCCAGAAATGTCATCGCATCCTGTGAGAGCATAGGGACTTCCACAATCTCAGGCGCAGCGGCCAATGCCTGCAACCATTTAACTTCCACAATCACGCGATAACGGATCAAGCCGTATTCACTGAAAATGGCGCGCAAAGAGTCCGTCTTGGTGCCATAACGGCCGTCTATGGGGGAGATCGCGGTGAGGGTAGAAAGTTTCATTGTATTTTGCCTTGTGCTGTCTTAAGTTTTTTTGTTGCGTTAGTTACGTTAAAAGATCCCGTTGATTAGCGCTTGGTCAAAAACCCTTGAGCGCCTTGATTTTTTCATAGGCTTGGCGGATTTGATGGGTTTTTTCGGTCGCCAGTTTTATCATTTCTTCAGGGAGCCCTTTGGAGACTAGTTTATCCGGGTGATGCTGGCTCATTAGCCGCCGGTAGGCACGTTTGATCTCAGCATTGCTACTGGTTGATGTCACGCCCAGCAAGTCATAAGCATCCTGAAGGGTCATCCCTTCCGTAGATTTTGAACTTTTCTTTTGCCGGCGATATTGGGAACCCTTGTCTTGATCAGAGCGCTGCGGCCCTGCGGCGTGGATGGAAGCACGCACCATGGTTTCCAATTGCCGATAACTGGACACCGGAAAACGCAACCATTGGCAAATTTGCACCAAAGCCTTCTCTTCAGCCGGGTGCAGCTCTCCATCGGCATAGACAGCCTGTAGCTGAATTTCCATAAACATACGTACCAGGTTTGTACGGCGCCCGCACATTTGACGAAATTGTTCAACCATATCCCGCGCTGGGAAATGATGACTTTTACCCTGATTGAAAAGGTTGATCGCGGCACGGCGCATGTCTGCATTCAAATTCATATTTGCCATGACCTGCCGGGCCATGCCAATTTCCTCTTCACTGACGCGCCCATCCGATTTGGACAAATAACCCATGATGGAGAATGTGGCAGTAAAAAAAGCGGCTTGTATTTTTTCCTGCTCTTCCTCGCTCGCGCCTTCCAGATTGTCTCGGTCAACGCCCTCCAAACCACGATCAAAGTTATGCCCGATCGCCGCCCCAATCGCCGCACCGAGGGGCCCTCCCAGCATAAAACCAAATGTGCCACCAAGCACTTTACCCCACCAACTCATTGGTACCTCCGTTTTCTCGAACCATCGCATCCATCAAGTAAAAAACTTCTCTTAACAAACTGGTGGCATAAACACCCCGGCCCAGACTGAATCCAATGCGGACGGTTGTCTCATTTTCCCACGCCCAGGATAGCTGATGTGGGCGGCTTAAAAGTGCTCGCCGATCGGATGTTAAACCAGCGGCTTCCAGCCCGGCTTTTAAGTCAGGTTCAGCTGCCGTAAAACCTTGCTCCAACACAGTAATGCTCGCCCCGGTCATAACAGGGCCACGCCCCCACAAGGGCCCGGTTATGAAAAGATCACCCGTTTCCAGCCGTTGCACCAGTTCTGAATCCGGCTCCGTAACACAAAAGACGCTACCTGTTCCCGCCAGTTGTAGCACATCACCTTCCCGTAAACCGGGCCTTCCTTCTTCGGACAGACGCCCCGACAGGGCCAGATTAAACAGCCAGGCGCGCGCAGTTGATAGATAAAGTGACCGTGTCTCCCGCCGGACTTTTTTGAGCTGACCGGCGAATAACTGGCGTACTTTTTCCAGATTCTGATTTGCCGTTCCAAAACGTTGGGGGCCGAAGTAATTCGGGAAACCCTTCTGCAACGAGGTAAGCCTGTGTTCAATATCGGCCCGGTCACCGGCTACAGAACGGATGCGGATCTCAAATGCGTTCGCTTTGTGAACACCTCTGCGTAACTTTTTATGGTGCCTCACTCGCTGGAGAACCGTGATATTGGGTAGGTCAATCACCTGATGGTCACGATCTGTTTTCCCTGGCAGATGAAGGCTGAACCACTGCGTTGTCAACGCATGTCGATCTTTCAGCCCGGAAAAACTGACTTCGCGTAAGCGAATACCAAAAACAGAGGCTAATTGCCGAGCCACCCACTGCGTATTCTCACCCTGCTTTTGCACCTGCAAATACAAGTGCTCGCCCTCACCCGATGGGTCAAAACCCAGGTGCTCACTCACGATAAAGTCCGCTGGAAACTGGCGTATTACGCCCTGGTTTCGAGGCTTGCCATAGAGATAAACCGGCTCAAAGACATGATGGTGTTGGCTCTGCATAAGAACGCAGATGATACCAGTAAATTGCCATTGCGCGCGAAATCAAAGCAACACTCTGTTACAAACTCGTCATTGCCCTTATCAGCTAAAAACCTTACATTAGCCGCTGGCCATGCGGTAGCTTCTTAAAATGAATAACCACCTGGAAATAGAACGAAAATTCCTGGTAGACGAGCAAAAATGGCAAAAACCGGCCACAGGCACAATGATCCGACAGGGTTTTTTAGCCACGAATGAACGCCTCGCCTGTCGAATTCGGCAAAAAGACACGTCTTATTTCCTTTGCATCAAAGCCCGAGTTGACGACATTACCCGCCATGAGTTCGAATACGAAGTCCCCGAAGACCATGGCCGAATCATGCTGGAACAACACTGCGAACGCGCACCTATCGAAAAAGTCCGCTACGAGATTGAGCATGAAGGCATGACATGGGAAGTGGATGTCTTCCAAGGACTTAATGCCGGTTTGATTGTCGCCGAAATCGAATTACAAAACCCGGACCAGCTTTTTGCACTGCCAGAATGGATTACCACAGAAGTCAGTACTGATCCACGCTACCTCAATACCCACCTTTACGAACATCCGTACACTCAATGGCCAACCAATTAATCTACCCTAAAATTTTGCTCCCCATCGTCCTCATCATCGGCGGTGTACTGGGTGCCTATGCACTAGAACAAGCCAAAAAGCCACCTGAGCGGCGCACAGTACAGCCTCGGCCACCACTCGTGCAAACGATCGTATTACAACCGGAAACAGTGCGCTATGAAGTGCGCTCTCAAGGACGGATCGAACCCAGGCTGAGTGCGGCACTCATCGCTCAGGTGAGTGGAACCGTGGTAGAAACTCACCCGAACTTCTACGTCGGGGGGGATTTTCAAAAAGGCCAGGTGTTACTTAAGCTGGATGACAGGGACTACAAGCTGGCATTGGCGCGCGCTGAAGCACAAGTGGCCGCTGCTGAGCAACTGCTCAGCCGAACCGAGGCCGAGGCCGAACAGGCACGCTATGAGTGGAACGAACTCGGAAAGCGCGGCACACCCACCCCGCTGGTTTTAAAGGAGCCTCAACTCGCCGAAGCACGTGCGCGCCTTCGCGGCGCTAAAGCTGACCTCGAAATTGCCCGGTTGAATCTCCAGCGTGTTGAAATAACAGCCCCTTTTGAAGGCCGCATTGATCAAAAACAGGTGGATATCGGCCACTTTATGCGCGTGGGTGAAGCCGCTGCCCATCTCTACACACCCAAAGAAACGGAAGTCCGCCTCCCGTTGCACGACGAAGAGTTAAAATTTCTACCCGATGGCCTATTCAACGGGGGCTCGGCCAATGTCATTCTCAGTGGTGAGTTTGCCGGTAAGGCACACGAGTGGCTCGCAACAATCCGGCGTAGCGAGGGCCGCATTGATCCTCAAACACGGCTCATCACACTGGTGGCCCGTACGGCATCCGAAAGCTCACCGCCAGTCGGCCAATTCGTAAAAGCCACTATTTTGGGTAAAGAAGCCCATCAAGTCTTTGTTGTCCCTCCAAAAGCCTTGCACGAAAAAGAAAAACTTTTGCTGGTCAACCCAGATAAAAGACTGACCATTCAGCCTGTCCAAGTGCTGCGAACAGAGCCAGCGCGGGCCATCATCAGTCAAGGCGCTAACCCCGGAGACCGTGTCATCGTGTCGCCGTTAGAGGTCATCATCGAAGGTATGCAGATCGAGGCAGAATCTGACCAGGCGGCGAGCTGACGATGAATAACATGGTTGCCTGGATGGCCAAAAACCCCGTTGCAGCAAATTTATTGATGCTGCTGATTTTGATCACAGGCGCCCTTAACTTTCCGGATATTCGCAAGGAAACCTTTCCGGAAATCTCGCTTGATATGGTCGTCACCAGTGTTGCCTACCCCGGCGCTTCCTCAGAAGAGGTTGAGCAAAGTGTTTGCGTGCGGATTGAAGAGAAAATTCACGACCTTGAAGGGATAAAACAGCTCAGTTCCACGGCTAACGAAGGGCTGTGCGCCGTTTCTGTCGAAGTTGAATTAAACTACGACACCGCCAAAATGCTTGATGATATCAAGGCACGGGTTGACTCCATTACCTCTTTTCCCGATGGTGTCGAGCGGCCAAGTTTTCGCGAGGTGGAATTTCGCCGGAGCGCAATTGGCATTGCCATTTCTGGCCAAACGGATGATTTAACATTAAAAAAAGTCGCCGAAAAAATACGCGACGACCTAACAAGTCTGGACAGCATTTCCCAGGTTGATCTGCTGAGCGCCCCCACGCCTGAAATCCGTATTGAAGTGAGCGAAACGGATCTCCAGCACTATGGACTCACATTAAGCGAAGTGGCACAAGCCGTTAAACGCTCTTCATTAGACCTGCCGGGCGGTTCTCTCAAAACCACCGCAGGCGATGTCTGGATCCGCACACTAGGCCAGGCCAGTGTGGGCGAACAGTTTGAGCAAATTAACGTACGGACCCAGCCTGATGGCTCCGTATTAAAACTTGTTGATATCGCAACAGTGATTGATGGTCTGGAGGAGACCACCAAGATTACACGTTTTAATGGTCAAACATCGCTCTATCTGAGTGTCAAACGGGTTGGTGAGGAAAGCATTCTCCAAGTCACCGATGCCGTAAAAAATTACATCGCCCACATTCAATTACCCGAAGGTATTGAAGTGGCCACCTGGCGGGATAATTCCACGTTTTATCGCAGCCGGGCCGATTTACTTATCAAGAATGGCTTGTTGGGGTTTGCACTCGTGTTTATCGTTCTGGTGCTTTTCCTGCGCTTTCGGTTGGCTTTCTGGGTATCGCTGGGCATCCCGATTTCTTTCATGGGCGCGCTCATGGTGCTGCCCAGCCTGGATGGATCCATCAACATGGTGTCCATGTTTGCGTTTATCCTGGTCCTCGGCATTGTGGTGGATGATGCCATTGTGGTCGGTGAAAATATTCACACTCACCAGGAGCGTACGGGCAACCACTTGTTGGGCGCCATTTTGGGCACGCAGGAAGTTGCAAAACCCGTAATTTTTGCCGTACTCACAACAATCGTCGCTTTTATGCCGATCCTCTATTTACCCGGTGTCAACGGACAGGTGTGGAAAATTATTCCCGTTATTGTCATTACAACGCTGGTGTTTTCTCTGATTGAGTGTTTATTTATCCTCCCCGCTCACCTGGGTGCTATGCGACAAAGAAGTGCGTCAGACAAACAGACTCATCCACTGTCCAAAGTGCTCGGGGCTTTTTCAAACGGCCTCGAATTCGTTATTCATAAAATTTATGAACCCGCGCTTGCGGTCTGCATTCGTTGGCGTTACACGACAATTGCCCTTTTTCTGGTGGCTTTGATGCTCGCTTGGGGATTAATCCAGGGCGGTTTTTTGAAAATTGTCTTTTTCCCCCAAGTACAGCGGGATTTTATTGTGGCAAGCCTGGCCTTCCCTCAAGGCACCGCTCTGACGAAAACACAGGCGGCCATCGGGCATATGGAAGAAGCGGCGCTCAAATTGAGAAAAGAACTGGCCGATGAAAACGGCGAAAACAGCCCGATTGCATACACCGCCATCACAGTGGGACAAATGCAGTTCTCATCGCGCACCGACTTTACTGACCGGGAAGGGAATCACGTCGGCGAAGTCGCTCTTGAGTTGACACCCTCAGAAACCCGAGCGATCACGACGCAGGAGATTGAAGATCGTTGGCGCGCCAGTGTGGGCGACATTCCCGGTGCTCTGCAATTGAAGTACAACTCCAGTATTTTTTCAGGAGGCGCTGGCATGGAAATCCAGCTGGCCGGTGCGAATGTTGATGTGCTCAGGCAAGCGTCTGAAGAATTAAAACAACATTTAAGAGAATATGATGGGACTTACCAGGTTTCAGATTCCAACCGTGGCGGCAAACCGGAAATTCATTTGAATTTACGTCCAGGAGTTGAACACTTGGGGTTAAAGCTGGACGATCTGGCTCAGCAGGTTCGAAGCGGCTTCTACGGCAACGAGGTCCAACGCATCCAGCGTGGGCGCGACGAGGTCAAAGTCTGGGTTCGCTACCCACTATCTGAGCGGCAAACACTGCAAGACTTGGAGAACATGCAGATCCGGCTACCGGATGGTACCGAAATTCCCTTTAACGTAGTGGCTCATGCCGAGTACACACTCGGTGACGCTACCATTGAGCGTCGAGACCGGAAACGCATTATTAATATCTCGGCTGAAGTGGATCATAACCGGGCCGAAGCCGGCAAAATTCTTACAGATTTACGACAGCAATATCTGCCCCAACTTGTTGCCAAATACCCTGACATCAGCTGGTCTACTGAGGGGCGTTCCAAAGACAGAGAGGATATTGTCGATGCGATCTACAAGTATGGGCTGCTTGCACTCATCGCGATCTATGCACTGATGGCTATCCCCTTTGGGTCCTACGTACAACCCCTGATTATCATGAGCGCGATTCCATTCGGCTTGGTCGGCGCGGTGGTTGGGCACTTTATACTCGGTATTAATATGAGTTTGTTATCCCTATCGGGCATGGTGGCCGTCGCCGGCGTCGTCGTCAACGATAACTTGGTGCTGGTCGATTACATCAACCGTGCACGTGAGCGGGGAGAAGACCTGTTCCATGCGATCAAGAACTCAGGTGTTGCCCGCTTCCGTGCCGTTATTCTGACTTCCCTGACAACATTCGTTGGCCTTGCACCGCTGATGGTAGAACGCAGTGTCCAGGCGCAATTTTTAATCCCCATGGCGGCTTCATTGGCCTTTGGTGTGGCATTCGCTACGTTTGTGAGTTTGCTATTCGTTCCGACGAGTTATCATGTCATCGAGGACATTCGCCAGATTTTTGTTCGAAAACGGCCCATTCCAGCCAAATCCTAGACATTTTCTTCGCACTACACTTTTATCAAAAAAAACGTATTCCCTCAAAAATGAGGTTATTGCCATCCTTCCTAAGCAGTGGCATGATTGAATCATCATAATAAAATTTATAAATGGATTAACCTTTAACCAATCCAGACAACTGATAGCCTGACTAAACAGAACGGAGGAAGCCATCATGAGTACATCTGCACTACAAAACATACCAAACGATATGACAGAAGCTGAGTGGCAAGCACGCGTTGAGCTAGCCGCCTGAATGCATATGAATCGCACT
>OBIC01000133.1_pt1 | contig 31481 bp, 29 predicted proteins | sample 1519831 | NCBI WGS metagenome assembly OBIC01 (sample SAMN03019805, study PRJEB22545) | beach sand metagenome | biome: beach; feature: sea beach; material: beach sand | place: USA: Municipal Pensacola Beach, FL | collected 2010-10-20 | depth 40-45 cm m
GCCGCATCGGATGGTGCCGTATCAGATGGGACAGCTGATTGTGACATATCGGCTTCCGCAATGCCGGCTGTCTCCCGGGAAAGTTCAGTCGTGGGGGGTGCGTGATCAGCGATCAATGCGGCAATCTGCGGCAGGCCGATCTGGCGTAAGGTTTGGTCAAGCCGGTCCGGAGCGTAGCGGTATAATAGAAAACCGCCTGTCGCCACGCCGATCAATATGAGCACCAGCAGTGCGACAAGCCATCGACCGATTCTGCCGCTTGTTCGGCTTTCGGCCGGTTGCGTGGGGGCGTCTTTCGTGTCGGCCTGCGCACCGGCCCCGTTTTTTCCTGCCTGCAAACGGCCTGCCTCGTCCGTCTGTGCCGTATTTGGCGCTGGTTTGGCCGGATCGCTGTCTTTGCTTTTGGGTTGCTGGGGGTCGCTCATTGAAATGCCTTAACAGAAGCCCTGAACATTTCGGTCATACGCTGTCGCATTGGCCCGATTAATTCCTTCTAACTTAGTATGATGTCCGCAACTATAAAAGCTGCGCGCGGGCAAAACGTTCCCTCACGCGCAACCCGCCCGGCATTTACAGGCCGGGCAGGCGGAGCAAATCAGCCTGTGTCGGTTGCGCGGCAACATGCACCGTGTGCCATGGCAGGCCGGCGATTGCGTCGGCTACCGCGCGGCTGAGACAATATGCGCTGATCGTTCTGCAATGTTCTTCAAGCCCGGCATCGCGCAAAAGCCGTACAAATGTCCGCGCAGTCCGTGGCGAATACAGCAGAACGCCGTCAAGTCCCCCGGCCGCGATCAAGTCCGCCGCCGTATCACTCAGCGCCATTGCCGTTCGCGCATGGTAGATAGCGGTGCGAAATATGGTGAACCCTTCTGCTTCGAGCAGTGCTTTCAGATCGCCTGCGAGTGTACTGCCCGCGGCATGAAACAGAATGCCGTCATCAGGCGACACGCTGTTTGTGACAAGATCGGCAAGGGCGTGTACATCACCGTCTGCCGTGTGGACATTGCGATAGCCAAGTTCGCGCGCGGTTGCCGCGCTGGCGCTGCCAACCGCATAGACGGGGACGCGCCGGTCTCCCGAAAGACGTGCCAGCGCGCGGATGCCTGCCGCACTTGTAATCAAAACGCCGCAAATGCCTTCCAGATTCAGCGCCAGATCAAGATAGTCGATGGTGAGCAACGGTTCGATAACCGCCTCATGACCGCGCGCGCGCAAGGTTTCGGCAAGCGGCAGCGCGTCGGTTTCGGGGCGGGTGATCAACAGGCGCATCGGGTCGTCCCTTCGGGGCGCGGCATTGCGCGGTGCTGTGATGCCTCGGATTTCGGGGTAGTGCGCGGCATGCTGTCCATGTTGCGAAACAGGTTGTCAGATAGCGGCGTCAAAAAAAGCCTTCCCGCCTTTCTGGCGCAGTTCCTCACCCGCGTCGCGGCCAAGCATAGCAGCCATCTCCGGCGCGCCTGTACGCACAGCCTCCAGCGTTTCACTGCCATCGGGGCGGATGATTTGTCCACGGAATAAAACTTGACCATCATCGTTCAATTCGGCAAGGGCTGCGATCGGCGTCTTGCAGGAACCGTCAAGTGCAGCGAGGAAGGCGCGTTCGGCGCTGACCCGGATTTCGGTCTCCCGATGATTGAGCGGTGCGAGCAATTCGGCCATTTCCGTATCGGCAAGCGCAATCTCGATCCCGATCGCGCCCTGCGCGACGGCGGGCAACATCTGGCTGTAGGGCACAATGCTTGTGATATGGGATTGGAGTTCCAGCCGGTGAAGGCCCGCTGCGGCAAGCAAAGTTGCGTCAACCTCACCCGCGGCGAGTTTCGCAAGCCGGGTGCCGACATTGCCGCGATACATCACAACCTTGAGGTCCGGTCGTTCGCGCAGCAAGATCGCCTGCCGCCGCAGCGACGAGGAGCCGACGACCGCACCTTGCGGCAACGCAGCGATGGTGGCGGCCTTGGGGCTGATAAACGCGTCGCCGGGATGTTCGCGTTCAAGCAGGCAGACGATGCCAAGTCCGGCGGGAAATTCGGTTGGCATATCCTTCATCGAATGCACCGCAAGATCGAGCGTGCCCGCAAGCAGCGCGTCCTCGATCTCCTTGGTGAAAAGCCCCTTGCCGCCGATTTCCGACAGCGGGCGGTTTTGAACCTTGTCGCCGGTCGTGCGGATAACCTGTATGTCGATATCCGCTGCCGTCAAGACCGGGTGCGCATGTAGCAGCCGGTTCCGGGTTTCATGAGCCTGAGCCAGCGCCAGTTCGCTACCACGTGTTCCGATCCGGATCGGCAATTGCCGGTGAATTCGCATGGAAATATATCGCTCCTGGGCTATATCTGGCCTGTGTTTATGTATTCGCGCACAAGCGCGCATGGATGCCGCTGCCTGTATGCAGGCTGCATAGCATGTTCAACCTTTCGTGGCACGCAAGTGAGAGAAATGACAGCCACCAGTTCAATAGCGCAGCGTTACACCCTGCTGGGGATCGAAACAAGTTGTGATGAAACCGCGGCCTCGGTAGTTCGCGGGCATCCGGACGGGACGCGCGAAATTCTGTCCAATGTGGTGCTGAGCCAGCTTGATGCGCATCGTCCATATGGCGGGGTCGTTCCCGAAATCGCTGCCCGCGCCCATGTCGAGCAGCTGGACGGGATAATCGCAGCCGCAATGGCGGAGGCGGCGCTGGACTGGTCCGCGCTTGATGCCGTGGCAGCGACAGCAGGGCCCGGTCTGATCGCGGGGGTGATGGTGGGGCTTGTAACCGGAAAGGCGATTGCGGCTGCGCGCAATTTGCCGCTGCTTGCAATTAATCATCTGGAAGGACATGCGCTGAGCCCCCGATTGAGTGCGGAAGTGGCTTTTCCTTACTTGCTGCTGCTTGTGTCAGGCGGGCATTGTCAATTGCTGATCGTGCGCGGGGTCGGGGCGTATGAACGGCTTGGCACGACGCTTGACGATGCGATCGGGGAAGCGTTCGACAAAACCGCGAAAATGCTCGATCTGCCTTATCCAGGTGGGCCGTCGGTCGAAGCGGCCGCGCGCACCGGAAATGCCGGCCGTTTCGATCTGCCGCGTCCGATGGTCGGGCGCGATAATTGCGACTTTTCATTTTCCGGCCTCAAGACGGCGGTGCTGCACACGCTTGGTCGACTTGAAACGGTAACCGATCAGGATGCTGCCGATATTGCGGCGGCGTTTCAGGCCGCGGTTTGCGATGTGCTGGCTGATCGGACGGCAAAAGCGATCGCACTGTTCCGTGCGGCACATGAGGATATCTCGCCGCAGCTTGTGATTGCCGGTGGGGTTGCCGCAAACCGTGCGATTGCGCGCGCGCTGTCGGAACTGTGTGCGGAAACCGGTGTGGCGCTGACCGTGCCGCCGCTCAAGCTTTGCACCGATAATGGTGCGATGATTGCGTGGGCGGGGATCGAACGCTTTGCGCTTGGTCTTACCGATCCGCTTGATGTGGCGCCGCGCGCGCGCTGGCCATTGGCGCAATCGCCGAATTAGCGGCACAATCGCCGAATTAGCAACGCCAGACGCAAGGCCTGCCGGAAAAAAGGAGGCCGGATTGCCCGGAACCAGTGCAGGTTTTCTGCACGGTGCGGACAAGCCGGCCAGTTTTTTTGGCGCCGCTGAACTCTGCCGCGCCAGGGGAGGAAGCTTGCATTTTCGCCAATCCGCCTTGTCGGTTGGATCGGCGTCTCGGCTCAGACAATCCAGCTGGCGCCATTCACGATCAGCGCGGCGGCGTAAAGCACGAGCACAGCGCCGCTGATATAGGTCAGCGCATCGGCGATCCGGTCAATTCGGGGCAGTTTACGCATTGTTTTTACTCCAGTAAGTCACCGCGGGGCGGTTAGATAATGCCGTAGGTCAGTGCTGCATTTGCACTGACAGTCAGGGCATACACCGTCAGACCAAAGCCGGTCAGCGTGGTTGCGATATTCTGCAGGCTCGCTTTGCGGAACAGGTTCTTCATCATCTTCTCCATCGACAGGGGCGCTAAATTTTGAGTGGCATGACGGGATGGCTGATCCCGTCTGCCTGATAAACCCTATATAGAACACCCTGAATAAAAAACAATGAATAAAATGAAAAATATTCATTTTTTTGCTGAAACTTCTCTCGCGTTCAACGGCACATCCGTCAACATCGATTTTATTTATTATAAATCAATGGATTACGGATTTTTCAGCGGTGCTGATCTGATATGGGAGAGTTCAGGTTTTTTCCAAGCGACAGCCCGGAAATTCACAAAACAGTGAATGTTTGTCGCCGAAATTTCTTATGCGGAGACCTGGGAACGGGTCTGTGCGGGCTGTTTGCCGGCAATGCCGCGCAACAGCAATTCAATCACGCCATCAAGTTCACGTTCCAGCGCATCCAGCGGAAGCTGGGAGAAAAGCTGGGGATATCGGAATTTCATCGTGGCGCACTGGATCATTTCCGCCGTGTCCACCACATTCGGCACATCCAGCTCGCCACTGGCATTGCCCATGGACAGGATCTCAACAAGCAATGAACGGCTACGGGCCAGATTCTCATTTGCCGCTTCAGGTCGTTCCTGTTTGATGATTTCCGCCACATCATGGATTTTTTCATCATGATGTAACTGCTCATATGTCACATGCAGTTCAGTGAACAGGAAGTCGCGCAACCGTTGTTTCGCAGAACTTTGCGGCTGCCGCACAACCGCGCGCAATGCCGCGATCGTCTCGTCAAAGGCGTTGCGGGCGATTTCAGCGGCAATATCGAGCTTGCCGGGAAAATAACGGTAGAGGTTGCCCGGCGACATGCCGCAATCGGCCGCAAGTTCCGCCATTGTCGTCTTGCAATAGCCATAGCGACCAATGCGGCGGCGCGCAGCGTCGATAATTTTCGTGCGAATTGTGTCTGTCCTGGGCATTATTGACCCTCGCGTTTCCTTATTATCTTTATAATAGTTCTAAATAATGAATCTTCAATAAAAGATTTAGTTTTTTGTCATCCGGCGTTCACGCAGTTGACATCCTCGGGGGCGCGGATTTGCGATTATCGTTTCGCCCTGTGCGCGCGATCGGCTAAGAGAAAGACTTGTGAGCAGCCTGAAGAGGTGGTTTTGACCCAGTCGCGGCAATATCAGTCCATCGGTGTCATTGGCGGCGGTGCGTTTGGCACAGCGCTTGGCTGTGCCGCTGTGCGTGCGGGGCGCAGCGTCACCCTGTGGGCGCGCGATCGCGATATTGTCGCCGCGATCAACCAGGATCATGAAAATCCACACTATCTGCCGGGTATCGCCTTGCCTGACAGGCTGCAGGCGACTGGTGATATCATGGTGGCGGCGGCCTGCGATGCGTTGATTTTAGCGGTGCCGGCGCAATTTTTGCGTCAGGTCGTCGCGCAATTGCCAGCACAGCGTTCGGCTGTAACACCACTTATTATCTGCGCAAAAGGGATCGAGAATTCGACCCTCAATCTGATGAACGACGTTGTGGCGCAAATTTTACCCGATGCGCCGCTTGCGGCGCTATCGGGGCCGAGCTTTGCCGCTGAAGTTGCGCGCGGCCTGCCGACGGCCGTGACGCTTGCGGCAGATGATGCGCAAATCGGCGCGGCACTTGTACGCGCGCTCGGGACCGCTGAATTCCGCCCGTATCTCTCCGACGATATGATCGGGGTCGAGGTATGCGGCGCGATGAAGAATGTGATTGCGATCGCTTGCGGTATCGCGGAAGGGCGCGGCTATGGCGACAGCGCGCGGGCGGCGCTGATGACGCGCGGGCTTGCCGAAATCACCCGGCTCGCCATCGCCATGGGCGGCCAGCCGCAAACCATGCTGGGTCTGGCCGGCGTTGGCGATCTGGCCTTGACCTGCAACAGCCGGCAATCGCGCAATTTCACATTGGGCTACCAGCTTGGCCAAGGCGACAGGCTCGATGATATCTTTGCAGGGTCGCGCTCGGTCTTTGAGGGGGCCCATACCGTGCATGCGGCAGCGCAACTTGCGGCGCGCGAACAGGTGGAAATGCCCATCTGCGCCGCGGTTTCGGCCATCCTTGAAGGGCAGGAAGGGGTTGCGGATGCGATTGCAGAGCTGTTGTCGCGTCCCTTCGTGCGCGAAGAGGAGTAGGGCAATTGCCCGCGCTTGTCGCCTGGCTGTTGCAAGCAGCCGCGTCAGGCTGGAAAATCAACGCATAACAAATATGGAAGGGGAGCTTGGATATGCATTTCATCGTTTACTGCAAGGATAAACCGGACAGTCTTGCCTTGCGCATGGCCAATCGCGAGGCGCATCTTGCCTATGTGCGCGGATCCGATTGTGTGCGGATCGGCGGGCCGATCACCGGCAAGGGTGACGAGATGGCCGGCAGTGTGCTGGTGCTGGAGCTTGACACGCTCGATCAGGCGCAGCAATGGTCCGATAATGACCCTTATGCGAAGGCGGGGCTTTTCCAGTCGGTGGAAATCCATCCGTTCCGCTGGAGTGTGGGCAATCCGGACCAGAAGGGATAGTGCCGCCAATGGCTTATTGGTTATTCAAGTCGGAACCGGGCACCTGGTCATGGGACGATCAGGTGAAGGCCGGCAAGAAGGGCGAACATTGGGACGGGGTGCGTAATTATCAGGCCGACAACAATATGAAGGCCATGCGCAAGGGCGATCTTGGCTTTTTCTATCACTCGGTCAATGAAAAGCGGATTGTCGGTATCGTCAAGGTGATCCGCGAGCATTATCCCGATCATACCGACCCCAAGGGGCGGTTCGGGATGGTCGATGTGCAGGCGGTGAAACCGGTGCCCAATCCCGTTACACTGGCTGATATCAAGGCTGAGCCGCGGCTGCAGGATCTGGCGTTGGTGCGGCAGTCACGCTTGTCCGTGACGCCGGTCGATCCTGAGAGCTGGGCACTGATTTGCGAAATGGGCGGGGTCAAGCCTTAGGGAGGGCCTTAGGGGGTGGGTCTTAGGAGTGGGCTGGCTCAATCAAACCGGTAATAGTCGGCCAGCGGCACATAGCCATGCTGCGATAGCAGCAATGTGGCGATCAGCCCGATGCAAAGGGCGGGACCGAATGGAAAAAGCCGCCCTTTGCCGAATGCGCGCCAGAGTGTCGCGAAGGCAAGCCCCGCAAGCCCTGAAATCAGCATGAAGTCACCGAGCGCCAGTGCCCCGCACCACCAGCCCGCAAGGCCGAAAAATTTCACATCGCCAAGGCCCAGCCCTTCCTGCTTTTTCCAGTAGCGGATCGCAAACCGCAATCCCAGCCCCGTGCCCGCCCCGATCAGCAATCCCAGGGCGGCGATCTGCCAACTGCCCTGCGGAAAGCCCAGATGCAGGTGATGGAAAAGCCCCAATAGCGCGGCAGGCAGCAACAGCACATCCGGCAAGAGCTGAAACTCAAGATCGACCATGGCAAGCGGCAGCAGAAGTGCTGCAAGTGCAAGCAGCCACAGCGCATTGGCACCCGGTCCGGCAAGTGCGGCAATGACGACAAAGCTTACTGCGCTGACGATTTCGCTGAGTGGATAACGGTAGCTGATCGCCGCATGGCAATAGCTGCAGCGCCCTTTCAGGCAGAGAAATGAAAGAAGCGGTATCAGCATCACAGCCCGCAAATTCCGCCCGCAGGCGGGGCAACGCGACCGGCCGCGCCACACCGATTGCGCGCGCGGCCAGCGATAGGCGAAGCTGGCCGCGAAACTGCCCCAAAGAAGGCCCGCAATGCCCGCTGCGGTAAGCCACACAGGATAGGGCAGGGATGCTGTTATGCTGTCAGGAAACAAGATAAATCCGTGCCGTCACCCGCTCATGGGTGCCAGCGCGCCTTCCAGGCCTGATACATCAGCAAGTTCCAGATGAGGTAGGGGCTTTCGCTGCCATTGTTGATAAAGCCATCCCACGCGGCGCGCACGGCGGCCGGGTTCAGGATCGCATCGCGCGCCAGACTTTCGGGGGCAAGCAACGCTTCCGCCCAGTCGCGCAAGGGGCCTGACAGCCAGCTTTGCAGTGGAATGCCAAAGCCTGCCTTCGGGCGTTCCATAACGTCCTTTGGCACATATTTGTAGAGGATTTGCCGCAGGATCCATTTCCCCTGTCCGTCGCGCAATTTATAGTCCATGGGCAGTGACCAGGCGAACTCCACGACCCGGTGATCAAGCAGCGGTACCCGCGCCTCAAGCCCCACCCCCATGCTGGCGCGGTCGACCTTGGTCAGAATATCATCGGGCAGATAGGCGTTCATATCGCCATATTGCATTTGCGGGATGAAAGCCTTGCCCGTATCGGGGGCACCTGTCATAGGCAGTGAGGCAATCGCGATATCATTGAGCAGCCGTTCGGGCCTGTCGCCTTGCCGCAGCAGCCGCTCGTAAAGGGCCGCGGGATCTGGCTGGGCGATCGCGGCGGCCATTTTATGCACCTTGTCGCCAAGCTGCGGGATGCGGCGGTTGGTTGGTAGCGGCCCTTGCAGCAGGTCCCAATGCGACGCGGAAACCGCGCCCAATGCACCGCCAAGCAGCCGCCGTACAGAAAGCGGTAGCCAGCCAAGGCTGCGCCAGATCTTGTTGAACCAGAGATAGCGGTTATAGCCCGCAAACAGCTCGTCACCGCCATCGCCTGACAAGGCGACGGTGACATGTCGGCGGGTGATCAGGGAAACAAGGTGGGTCGGCAGTTGCGACGAATCGCCGAACGGCTCGTCATAGAGTTCGGGCAGTTTCGGCACCAGCGCCAGCGCATCGTCGGCGGACAGATATTCTGACAGATGATCGGTACCCAGAATGCGTGCGACCTGTTCGGCGTGGGTCGCCTCGTTGAACCGGTCTTCTGAAAAGCCGATCGTGAAGGTGCGCACGGGGCGGTCGCTTTGCGCCTGCATCAGTGCGGTGACAAGCGTTGAATCAATGCCGCCTGACAGGAATGCGCCAAGCGGCACATCGGCGACCATGCGCCGTTTCACCGCGTCCTTCAGCAACGCCTCAAGCGCCTCGGTTGCCGCGACCGCATCGCAAGGCAGTTGCGCCTTGTCCCACCCCTGTTGCGCGACATCGGAAAGCGACCAGTAGCGATGCTGGGTGATCGTGCCGTCGCGATCCAGCCGCAAGCTATGTCCTGGCTGTAGCTTGTGGTGATCGCGATAGATCGTGGCCGGCGCCGCTATATAGGAATAGGCGAGCATCTGCCCGACTGCCTGCGGGTCGGTGTCGGCCCGCCAGTCCGCCAGCGCATGAAAGGCTTTCAGTTCGGACGCAAAGATCATCCGTCCGTTCTGATAGCTCCAATAAAGCGGCTTGATACCGACCCTGTCGCGGATCAGGGTCAGGCTTTGCTCCGCGCGATCCCAGACGGCGATCGCGAACATGCCGATCAGCCGGGTTATCGTTGCGGCAATTCCCCATTCGTCAAACCCTGCGACGATCACCTCGGTATCCGAATGGCCCCGGAAGCTATGCCCCGCTGCCGCCAGTTCGCGGCGTAATTCCTGAAAATTATAGACCTCGCCATTATAGGCGATGACATAGCGGCCGCTATGGGACTGCATCGGCTGCTGTCCCTCGGGCGACAGGTCGATGATCGACAGCCGCGCATGGCCAAGCCCCACGCGCGCCGTCTCGTCGGACCAGCTGGCTTGCGCGTCCGGCCCGCGATGGGTCAGTGTTGCCGCCATCGCGCCGGCTTGCGCGGCCAGTGTCGCGGCGGGTTGCACAACACTGGCCCGCCGATCGACAAGGCCGGCTATGCCGCACATGAGGGGCCTCGCCGCTGAAAATGAGTGCTGGCAGTGTGATGCATGACGGCCTGATCAAAGCCCCCGGAAAGCCAAGGACGGGCGGAATGAAACCCGTTTCAAAACATTGCATATAATGCTAGGGGCAATTGGGCTAGGGCCAATTAACCGGATCGCAGTCCGGCACCGCGGTGTAAGCGGCGTCTGTGCACAGAACGGGTAGATGAGAATATGGCAGCAAACCGGATCGATCCGGCATTCTGGGCCGGCAGGCGTGTCTTTCTGACCGGCCATACAGGTTTCAAGGGAAGCTGGCTTGGTATCTGGCTCGATATGCTGGGCGCGCAGACGACAGGTTATGCGCTGCCCCCCGAACGGGCCGAGGATATGTTCGCGCATCTTCAGCTTGAACGCGCATTGGCGGGCAGCCTTGATCACCGGATCGGCGATATTGGGGATTTCGAGACGCTGCAGGAGGCGTTGCGGGCGGCGCGACCTGAAATCGTCATCCATATGGCGGCGCAGCCGCTCGTCCGCCGGTCCTATCGCGAACCGCTCGCGACATTTGCGACCAATGTCATGGGCACCGCGCATCTGCTTGAAGCAGCGCGTCATGTGCCGGGCATTCAGGCGATCCTGCTTGTCACCACCGATAAATGTTATGAAAATCTCGAACATGAGCTGCCTTACAAAGAGGGCGATCATCTGGGCGGTCACGACCCTTATAGCGCCAGCAAGGCAGGTTCGGAAATCGTCGGGGCCGCTTATCGCCGGTCGTTTCTTGCCGAACAAGGCGTGATGGTCGCCACCGCGCGGGCGGGCAATGTGATCGGCGGCGGCGACTGGAGTGAGGATCGTCTCATTCCCGATGCGGTGCGTGCCTGGCGTGACAGTGAAACGCTGGTGATCCGCTCCCCGTCGGCAACGCGTCCGTGGCAGCATGTGATCGAACCCTTGCGTGGCTATCTGATGCTGGCCGAAGCGTTATGCGGTGCAGGCGGTGCTGCGGCCGCGGAAGCATGGAATTTCGGGCCGCAACTCGACGCGGTGCAGCCGGTGCGTCATGTCATCGAAAAGATGGTGGACCGGTGGGGCGCAATGGCGGCGGAAATGCGCGGGCAGGGGGGCGAGGCCCGCTGGCGCGCGGAAAACGAGCTGCCGGCACTCCATGAAGCGCAGCGGCTGCAACTTGACTGCACGAAAGCGGCTGACAAGCTCGGCTGGACGCCCAGGCTCAGCCTCGATCAGGCGCTTGATCTGACAACTGATTGGTATCTGCGTGCAGCGCAGGAAACGGCAGGCGACGCATTACTTGCGCTGACCCGCGCCCAGATCAGCAACAATAGCTGACCGTGGCTTGACCATGCCAGCCTGACCCAGATCTTTGAGGTTAGCTGTTGGCCGCGGCATTGTCGCGCGATCTTTGCGTGGCAATCCGCTCTATTTCCTCACGCATGCCGGGTGTCTCGTCAAGCAGGCTGTCGAAATCCCGCGCATCGAGCGTCAGCAGGTCGCAAAAACCCTGCGCTTTCACATCGGCTGTCCGTGGCGCGCCGTGCAGCAGCGACAGCTCGCCAAAAAAATCGCCATTGGCAAGCTGGATCGCCCCTTGCGGCAGGCCAACTTCAAGACAGCCCGATGAAACAAAATACATTGACCGGCCTTGCTCGCCTTTGCGTACGAGTAATTCCCCCGGCACCGCGAAATAGGGCTTCAGCATGGCAGCGATCTGGCTGATCCGTTCTGGCGGCTGTGAAGCAAAGATCGGCACTTTCGCAACCAGTTGTTCCGGGTGCAGCCCGAGATCAAGCGGCGGCCGTTCCTCCAACACACGCGCGCGCTGCCGCAATGCGTCGGTCAAATTGTGGAACACTTCGGGGCTGATCACGGCATTGTGGTGAAGCTCCCTGTAACTTGTCTCTTCCAGCCGGAGCCCGGTTTGTTCGAGATAGCGTTCCTCGAGTGCGGTGGCATAATCGGGATACTGCGCCTTCAGGGCGTCAAACGCGCTGTCGACCGCATCAAGCCGTTCTGTCATCACCGTATTCAGCAGCTGTGCGGTTTCCTCCCCGACAAAATCGGCGATCGTGTCGGCCCGTTTTCGCACTTCGATCAATGCGGCGCGCATGACCCGCAAGGTCTCGAACCGGTCGGCAAGCTGTTTTGACAGCAATTGTGTCCAGTCAAATCGCCGCTGTGCCAGAAGGGCGAGCCTGAACTGCCGGTCAAACCCCAGATGCAGACGGTAGGCCGTACGATAGCCGTCAAGACCATCCGCCTTGAGCGCGTCCTTCAAATCGTCGACCACGCGCATCATATGCCGCGCCAGTTCGGAGCTGAGCACTCCGTCGCTATAGCGTTGCAGATAGATATGCCGCTCTTGCCCCAAAAGCGCGCCGAGCCCGACAGTCATCCAGGCGTCTTTGCTCAGGCCCGCATGCGCCTGTGTCTCGTCATCGAGCTCGTGACGCCGCCCGGCATAATGTGCCAGCAACTGTTCGGTCGCCTTTGGGTCGGTATTCTGCTCCTCGGCAATTTCGCTGATCCGGGTGCTTACGGTTTTCAGCGCGCGCCGCATCGCCCGGTTGCGGACCGCAAGATCAACGGGGGCAAGCTTGTCCAGCCCGAAGAGCCGCATCAGCCAGGGAATGGTCGGCGCCTGCACGAACAGGGTGAACAGTACAAATCCGGTGACCATCAGCATGATGAAGCGCCGGGTGTCCGGATCGAAGGCCGGATTCTCGACCACAGCCAGGGCGAGGGCAAGCGAGACGGCCCCGCGCAACCCGCCCCAGATCATCACCGCCTGAAATTTGCGCGATACCTGTGCGGCGAGTCCAACCCGGCTGAGCAACGGGATAAAGCCCGCGATCAGCGCACCCCGCGCGACAAAGGCGGCAAGCGTCAGAACGCCCAATATGATGAAATCGCTGCTGGCCGCATCCGCAAGGATCGACGGCACGGCCATGCCCACAAGCAGGAAAATCAGCGAATTGGCCCAGAACCCGATCAGTTCCCAGGTTTCCGTCAGATTGTGCCAGGTCGATTCCGAAATGGCCGTTCGCCCGCGTCCGCCCAGTACAAGTGCTGCGGTTACCACTGCCATCACACCGGACAGATGCAGATAATGTTCGGCGATGACGAAAGAAAAATAGGCAAGCGTCACCGTCAGGGTGATTTCCACCATCGCGGAATTATGCAGCCGGGCGAATATCGCGCAGAAAATACGCGCCATGACATAACCGACGATGATCCCGCCGATAAAAACCTTGGCGAAGGCGAAGGCCCCGCCCCCGACATCGACCGCCGCCGCCCCGATAATCATCGCTGCCAGAATGTTGAACATCACGATGGCGGTTGCGTCGTTGAACAGGCTTTCGCCTTCGACGAGGATTGCAAGCCGCTTGGGTGCGCCAAGTTCCTTGAAGATAGCGACCACCGCTACCGGGTCGGTTGCCGAAACGATGGCGCCAAGCAACAGGCAAACAACCAGCGCCTCGCCCGATATCCAATGTACCGCACCGCCAACGACAAATGTCGAAATCAGCAAGCCGATAATTGCGAGAAACAGGATCGGCCCCACATCCTCAAGCAGGCGCCGCACATCAATCGATAGCGAGGATTCGAAAATGAGCGCCGGCAGAAAGACAAAGAAGATGATTTCGGAGGTGACATCCGCGCCGCGCAGTGCGGTCAGAATTTCGCCCGCAACGCCGTCTGTTGCAATCTTGTCGCCAAGCTGGACGATCAGCCCGAGCCCGATACCGATCAGCGCGAGAAAGATCGTATAGGGAAAATTAAGCCGCCGCGCGACCGGCAACATCAGCACGGCCAGCGTCAACAGGCTGGTCAGCCCCAATACATCAAGCAGAACGCTTTCCACTCGCCCCTCCCGCGCTATTCAGCCCCCGCATGAATACCGCCCTGCGTCAGGATCTGATTTGTAGGTTATATCACCGCTTCGATCAGGCGCGGTCCCTTTTGTTTCATCGCGTCTGCGAATTGCATATTGAAGGCATCCTGATCTTCCGCCCGGCTGGCGGCAACGCCCATCCCTTCTGCGATTTTCACCCAGTCAAGATCGGGGTTGGACAGATCAAGCAGGTTCAATGCGCCAGGCCCGGGATTGCCCGCACCGACCCGCATCAGCTCGACCTGCAGGATGTTGTATTTACGGTTGGCGAAAATCACCACGGTGACGTCGAGCTTTTCGCGCGCCATCGTCCAAAGCGACTGCACCGTATACATCGCGCCGCCATCCCCATGCAGACAGATGACCTTCCGGTCTGGACATGCGACCGCCGCACCGGCGGCAAGTGGCAATCCCTGGCCGATGGAACCGCCGGTCAGGCACAGCCAGTCATGCGGCGGGCAGCCTTCGGTCGGGCCGTAGCAACCATTGCCCGATGTCGCCGCTTCGTCCGAAACGATGGCGTTTTCGGGCATCAGCGCGCCAACTGCCGTACCAATGGTATAGGCATTGAACGGCCCACCTGTCGGCAGGTCGGGACGGCGCAGCGCTTGCCTTTTTTGCGCTGGCTTTGCGCCCAGGCCTTCAGCAACCGCACGCAGGGCGGCAATGCCGTCCTGTTCGGGGGTGGCAAGATGAATAATCTCGCAGCCCTCAGGGGTCATCCAGCTTGGCTTGTTCGGATAGGCAAAGAAGGAAACCGGCGGTTTCGTACCGATCAGGATAAGGCGTTCCGTACCGGCGAGAAATTCCACGATGTCTTCGGCGAAATAGGGCATTTTCTCGATCGTCACCCGGCCAGCGCCGCGTTGCAGCCGCGCGTGGAAGGTGTCGCACATCAGCCTGGCGCCACTTGCTTCGGCGATGCCGCCGGCAAGTTCAAGCCCGTCTTCCATCAGGCAGGCGCCGCGCATCAGGATTGCCGTTTTCTTGCCGCTGCGCAGGGCGGTGACGGCGTCGGCGATTGACGATTCGCCGGGCTGGGCAAGCGGTGGCGGCGCGATCTGGCGGGCCGGCCCGCTGGCTGCGTCCCAGGCGCAATTGGCCGGCGCGATCAGGGTCGCGATCTGCCCCGGATAGGTCATTGCGGCGGCAACCGCGCGCGCGCCATCGGCCGCGAGATTCGCGGCGCTCGAGCTGGAATGCACCCAGTGAGAGACCGGCCGCGCAAGCCCGGCGATGTCGGAGGCGAGCGGCGCATCATATTGCGCATGATAGGTCGCGTGGTCGCCCACCACATTGATGATCGGCGAATTGGCGCGTTTCGCATTGTGCAGATTGGCCGACGCATTCGACAGGCCCGGCCCCAGATGCAACAAGGTAAAGGCAGGCTTGCCCGCCATCCGTCCATAGCCGTCGGCCATGCCGGTCACCGCCCCTTCGAACAAGGCCAGAATACCGCGCGCGCCCTCGATCCGGTCAATTGCCGCGACGCAATGCATTTCCGATGTGCCGGGATTGGTGAAACACACATCAATTCCAGCATTCACAAAAGTCTGAATTAAGGTTTCTGCCCCATTCATGTTGCCCCTGCTCCCCTGTTTTTATGTATTGTCGTATTGCGTCCTACCTTAGCACAGGGATTTCGAATTGGCTTCCTGACAATTGCGCCGCGCTTCTGGTAAAAGGGCCGCACAAGCAAGTAACTATCCCGAATGATCCCGTCAGAAGGAACCTGATCGTGAATGTGACCGAAGCCGTCAATGCCCGCAAATCCGTGCGCGCTTTCCTGCCCAAACCCGTGCCGGAGGAAACGGTGCGCCAGATCCTGATCGATGCCGCGCGCGCGCCGTCAGGCGGCAATCTGCAACCCTGGAAGACATATGTGATGGCCGGGGCGGCGCGCGATGAATTGCTGCGCCGGGTGCGCGAGCAGTGGGAAGCAGGCAATTTCGGGGAAGGGACCGAATATGACATTTATCCCAAGGATCTGAAGGAACCCTATACCGCCCGCCGCCGGGAGGTGGGCTATATGCTTTATGAGCTTGCCGGGGTGACGCGGGACGACAAGGCGGGCCGCATCAAGCAGATGTTCCGCAATTACGAGTTGTTCGATGCGCCGGTCTGTCTGATTTTCACAATCGACCGGCAGATGGGGCTTGGCCAATGGGCCGATCTTGGCATGTACATCCAGAATGTGATGCTGCTGGCGCTGGATCACGGGCTTGCGACCTGCCCGCAGGAAGCCTGGGCCAACTGGTACAAGACACTGACCGAAATGCTGTCGATCCCCGACGAGGAAATGGTGTTCTGCGGTGTCGCGCTTGGTTATGAAGACACCGAGGCAAAGGTGAACAGCCTGCATGCGCCGCGCGCGGGACTTGAAGATGTCAAATTCTTCGGCTTTGACAGCGCCTGGGCGAAGGGCTGATCTTAAGATAATCTGATGGCCGGGTGGGAAAGACGATTTGATCCGGCCGTTCATTATTGCCCGGCCGTTCATTATTGATTGCCGCGCATAACTGGCGGCCAACTGGATCAGTCGTTTTTCTTGGCTAGTGTATCAAGCTGCTTTTGCATGGCGTCGATACGTTCCATCAGCGCCGAAATCTGATCGTCTTTTGCCGATGTATCGGGTGCCGGCGCGGATGGCTGTGCCTGTTCGCTTTGCCCGGTTGACCAGTTGAAGGGCGAAAAGCTCTGCATCGCCCGTTCCATCAATGCCAGATTTTGCTTGGTCAACTCATCGAGCTGTTTGAGCGGTGGCACTGCACCAAAGGCCGATGTAATCTGTTCGCGCATCGTTTCCTGATTGCGCAAAAAGGTCTCCATCGCGGTTTCGAGATAGCTTGGCACAAACGGTTGCAGGGCATTGCCATACATCTGGATGAGTTGCCGCAGAAAATTGACTGGCAGCAGATTCTGCCCTTTATTTTCTTCCTCGAAAATAATCTGCGTCAGTACCGAGCGGGTGATATCTTCATCGGTTTTTGCATCAAGCACGCGAAACTCCTCACCTGATTTGACCATCTCGCTCAATTGCTCAAGCGTCACATATCTACTGCTTGCTGTGTTGTAGAGGCGGCGATTGGCATATTTCTTGATGATAACCGGTTCTGTGCCGTTACTGCCCCGACGATCCCCCTTACCCATATGTTCACTCCCCTTACCGCGGACATGTTGTCACTGGCCCGCTTGCATTGCCGGCCGGCCCCTCACAAAGGTGATTTTCATCATATTGTCGCCTGCCTATGTTGCAATGCGCAAGTATTGCGTTGCGCCGCGCAATGGCGAATAGGCTAACAGGGCTTGGGGTGCGGCAAAAACCCGCGCATTTTCCGCTCAGCTAGTGCTTTACCACGCGCGCTAATTATAGCATGGTCTGCGCCGCAGAAATTGTGCGGGGGCGAAGTCGCCACGCCGGGCTGCTTGTCATCTAGCCGGTGCCGACGCAGATCCATATATGTACAGAGTGAAGACGGACCGATCAGGAAAGGAATGGGCATGACCGAAGTCGTAATCGTAGGGGCGGCACGTACCCCGGTTGGATCTTTTAACGGTGCGCTGAGCACTTTGTCGGCGCATGAGCTGGGCAAGGTCGCGATTTCGGCGGCACTCGAACGGGCCGGTGTGAAGGCGGATGAAGTAACCGAAGTGATTATGGGCCAGATCCTGAGTGCAGGTGAAGGGCAAAACCCGGCGCGTCAGGCATCGATTGCCGCCGGTATTCCGGTGGACGCGCCCGCCTGGGGTGTCAATCAGCTTTGCGGATCAGGGCTGCGTTCGGTGGCGCTGGGGTTTCAGGCGATCATGAATGGTGATTCCGACATTGTGGTTGCTGGCGGACAGGAAAGCATGAGTCGCGCGCCGCATCTGGTGCATCTGCGCGATGGCACCAAGATGGGGGCGACCGAGCTGGTCGATTCCATGCTGAAGGATGGTCTTTGGGATGCGTTCCACGGCTATCACATGGGCAACACGGCGGAGAATGTCGCCGAGAAATGGCAGATCACCCGCGAGCAGCAGGACGCATTCGCGGTCGCCTCGCAAAACAAGGCCGAAGCCGCCCAGAAGGCGGGTAAATTCAAGGATGAAATCGTCCCTGTGGTCATCAAGAACCGCAAAGGCGAGACGGTTGTCGAAGATGACGAATTTATTCGCCACGGGGTCAAGCTTGACGATCTCAGCGGATTGCGCCCCGCGTTCCAGAAAGAGAATGGGACCGTCACCGCCGGCAATGCGAGCGGCATCAATGACGGCGCCGCAGCGGTGACATTGATGAGCAAGCAGGAAGCCGATCGCCGCGGTTTGAAGCCGCTGGCGCGGATCGTTTCCTGGGCGCAGGCAGGCGTTGACCCCTCGGTCATGGGATCAGGCCCGATCCCGGCGACCAAGGCCGCGTTGAAAAAGGCGGGCTGGTCGATCGACGAGGTCGAACTTGTCGAGGCGAATGAAGCGTTTGCTGCGCAGGCATGTGCGGTCAACAAGGATCTGGGCTGGGATACCGACCGGGTCAATGTGAATGGCGGCGCGATTGCCATCGGTCATCCGATCGGCGCGTCCGGTGGCCGGGTGCTTGTCACGCTGCTGTATGAAATGCAGCGGCGCGATGCCAAGAAAGGCCTGGCGACACTGTGCATCGGCGGTGGCATGGGCATCGCCATGTGCGTCGAGCGGGACTAGTAGGTATCGGCTAAAAGCCGGACAGTCACAGCGACACAGTAAGCGCCGCAGGCGTTCGCGTATTTTGAGAGAAATCTTCTTTCGGCCGGGTCGGTTTCATGGTGGAGCCGGTCCGGTCGGGGAAGAAGTTTTTGTTTTTAACAGCATGCAGAATAAAGGGAGTTCTAGATGACACGGGTTGCACTGGTTACCGGCGGTACGCGCGGTATTGGCGCCGCGATTTGCCGGGCGCTGAAGGAAGCCGGTTATGCGGTTGCCGCGAATTATGGCGGCAATGACGAAGTTGCGGAGGCGTTCAGCAAACAAACCGGCATTCCCGTGTTCAAGTGGGACGTCAGCGATTTCGACGCCTGCGCCGACGGGATTGCAAAGGTTGAGGCTGCACTCGGCCCGATCGATGTACTTGTCAATAATGCGGGGATCACCCGTGACACCACGCTGCACCGGATGAGCAAGGAGAAATGGCACGAGGTCATTTCAACCAACCTCGATTCCATGTTCAATATGTGCCGGCATGTGATCGAAGGCATGCGCTCACGCAGCTATGGCCGGATCATCAACATTTCCTCGATCAACGGCCAGAAAGGCCAGGTCGGCCAGACCAATTATTCCGCGGCCAAGGCCGGCATCATCGGCTTCACCCGGGCGCTGGCGCAGGAAAATGCCGCCAAGGGCATCACCGTCAATGTCATCGCGCCGGGTTATGTCAATACCGACATGATGAAGGATCTGCGCGAGGATGTGTTGCAGGGGATTATCGACACGATTCCGGTTGGCCGCCTGGGCGAGCCCGAGGAAATCGCGGATAGTGTGGTCTATCTCGCCAGTGAAAAGTCAGCCTTCATCACCGGCGCGACGCTGACGGTGAATGGCGCGCAGTATATCGCAAGCTGATTTTTGGCCCGCCCGGTCAGACCGGCCAGGCGCGGAAGATCGGAAAAGGCCGTGCGGCGTCATGCGCCGTGCGGCCTTTTTTATTGCGTGCGGGATAAGTGCCTGCTGGCCTAGAAATTATCCTTCAGCCGCCGGGTTTCGGCAAAAACCTCCACCTCGCCCGCGCCCTGCATGCCGATGGTGCGCTGCAAATCCTCGCTCTGGGGGCGCAGGAAGGGGTTGGTTTCAAGCTCAAGCCCGATCGTTGTCGGCACGGTCGGAACGCCTTTTGCCCGCATGGCATCGATCTGCCTGGCGCGGTCGACCAGCGCTGCATTATCGGGTTCGACCGTCAGCGCGAATTTCGCATTCGACTGGGTATATTCATGCGCGCAATAGACGGTTGTGTCGGCTGGCAGTGCGGTCAGCTTTTGCAGTGAGTGCCACATCTGCGCGGGCGAGCCTTCAAACAGCCTGCCGCAGCCCAGCGCGAACAAGGCGTCGCCGACAAAGATGATTTTATCGTCGGGAAACCAGAAGGCGATATGCCCGATCGTATGACCCGACACATCGAACACCTCGACCTTGCGGGTGCCGAAGGTAAAACTGTCGCCATCGCCGACCTGCATATCAATGCCCGGAATGCGGGCCGCATCCGATTTCGATCCGATGATCTGGCAGCCGGTCTTGGCTTTCAGTTCCTCGTTCCCGCCCGCATGATCGAAATGGTGATGCGTGTTGAGGATATGGGTCAGTTGCCAGCCGGTATCCTCCAGCGCCTGAAGGATGGGGCCGACTTCAGGGGTATCGACGACCGCTGTGACATTTGCGTCCGGATCGTGCACGAGCCAGGAATAATTGTCGCTCAGACATTCAAACTGGTGAATCTGTAACTCGCTCATCATCCTCTCCTTCATTGATGGGTCGCGGTGAAATGCCGGTCTGTATATGATTATTGTTGATGGCAGACAGCTTGCCGGGGCACGCAAGGCAATATGTGAGGGAGTATAACGGAAGATGCATCTCGATGTCATAGATATGCATGCTTTCTATTCCAGCAGGCTCGGCCAGACCGCGGCTGCGGCGCTGCAACGGGAGGTGCGGGCCATTTGGCCGAACCTGTCGGGCTATTCTGTGCTGGGGCTGGGCTATGCCACACCCTTTCTGACCCCGTTCCTGGGGGAAGCGATACGGGTTGTCGGTGCCATGCCGGCGCGTCAGGGGGTGATCTACTGGCCCGCCGGCGGGGCGGCATTGACGATGCTTGTTGATGAGGTGGAGCTGCCTTTGCCGGATGCGGCGTTTGATCGGGTGCTGGTCGCCCATTACCTTGAGACGAGTGAGCATATCCGCCCCGCTTTACGTGAAATCTGGCGCATTCTTGCGCCGGGCGGCAAGCTGCTTCTGATCGCGCCTAACCGCAACAGTCTGTGGGCGCGCCGCGAATCGACGCCATTCGGTCACGGCCGCCCCTTCTCGCGGCTGCAGCTGACAAGTCTTTTACGCGATGCGATGTTTACCCCCGAATGCTGGCGTGGTGCCCTGCATATGCCGCCGCTTCTGCTGCCGCTGTTTTCCGGGCGGGGCGGCGGAAGGGAAATATTTGGCAGCAGCTTCTTGCCGCGGCTTGCGGGTGTGCATCTGGTCGAGGCGCGCAAGCAGATCTACGCGCCGATCCCCGCCGTCGAAGCCGCTGGTCGCCGGCGGCAGCGCAGCCCGGTTCTGCGGCCTGTACCAACTGGCCCGGCTACGGCGCGCTTTTGTCGCGCAGCAGGAACAGGGCCTGCGCCGCAAATAAGTTCGCGCAGGCCGGAAAGCGATTGAACCTGTTGACCTTGCCATCACTGTCAAGTGTCACAAACCGTTCGACCAGCAGGTTCATCTGCCGCGCAAGCCGGGTGAAATCGTTGATCGCGCACAGATGTATGTTCGGCGTGTCATACCAGGCATGCGGTAATAAGCCGGTGACCGGCATCCGTCCCGTGCGCAGGACATGCAGACGCACCCGCCAATAGCCGAAATTGGGGAAGGAAACGATGGCATAGCGGCCGATCCGCACCATTTCCTCAAGCACCTTGCGGGGCTCGCGCGTGGCCTGCAGGGTCTGGCTCAGGATGACATAGTCAAAGCCGCGCGTCGGATAGTTGGCCAGATCGGTATCGGCATTGCCTTGCACAACCGAAAGCCCCTGTGCGACGCAGGCATTTACCCCTTGCTGGCTTAATTCGATCCCGCGGCAATCGACATCGCGGGTACTGCTCAAAAGGCGCAGCAGCTCGCCATCGCCGCAACCCACGTCCAGCACGCGGCTGCCCGGGGAAATCATGCCTGCGATGATTTGCAGATCGATGCGGGCCTTCTGACCGCTCGGCTGGGAGGCGTTTTGCGTCATACGTCCTCGCGCGCCGCATCGCTGGTGAGGCCGCGCTTTTCGGCGGCCGCGTTCAGAAAGCCCGTCAGGGTCTGGAAGAATTCCGGCTCATCAAGCAGGAAAGCGTCATGGCCCTTGTCGGATTCGATCTCAACGAAGCTGACATTGGCGGCGGCTGCGTTCAGCGCTTGCACGATCTGTCTGCTTTCCACGGTCGGGAACAGCCAGTCGCTTGTGAATGAGACGACACAGAAACGGGTTCGGATATCGCGAAAGGCTTCGGCCAGCACGCCGTCATATTCGGCGGCAAGGTCGAAATAGTCCATGGCGCGCGTCAGATAGAGATAGGAATTCGCATCGAACCGGTCGACGAATGTCGATCCCTGATGGCGCAAATAGCTTTCCACCTGAAAATCCGCATCAAACCCGAAGCCAAGCCGGTCCCGATCCTGCAGATTGCGGCCGAATTTGCTGTGTAATGCGGGTTCGGACAGATAGGTGATATGGGCCGCCATCCGCGCCACGGCAAGCCCTTTTTCCGGCACCGCCCCGGCGGTGAAATAGCCCCCTCCATGCCAGTTCGGGTCCGCCATGATGGCCTGACGCCCGACCTCGTGAAAGGCGATATTCTGGGCCGAATGGCGCGCCGCCGTCGCAATCGGCACGGCGGAAAAGACCCGCTCGGGATAACTTGCCGCCCATTGCAGCACCTGCATGCCGCCCATCGATCCGCCGATCACGCAGAACAGCTGATCGATCCCCAGATGGTCAACCAGCCGCGCCTGCGCGCGTACCATGTCGCGGATGGTGATAACCGGAAAATCAAGCCCGTAAGGCGCGCCGGTTGCGGGGTTGATGCTTGTCGGCCCGCTGCTGCCGATGCAACCGCCGAGCACATTTGCGCAAATGACGAAATAACGATCCGTATCCACCGGACGACCGGGCCCGACGATTGTGGTCCACCAGCCGTCGCGGCCGGTCACCGGATGCCGGTTCGCGACATATTGGTCGCCTGTCAGCGCGTGACAGACAAGCACAGCATTCGATTTGTCCTGATTGAGCGTGCCATAGGTCTGATAGGCGATATCCCACGGCGCAAGCTCCGCGCCGCAGTCAAGCGGCAGCGGGGCATCCGCGTCGAAGCGGATGATTGGCGCGAAGCGGTTCGGTTCGCCTGTCGCCGCCATTTCTGAGCCGTGCTGCGTGGTCACCTGAACCGTCGCTTCCCTTCCTGTGGCTGCTTGTTGCCGTGCCGCCTGTCTTCATTAGCCTGTTTCGGTTTCGCCTGTTTGTATCGCTGTGCCTGAAAGCTTGTGCGACCAATATGGCCAAGGAAGGCTTTCTCGCGCCTCTTGCCCGCAAAATCAAGCTTTGCCGCAGATCAATCTTGGGCTTGTGCATGGAAATTGCCCGAAATTCGACCGCTTCGGCTGGCGATATTGCGTTGCGGCAGATATATAGGGGGCTAATCGGTCCGGCGCTATTTTGAGCGGCCGGTCATGGCCGATAACCGATATTTGCAGTTTCAGGAAGTAAGCTAGATGAACCAGCCGAACGACGCCATGTCAGATAATTCACCCCTTATCGATGATCTTGTCGCCACCTGCCGCGCGGCGCTGCCCCAGATCGATGCGCTATATGCCGCCGCGCGCGACGGGGTGCGGGCGGTGCTGGTTGCCGATGGCAAGATATCGCCTGCCCTGCTTGAACAAAATCAGTTCTCAGCCCACGGGTTTGGCTGGCTTGCGACCTATGTCGAATGTCTGCGGCAGATGGTCGAGTGGGCTGACCGGCTGAGCGATGAAGGCCGGCTTGGCGAATTTGAAATGCTGATCCTGCAGGCCGGTTTCGGCGAATATCTGGCGCAGATGGCAGGCGGCATCCCGATGAGCCAGGGCGAAGTCCTGCGCCCTGCCGATATGGGGATAAGCGCGGAGGCGGTGCAGGCATTTCAGGCCGGTCCTGTCGCGCGGTTGATCGCGGGGGGCAATACCGCCCCGGTACGGCAGCGGATTGCCGATCTGATCGGTGAAAACCCCGGTGCAATTACCCAGGGTGATACCGGGCTTGATGAAACCCATGCGATGATCCGGGAGCAGTTTCACCGTTTCGCCGAAGAGCAGGTCGCACCTTACGCCCATGAATGGCATCTGAAGGATGAGCTGATCCCGATCGAGGTGATCACGCAGATGGGCGAACTTGGCGTTTTCGGGCTGACGATCCCTGAACAGCTTGGCGGGCTTGGCATGGGCAAGATGGCGATGTGCGTCGTCTCCGAAGAGCTCAGCCGCGGCTATATCGGGGTCGGTTCGCTTGGTACCCGTTCGGAAATCGCGGCCGAGCTGATCATGGGGGGCGGCACGGATGCGCAGAAGGAGCATTATCTGCCAAAAATCGCATCCGCCGAAATTCTGCCGACCGCCGTCTTTACCGAACCCAATACGGGATCGGATCTGGCCTCGCTGCGTACCCGCGCGATCCGCGACGGGGACGTTTACAAGGTGACCGGCAACAAGACCTGGATCACCCATGCGGCGCGTACCGATGTGATGACGCTGCTGGCACGGACCGATCCCAACGAGCCCGGCTATAAGGGGCTGTCCATGTTCCTGGCTGAAAAGCCGCGCGGGTCGGATGCCGAACCATTCCCTGCCGACGGGATGACCGGTGGTGAGATCGAGGTGCTCGGTTATCGCGGCATGAAGGAATATGAGCTCGGCTTTGATGAATTTGAAGTGTCGGCGAAAAATCTGCTCGGCGAACAGGAAGGGCAGGGTTTCAAGGCGCTGATGAAAACCTTCGAAAGCGCGCGGATCCAGACGGCGGCACGGGCCATCGGCGTGGCGCAATGCGCGATGGAGCTGGGGCTGAAATACGCCCAGGAGCGGTTGCAGTTCGGCAAGCCGATCTACAGTTTCCCGCGCGTGTCGGGCAAGATCGCCTGGATGGCGGTTGAAATCATGCTGGCGCGTCAGCTGACCTATTATTCGGCACGGCGCAAGGATGAGGGGCAGCGCTGCGATCTTGAAGCAGGCATGGCCAAGCTGCTGGGCGCGCGGATTGCCTGGATGTGCGCTGACAATGCGCTGCAGGTGCATGGCGGTAACGGCTTTGCAACCGAATATCCGGTCAGCCGCGTGCTGTGCGACGCCCGTATCCTGAACATCTTCGAAGGCGCAGCGGAAATTCAGGCGCAGGTCATCGCCCGCCGTCTGCTCGAGGAATAATCGTTCGCGGTGGCGGCAGGCGGTCTTGCGTGTCAGTTCTGCACGTAAAGCCGCAATGCCGCCGCCGCCGCGACCGGGCATAGCGCGATTGCCGCAAGCAGGAGCGCGGTCAGCACAAGCAATTGTGCTGACGCGCCCAGTCCGAACAACGCTGCATCCATCGCCGAAACGGCAAAGATCAGCAATGGGATGTAGAGCGGCAGCACAAGCAGGGTCAGCAGCATCCCGCCACGGCGTATGCCGACGGTAAGCGCCGCCCCCACCGCGCCAAGCAGACTGAGGCTCGGTGTGCCAAGCAGCATTGTGGCAAGTAGCGTCACAAATCCGTCCGCACCAAGATTAAGTGTCAATGCAAGTACGGGTGCGGCGATAATAAGCGGCAACCCCGTGGTCAGCCAGTGCGCGAGCGTCTTGGCAAGTATGACAAGCGGCAGTGGCAGCGGGTCGAGCAGCAGCAGATCAAGTGTGCCATCTTCGTGATCGGCCTGAAACAGTCGGTCCAGCGACAACAGACAGGCAAGCAGTGCGGACACCCAGATAATGCCCGGTGCGATCCGGCCAAGCAGGTTAAGCTCGGGCCCCAGCGCCAGCGGGTAGAGGGTTGCCGCGATGACAAAGAAGCCTACCGCCATTGCGCCACCGCCACCGATTCGCGTGGCAAGCTGCAGATCCCGGCTGACGATCAGAAGGAAGCTGCGCATGGGCTCCCCAATTCCGTGAAATCGAGTATGCGCGTATGCGCAAGGCCAAGCTCGGTATGGGTGGCCGCGATTGCGATGCCACCGCGCGCAAGATGATCGGCGGTGAGTTCGGCAAAGCGCCCGATCGCATCCTGATCAAGCGCGACAGTCGGTTCGTCGAGCAGCCAGACAGGGCGTGCAATTGCCGCAAGCCGCGCAAGGCTGAGCCGCCGCCGCTGCCCGGCTGACAGAAACCGCGCCGGTATGTCGGCGATGCCGGCAATACCCAGCTGTTTCAATGCGGGGCGTATATCGTCTGGTGATGCACCGGCCAGCTGTACCCAGAAAGTAAGATTTTCGGCAACTGTCAGCGCCGGTTTTACCGGATCGAGATGGCCGGTATAGTGCAGCTTTTCCTGGAATGCGGACCAGTCATCGCTCACGTTTGCCCCGGTATAGGTGAGCGTGCCAGCTGCCAGCGGCAGCAATCCTGCAAGTAGACGCAGCAGGCTTGACTTCCCCGCGCCGTTTGGTCCTTGCAGGCGCAGCAATTCACCGGGTGCCACGGCAAAACTCAGGTTGGAGAATACGGTGACCCCGCTGCGCTGACAGCTTAAGTCGCGCGCGGCAAGCCCTTCGTTATGTTTCCAGTCGCCCAATGTCATTGTCGGATATTTCATGAATTCCAATGTGTTTCCCTTTGGCTTAACCCAGACCTTTGTGCAGCGTCTATTCCCTTTCGCACAATCTGTTGCGCTTGCGGTGGAAGTGAGTTGGCATTTGGTAGGCGTTTCGGATTATATTGCGCGCAAACTGGGGCATGGCCGGCACCTAAAGGCGGGGCGGCCCTGACCAGACAGAATAATTTCATTGCCCGAGGAGAGTTTCTGCCGTGACACAATTTGGCCAGGACAGCCTGAAGACGCGCCGTAAACTGAAGGTCGGATCGAAAACCTACGACTATTATAGTTTGAAGGCTGCCGAAAAAGCAGGGATCGGCGACATCTCACGTTTGCCGTTTTCGCTGAAAGTGCTGCTTGAAAATCTGCTGCGTTACGAGGATGGCCGCACCGTTACGGTCAAGGATGTCGAGGCGCTCGGTAAATGGACCAAGCGCCGCCGCAGCACGCGGGAGATTTCCTATCGCCCGGCGCGGGTGCTGATGCAGGATTTCACCGGTGTGCCCGCGGTCGTCGATCTTGCCGCGATGCGGAATGCGATGGTCGAACTTGGCGGCGACCCCAAGAAGATCAACCCGCTTGCCCCGGTCGATCTTGTTATCGATCACTCTGTGATGGTCGATCATTTTGGCGACCAAAAGGCATTCAAACAGAATGTGGCGCGCGAATATGAACGCAATGGCGAACGCTATGAATTTCTGCGCTGGGGGCAGGATGCGTTCGATAATTTCCGCGTCGTGCCGCCGGGAACCGGCATCTGCCATCAGGTCAATCTCGAATATCTGGCGCAGACGGTCTGGACCCGCAAGGACAAGACCGCGAAGGGCAATGTCCAGGTTGCGTTCCCCGACACGCTGGTGGGAACCGACAGCCATACCACGATGGTGAACGGGCTTGCGGTGCTTGGCTGGGGTGTCGGCGGGATCGAGGCGGAGGCCGCGATGCTGGGGCAGCCGGTTTCCATGCTTATTCCCGAGGTTGTCGGCTTCAAGCTGACAGGCAAACTGCGCGAAGGCATGACTGCGACCGATCTGGTGCTGACGATCACGCAGATGCTGCGCGAGAAGGGCGTCGTCGGCAAATTCGTTGAATTTTACGGGCCGGGCCTCAATCAGCTGAGCCTGGCGGATCGGGCAACCGTTTCCAATATGGCGCCAGAATATGGTGCGACTTGCGGTTTCTTCCCGATTGATGCGGAAACGATCGCTTATCTCAAGGCGACCGCCCGCAAGCCTGCGCAGATCGCGTTGGTTGAAGCATATGCAAAAGCGCAGGGCATGTGGCGCGGTCCGCGCACACCGGATCCGATTTTCACCGATACACTTGAACTTGACATGTCGTCTGTCGAGCCGAGCCTTGCGGGGCCGCGCCGGCCGCAGGACCGCGTGGCTTTATCGAATGTGGCAAAGGAATTTCGCGACGAGCTGCATAAGGGGTTTGGCAAGAAGGGCGAGGATGACAAGCGCGTTGCGGTCGCCGGCGAGACTTATGAAATCGGCCATGGCGACGTGCTGATCGCGGCGATTACAAGCTGCACCAACACCTCCAATCCGGGGGTGTTGATCGCCGCAGGGTTATTGGCGCGGAATGCGATTGCCCGCGGGCTTAAAACCAAGCCCTGGGTGAAAACCTCGCTTGCACCGGGCTCTCAGGTCGTGACCGAATATCTCAAGCAAGCCGGACTGCAGACGCATCTCAACAAGCTTGGCTTCAACCTTGTAGGCTATGGCTGCACCACCTGTATCGGTAATTCCGGCCCGCTCGCGACGCAGATATCGGATGCGGTGCGCAAGCATGACGTCATCGCCGGGTCGGTATCGTCCGGCAACCGGAATTTCGAAGGCCGGATCAACCCCGACACCCAGGCGAACTACCTCGCCTCGCCGCCACTTGTCGTGGCTTATGCGCTGGCCGGCAATCTGGGCATCGATCTGAACAAGGATCCGCTGGGGCAGGACAAGCAGGGCAATGATGTTTATCTTGCCGATATCTGGCCATCGAATGCCGAAATCACCGAAACGGTCCGGCAGTGCGTGACCGCAAAAATGTTCCGCGAACGTTATTCGGATGTTTTCCGGGGCGATGCGGGCTGGCGCAAGATCAAATCGTCGGGCGGTTTGACCTATGAATGGGATTCCAAATCGACTTACGTGCAGAATCCACCCTATTTCTCGGGGATGAGTAAGGAGCCGGGCGGTTTTTCCAATGTTGAAGGTGCGCGCGTGCTTGCCTTGCTTGGCGATTCCATCACAACCGACCATATCAGCCCGGCCGGGTCGATCAAGGCGGATGGACCGGCCGGCGAATATCTGACCAAGCACAAGGTCCGCCCGATCGACTTCAACAGCTATGGCTCGCGCCGCGGCAATCACGAAGTCATGATGCGCGGTACATTCGCCAATATCCGTATCAAGAATGAAATGGTTCCGGGTACCGAAGGTGGCGTGACCAAACATGTGCCTGGCGGCAAGCAGATGTCGATCTATGATGCGGCGATGCAGTATCAGCAGGACGGTGTGCCGCTTGTTGTTTTTGCCGGCAAGGAATATGGCACCGGCTCCTCGCGCGACTGGGCGGCGAAAGGCACGAAGCTTCTGGGCATTCGTGCGGTCATCGCTGAATCCTTCGAGCGGATCCACCGCTCGAACCTCGTTGGCATGGGGGTTCTGCCGCTGCAGTTCGAAGAGGGCACGGATCGCCACACGCTGAAGCTGACCGGTGAGGAAGTCGTCGACATTACCGGCATTGAAAAAGGCATCAAGCCGCGCATGAAAGTGCAGGCCAAGATCACCTATGCCGACGGCAAGTCACGCAATGTGCCGTTATTGTGCCGGATCGATACGCAGGATGAGGTCGAATATTACCGCCATGGCGGCATTCTGCATTACGTGCTGCGTAATCTCGCGGGCGTATAAGATACAGGCAATGCGGTGAAGGGGTGTGTTCCCTTCACCGCAAATTGACTTTCCAAAGCGTAATCCGGTTTCTATGTTGGCGGCATGGATAAGCGTGTCATATCTGTGCGCCGCCGGTGCGCAATAAGAGCGGTTTTCGCTGCAACTTTGTTGGCGATAACCGCTTCATTCCCGGCATTTGCCACTACGCAAAGCCGGTTGACGGTGGTTGAGCTTTATACCAGTCAGGGGTGCAGTTCCTGCCCCCCCGCCGACGCGTTGTTGGGCAGGTTGGCGAAACGGCAGGATATTCTGGCGCTGACCCTGCCTGTGACCTATTGGGATTATCTGGGCTGGACCGACAAGTTCGCGAAACCCGCCCATGATGCACGTCAGCGCGATTATGCGCGCAGATATAGCGGCGGGCGTGTTTATACTCCGCAAATCGTCATTGACGGGGCGCATCGTGAGATTGGCAGCCATGCAAAGGCTGTTGAAGCTGTGATTGCCATTCAGCAGGGTAGTCGGAAGCCAGTGGTGCCGGTGTTGATGACGCAACGGCAAGATACATTTTCGATCGAAATCGGGGAGGGTGTTTTGCCGGCTGGCGCGCCACATGCGACTATCTGGTTCATCCGCTTCATACCTAAGCGCGAGGTGGCTGTGCGCGGCGGCGAAAATAGTGGCAAGCACATCACCTACACCAATATTGTCGAGGAGCTTTCGCCGATCGGCATGTGGCAGGGCGACAGCTTGCAAATTCAACTGCCGCGAGAGGATATCGGGCTTGACGGGGATAAGGGTATTGCGGTTCTGGTGCAGCTTGATGGTACCGGGGAAATTATTGGTGCCGGCAGATTCCAACTCTCCTCGCTTGTTAATTGAGATGACGGTACGCTAACCTCGTCTCGGTTCAAATTTGTCGGGCCGGCGATTTTGTATCGGCCATGACGGCGTAACCGGAGGGGCACAACATGCGGATGAAACTGTTTTACCTGTTGTTTCGCATGTTGTCAGGCTTCTGGTTTTTACCTGGTGTTATCATTCTGGGTACGGTGCTCGCAGCGTTTGCCGCGGTGCAGGTTGATGCGCTCGGGCAATCATTTTTTTCCACTGCGCCGTGGCTCTTGCAGCTGTCGCCTGAGGGTGCGCGGGCGCTGCTATCGACAATCGCCGGTTCGACGATCACCATCGCCAGCCTGGTCTTTTCCCTGACACTGGTGACACTGACGATTGCCTCGTCGCAACTGGGGCCGCGCCTGTTGATGAATTTCATGCAGGACAAGCCCACACAGATTGTATTGGGGGCCTTTCTTGGCGCGTTTTGTTATACCCTGCTTGTATTGCAGGCGGTGGACACAAGCAGTGATCCACATTTCGTGCCGCAGTTCTCGATTTCTTTGGCGCTTCTTATTACAGCGGTCAATCTGGGGATTTTGATCTATTTTATCCATCATGTCGCCGACAGTATTCAGGCTGACACCGTGATTGCGCAGGTGGCGCTTGGGTTGACCAATGCGATCGAGGAAGCATTTTCAGAAATTGAACCGCCGGAACCTGCAGACCTTCCCGAGCCTGATGCGTTGCGGCACCATGGCGCGCCAGTTTGCAGCAATGCAATGGGATATATTCAAGCGATCGATTTCGGCGCATTGTTGAAACTCGCGACCGAACATAACTTGATAATCCTGCTACCGATGCGGGCGGGCCACTTTGTTGCTGCGGGGGAGGCCTTGGCCTATCTGAGCCCGGCACATTTGCTGGATGATGCCCTGCAAGTCAGGATCAACGATCAGATTGTCATTGGCGGCAAGCGAACCATGGCGCAGGATCTGGAGTTTTCCGTCCATGCGCTTGTTGATATCGGGCTGCGGGCGTTGTCACCAGGTATCAATGATCCGCATACGGCAAATTCCGTTATCGATTATTTGAGTGGCGCGCTCACAATTGCCGCTCGACGTTATGCGCCGCTTCCGGTCTATTGCGATGCGGAGGGACAAGCGCGTATCATTGTCAATCCAACAGGTTTCGCGGGCCTTGTTGCCAGCGCTTTCGACGAGATCAGACAGGCCGCAACCGGTCAGCTCGCGGTGCAGATTCAGCTCGTCAAAGGGGCGACGCGCATAGCCCGTGCCCTCACCCGTCGCGCGCAATGTCCGGTTATCGCCAAGCAGGTCACGGCGTTGAAGCAAGGCGCAGATGTCGAGGCGTTGCAGCCTTGCGATGCGGCGGATCTCGACGAAGTGATTACTGAGTTCGAAACCGTCCTGAGCCGGCGTCTGGAAACGCTGGCCGCCTGACCTAGCTGGCCGAACCGATTGCCTGCGTGACCATTGCCGCCATGCGCTTGGCGAATGAGGCCGGATCTGGAAGCGGCTCGCCTTCCAAAATGCGTGCCTGATCGAGCAGCAGATGCGCGGCTTCTTCCAATTGACGGGCATCGACATGAACC
>OBIC01000134.1_pt1 | contig 31358 bp, 23 predicted proteins | sample 1519831 | NCBI WGS metagenome assembly OBIC01 (sample SAMN03019805, study PRJEB22545) | beach sand metagenome | biome: beach; feature: sea beach; material: beach sand | place: USA: Municipal Pensacola Beach, FL | collected 2010-10-20 | depth 40-45 cm m
CGCAACGCATCGGCACTAGCCGGCCCGGCGCGGGTCGGGCTGGGGGGGGCCGTCGCCCCGCCGCTGAACCTTCCCAACCCGAAAGAAGGCGTGTTGTTTGTGTTCTTGCGCAGCGATACCGGTGGCATGCCACTGGCCGCCGAGCGCGTGGCGGTGTCGGGCTGGCCAGCACGGATCCAGCTGGGACCCGAAGACAGCATCGGAGGTCAAGCCTGGCCTGTGGCCGGCCAGGCGGTGCGGGTCGTGGCCCGCTGGAGCCCCGCAGGTGAGGCCACGGATCGATCCGGCCCGGAGGCGAGCGCGGCACTGGTGCTGGAGCCTGGCCTGCAAGCGGTTCACTTGAGCTGGGGTAGCGAAGCGCCCGCGCCCTGAGGCCTGCCGTCGTGTCGATTGTCAGACAATTGGCACTGTGCTAGGCTGTGCGTTCCGAGACAGGCTCCGGTCACCGGTGTCACCTCTCCTCGGCTGCCTACAGGGGTACGCCCATGTCCGATGATTTGACTCGAACACCTGGCTCTTTGCTTGGCGGAGAACGCTTTGAGCCGCGCAGGAGCCTGGCCGAGCAGATCGCCAAACACCTTGAAGACTTGATCGTCCGCGGGGTATTGCGCTCCCGAGAGCGGGTGCAGGAGCAGCGCGTTGCCCGTGAACTCGGTGTGAGCCGCGGTTCGGTGCGCGAGGCGCTGTTGATTCTGGAGACCCGCCACCTCATTGAGATCCTGCCGCGGCGGGGGGCCATGGTCACAGACCTCACAGAGCACTCCGTCAATTCCCTGTACGAAGTGATCGTTACACTTTACACCTTCATGGCGAAAAAGGTGGCCCAGGTCTGGCAAGAAGACGACCTGCAGCCGTTTCTTGAGCTTTCTGCGCAAATGCGCTGCGAAGTCGAAGCGGCCGACCAGCCGGCGTTTTTCAGCAGCACGTTCGAGTTTGGTCAAAGCGCCATTGAGCTGCTCAAAAATCCTTACCTCGAGGAAATTCTGCGTGACCTGGCGCCGATGGCGCTGCGCACCCGGTTCTTTGCAGACACCATCAACCGCAATGCGATGGTGGAGGGCCTCGAATTCTATGACAGCCTGGTGGATGCAGCACTGCATCGCGACTTGGTCGCCATTGAAAGGCTGATCCATGAGTACTATGCACGCCAACAGCGGCTGGTGATTCAAGCACTTCAGGCACAGGCTGCCTAGCAAGCTGGACCCGCGCGGGTTCAGTAAATTCGTTACACTGGCGGTTTTGCGTGACGCAGCGGTCAGGCTGCGGTACCTGGTGCCTGTATGCGGCTGAAAAGCATCAAGCTCGCCGGCTTTAAATCGTTCGTCGATCCGACCACCGTCCATTTCCCCAGCAACCTGTGCGCCGTTGTGGGGCCAAACGGCTGCGGAAAGTCGAACATCATCGATGCGGTGCGTTGGGTGCTGGGTGAGAGTTCGGCCCGACACCTGCGCGGGGAACAGATGACCGACGTCATCTTCAACGGTTCCTCGGCGCGCAAACCCGTTGGCCAAGCCAGCATCGAGTTGGTGTTCGACAATGCTGAGGGAAAACTTGGCGGCGAGTATGCACGGTTCAGCGAGATTGCCATTCGCAGGGTTGTCACCCGTGCCAGCCAATCAACCTACTTCCTCAATGGCACCCGCTGCCGCCGTCGCGATGTGGTGGACATCTTCCTGGGCACGGGCTTGGGTCCGCGCAGCTACGCCATCATTGAGCAGGGCACCATCTCACGGCTGATTGACGCCAAGCCCGACGAGCTGCGGGTGTACATCGAGGAGGCGGCTGGCATCTCGCGGTACAAGGAGCGCCGCAGGGAAACCGAAAACCGCATCCGCCACACCCGCGACAACTTGGAGCGGGTCGCGGACATGCGCGAGGAGCTCGAGCGGCAGGTGCGCCACCTCGAACGCCAGGCACGGGCAGCCGAGCGTTACCAACAACTGAAAGCTGAGGAAGGCCACCTGACTGGCCAGTTGGCGGCGTTGCGGTGGCGGGACCTTCGCGCCGAATCGCAGACCGTCGAAGCGGGGTTGACTGAACTCGAGCTGGCGCGCGAACGCACCCTCACCGAGCGGCAGGCTGTGGAGACGTCTCTGGAACAGCTGCGCAGCGATCACACCGAGGCCCATGACGCACACAACCAGCTCCAGGCGCGCTACTACAGCCAGGGGGCGGAGATCGCGCGTCTTGAGCAGGCGCTGCAGCACCAGCGCGAGCAAAGTGCCCGGGTGCGGTCTGAATTGGATGGTGCCGCGTCTCGCGCTGCGGCGCTCGAGCACCAACGCGCCGAGGCTGAGGGCCATGTGCGGGCTGCCAGTACCCGATTGAAGCAGCTCACGCCCGAGCTTGGCGAGCTGGAAGCGAGTTCAAGTTCCACTGCCGCGGCCTTGGATGAAGCTGAGCGGGCCTTCCAGGGCTGGCAGGACCGCTGGGATCGGTTCAGTGCCGCCGCCGAGGGCCCAGCGCGGGATGCGCAGACCGAACGCGCCCGGGTGCAACACCTGGAGCAGCAACTGGTGCGTGCGCGAAAGCAGCTGGAGCGGCTGCGCGAGGAGGCACAAAACCTCGAAATCACTGCCCTGGAGGCCGAGGTGGCCGCCTGCGCCGAACGGGTTGACCGCCTTGCTGCAGTCGAACGGGAGCAGGCCAAAGCCCTCGACGCCCTGCAGGCCCGCATCGCGGCAGACCGGGACCAGAACAGCGCCTTGCTCACCCAAGGGCAGCGGGCCCGTGCCGACCTCGAGGCTCTGGCTGGGCGCATCGGCGCGTTGCAGACGTTGCAAGAGGCCGCCTACGGCCGTGACCGCTCGAACACGCAGCGGCTGGAACGTCAGCGGGTGGCCGGCCTCGACGCGGTGCCACGTGCTGGCGAGGGCATTGCAGTCGAACCGGGCTGGGAAGCCGCTGTCGAGGCACTGCTCGGCTCGCGCATGCAGGCGTACTGTGTCGATACCGATGCGGCGGAAGCCGCAGTCGACGGCGCGTTTGTCGGCGAGCCCCTGTGCGTCATGAAGGCCGGCGCGGCGCCGCCGGGCACGGCTGGCCCTTCGTTGCAGCTGCCAATGCTGGCGGATCGGATTCGCGCCCCCTACCCAGTGAGGGAGTGGCTGGCAGGCGTTTACTGCGTCGACGATCCCCAAGCCGTGTGGCAGTGGCGCTCCCAGTTGCGCACCGGGGAGTCCATTGTAACCACCAGTGGGCTTTGGGTTGGCCCGCACTGGCTGGAACACTGGAGTCTGGAAGGTGAGCAGAGCGGCGCCATTTCCCGCGCCCGGGAGCTCGAGGCCTTGCAGGTCCAATACCAGAGTGAACTGTCCCAGGTGGAGGCCTTGGAGGCGCAGCAGCGCGAGGTTGGAGCCCGTCTCCAGGACCTTGAAGAGGCGCACGGCCGCCGCCGCGCCGAACACATGGGTGTGCACCGCGAGCATGCCGACTGGCTTAGCCAGCTGGGGGACCGGCGGGCGCGCCGGGACGCGGTGCAGCGCCGTCAGGAGGACATCCGTGCTGAGCTTGCTCGGCTGCAGAACGACGTGGTTTCGGATGAAGCCCTGCTGCGAGAGGCCCGAGCGCGGCTTGAATCGGCGGTCAACGCGATGGCGGAAAACGAGGCCGAGCGTGCCCGGTTGCAGCAGGAGCGTGTCACCTTGCGTGAGGCGACGCAGCAGGCCCGGGAGCGCGACCGGGCCCATCGGGACCGGCTGCACCAGCACCACCTCGAGACACGCCAGGTCGAGATGAAATTGGCCAATGCCCAGACGCAAGTGCAACGCATCGACGGTGAATGGGCCGAGAGCCAAGCGCGCATTGGCGCCGCTCAGCATGAGCTCAATGGTTTGGTGCGCCCGCAGGCCGAGATGCAGGCTGCGCTTCAGCAGGCGCTGGATGAGCGCGTGGTCATTGAGTCCACCGTGGCGGATGCGCGTGCCCGCGTCGAAGGCCTTACCGACCGGTTGCGGGATGTGGAACAGCGCCGCCGCGAGATCGAAACGGAGCTCCAAGCGCGTGCGGCGGCATTGGAAGGGGGGCGGTTGCGGCTCCGTGAACTCAGCGTGCACATCGAAACGCTAGAGGCCCAGATGTCAAAGGCGGGGTTGAACCCAGGGCAAGCTGCGGAGCAATTGGCACCGGACACCGGTGCTGAGAAACTGGAGGCTGCCCTCGCGCAGACGGCCGGTCAGATCCAGCGCCTCGGGGCAATCAACTTGGCGGCGATCGATGAGCAGAAAGTCGCAGCCGAACGCAAAGGGTACCTGGACGCCCAGCACGCCGACCTCAATGAGGCGCTTGAAACCCTGGAAAGCGCCATTCGCCGCATCGATCGAGAGACCCGTGGGCGCTTCCGCGATACCTTCGAGCAAGTCAACAGTGGCCTCGGGGCCCTGTTTCCCAAGGTGTTTGGCGGTGGCCATGCGGAACTGGTTCTGACCGGCGACGACCTCCTTGACACTGGCGTTTCCATCATGGCCCGGCCACCGGGCAAGCGGAACAGCACCATCCACTTGTTGTCTGGCGGCGAGAAGGCACTCACCGCCTTGGCGTTGGTGTTTGCCATTTTTGAGCTCAATCCATCCCCCTTCTGCATGCTGGATGAGGTGGATGCGCCGTTGGACGATGCCAATGTGGGCCGCTATGCGCAGCTGATCAGTGAGATGGCATCGCGGGTGCAGTTTGTCTACATCACCCACAACAAGATATCGATGGAAATGGCGCACCAGCTCATGGGCGTCACCATGCAAGAACCAGGTGTTTCGCGCTTGGTTGCGGTGGACATCGACGAGGCCCAGGTGATGGCTGGGAACTGAGGCCAACTTCCGTGGTTCGGGGCGGCTATGTTAAGTTGCGCAGCGTTTATTTGTGCGTCTGAGGGCCTGTCAGGGGCAGGTGTAGACTGGCAGGCACGAGGGCAATGACGGGATGGAGTTGACGATGCGCGATTGGCTGTTCGTGTTGGGCGGATTGCTAATCGTTGTGATCATTGCGGATGCAGTGCGGCGGATGTGGGTCGCACGGCGCACATCGGTGCGGATGCAGCTAGAAACCGAGGGTGAGGATCCGACCATCGATCCCGATGCTTTTGAACTGCTGCGTGCCGAATTGCCGAACGGGGGCGCGCGGGTGCGCGTTCCCGGCGCTGGAGAGGAGGCGCAGCTGGATGGCGCCGGTGTTGCCGCCGATCCGAAAGCCACGGACACAGGGGGCGGTGCCCAGCACGAATTGCCGCTGACGGGCGCTGCTCACGTGTACTCGACCGATGACGCCGGCCCCACCCCCCCCACCGAGGCCGAAGTGCTGGTGCTGCACCTGATCGCACAACCCGGTGACCGCATCCGAGGCCCGGAGTTGGCGCGCGTGCTGGCGGAAAATGGGCTTGAACATGGCGAGATGGGCATCTATCACCGCCGTTCCGGACCGACCCTTGCCCGGCAAGAGTTGCGTTTCAGTTTGGCGAACATGTTCGAGCCTGGCACCATCGACGCCGAGCACATCGAGGACTTCAGTACCGAGGGGCTGACATTGTTCATGGCGCTGCCCGGCCCACGTGAACCACTTCAGGCGTTCAGGGAGATGCACCGGGTCGCCGAGCAGCTGCGCGCCAAGCTGCACTTGGAATTGCTGGACGATGGCCGTTCGACCCTGACCCCGCAGACCCTCGAGCACTACCGAGAGCGCATTCGCGATTTCAAGCTGCACCACCTTGCTCGCCACTGAACCGCCCCCATGGCAACGTCAGAGTCGGTAAGCACCCGAGTCAAGGCGCTGCGCGCCGAGCTCGACCAACACAACTACGCCTACTACGTATTGGACCAACCGCGGGTGGCGGATGCGGAGTATGACCGCCTGTTGCGGGAGCTGCAGCGCCTTGAGGCAGAGCACCCAGAATTGGTGGTGCCTGATTCGCCCACCCAGCGGGTTGGCGCGCCCCCGGCGACTGCTTTTCCCGAAGCGCAGCACTTGCAGCCCATGTTGTCGCTCGACAACGCATTTTCCCCCGAAGAACTCGGCCAATTCGATCGCCGGGTGCGAGAGCGCCTGTCGCTGGACACGCCCGTCAGCTACAGCTGCGAACCGAAGTACGACGGTGTTGCGGTCTGCCTGCTGTATCAACGGGGACGCCTGATGCGCGGTGCGACCCGAGGAGATGGTCGGCGTGGTGAAGACATCACTCCGAACCTCAGGACCCTGCGGTCGGTGCCGCTGCACCTGCGTGGTGAAGGCCACCCCGAGCAACTTGAAGTGCGCGCCGAGGTGTACATCCCCCTCAAGGCATTCGAGGCGCTCAACAGCGGGCTTCTTGCACAAGGCGAGAAGGCGTTCGTGAACCCCCGCAATGCGGCGGCAGGCAGCCTGCGCCAGCTCGACTCGGCGGTGACTGCTGCGAGGCCGCTCCGACTGACCGCGTATGGGGTGGGGCACCACGCTGGCTGGCACGAGATGCCTGAGCGACACAGTGGGGTGCTGGGGCAGCTGGCGCGCTGGGGACTTCCGGTGTCGTCGCTGCATGAGGTCGTCGAGGGGCCCGATGCCTGCGCGGACTATCATCGACGGCTGTTGAAGCAGCGCCACCGGCTTGCCTTCGAGATCGACGGCGCTGTCTTCAAGGTGGATCGGCTGGATCAGCAGGCTCGCCTGGGGCAGGTATCGCGTGCCCCCCGCTGGGCTGTGGCTTTCAAGTTTCCAGCCCAGGAAGAAGTGACGCGACTCCTTGACGTCGAGTTTCAGGTAGGACGCACTGGCGTGCTGACACCGGTTGCGCGCCTGGAACCCGTCTTCGTGGGTGGCGTGACCGTGAGCAATGCCACCTTGCACAACTTGGATGAAATCGAGCGTCTGGGGCTGCAAATCGGCGACCGGGTGGTTGTGCGCCGCGCCGGCGATGTGATCCCCAAGGTGGTACAACGGGTACCCGAGGGCGAGTCGTCCGCCCGCCACCCCATCGCGGCACCGACGCACTGTCCCGTTTGTGGGGCAGAGGTGGTGCGCAGTTCGGACCGCGTGGCGATTCGCTGCAGCGGCGGACTGCAGTGCAATGCGCAGCGCAAGGAAGCCATCCGTCATTTTGCAACGCGCAAGGCCATGGACATCGACGGCTTGGGAGAAAAGCTGATCGACCAAATGGTCGATCAAGGGTGTGTCGAGACCGTCGCAGACTTGTACCGGTTGGACGCGGACACACTCGTTGGCCTCAACCGCGTTGGCCCCAAGTTGGCAGAGAACCTCCTGACTGCGATCACGCGCAGCCGCTCCACCTCAATGGGCCGGTTCCTGTACGCGCTTGGAATTCCCGAGGTCGGGGAGTCGACAGCTGAGCAGTTGGCACACCATTTTGGCACCCTTGATCATCTGGTGGCCGCGGATGAAGCGCAGCTGCAGGCGGTGCCTGATGTCGGGCCGGTGGTGGCGCATGAAATTCATACGTTCTTTCGCCAGCCACACAACTTGGAAGTCATCGCTGAGTTGCGCGCGGCGGGTGTGAACTGGCCGGATGTCGAATCCGAGCGTCCTGCGGCGTCGTTTGACGGTTTGAGTTTTGTTTTGACCGGTACCCTGACGTCCATGACCCGAAATGAGGCGCGCCAGCGCTTGCAAGCGCTGGGCGGGCGAGTGGTTGGGAGTGTATCGAGCCGCACCAGTTACCTTGTGCTGGGAGAGGATCCAGGCAGCAAACTCGCACAGGCGCAAGCGCTTGGGGTCACGGTGCTGGACGAGGCCGAGTTTTTGCGCCTGCTTCAGGAGGCCGAGGGCTGACCGGCAAGGCGTCGTGGTATTGCAACCAACCTTCGCTACGGTGGTGGGCGAGGGGCGCAGGCTCTCCTGCTACACTGCCGTGACTGCGTAGCCCTCAGGCTGAACTTTGGCGTCAGCCCGCGTCCAACTCAGTGGCACAAGGAGATCGAATGCGTTTGCTGGTAACTGGAGGCGCCGGATACATCGGCAGCCATGTCACACGGCAACTGGTTGAAGCGGGTCACCAGGTGGTGGTGCTGGATAACCTTTCCACAGGTTTTCGTCAAGCAGTTCTCGGCGTCGAACTGGTGGTTGGGGACCTCGCGGACGTGGACTTGCTGGATGGTCTTTTCGCCAAGCATGGGTTCGATGCTGCGCTGCACTTTGCGGCCTTCATCGTGGTGCCTGAATCGGTAGAGGAGCCCATCAAGTACTTTCGCAACAACACCCAGAATGTGCTCAACCTGCTGGAGGTGGGTGCGCGCCACCGGCTTGGCAAGATGGTCTTTTCCTCCACGGCGGCCGTATACGGTGAGCCGGATTGTGCTGGAGGGTTGATCAGCGAGGCGCAGCCGTTGAATCCGATCAATCCCTATGGCGCTTCCAAAATGATGAGCGAGCGCATGATTCAGGATGTGGCCGCTGCAACCGATTTGGACTGCGTCATCCTGCGGTACTTCAATGTGGCCGGTGCCGACCCCGGTGGTCGCATCGGGCAATCCACCCCGAACGCCACCCATCTGATCAAAGTGGCCGCCCAGGCGGCCCTTGGGATGCGTTCTCAGTTGCAGGTGTTCGGCACTGACTACGCGACGCCGGATGGCACCTGTGTGCGGGACTATATTCACGTCGAGGACCTGGCAGCTGCCCATCTTGCCGCCCTCGATCACCTGAATGCAGGAGGTGGTTCTGAGGTGCTCAATTGCGGCTACGGCCACGGCCTGAGCGTCCGGGAAGTCGTCGAAACCATGCGGACAGTTTCTGGCGTGAACTTTCCAGTCCTGGAGGTGCCGCGTCGGGCGGGCGACCCGCCGGCACTGGTTGCCGACAATGCCCGCATCCTCGCAACCCTGGATTGGCGTCCGCGTTACGATGACATCGAGACCATTGTCGCGTCTGCACTCAAATGGGAGACGCAGCTGCGCGATGGAGTGTGGAGCTAGATTGGTTCGCAATCGTGCAGGTGGCATGTTTAGTGTATGCATCCGCTATGGATCAGTTCGAGTGTTGTTCAGTTAAGGAAATCCTATGATTCGTAAATGTCTGTATCCCGTCGCCGGCTATGGCACACGCTTTCTTCCAGCGACCAAGGCCATGCCAAAAGAAATGTTGCCCGTGGTGAACAAACCACTGGTGCAGTACGGGGTTGAGGAAGCCATGCAGGCGGGCATTACGGAAATGGCCTTCGTGACTGGGCGCACCAAACGTTCCATTGAGGACCATTTCGATCGCAGTTACGAGTTGGAGCACCAAATCGAAGGAAGCGGCAAAGAGGCGTACCTCGAAGGCATCCGCAACATCATTGACCACTGCACGTTTTCATACACCCGCCAGATTGCGATGAAGGGACTCGGACACGCCATTCTCACCGGACGCACGCTCATCGGTGACCAGCCCTTTGCCGTTATCCTCTCCGATGACTTGTGCATCAACGATGGCGATGCGGTGCTGACCCAAATGGTGCAACTCTACAAGCAGTTTCGCTGCAGCATCGTGGCCATTGAGGAGGTGCCGGCTGATCAGACCCACAAATACGGCGTGATTGCTGGGGAGCCGATGAAAGAAGGGCTTTGGCGCATTACCGACATGGTTGAAAAACCAAAGCCAGCCGATGCGCCAAGCAACCTCGCGATCATCGGGCGCTACATCCTCACTCCAGACATCTTTGACATCATCGAGAGCACACCCGCGGGCAAGAACGGCGAGGTCCAGATCACCGACGCGCTCCTGACGCAGGCCCAGAAGGGTTGTGTGCTGGGCTACCAGTTCCAGGGCCGGCGGTTCGACTGCGGGAGCGTCGATGGTTTCGTGGATGCGACCAACTACGCGTACCAGCACCTGTACAAGAACGGCACCGGCCGGTAAAGGGAGGCGACGAGACGAACCATGCCAGCGAAATCAAATACCCTGGAGTGTTTCAAGGCCTACGACATTCGTGGTCGCCTGCCTGATCAACTGAACGAAGACATCGCCTATCGCATCGGCGCGGCCTATGCCGCGTTCTTGAAGCCGAGCAAGGTGGTCATTGGGCACGACATCCGCCTGTCGAGTCCGGCCATCGCTGCTGCGGTGCAACGCGGGTTGCTGGACGCGGGCGTGGATGTGTACGACATTGGGCAATGTGGCACCGAAGAGGTGTACTTTTCTACCTTTGACTATCAAATGGATGGCGGCATCATGGTGACCGCCAGCCACAACCCCAAAGACTACAACGGCATGAAGCTGGTGCGCGAGTCGGCCAAGCCGATCAGCGGAGACACGGGGCTCAAGGAGATTGAGCGGTTGGCTTTGGCGGGTGATTTTGCACCGGCGAGTGAACCCGGACAGGTGTACCAACTGGATCACCGCGGGCGGTATCTCCCGCACTTGCTGGAATATGTCGAAGTCGCCTCGCTCCGCCCGCTAAAAATCGTTTCCAATGCGGGAAACGGAGGCGCGGGAGAGGTGATCGAACGCCTCGCCGCCCTGTTGCCCTTCGAGTTCATCCCGGTGTTTCACGAACCGGATGGCGAGTTTCCCAATGGGGTGCCAAACCCGCTGTTGGAGGAGAACCGCGGGCCCACGGTCGCAGCGATCCGAGACCACCAGGCGGACCTTGGAATTGCCTGGGATGGTGATTTTGACCGCTGTTTCCTGTTCGATGAGGCCGGGCGGTTCATCGAGGGTTATTACATCGTGGGGCTGCTCGCCGAAGCCTTTCTGAAAAAGCAGGATCAGCAGAAAATCGTGCACGACCCGCGCCTCACATGGAACACGATCGACATCGTCGAATCCCTGGGCGGCACAGCAATCCAAAGCAAAACCGGGCACGCGTTCATCAAGGAGCGAATGCGAAAAGAGGATGCCGTGTACGGTGGAGAGATGAGTGCACATCACTACTTTCGGGATTTTTCCTACTGCGACAGTGGCATGATTCCGTGGTTGTTGGTCGCAGAATTGATGTGCAAGCGCGGCGTGCCCTTGTCGCAGCTGGTTGATGACCGCATGCGCCTGTTCCCGGTGAGTGGTGAGATCAATCGCCGCCTACAAGACCCGGCCACCACGATCGAGGCCATTGAGACCCACTATGCGCGCGATGCGACCGACACCGACCACACCGATGGGCTCAGCATGGCGTTTGAGCAATGGCGGTTCAATGTACGCATGTCGAACACCGAGCCTGTTGTACGCCTGAACGTCGAGACCCGGGGTGATCCGGCCCTGTTGGCAGAAAAAACCCGCGAACTGCTGGGCCGGATTGGCGGAGAGCCTGCCTAGTCGGGTTGGGCACCAGCGGCCGAACCCGCATCATCCGGTGCAGAGGATTCAGGCATTGGCGGTGCGGTAGCTGCGGATGAGCGCAGCGGTCGAAGCGTCGAGTTCTTCAGGCAGGGGGGTGGTTCCGGTCAGCAGCGGGTGGTAGGCATCGCTCAGCGCCTTGCCGAGTTCAACCCCCCACTGGTCGAAGGCATTGATGTTCCAAATCAGGCTCTGCACGTAGACCTTGTGCTCGTACAGGGCGAGCAAGGCGCCGAGATTTGCTGGGTCCAGTTGTTGCAGAAGCAAGGTGTTGCTCGGGCGGTTGCCGGGCACCGCGCGGTGTGGCGCCAGCCGTTTGGCCTCCCGAGCCTCGACTCCTGCGTTGCACATTTCCGCTTCAGCTTCTTCCAGCGTCTTGCCCCACATCAGCGCACGGCTTTGTGCCAGGCAATTGGCGAACAGGTGGTCCTGGTGGTCATCGACTGCTGTGATTGGCTGAAGAGCGACAATAAAATCGGCCGGGATCAGCTGGGTGCCCTGGTGCAGCAGTTGGTGGAATGAGTGCTGCCCTATGGTTCCTGGAGTGCCCCAGATCACGCTGCCGGTGGGGTAATCAATCGGGCCTCCGTCGCGGGTGCAGGACTTGCCATTGCTTTCCATGTCCAGCTGCTGGAGAAAGTCGGGGAGCTGGCGCAGCCCCTCTGCATAGGGAAGAATCACGTGAGAACGGGCGCCCCACAGGTTTTGGTACCAGACGCCAAGCAGCGCAAGCAGCACGGGTAGGTTTTCCTCGGGGGCTGCGCTGCGGAAGTGACTGTCCATTGCGCGGGCGCCCGCCAGCAGCGCCTCAAACTGCGCTGGGCCCACAGCGAATAAAATCGGCAGACCGATCGCAGACCACAGCGAGTAGCGCCCTCCGACCCAGTCCCACATGGGGAATACCTGCTCCGCTTCAATGCCGAATTCCACGGCCTTGGGTACATTTGCCGAGACGGCGACAAAATGGCGCGCGATGGCGTCCGCGCGGCCGCCCGCTGCGGCCAGCACCCATTCACGCGCAGCCAGTGCATTTTTGCGTGTCTCCAGCGTGCCGAACGATTTCGAAGCGACGACGAACAGGGTTTCTTCCGGGTCCAGGTGTTGCGTGGTCTGGAGGAAGTCCTCCCCATCGATGTTGGCGAGAAAGTGGCATTGAAACCGCCCGTTGTGGAATGGCCGCAAGGCCGCAGTCACCAACCGCGGGCCGAGGTCCGAACCACCGATCCCGATGTTGACGATTTGGCGGATGCGGCGGCCGGAAAAACCGCGCCAGTCTCCGCGCTCCAGTGATTGGTACAGGCCCAGCAGGCGGGATTGGGTATCATGCACCGCCGACTCGACTTCCAAACCAGGCCGGTCCCTGTAGCTGCCCCTCAGTGCGACATGGAGAGCGGGCCGGCTTTCGGTGGCATTGATCGGCGCGCCTTCGAACATTGCCGTGACCGAGGCTGGCACCTCAGCGGCGTGCCCCAGACCAACCAGCGCATCCATAACCGGTCCATTGATCCAGTTCTTCGAATAATCCAGCGTGATGCCAGCCGCGGACACGCAATACCGATCCGCCCTGGTGTGCCCGTCGGGTGCGGCGAACAGTGACCGCAGCGTAGTGCCGGCGTAGCCCTTGGCCGCTTCGACGACCCGACGCCAAGCCTCGGCGAGTTGGGTGTCGTCTGGGTGTGGGATGGATGGAACGGGGGTCTGCGACAGGTTCATACTGGAGTCCTGTTCAGGCAATCTGTGGCATGTGGAAAGGCCTTGCTCGGTCCTTGGTATCATCGTCGGAGTCGTGCCGGCCCGCAAGTCCGGGCCGCTCGGCTGCTCCGTGTGTCTCCTCTGATGGGAACTCGGGGTCGGGTATTGAGATAGATTGAATTGCAATGAATCGGAGGGAGACTCGATGTCGGGTGCAGACACACAGACACAGATTGAGGCAGCAGTACTGCGGCGGTTGCTTGGGCATCTGCGGGAGCACACCGAGGTGCAGAACATCGACCTGATGAATCTCGCTGGGTTTTGCCGCAACTGCATAGCAAAGTGGTGGGTCGAGGAGGCGGAGCGCCACGGTACTCCTTTGGAATACGAAAGCGCCCGCGAGCAGGTCTACGGCATGGCGTACCCGGAGTGGAAGCGGCTGTACCAAAAGCCGTGAACAGCGGGTGGGCGTGTTCCGCCCGAAGCGCTAGGTCTCCTCGGGGGGGTGGTCGGTTGAGGTTTCGGCGTCCGGAGCCTCTGTCGTCTGGCCTTCCAAGGCGCGGGCGTAGCGTTGTTTTTGCTCGAAGCCGATGTGGCGAATGTCGGTTCCATGCACACTGTAGACAATGTACTCGCAGATGTTTTTGGCGTGGTCGCCAATGCGCTCCAGTGCGCGGGCCGACCACATGGTGTTGAGTACCCGGCGGATGGAGCGGGGGTCTTCCATCATGATGGTCATCAATTGGCGCATAACCGCGTCGTATTCGCGGTCCACCTCCTTGTCCTCTGCGATGATTTTCAAAGCGGCTTGCGCGTCCATCCGGGCGAAGGCATTGAGGGCATTGTGCAGCATTGAGCGCACGTGGCCGCTCAGGTGTTTGATCTCGATGAATCGGGTCGCTGGTGGTTCGAGGCGGGCGAGCTCGTAGGAGAGCTTGGCGATCTTCTCGGCTTCGTCACCAATGCGCTCCAGGTCGGTGATGGTTTTGAGGATGGACACGACCAGGCGCAGGTCGCGGGCTGTCGGTTGGCGTCGAGCGATGAGTTGGGTGCAAGCGTGGTCAATCTGCACCTCCATGGTGTTGACCTGGATGTCTGCTTCTACGACGCCGTCGGCAAGCAGTGTATTGCTGTCCAGGAGCGCCAGCGCCGCGTCGCGGATCTGGTCCTCGACGATGCCGCCCATGGCCAACACCTGCGAACGGATGGAATCCAATTCCTGGTCGTACTGTTCACTGATGTGTTCTGGTTTCTCCATGCTCCGCCCCGTGCGCTCGTCAACCATAACGGCCTGTGATGTAGTCTTCGGTTTGTTTGTGACGTGGGTTGGTGAACAGTTGGTCGGTGTTGTCAAATTCGACCAGCTCACCCAAGTACATAAACGCAGTGTAGTCCGAGACCCGCGCAGCCTGTTGCATGTTGTGGGTCACGATCAGAATTGTGTAGTCCGCTTTGAGTTCGTAGATCAACTCTTCGATTTTGAGGGTAGAGATGGGGTCCAACGCGGACGCGGGCTCATCCAACAGAATCACCGACGGCTCGACCGCGACCGCACGGGCAATCACCAGGCGCTGCTGCTGTCCACCGGATAGACCCATGGCGCTGTCATCCAGGCGGTCTTTGACCTCGTCCCAGAGTGCGGCGCTCTTCAGTGCCCGTTCCACGCGCTCGTCCAGCTCTCGACGCGGTTGGGGACCTTTGAGCCGCAAACCGTACGCGACGTTTTCGTAGATCGATTTCGGAAAGGGGTTGGGTTTTTGGAACACCATACCGACGTGGCGTCGCAGGCTTGCGACGTCGACACTGGGCGCATGGATGTCTGCGCCGTCGAGCAAAATATGCCCCTCGATGCGGACGCCGTCGACCAGGTCGTTCATCCGGTTGAAGCAGCGCAGCAGCGTCGACTTTCCGCAGCCACTGGGGCCGATGAACGCAGTGACCTTGCGCTCTGGAATCTGCATGTTGATGTCGTGCAGGGCCTGCTTGTCACCGTAGTAGAGGTTGAGGTTCTTCACCTCTAGGCACACCGGTGTGTCGCGCCGCTCTGTTTGGTTCTGGGCTGCGGTGGGTGGGCGAGGCACAGCCACTGAAACAGGGGTGGTGTTTTTTGCCTCGCCCGGTTGGATGTCAGTTTTCGAGCGCACGGTACTTCTCCCGCAGGTGATTTCTCATCAAGATGACGGTGAGGTTCAGCACGATGATCACAGCGACCAGGAGAAACGCCGTGGCATAGACGAGTGGCCTGGCTGCTTCAACGTTGGGGCTTTGAAACCCAACATCGTAAATGTGAAATCCCAGGTGCATGAATTTTCGGTCAAGGTGCAAATACGGGAAATTGCCATCAAAAGGCAATTCCGGTGCCAGCTTGACCACGCCGACCAGCATCAGCGGGGCAACTTCGCCGGCAGCGCGCGCAATTGCGAGAATCACCCCGGTCATGATCGATGGACTCGCCATGGGCAGCACGACCTTCCAGAGGGTTTCAAACTTGGTTGCTCCGAGCGCCAGGCTGCCCTCGCGCACTGCGCGAGGAATCCGGCTCAGGCCTTCCTCGGTCGATACGATGACCACCGGAACGGTCAAGATGGCCAGCGTCATCGAGGCCCATAGGATGCCCGGCGTGCCGAAGGTGGGTGCCGGCAAGGCTTCTGGAAACAACGCCTCGTCGACGGTTCCACCGATCAAGTAGACGAAAAAGCCCAGCCCGAAGACACCGTATACGATTGAGGGCACACCCGCCAGGTTGTTCACGGCGATTCGGATCAGCCGAATGACAGCGCCCTGACGCGCGTATTCGCGCAGATAGACCGCTGCAATCACGCCAAAGGGCGTGACCATAACGGACATCAGCAACACCATCATCACGGTGCCAAAGATGGCTGGGAAGACTCCCCCTTCGGTGTTGGCTTCGCGTGGTTCGGTGGATACAAACGTCCAGATGTTGTGGAAGTAGCGTCCCAATTTCTCGATGGTGCTCAGTGCGTTTGGCTGGGTGGCTTCGACCACATGAGACAGCGGCACACGCACCCCCTCCGAGTGCGCTGTGTCCATCAGGATGATGTCGCGGTCTATGGCCGCGTACAATGCGTTCAGTTCCTGCTGAAGTACTGCATACTCATCGGCCAGCTGTTGTTCCCGCAGCTCGATATCGGCCAGTGCCTCCGGGGTTGCTTTGTCTTTCAACTCCAGACTTCGGCGCTCCAGCCGCAACCCCTCGAGTTGGTGGTTGATGCGCCCGATTGCGCCCCGCTGCAACTCCCGCGCCTGCTCACGCAGCGTCTTGACCCGATCAATCCGTGGCTGCAGTGCTGCCCACGCGGCTGCGCCCTCCGCCACCAGCCTCCCCTCCTCCAACACGGCAGACAGGGTGCCGTAGAAGTCGCCCCACTCGGTGCGCTCGACGCGGACCAATTCGGTTGGGGTGGAAATCGACTCGATTTGGTGGTGATTGAGCCAGCGGAAGTCCGCGGGTAAGCGGTCTCGGTTGCCCACCTTGACGAGCCAGCGCTCGATTGATTCGAGCCCGGTGGGAGCGGGGGTCCCCGCGGATTCTGCAAAGCGCTCAGGTGTAACCTCTTCCGTACCGGCGAGCTGTCCAATCACAACCTCGGTGGTCTCGACTGAGGTGCGGTAGGTGATCTGCAGAATGTCCTGGGGCCAAAAGTGAGCCAAGCCCCGCGCCGCGATCAAGGCCAGCAGCCCCACGACCACCACCAGACTGATGGCCACCGCACCCGCGTTCAGCCAAATCCAAGGTGCGCCACTGCGCCACCAAGTGCGAAAATTGCCTTGCTCTGGACTCATGGAAGCTGTAGGGCCCTAAAGGTTGCCGTATTTGCGCCGCAGATTCTGTCGCACCAACTCGGCGATGGTGTTGAATGCGAAGGTCACGATAAAGAGCACCAGCGCCGCGAGGAACAGGATGCGGTAGTGGGTGCTGTGCACTTCGGATTCGGGCAGCTCGACGGCAATGTTGGCCGACAGGGTGCGCATGCCCTGGAAAATGTTGAAATCCATGACAGGTGTATTGCCGGTGGCCATCAGCACGATCATGGTCTCACCCACGGCGCGCCCGAGGCCGATCATGACGGCGGAAAAGATCCCAGGACTTGCGGTCAGCAGAACCACTCGGGTGAGGGTTTGCCAGGGGGTTGCGCCCAGCGCCAGGGATCCAAACGTAAGGTGTTTTGGAACACTGAAAATGGCGTCTTCCGTGATCGAGAAGATGGTTGGGATCACCGCAAGGCCCATGGCCATGCCCACCACCAGGGAGTTGCGCTGGTCGTAGCTGATGCCAGCTTCTTGTTCCAGCCAGATCCGCAGACTTCCCCCGAACCAGAGCTGCTCCAATAACGGCGCAATGTTGAAGGCGGCCCAGGCGGAGAGAAGAACGACTGGAATCAGCAGCGCCGCGTGCCAGCCATCTGGAACCCTTCGGGTGAGTTCGGCTGGCAGCCGGAGCCACAGCCAGCCGGAAAAGACGAAGGTCAGCGGTAAGAACAGGAGCAGGGCGAAAACCGCAAGCAGGTGGTCCTCGACCACCGGGGCGAGCCACAAACCGGCCAAAAAACCAAGGATTACCGTTGGCAGGGCCTCCATGATCTCGATGGAAGGCTTGACCCAGGCCCGCATCGACGGTGACATGAAATAGGCGGTGTAGATGGCGCCGAATATGGCCAGTGGAGTTGCGAATAGCATCGCATAAGCCGCTGCTTTCAGCGTCCCGAAGGACAGTGGCACCAGACTGAATTTGGGCTCGAAGTCGTTGTCTGCCGAGGAGGATTGCCAGATGTAGTCTGGCTCGGTGTAGCCCTCGTACTGGACCTGGCTCCAGATCGAGCTCCAAGAAATTTCGGGGTGGGGGTTGTGCAGCGTCAGGTGGTGCAGTCTTGAGGCGCTGTCTTCAACCAGCAGGTGGTCGGCCCGTGGGCCTAGGACAAAATGGGCGCTGTTTTCGGGCAGGACCTTTTTGTCGAGCAAGGTGCGCTCGGCCGTGGTGTGCAGGACCAGCAGCCGTCCGGAGTCGCTGGCTGCCACCACGCCCTTGCGCAGCTGCTCCGACCGGAGGTGCAGTGCAGGCTCATGCAGGTCGAAGTTGCGAACCTCAACAAGCGAATAGCGGTTTTCGGTATCACGCTGGACCGACCACTGGTGCAACACGCCAAGGTTGTCGGCGCCAAGCACGGACACGCCGCCGAGGAGCAGTTCGACGGCGGACAGTCGAACGCCATCGGGCAGCAGCCTGTTGATGCTGGTGAGTTCGGGAGTTTCGGGGTTGCCGAGATCGTACAGGGCGATGACGCCGTTGAGGTCAGCCAGGTACAGCCAGCGCCCCTGGGGATCAAGAAGCACCCGCTCCACCGCGATGGGCGCGGTCCAGGTGGATTCGGTCTCAGGGTTGGCTGCAAGTGTTCCGAACAGTGGGTTGACGCGGTGTTGGTACAGGTTGAGGCGTCGGCTGTCACTCTGGGTCACTAGAGTCACCGCGTCTTCGCCTAGGGTGACGGCGAGGGGGTCCTGTGGTGCCAGGCTGCCCAAGTCAATCGGCGCGTCCCCGAACGGGTAACTGATGTCTGGATAGAGCACCCGTCGGTCGTCAACAAAACTCACACGAAAATCGACTTTTGCGATCAGCAACTGGCCGGTGCTCAACCGCAGGCCGAGGTGGCGCTGGTTGATGCCGATCGGTTGCGCAGACTGCACCTGTGCCTCAGGCGGTAGTGCAAGGGGCACCGTTTCACCAGGGGTCCCGTCCTCTAGGTCGAAAAACACCACATCGGTGGCCGTTACCCGGTAGCCAAGCTCACCGCTTTCTTCAATACCGAGTAGGAGAGTGGCCGCCTGCCCGGGGCTGTCATAGGTGCCGGAGAGAGAGACCTTGGCCGACTGGAAGATGGGTGCAACCACTGCCAGTAGGTAAAAGAAAATCAGCACAATGGTGAGGATGACCCAGACGCCGCCAATCCCGATCGCCTTGCCGCCGATGGCATCCGCGAGCAGGCGGCGTTTCTGCCGCCTGGTGGTGGCTGTCAGGTTGGGGTTGGACATCAGCAGCACCCGATACTGGTGGCGGGGAAGGCGAACACGCAGGTCTTTTCGCCCATCAGAACAAAATCGGGGGCCGCAGCCCCCAAGTGGGCCTGCGTCGACGAGGCTAGTCGATCAGAGACAGAAACTTCTCTGCTGCCTCGGCAGGTAAAGGGATGTAGCCATCTTTGACCACCACCTGTTGGCCGGTCCTTGAGAGCACCATGGTGATGAACTCACGCTCCAGCGGCGCCAATGACTTGTCCGGGTGTTTGTTGACGTAAACGTAGAGGAAACGAGAGAGCGGGTAGCTGCCGTTGACCGCATTCTCGGAAGTGGCCGGAACGGGGGCTTTGCCGGGTTTCGGGGCGAGGGGTATGGCGCGAACCCCCGAGGTCCTGTAGCCAATGCCGGAGTAACCGATGCCGTTCAGCGAGCTGGTCACACTCTGCACCACGGACGCAGAACCCGGCTGCTCATTGACGGTGCTCTTGAAGTCTCCTTTACACAGTGCCGCGTTTTTGAAATAGCCATAGGTGCCAGACACGGAGTTGCGGCCGAACAGTTGAATGCTGCGGTCGGCCCAGGACCCCGTCAGGCCCAGCTGGCCCCACAGATCGACCGAGTTCGGGTGTCCGCATCGGCGCGTGGCCGAGAAAACGGCATCCACTTCGGGGATGGTCAGACTTTCAATCGGGTTGTCCTTGTTGACGTACACGGCCAATGCATCGATTGCTACGGGGATTGCGGTGGGTTTGTAGCCGTGGCGCTCTTCGAAGGCCGCGATTTCGTTGCTCTTCATTTTTCGGCTCATGGGGCCGAGGTTGGAGGTGCCCTCGGTCAAAGCTGGTGGGGCGGTGGACGAACCTGCGGCTTGGATCTGAATGTTGACATTGGGGTAGAGCCGTTTGTACTCCTCAGCCCAGAACGTCATGAGATTCGCAAGGGTGTCAGAGCCTACGCTGGACAGGTTGCCTGATACACCGCTGGCCTTACTGTATTCCGGTAGCCCCGGGTCGACCTCGTTGGCAAGGGCTTGCACAGACGCCAGCGCAAAGCCAGCCGCGAGCAGCCAGTGACTCAAGATTTTTGGGGGATGCATTTTCATTGGTTGCTCCGTCCGCGTTGGGCACCTGCGATCAAACCGGGGTCGCAGTGTGCCGAACCGAAATGACAGTTGTGTTACTGCGTTGGTGTGGTGCCGCCGGCTGCCGATGGCACCTGGTTTTCGACTGGTCCTTCCATCGGGCCAGTTTCCACTCCGATCAATACCCGTGATGCTGGGAAAACCGCAGCAAACTGACTGCCCTCTCCAAGCGTGCTGGTGACTTCCAGCTTGGCACCATGGCGTCGCAACACCTGCTTCACGATTGACAGACCGAGGCCTGTGCCGCCATTTTGCCTCGATCGGCCGACATCCACCCGATAGAACCGCTCGGTAAGGCGTTGCAGGTGCTGCTCCTCAATGCCGGGTCCGGTATCCGTCACCTCGAAGCGTGCGGATCCATCCTCTAGGGCGCGCCAACGCACCCGAATCTCACCGCCTGCTGGTGTGTAGCGAATGGCATTGTTCATCAGGTTGCTGGCAACGCTGTAAATTTCCTGCTCAATCCCGCTCAACTTGAGTTGCGGTGCGAGTTCGTATTCGAAGTGGTGTTCGCCGGCACTGATATATTCGCAATCCTTACCCACTGCGCGAACGATGGCGCCAAACTCCACCACCGGGCACTCGTCGGCTGGCGGGATTGTACCGGTGTCGAGGCGTGAAAGCAGCAGCAAATCCTCCACCAGCAAGCGCATTCGTTGGGCAGGGCGGTCGAGCTTTTCCAACAATGACCGGGTTTCCTCGAGTGTCAGGCTTTCGTCGTCCAGGATGGTTTCGAGGTAGCCGATGATGACGGTGAGGGGTGTGCGCAGCTCGTGTGACACATTGGCGACAAAGTCTTTGCGCATGGTTTGTAGGCGGTGGACCAGGCTGGTGTCTCGCGCGACCAGCAGCTGTTGGTCCTTGCCGACGGCGAACAGACGAATTTCCAGTGTCACCCGTTCATTCAATGGGGACGGAATCTCAATGGAGTTGGCGTTATCGCGGCCCCGGCCCTGAGTAAACACCCTGAGAAACTCCGGATTGCGAATTAAGTGGTTCAGGTGGTGGCCGAGGTCGCCGGGGTAAAGCCCAAGCAGTTCGGTCGCCTGAGGGTTGAACCAGAGAATTTCTCCGCTGCGTGTGACCAGCACCATGCCGTCGGGGATTGCACCTGCGGTGCGGCGAAACTGTTTGAGTCCCTTGGCCAACTGCGCCCGTTTTTGGCGCTGCAGGTGGCGCTCTCGGGACATGTGGAACTGCAGGTCCTCGGCCAGGCCGTACATTGGTTCGGGCCGCGACCGGGGGCTGCGAAGCCAGCGCTCAAGGCGGTGGAGTTGAAGAAAGTGCCAAACCAGAAACCCCGCCAACCCAAGCCCAAAGCCAACGCCTAGGTGACCGGTGATCAACCCCAGGAGGGTGCCGATGCCAACGAAAGTGGTGAGCGCTTTGGCCTCGCTGACCCAGGGGTTCGGGTTCACCCTCAGTTCCGCGAGAGGCGATACCCGGCGCCGCGAACGGTTTGAATGAGGGTGTCCAGTCCGTGCGGAGCCAGCACCTTGCGCAGCCGCAGCACGTGAACGTCCACGGTGCGCTCTTCTACATAGATGTTGCGACCCCACACGCGGTCGAGCAGTTGGCTGCGGCTGAATACGCGGTCTCGGTTGTGCATGAAGAACAGCAGCAGCCGGTATTCGGTGGGGCCAATGTGCACAGGCTCGTCCTGGATCAGCAGCCGGTGGCCTTGGGTGTCGAGGCAGAGTTCATCAATGCGCAGGACTCCGTCATCGCCCTTGCCTGAGCGGCGCAGAATCGCCTTTACCCGTGCGACCATTTCCTTGGACGAAAACGGTTTGGTGATGTAGTCATCGACCCCAGTGGAAAAGGAGCGCAGCTTGTCCTGCTCTTCACTGCGTGCGGTGAGCATCACGACGGGAATGTCTTGGGTGGTTTCGTCGCGACGAACCTGGTTGACCAGGTCCAGCCCGCTCATGCCGGGCAACATCCAGTCGACCAGCAGCAAATCGGGGGGAGGGCCTTCCAGCTGAGTCAGGGCGGATTCGGCGTCTTCAGCTTGCTGCACGACGAAGCCTGCGCGCTCAAGGCCGAACGCAAGCATCTCACGAATTTCAGGCTCGTCCTCTACAACCAGTATCCGTTGTCCGCCCATGGGCATTGGTACCTTGCTGTCCCCTGCTGTGCGGGATTAGACGATTTTGCGATGACATCTGTGTTACAGCCCGCCCGACTCGCCGGCGCAAAGGCGCCAGTGAATGAGGCCGAAAGGGACCGGTGCCGCTGCAATTAACCCAACAGTAACAGAAATTCGAGTAGGGCCTTTTGCGCGTGCAAGCGGTTTTCTGCCTCGTCCCACACCACCGAGCGGGGGTCGTCGAGCAGGTCGATACTGACCTCTTCGCCGCGGTGAGCCGGCAGACAGTGCATGAAGAGCACGTCGTTTGCGGCATGGTCGAGCAAGGCGGGCGTGACCTGGTAGGGGGCGAAGACCTTCGCGCGGGCATCGGATTCGTTTTCCTGCCCCATCGACGCCCATACATCGGTTGCCACCAAGTCCGCCCCCTGGACGGCCGCGACTGGGTCGTCGACCAGCCGGACGTTCGCGCTGCAGCGCGCCAGCAGGTCGGGATCGGGGCGGTGGTGCTCGGGCGCGGCGACGACCAGTTCAAATTCGAATTGCTGTGCCGCATTCATGTAGGAGTGGCACATGTTGTTGCCATCGCCAACCCAGGCCACGCGCTTGCCTTGGATTGACCCGCGCCGCTCAATGTAGGTCATCATGTCCGCCAGCAGCTGACAGGGGTGAAACTGGTCCGTGAGTCCGTTGATGACGGGCACCGCGCTGTGCGCTGCGAAGCGTTCAACCACCGAATGGTCGAAGGTGCGGATCATCACCAGGTCGACCATGCGCGAAAGCACCCTGGCGCTGTCTTCGATGGGCTCTCCGCGCCCCAGTTGGGTGTCACGGGGTGACAGGAAGATGGCTCCGCCACCGAGCTGGATCATCCCCGCCTCAAAGGAGACCCGCGTGCGGGTCGAAGACTTTTCAAAAATCATGCCGAGTACGCGCCCCGGGAAATGCGCCGGGGCACCGGCCTTCAGCATTTTGGCCCGCACAATCAGTTGCTGCAGCTCCGGTGCGCTGAAGTCCGTGAGGGTGAGGAAGTGTCGCACCGACCGACCCATGGCTACCGCGGCCGCGTTCGTTCGTCGGCGGCATACAGACGCAGCACCTTCACAACACGCTGCACCAGTTCATCGGCTTCAGAGTCGGTCAGGATCAAGGGTGGCAGCAAGCGCACCACACGTTCGGCCGTGACATTGAGCAACAGGCCCTGCGTCGAGGCGAGGGTGGGCAATTCGGTGCAACTGTCCTTCAACTCAATTGCGAGCAACAGCCCCTGATGGCGAATCTCCGCCACGTAATCGGCCCCACCCAATTCCGCCTCCAGTCCCGCGCGAATGCGCGCCCCCAACTCGGTAGCCCGCTCGGCGAGCGCCCCTCTCTCGAGGGTGTTGACCACCGCCAGCCCGGCAGCGCAAGCCAACAGGTTGCCGCCAAAGGTTGAGCCATGGGAGCCGGGTTGCATCAGCTGTCCGGCTTGTTGGGTGGCGAGGCAGGCCCCGATGGGCACGCCGTTGCCAAGGCCTTTGGCCGTGGTCACGACGTCCGGCAAAAAGTCATGGTGCTGGTAGGCGAAATAGCGCCCGCTGCGCCCGTTGCCGGTTTGTACTTCGTCGAGCATCAATAGCCAATTGTGGCGATCACAGAGCGCCCTCAATGCCGGCAGGTATTCGGGTGGGGGAATTCGGATTCCGGACTCGCCCTGTATGGGCTCGACCAGAATCGCGACCACGTTGGGGTTGTTGCGGGCAATGGTCTCGAGGGCTGCCACATCCGCAAAGGGTGCCCGCACAAAGCCTTTCAGCAATGGCTCAAACCCGGCTTGGATGGCGCGGTTTCCCGACGCGGTGAGGGTGGCCATGGTGCGGCCGTGGAAGGCGCCATCCATCACGATGATGCTGGGTTGGTCAATCCCGCGGGCGTGGCCATAACGGCGGGCCAGCTTGATCGCGGCTTCGTTGGCTTCGGCGCCGGAATTGCAGAAAAAGGCCATATCAAGACCCGACACCCGCGCCAGCGCAGCGGCCAACTGCTCTTGGGCCGGGATGCGGTACAGGTTCGACACATGGAGCAATTGCTCGGCCTGATGACGAATGGCAGCGGAAACTGCGGGGTGGCTGTGGCCCAGGCCGCACACGGCAATGCCGCTGAGCGCGTCGAAATACCGCACCCCGTCTCGATCGTAAAGCCAGGGCCCCTCGCCGCGGACAAATTCAACCGGAATGCGCCGGTAAGTCGGCATCAGCGCGTCAGTGTGCATGCTCATGGGGTGTCCATCGGTCCCGGAACGAAAAAAAGCAGCCGTAGCCGCTTCCATCGAGTCAATTGCCCAATATAGCGGAGGCGATCGAGCCTTCGCAACAACTGTGGGGCTTGGGCCCGGGCTGTCGTAGGAGTCAGTAGAATGGAGGGGGACAGCGGCTGCCTTCTGCAGGCGCACCCCGCAGTTCTTAAGGCCGGCGGCTGAGGAGGCCACCTGTGACGACACCCAATGCCATCGAACTGAGCCTCTTTGCCAGCCGAGTGGAATCGATTTGCGATGAAATGGGCGGCACGCTCAAGCGGGCGGCCTTCTCGCCCAACATTCGCGAACGGCTCGACTATTCCTGTGCGTTGTTCGACCCGCAGGGCGAGCTGGTCGCTCAGGCGGCGCACATTCCGGTGCACCTTGGCAGCATGGCCTTTTCGATGCACCAGGTGGTTGCGGCCAGGCGCTGGAATCCAGGCGATGTGCTCATGTTCAACGACCCGTTCCTCGGCGGCACACACCTGCCGGACGTCACCTTGGTCACTCCAGTGTTTCTGGACGTACAGGCGCGGCCGCGGCTGATCGGGTTTGCGGTGAACCGCGCACACCACGCCAACATCGGGGCTTCGACCCCTGGCTCCATGCCCGTGTCCCGGCGACTCGAAGAGGAGGGGCTGGTGCTTCCACCGACACTGCTCGCTTCGGCCGGGGGGTTGGAGTCCGCAGCGCTCGCCCGCCTCGCGCCGCTTCGGCGCAGCGCCCTTGGTGACGCTCAAGGCCTGAACCACCCTGTACTGGGCGACTTTGCTGCACAGGTCAGCGCGAATCGAGTGGGTGCCGAGCGCCTTACGGCATTGGTTCAAGAACTTGGTGCCGGTGAATACGCAGTCCGCGTTCGTGCCCTGATCGACTATGCCGAGCGCCTGGCTCGAGCGGCCATTGCGGCCTTACCCGCCGGTGAGTACTGCGCCGATGACTGCATGGACGACGACGGCCAAGGGTCCGAAGGCGTCGTGCTGCGGGTTTGCCTGAGGGTTTCGAAGGCCAGGGAGGTGATCGTGGACTTTTCGGGTACCGCAGCGCAGGTTTCTGGCAACATCAACTGCCCCCTCGCGGTCACCGCGGCCGCTGTGTACTACGTGTTCCGGTGCCTAATGGCGCCTCAGGCTCCGGCGTGTGCCGGGCTGTTTCGGCCCATTCGCATCAAGGCCAACCCCGGCAGCTTGGTCCACGCCCAGGCGCCGGCCGCAGTGGCTGCAGGCAATGTGGAAACCTCCTCACGCATCGTGGACCTGGTGTTGGCTGCGCTTGCGCAGGGTCTGCCGGATCGAATTCCCGCTGCAAGCCAGGGCACCATGAACAATGTGGCAATGGGGGGGCGTGAGACCGGCAATGAATGGGACTACTACGAAACCATTGCCGGAGGCATGGGGGCACACGCGGCTGGACCTGGGCTGGACGCGGTCCAGACCCACATGACCAACAGCCTGAACACGCCGATCGAAAGTCTTGAGCAGCTGTTTCCGTTGCGTGTGGTGGCATACGGGCGGCGCACGGGTTCAGGCGGGGTTGGCCGCCACCGTGGCGGTGACGGCGTGGTGCGCGAATTCGAATGCCTGGAGCCCATGGAGGTGACCTTGCTGACCGAACGGCGCGCCTCAGCCCCCTGGGGATTGGCGGGAGGTGGCGCGGCGCTCCCCGGCGCCAACTGGCTCAACGGCGCACCATTGCCCGCCAAGTGCCACCTGCAGTTGCGCCGGGGTGACCGCCTGCGGATCGAAACCCCCGGCGGAGGGGGCTGGGGCACTTGGGTGGAGCCAGTTGATTCTGCGCCGTAGCAGGTCTCAGCGCCTTCAAGGCTGGGCCTCAGGTAAGGAGCGCGCCAGCAGTGCGCCCGCCAACGCAAGCCCACTCAAGCCCGCGATGAAGCCCTCGGGCGGCACCTGTTGAGCAAGCGCCATGGCCCCACCCAGCCCAAGCAGGATGGCGCCGATCAGGCTGTTGCTGACTGAGACATAGTCGGTGCGCCGATTGCCGCCGGCGATGTCCACCAGGTAGGTCTTCCGACCGAGGCGCACTCCCGCGTGGGCGATCTGCAAGACGAAGAACGCCAGCATGGCAGCCGCGCTGCGCAGGGCTTCAGCCGGAACCAGCCACCAAGTGGCCAAAAACGCCAGGCCTGTGGCGCCAGCAAGGGTGCCGCCTAGGCGCATCGTCGTGCGGCTGGATCGGTCAGCAAATCGGCCCCACAAGGGCGCGCTCAGTGTCGAAGCCAGCCCGGACAGAGCCACCAGCGCCCCGAGCAGGGTGGTGGATCCAGGTTGCTCGGCGCTCAACAGCGCCACCAGGAAGGGTGGTGCCAAGGCCGTGCCCAGCAGGCAAGCGCGGGTGCACACGAACCGGCGCAGCACCGCGTCATCGCGCAGGATCCCGAGGCGCAAGAGCGCGGTCTTGAGGCCGTTGGCACCCCCGCTGGTGGCACCGGGCTGCTCAGATACACTCGAATAGAGCCCCGCTGCTGCGAACCAAAGCGATGCCGCAGCGCCAAGCAACAAGGCGAAACCGCCCCGTTCGAAGGTGTCCGACTGGCTGCGGCTGAGCGCCAGCCCGACCACCAATGCGCTCAGGCCCGAAGCCATGGTGACATACCCGGACAGCCGACCCCGGCGGGTTTTGGGCACAGTCTTGCCGATGACGTCCTTCGAGGCAATCGAGCACAAGCCCCGGGCCAGGCTGAACGCCACCAGTGCGCCGACCACCGCCAGGCCAGCGGCCGTGCCGTCAAGCAGCAAAGCGGCGCCGGCCATGGCGGCGACCGCGACGCCCTGAAGCCCGGCCCCAAGCACGTAGCTCCATTTCCGCCTGCGCTGGTGCCGGACGCAGGCCGCGATCGCCAGCTGCGGAAGCATCGATCCTGATTCGCGGATGGGCACGAGCAGCGCGACCAGCCCGGAGGGCGCGCCCAGGGCGTTGAGCAGCCAAGTGAGCACCGTCTTGGGATTGATCAGTGCATCACCAAGGTTGGTGAGGCTAAGGCTCGCAAACAGGCGCAAAAAGTTGCGCGGGACCACCACGCAAGCGGCGTCGGGGATGTCCTTGCAGACACGGGCGTCCTCTTCGTCGAACAGCCGCGCATAGAGTCGCTCGACGCGGTCAGTGCCCATGCTGCACGGCCAGTTGATGCAGTGGACGCAGGGGTGGGCTACCGGCGGGCCTTTGAATCAATGCACGTTGTCCGGGGTATCGCCCGGGAGGCGGGGCTCGAAGTCGGTCCAGAGTTGCGCGATGTCCACTGCGTCCAACGCGGTGATCTGACCGCAGAACTCGCAGGTGACGGCCACCTCCCCCTGCTCGTGCAACACGTGCTCGACTTCCGTTCGACCCAGCATTTGTAGGATGTCGACGACCTTTTCGCGGCTGCAGCGGCACTGGAAACGCAGCGGTCGCGGTGGGGTCATTCGCACGCCTTCTTCATGAAACAGGCGGTGCAGCAGTCGGTGCGGTGCCAAATCCAGCAATTCAGTGGCCGATACGGTGTTCGCCAGGTGCTGCACCCGGCTCCAGGCGTCCGGGTCACCGGTGCGGTGGGGGAGGCGCTGAACCAGCAGGCCTGCAGCCCGTTGCTCGTTCACAGCGAACCAAAAACGGGTCGGCAGCTGCTCGGATTGCTGGTAGTAGTCCTCAAGGTCAGCGGCGAGACCCTGGTTGCTGAAGCGGACCAGACCCTGGTATTGCTGGGGCCGGTCGTCCGGGTTAATGGTGATGGCCAACTGGCCGGGCTCGTCGTTGGCTGGCCGCGTGCTGTCCCAGCGGATCGTGGCTCGCATCGACAACCGGTGGTCGGTTTGGCAAAGCAGCCAGGCCAGGGGGCCATTCGTTTGGGCCTGCAGCGACAGGGACCCGGAAAATTTCAGCGTCGATGTCATCAGGGCCGTCGCTGCCATGGCTTCCCCCAGCAGGTCGCGGGCGGCGGCCGGAAGGCTGCGGTGTTGGCGTGCCGCTTGCCAAGCATCGGTGAGGCGGACCAGTACGCAGCGCACCGGTGCATGGGTCAGCACCGCTTGAAACAACCCTTCTTCCGTCTCTTGGTTCACAGTTGCCCACCTGACGAGTCGCGCCAAGCGGCAGAGCCTAGAGTGGTGTCTGGCCGGCCGCAAGCGGTCTGACCAGGGCCGTTTTTTGCGCCTTCTATCCGGAGGGTGGGGAGAAGGCGGTGTAGTAGTCGCGATAAATGACGTCGAACACCGGCTTGTCGGGTTGGCCAGCGCGGTGGTTGGCCAAAAGCTGGTGCTGTACTGCGGGGTAGTCCACCTTCAGTCCGCGCGATTCCACGCGGTGAATGGCCTCGATTTCGCGCATGGTCAAGCGACGAGGGTTCTGGCTTTGCATCATGCTCACCTCAGGTTTCGGCACAATGAAATTCCCATCACCTGAATAGAAGCAAATTTGGTGCCTGTGACCGCCGACCAGCGCAAGGGCGCTCGCAGGTGAAGTCAGCAGTCGCACTGCGTCACAGAACTGACAAAATCCGCTGGTGCATGGACCGATTGGGTCAGGGCCTGTGCAGCAGGTCGCGCAGTGCTGCCGACAACTCGGGATGGCGAAATTGGAACTGTGCGCTGGTCAACGCCGTTGGAACCATGCGCTGGCTCGCCAGCACCAAATTGGCCCGCTCGCCAAGCAGCAGCCGGAGGGGGGCGGCCGGAATGCGCAACAGGCGCGGCCGGTGTAGCACTTCGGCCAAGGCATCGACGAAGACCTGCTGTGGAATGGGTGTGGGTGCGCACGCGTTGAACGCGCCGGACGCCTTGGTGTTCAGCAGCGCCCAATTGACGATCCGCACCACGTCCTCCCGGTGCAGCCAGGCCAGCCACTGGCGGCCGTCTCCGAGCACCGCGCCACCGCCCATGCGGCACAGTGGCAGCAGCGGTTTGAGCAGTCCCCCTGCTTCGCTGAGCACCGCTCCGAGGCGCAGACGCACCACCCGCACCCCCAAGGCTTCGGCGGCCATCCCGGCCCGTTCCCAGTCCGCACAAAGGTGGTGGGCAAAGTCTTCGATGGGGGTGGTGGCCTCAGTGATTTCTAGGTCACCTTGATCGCCGTAGTAACCGCTTGCTGAAGCCTGTACCAGAACTGCCGGAGGCTGTTCGAAGTGTTCGAACGACTGCACCAGGCGCTGGGTCCATTCGATTCGGCTGCGTCGAAGGACCACCTTGCGGGCTTCCGTCCAGCGATGCGCAGCGATGGGCGCGCCAGCAAGATTGACCACGGCGTCGAAGGGTCCAGCACCGCGCAGGTGGCTCCAGCGCTCAATGGCAGCAACGCGCGAGGAAAACTGCCCGTGCACAGACGAGGCGGAGCGGCTCAGTACGGTCACCCGGTGTCCGGTGGCCAGCCAATCGTGGATCAGGTTGCTTCCGATCAGGCCGGTGCCGCCTGTGATCAGGATGCGGACACGCGAATCCATGCGCCGTGCCGACCTCGACTCGATGGGGTGGGTGGGGCTCCATTGTGTGGGCTTGTCAACAGCGAGGCAATGGGGTCGCGTACAATGTGGACCAACAGCGGCTTCACCGGTGCGCGCCATGCCCGATACCCCAGGTTCTCTCAACCCCCAGCCGACTGGGCGTGATTCCGTTCGCCTGGCGCTGCGCCTGTCGCTGGTCTTTGTCGGTGTCTACCTGGTGTTGCAGTGGTTGGACGCGCCGGCCCAAGAGACCCTGAGTTACTCTGCGTTCAAGGACCACATCGCCGCTGGTGAGATCACGCAGGTCATGCTTGCGGGGGATCAGGTCACCGGCGAACGCACGGGCACCAAGGCGGGCCAGGGTCCGGTGGCGTTCAAAGTCACCTTGCCGGCCTGGGAGGACCCGGGTCTCTGGCCACTGCTGGCGGAGCACGAGGTCGAGGTGCGCACCCGGCCAGCAGAGGCTCCGATGTGGCTGCGGGTCGTGGGGTTGGCGCTCCCCTGGCTGTTGATCCTGGGGCTGGTGGTGTACAGCACCCGAATGATGCAGCAGCGATTGGGAGGTGGAGGACTGTTTGATTTTTCCAAGTCTCGGGCGCGTCGCTACGACAAGCAGCGCCTGCACATCGGCTTTGAGGACGTGGCGGGGCTGGATGCGGCCAAACACGATTTACGCGAAATCATCGATTACCTGCGCGATCCGGAGAAATTCGATGCGCTGGGCGCCAAGATGCCACGTGGAATCCTGATGATGGGGCCGCCTGGAACCGGCAAGACGCTGCTTGCGAAGGCGGTGGCGGGCGAAGCGGAGGTGCCGTTTTTCAGCATCAGTGGCTCTGAATTCATCGAAATGTTCGTGGGCGTTGGCGCATCCCGTGTGCGTGAGATGTTCAAGCAAGCCCGGGCAGAAGCACCGGCACTGGTATTCATCGACGAAATCGATTCTGTGGGCCGAGCCCGGGGCACAGGGCTTGGCGGCGGCAATGACGAGCGTGAACAAACCCTGAACCAGATCCTCTCGGAAATGGACGGTTTCGAACCCGGTGAGCCCGTGGTGGTGTTGGCAGCGACCAACCGTCCGGATGTGCTCGATCCGGCGTTGCTGAGGCCGGGCCGGTTCGATCGCAAGGTCACGCTGGACTTGCCGCAACTGGCCGCGCGTCGGGCCATCCTAGATGTGCACACCAAGCGCACACCCTTGGCTGCGGATGTGGACCTGGATCGGGTTGCGGCCCAGACGGTCGGCTTTTCCGGCGCAGACATCGAAAACCTGGTCAACGAAGCGGCATTGCACGCGGTGGGGCGTGAGAGCCACGAAGTCAGCGACGCAGACTTTGAAGTAGCCCGCGACAAAATTGTGCTCGGCAGTGAGCGCCAGCAGTTGACAGACCCCGAAGAGCGCCGACGGGTTGCTTGGCACGAGTCGGGCCATGCGACCCTGGCGTTTTTCGCCGAGCACGCCGACCCCTTGAGC
>OBIC01000135.1_pt1 | contig 31022 bp, 31 predicted proteins | sample 1519831 | NCBI WGS metagenome assembly OBIC01 (sample SAMN03019805, study PRJEB22545) | beach sand metagenome | biome: beach; feature: sea beach; material: beach sand | place: USA: Municipal Pensacola Beach, FL | collected 2010-10-20 | depth 40-45 cm m
CTTTACTCAAAAACCCTTAATTTACGTGGCCGGCAGCTCAGTGGAAACATCACGTTACGGGGTTGACGATTGGGAAGCCAGCCGCCGGACCGCTGAAACCGCTTATGAAATGGCCGGCATTGGCGCCGGAGATATCCAACTGGCCGAGTGCCATGATGCCTTCACAATTGGGGAAATTATGCACTACGAAGAGCTGGGGTTTTGCCCTATCGGCGAAGGAGGCCGGTTTATTGAGGAAGGCCATGCCGACATAACCGGTAAATTACCCGTGAATCCCAGTGGCGGCCTGAAAGCCCGTGGCCATCCTCTTGGTATGACGGGTGTCGCCCAAGTTTGTGAAATTACCTGGCAAATGCGCGGAGAAGCCGGCCCCCGGCAAGTACAGAATGACCCTAAAGCCGCCATTACCCATACACAAGGTTATGGGGGTGTTTGCGCAGTAGCGGTCTTCAAAAAATAATAATAAATCACAGGTAAACATATTCTCTTAAATTGGGAGGAGGAAAAATGGAAGCACGCCTTTGGAATCCGGCGGCGCAAATAGATCGCCGCCATATTGAGCCCGAAGCAGACATTGAACTGCGCAGCCTGCTGGCCATCGCATCGAGCACACCGCTCTATAAAAAATTGTGGCAGGGTCTCACAACCGATCGTTTAGAAGATTTACCGGTCATTCGGCAGGCCGATCTGCTGAAAGGCGCTCACGTTGACGAAACCGACCTTTACGCAGGTCGCCGCGCCATTCCGGAACGTTCTTTTCTGTATATTTTTACCCCACTGGGATTCACGCTGACGCCTCTGTCCACCATTGAGGGTATGGAATACTACGTGCCCATTACCGAGCAGGAGCGGCAGCAAGTCATTTCATTGCTCTGCCGCCAGTGGAGCTTGCTTGGCATTAAACGCGAAGATGTCGTGCAAACCTTAAGCTGGGGGAATGATCCATTCGTCATGTGCTATATCACGTCGGCCGCGGGCTCCTCATCGTATCTTGCACCATCGGTAGAAGAGGTGCTTGGCATCACGGCTCTGCGGCTGGAAATTGTCCCGTTTGAAGCACCGCGGACGATCGCCACCGCCACCCTGTTCAAGCCGAAAACCATCTTTGCCAACCGCGAACACATGACCGCTGTACAAGCCAAGCTCAAAGAAAACAATCAAACAATCCGTGACTTGGGTTATGACTTCGTCGTCCTCAGAGAATCCGAACCCTTGCCCTCACAGACTCGCGCCGAGCTGGAACAAGAATGGGGCGTCACCATTTATCAGACACTGCAAGTCTGGGAAGCTTTCTTCTTCGCGCAGGAAACCGCAGACCGCAACGGGTTTGTCATTGCCGACGACATGTTTTCCGTGGAAATTACCAATCAGGCCGGACAACGCTTGCCCGATGGCGAACAGGGCTACCTCACCGTCACACCTCGTTTTGTACGCGGCGCGCCTCTGGTTCGCTACCAAACAGAAATCCAGGGTTATCTGGACCGATCACCCAGCCCCTGTGGCACCCGAGAACCGCGGTTCTGCATCGAGTAAGGGAGAGGAAAAACATGAAACCGGACTACTGGAACAAAACAGCGCAAACCATGCCACAGCAAGAGCTGAAAGCCTTGCAGCTGAAACTGATCAAACAACAACTCAACTACGTTTACGACCGTTCGCCTTTCTACCGGCAGCTCTACGACAAACATAAACTGCGCCCGGAAAAGATTCAAACCTGGGGCGACTTTGAACAACACGTGCCGATCGTACGCAAAGATGACATCCGCGATTACCAGATTGCCACAGGAGACCCCTACGGTGGACTCGCTTGCGTACCCCAGTCCCAGCTGGTTGCCATCTGGACCTCATCGGGTACCACCGGCTGGCCTACGATGGGCGGTTACACCCGGGAAGATCTGGATATTGCGATTGAAGCAATCTGCCGGTCCTACTGGGATGCCGGCTACCGGCCCGGTATGCGGGTGATGACCCGCCATGGCAACTGGCACTGGCTGACACCCATCACCTGGGGCGTTATCCGCCGCTTGCAAATGCGCCCCGTCATGACCGGCATCAACGTCTCAGCCATCAAGGCTTACAAGCCCGATGCCTTTCCCATGATTACCACCGAAACCGCCGCAGCGCTCTTGCTGGACGCCATTCACAAAGCGGGAGAAGATCCACATGACATTCTCGGCCAGGTTCAAATCATCAGCACCATGGGCGAGTCATTGACAGACACCGCACGGGAAAACATTCAGCGCGATTGGGGCGGCGTCCAGATCAGCGACGGCGGTGGCTGCGGCGAAAGTTACTGCTGGTTTTTTGAAGGGGGCGACCCGGAACTGCCCGGCGCCCACTACTGGGCAGATATCGGTTACGCTGAAGTGTTTGACCCGGACTCGATGGAAAAAATTGGAGATGTCGGCCGAGGCGAACTCATCGCAACCAATCTGCGGGTCAAAGGCGTGCCTTACATCCGCTTTGCTACCGAAGACTTTGTCGACATGATGGGCGATCACTCCACCCATTTTTCGCACCCCTATGGAAAAATCCTGGGGCGCTCCATTTGGCGGGTCAATGTCAACGGCAACAGCTTTTTGCCTTATGACATTGAGCGTATTCTGCAGCGTTTTCCAGAAACGGCCAAAGCCCAGTTTTTCATCAGCAAAGAAGCACCCGTACAAGACAAATTGACCGTTTCCATTTGTTATGATGAAGCACTCACACCCAACCCGGATACACTGCGCGACAAGCTGACTACGGTCTTTTCACAAGACTTGGGAGTCGCCTCTGAAATTACCTGGGTGCCGTTAGAGGTGATCCCCCGCCCAGCGCCGCATAAACTGGTTAAATTCATTGACCGCACTAAAAAGAAGTAAACGACTATGGACAATAAAGACCAACCCCTAAGCGGTATCAAAATTCTGGATTTGAGCCGCTTGCTACCTGGGCCTTACGCCAGCATGCTGTTACGTCAACTTGGCGCAGAGGTGATCAAAGTCGAAGACACGGGACTTGGCGACTATATGCGCAGTTTCCGCCCCGCAGCGTATACCTTGCTCAACGCCGGTAACCAATCGGTTGCCCTCAACCTGAAAACCGATGAAGGCCGCGCCCTGCTCCGTACGTTATTGGCGGATGCCGATGTCCTCCTAGAAAGCTTTCGCCCGGGGGTGATGGAGCGGTTAGGCATGGGGTATGACGCACTCAAAAGTGACTTCCCCCAACTGGTGTTTTGCTCCATCAGCGGCTTTGGGCAAACCGGCCCCTACCGGGACTGGCCCGGCCATGACGCCAACTACATGGGCGTTGCAGGCGCTTTGGATAACGGCCTCAAAACAGGGGAAACCAACCCCTTGCCAGTCGCAGATGAAAGCTCAGCATTATTCGCGGCACTCTCCATCGTCTCTGCCGTCTACCGCTGCCAAAAAACCGGCAAAGGTGGGCGTATTGATGTTTCCATGACAGACTCAGCGGCCGCCATTGCCCTGCCAATGCGCGCAGCTCAGGTAGGCGCCAGCGATGAAAAAGGCCAAACAGCACAGGCCCATACCATGCCGGGCTATGGCGCTTACCAGTGTGAAGACGATAAGTGGCTAACGCTTGGCGCGATCGAGCCCCAGTTTTGGAAGAGTCTGTGTGAAGTGATCGGTCATGAGGACTGGCTCACTCAAAATCCTGATCCGCGAGAAAGCAACCCTGAGCGTACTCACGCTGACATTAAAAAGGCCTTAAGAACAAAAAGGCGGGATGACTGGATTCATCAATTTGAACAAGCTGATGTGCCAGCAGCGCCACTCAATCAGACACGTGACATCCTGGACGACCCGCAAATTCAGGCCCGCCACCGATTTTTTCGGGATCCGAATGGCCTGCAAATGCGCTACCCCGTTTTGATGAGCTTTAACGAAAATACACCGTCAAATACTCAAGCACCTGTGCAAGGCCAACACACCCTGGAAGTGCTCCGCCGCGCAGGCATTGACGATGAAACCTTACAAAACGCCCTGCAATCAGGCGTCATCAAAATGAGTGAGGCCAATACGAATTAAGCATCAACCGTTTTTAAATTAATCATTCAGAAGGAAATTATCATGTCAGACTTACTCGATCTTTCCGGAAAAGTCGCTCTGATCACCGGTGCCGGTCAAGGTGTCGGGCGCCAGATTGCGTTATTTATGGCGGCACATGGCGCCCAAGGCGTCATCATCAACGACATTGTCGCCGAACGTGCGCAAGCCGTAGCCGCTGAAGTGGATGCGGCCGGTTCCAAAGGGCTTGCACTCCCTGCGGACATTACCGATTGGGAAAAAGTCCAACAGATGGCTGAAGACGCTAAAAGCCAGTTGGGTGGTGTGGACATTCTTGTTAACAATGCGGGTAATGCGGGCCCGGCCACTGCCGAAGCGCTGGCCAGTAAGCAGAGCTTTTTTGAAACATCACCCAAAGACTGGGAAATGTGGATTCGCGTTAATTACTATTCCCCAATGTTCACCTGCCGAGCACTCGTACCACACATGATAGAAAAACAATACGGCCGTGTGATCAATATCATTTCAGACGCGGGTCGCGTTGGCGAGCCAAACAATCTGCTTGTTTACTCCGGAGCTAAAGCTGGTACGGCTGGCTTTACCCGTGGCCTGGCTAAAGAGCTCGGCCGCTACAATGTCACCGCCAACTGTGTTGCATTGGGCGCAACGAATACCCCGGCTACAGCCAAATCAGCCGAAGCCGTCAAGAGTAACCCGGACATTGCCAAAAAAGCCCTGTCACGCTACGTGATCAAGCGTTTTGGTGAACCCTCCGACCCAGCGGCGATGGTGCTGTTTCTGGCCTCGGGTGCAGCCAGCTTTATTACCGGACAGACCATCCCCGTCAATGGCGGTTATTCCATGACGCTGTAACCATTCACAACCTTTGGAGAAGATCATGTCATCACTACTGTATGAACAGGACGGCCCTTACGGGATTATCACACTCAACCGCCCTGACCTGCTCAATGCCATTAGCATCGAGCTGGGTGAAGAGCTCACTGAACTGCTGGACAAACTGGAAGGCGAGCTTGAGCCCCGAGTGCTCATTATTACGGGAAGTGAGCGGGCCTTTTGCGCCGGAGCCGACTTGAAAAGCGTGCATGCCCGAGCCAAAGGCAGCAACCCGGCGTTGGCGTCCAAACGCTTTCTGGACGGCATCAACCAGCTTTTTACCCGCATGGAAACATATCCCAAGCCAATTGTGGCTGCGATGTCGGGTATTGCATACGGCGGTGGATGTGAGCTCGCCCTGGCGTGTGATGTCCGTGTTGTTGCTGATAACTCACGCATTGCGCTGTCTGAAGTCAGACTCGGTGTGTTACCGGCTGCTGGCGGCACTCAGCGGCTACCGCGTGTGATTGGCCTTTCACGTGCTAAACATATGATGCTCTCAGGCGATCCCATTGATGGCCAAACTGCATTGGATTGGGGCTTTGCTCAAGCCATCGCACCGGCGGCCAATGTCCTGCAAGCCGCTAAAGAATTGAGTGCGCCGTACCTCAAAGGTGCTCCGGTTTCACAAACGGCACTCAAAGCGTGTGCACTGGCTGCTTTTGATTCAGACACCGCCAGCGGCCTGAAAATTGAACGCCAATGGGCCAACTTTCTCCACACGACAACCGATTCCAAAGAAGGCGTGGCAGCGTTTAACGAGAAGCGCAAGCCCAACTTTCAAGGCAAATAAACCTGTAACCGTGCGGGTGGCCACTGGCTGCCCGCATACGGCAGGCTGACTGCCTGTGACTAATGGCTCTCGGAAACCAGCTTGCCTGCAATTGCCCAGTTTTCTTTTTTAACATCTTCAATCACGACATAAACCGATTCAGCCTTCCCCCGGCACGTTTGCACAAACGCATCGGTTAAGGCTTGTGAGAGGGCCTGCTTTTGCTCAGTGCTGCGCCCTTCGATCATTTCTACACGAATAATTGGCATGGGATTCCTTCAAAGCCTGATGATTTAATGAGAGGTTAAGATTAACTCAATCCGACCTCCCGCTCACCTCACTCTGAGAAACACATCCTTTGGCGGTCATTAGGGGTGTTTTTTGGCAATAATCTCGACAGGCGCAATAACGCCCTCTGCAATACCCGTCACCATATTTTTAATTTTAGGACCCGAACTTTGTTGCATGAGGGTATGTAATCCAAGCGGTGCTGGCCCACCTTCTGCTTCAGTTTTGGCACGCAGATTGTTGAAGAAGGTCAGAGCAAAATCACGACGATTATTCTCATAAAATACTTCAAAACCGGCCGCAGTTAACGCTTGCTTGTACTGGATGGGTGTGGACAGCTGGCTCATACTGCTTTCACTGGCCCAGGGGACTGGGTAGCTTAAATCCCCCTCCGTTTGACGCATGACATCATAAACGCCAAACGTTGAACCCGGTTTGAGCACCCGATAGATTTCGGAAAAGAGCGCTGATTTATCTTCAATGTTCATCCCTACGTGGAGCATGTAGGCTCCCTCAAAGGCCTGACTTTCAAAAGGCATTCTCAAGGCGTTGCCCTGCTGGAGGGTGACGCGCTCTCCCAGACCCACCCAGCCACACAAAGCGTTTCCGGTTTCAATATACTCGGTGGTTAAATCGATCCCTGTTACCGCATTTTTATGGTGAGTGGCGACATACCGGGCGGGACCGCCTAAGCCACAGCCCACATCCAGCACATGGTAGCCTTCAGGAAATTGGAGTTCTCCCATGAGATGGTCCGTCGCCAGCCGCCCGCCAATGTGGAATTCATCAACCGGTGCCAGGTCGTCAATGGTGACATTTTCGATACTTTTACCTAAAGCGGGAAGCGCCGCTTCAATTGCACTTAACAAACTACCGTGTAAGTAATGCTCAGATATCGATTGATCGTAAGACATGATTTCTCAACTCCATAGATGCCGATATAGACGGGTTCAAAAGCAGCCTGTAACCGCTTTGGATGACTGGATAATTGTTTTCATCCCCTTAAACGGTCTGTAGAAACCTTGAATTTGATGGCTACGGCAATGTAACACATTGCTCTTAAGCCTTGTTAGACAGCCGCATGGCCCTAAAGTTCCACTAAATTTTTATAGTGTCACTCAAAAACACACTGGACTTTCAATTAGTTATAAAAAAGTAAGAGGGCGAATAACCCGGCGTACGGTGCGTAAGCGGCACGGTAAAGGCATTGCCGGCCATTGACTTCTTCGATCAGTCAATGACCTTCGTCCAGCGCAAGAAATCGCTGCCGTTTGATGACTTGCCCGTCGTTGAGATAAATGTGCGCTTTCATTGTGAACGCTCCCCAGCATTTGACTTTGTCAACAAAAGGCTGTTCACGGACAACATGGATACGATTTTTAAAAGTGGGATGCCGCTCAAATTCGACCCGTTCAACCATGTTCATAAAATCTTCGGGCGCTTCCAGCTTAGCGGTCACCGACCAATACTTCCCATCCAGTGGTGTACTGGTGTGGGTTAAGTGTATTTTGTGTGGATCGACTTTTAAAACGGTGCTGTCTTTTTCAATTTCATTTTTGTTGATCAATTCCGCAACTTCTGCTTTGACTTCCTGAAGTTCTTCATCAAACTCCCAGCCGCCGGGAGCCTTCCTGATCCGTTTGAGCAAGCTGGGCATCGCCTCTTTAACATCTTTGTAAAAGACAACTCCCACCAGTAAAAATAAGGTGGGCCAGGAGATGATGAGCTCTAGCAGTTTTAACAAGGCATCAATGATTTCCTTTGTCGTCATACTTGAGTTTCCTTTAATTAGCCACTGCTCACATGAGTTTACCGCCGGTTCTCTCGTCGACTCACTCAGCAAAATAGCCGGGTTAGATTAATCTGGCTGTTATCGCTGGCATGTGGCAAACCCAATACCCAAAGATAGGGGGGATAGAGAATGCCCAGCGTACCACAGTAATAGCCGGTCGCCTTCGAGGTAAACGGCGGGTGATCGCACTTCATCCTCAGTCCATGCCGCATCGCGATAATCGATGATCGCCTTTTCAGCCTGTTTCCAGCCATCTATTCCATTTGCAGAGACCGCATGATGAATGTTTTGCTGGCTAAACTGTGTATCCGCCTCGTTAGTGCGAACAACATCAAAAAAGAGGTAAAGTTGCTGATCAAGCACAACAGCATGTGGCGTTGAGTAGCCTTTGTAGTATGTGGGGCTTCCTCTTGGATAAAGCGACTGGTCGGGAATAATCACAGGCTGTGGCGCTGTCCAATGAACCCCATCGCTCGAAGTGATGAGCCCAATAACTTGCAGGGTTGTTCCCAACTCGGCATTGATCCCCAATGCAGAAAAGTACAGGTAGATCATATCCTTGAAAACGACAGGCGCCGGCTCGGCCACAACATACTGGTCAAACGCCAAGTTGGGGGCCGCGAGCGGGGCCGAAGGGCCAATTAAAAAGTTTTCATCTTTAACCCAGGTAACCCCATCAAGAGATGTGGCGTGCCCGATTTTAAAATCGGTAACGTTCGTGTAATCGGCGTAGCCGGTCCAAAACATATGGTACGTGCCCGCAAGCTTGATGACTGCCGGGGTTTCTGTACTTTGGCGATCCCATTCGCCCGGACTTTTTTCCAAAACAGGATGCGCTGGATCCGGCTGCCACTGAACACCATCCGTTGATGACAGACGGTAAATTTTTATGTCGTGGTTAAAGTGATCATCAGAAGAGGCATACATGTAGTAGGTATTCCCTTCTTTCATCACGTGCGGATCATTCCAGGTGGACAGCGTAAGGGACAGCTCAGCAGAAAAGTCACCGGAGGTGATAATCGGATTCTCCGGGTGCTCAATAAAACAATCGGGATTCAAGGCTGATTCACTGACATTACTTGCTTCCTCGCGAGTCGATTCGCTACTGCAAGACGCCAGTATGGCAAGGGACGCTGTAAAAACAGACGCTCGATAAGGGTTGGTCCACTTCATTGATGAACTTTTCACCTTTTGTTGTGAATCATAACTGAGTCAGGAAAAAACAAGCCAAATAAATCTCTCGCGAATGTCCACAACACACCATGTTGACTCATCGAAGACCAGCACTTGGCGAAACCCTAGGGAGTCTGGACACCGACTCAGCTGCCTCTGTTTCGGCGGTTGTGATAACTTTATAATCCTACTGAACTCATTCAGATTTTGGAGAGACCCATGTACGGATTTACGACAAAATTCAAAGGTCGCTATGAAGAGGCCATCCAGCGAGTCACCGAAGAGTTATCTAAAGAAGGCTTCGGCGTACTGACGGAAATTGACGTAAAAGCCACGTTAAAAAAGAAGCTGGGGATAGAGAAACGCCCTTACATCATTCTGGGGGCCTGTAATCCTGAGCTTGCCAACAAAGCCCTGACAGCCGAGCCCGACATTGGCCTGCTTTTGCCATGTAATGTGGTTGTACGAGAAGAGGAAGACAACACCGTTACTATTGCCTTTATGGATCCCCAAGCCGTACTCGGCCTCGTCCAACAACCCGGTATTCACGACCTCGCCACAGCAGTCAAAGCCAAGCTGGAACGCGTTCGAGAACGGTTAGATGTCTCATAGTACCTGGCTTCAGGTGGGAAACATTTATCGCACTGTCCAATTTTTGGGGTCCGCCTCTTTAAATGGTAGGCAATTTGAATAACTTAATGGCATTTTGGGTCGTCGCGGCGGCAATGGTTTCGGCTGTCTGTTTGCGCAGCTGGACAAATGTGGCGAGGGCTTCGCTGAGGTAGGCTGGCTCGTTCCGCTGGCCTTGGTGCAAGCTACCGGGTTGGTCCGGGGCATCGCTCTCCAGCAGAAAAGCGTCGAGTGGGAGGGCAGCAATAAGCCGACGCAGGCGTTTGGCCCGTGAGTAGGTAACAGGCCCACCCAAGCTGATGTGGTAGCCCAAATCCAAGAGTCGCTTGGCCTGCTGTTCGCTGCCACTAAAGCTGTGCAGCACGCCTTTGTGGTGACCACTGGCAGCGAGGATGGCCGTTACTTGGTCCAGCGCTTTGCGCACATGGAGTATGAGTGGGAGATCATGCTCACGGGCAATTTCAATTTGTGCCTGAAAGCAGTCAATTTGCGCGGTTTTATCTTCATCTCCGCTGTAAAAGTCCAAGCCGCATTCACCGATGGCAACTGGTTGGCACTGTGCCACACGCGCACGCAGAACATCCAAGTGGTCAGTTTGATGTTCTTCCATGAACATAGGATGCAGACCGTAAGCGACAAAGATGTCGCTATGTTCTCGTGCAATCTGGCAGGCGGTTTCACATCGAGATTCGGTAACGCCAGGAATAATCTGGGCGATGATACCCGCTGCTCTGGCGCGCTGTATTACGGCGTCCCGGTCCGGGTCGAACCGAGGGTCATCCAGGTGGACGTGGGAATCGATCAGTTTCACAAGGGTTGACTGCCTTCGCGAGAAGGCAGTCCTTGAGCCCGATTACCCGTGTTCGGCTTTGACTTTATCCCGATCAATTTCGCCATCTTCAAGTTTGGGTAAGGCCTCAACATATTCCACATGGTGAGGCTTTTTGTAGCGGGCAATTTTGCTGGCGACGAACTCGATGAGTTCGACTTTGTCGAGTGCAGCGCCGACTTCCAGTACACAAATGGCTTTAATGGCTTCTCCCCATTTATTGTCGGGCACACCGATCACAGAAGCTTCTTTGACCAGTGGATGCTCACATAGGGTTTGCTCGACTTCAGCCGGGTAGACGTTTTCGCCACCGGGTTTGATGAGTTCCTTTTCTGGCATTCGGCCCATGTAAAAAAGGTAGCCGTCTTCATCAAACTTGCCTTTGTCTCCGGTGTGGTGCCAGCCAAATCGGAAGGTATGTGCATTGTCTTCAGGCAAATTCCAGTAGCCTTTGAAGACCATGGGACCACGTACAACGATTTCACCTGTTTGCCCTGACGGCAGGATATTGCCTTCTTCGTCCATAATTTCCACTTCAGCGGCAATGCTGGGTGTCCCTGCGGATCCGGGGCGCTCAAAATAGGGTGCACGGGTGACAAAGCCCGAGGTTTCGGTTTGCCCGAACGCCGTCCAGAAAGTGCCACCAGTGAGTTCTTCGTATTTTTTGACCACTTCTGGCGGCTCTAATCCGCTCAGTGCCCGCAGGCTGGAGATGTCCCGCTTGAGCTTTTCATTAAGGTCCAAGAGGGTTTGCAGAATGGGTGGGAAAGTGCCAAAGGCGGAGACTTTTTCTTGTTCGATGAGGTTGAGCACGGTATCTGGCTCAAACTTGGCCATGATGACGTTTTTCCCACCTGCATGGTTAACAGACAGCATCATACCCAAGCCGGCAAGATGAAAAAGTGGCAAGAGGATGAGGTGACAATCGTCTGGGCTGAAGTGCCAGTAAGCGGTTGATTGGAGATTGGAGACGATCAGGCCTTGGTGGGATAAGGTCGCACCCCGCGGATGCCCGCCCACTGCGGCGGTGTGGATGATGAGGTAATCATCTGTCGCGGCAACATCGATTGCCGGACATTCACCATCGTTCTCCAACAGGCTACTGAAGGGCTTGAAACCGCTTTTGGCCTCACCAATGGCATAGCATTTACCGGTAAGATTGTTCTTTTCGGCCAGGGCACTCACCTGCTCCTGGAACTCTTCTCCGGCGCACATGATGGCAGGGGTGGCATCACCGATGATGTATTCGATTTCCTCTGCCTGTAAACGCCAATTGACCGGCAGTAAAATGGTGCCGGTTTGGGCACAAGCGCCGTAGAGTAAGGCGTATTCGATGGAGTTCTGGGCCAGTACGCCAATTCGGTCACCCTTTTTTATACCTTGCTCCAATAGGCCTTTGGCGAGCTTATTGACTTCTTCAAGATATTGCTTGTGTGTGAGCCGCTGTTCCCCACATACCCAAGCGTCCCGGTTACCATACACTTTGGCATTCCGCTCGAAAACGCTGTATAGGGTGTAGTCATATAACCCCATGATAGTCCCCTTAATATTGAATAAATGCGTTACAACCGGGGCACAGGGGTATTGGATGGAGTTCATACATACCTGACTGCGTCCCTGGTCCTGTGAAATTTCAGGTAAAGGATAACGCAATCAGGCAGTAGCAGAAACAGGCAAATGGCGCTTTTGTTAGCGGCCTTTACCAAATAAGACAACTTCGACGGTTTGCATTAAAATCAGCACGTCGAGCAAAAGAGACCAGTTTTTAGTGTAGTAAAGGTCGTATTTTTGTTTTTGAATGGCATCCTGATCTGACGCGCCGTAAGGGTATTTCAGTTGCGCCCAGCCGGTAATACCAGGTTTTACGCGGTGCCGGTCATCATACAACGGAATAAACTCTCTGAGCCTTTCCACAAACTCAGGGCGTTCCGGCCGTGGCCCAATGAAACTCATTTCACCCTTGAGCACGTTGAAAATTTGTGGCAACTCGTCCAGCCGGGTTTTACGAATAAAGTCACCCACGCGGGTGATCCGGTTGTCATTTTTTGTGGCCCAGCGGGCTTTGCCATCGCTCTCGGCATCAACACGCATGCTTCTGAATTTAATCACTTCAAAGGGCTCACCATTGAGCCCCACGCGGACCTGTTTATAAAACTTGGGGGATTTAAAGCCCTCTTCAATGCTGATAGCAATGGCTGTTGCCAGCATAAAAGGCCACGTAACCGAGAGCAGTAGAAGACTGGCGAAAAGATCAAAAGCACGTTTAAAAAAACCATAAACTGCGTGCGTTTTGAAGCCATCATCAAACAATAACCAGCCGGGTTGCAGGATTTCAACCTCAATTTTGCGCGCTTCCCGCTCAATGAACTTTTGAATATCCAACACGCTGACGCCGCTCATTTTACAGGACAATAACTCATCAATCGGTAGGCCACCACGCATGTCATCTGGGGCAATGACAACTTCTTGAACACCTCGATTGAAAATATATTGGTAAAGTTGATCACCCACGTTTAAACGCTTGTCTTCTTCAATCGCTGTTTCACTCTCATTGGCTGGAACATAACCTACGATTTCGAACCCGCGGCGATCTGACTTACGCCTCATATAGCGCTCCAGGCTTTTTGCCCGATCCCCAGCACCAAACACCAGTACTTTTCTTTTCAGCAGATCTTCATCAATCAGACTAAAAAATACCGGGTGCAAAGTACCGATCACGAAGAAGGAGATCATCGTCGAGAGTAATAAAACGCCTCGACCAGGGTTCAGTGAGGGAATGCTGTAAAAAATTAACATCAAGACCGCGCCACCGGCCAAGTAGCCCAGAATAATCCTGAGCAAAATACTGGAAGCTTCAACACGGCTGCGTGTTTGAAAGAGCCCCATCGAGATCAGGCAAATAACCATAACTACCGTGAAAACAAGGGCTGTGAGCCACAACTTAGCTGCTGGTATTTCAAATTCAGCGCCAGAGAAACGCACAAACGCAGCAAAATGTACAGAGCCGTAAAGTGTGGCAAATTCAAGTGCGCAGAGTAATAAAAAAGGCAGGCTGAAGTAGTGTTTTGAGAAACGAACTGTGACCATTTTTAATCCAATGTTGTGGCGACTCTATCCAGTAAAGTCGGCAGATCTATTTATAAACCAATGAAATATGAATAGAAAAATTTGTATACAAAGACTATCGTAAGGAACACAGACCCTACGCGAAGTAATTCGCAAACTCGTTCTCTGATTCACATGTCTCGGATTATTATCGGCACTGAGTCACATTGACTTCAGGTGGCAAGGTCAATTTCATGACAAGAGCGTCTTCACGCCCAGTTGTTGCGGGGTAATAATTCCGCCGGGTTCCGATATATTCAAACCCGAAGTTTTGATATAGCCGTTGTGCCGCGGCATTTGAGGCGCGGACTTCAAGGAGAATCAGGCTCACCCCAGAAGCTTGCGCCTGGAAGCACAGCGCTTTGAGCAGCTGCTTACCACACCCACTTTGCTGCGCATCAGGACGAACACAGATATTAAGAAGATGCAACTCCTCCACAGCCGGCATGGCGATTAGGTAACCGCAGACGGCGCTCAGCCGTTCGGCAACAAAGCAATGGTAATTCGAGCGGAGACAATCCCGGAGAATTCCCTCGCTCCAGGGATGGGAATGGCTGACCTGTTCGATTTGATAAACAGCAGGCAAATCAGTGCACTGCATTTTACGGACTTTTACGTTGTGACTATCCACAACGACCGGCTAAGCGTTGCATAACAGCCCACGCCTGGCGTTTTTCCATAGGATTTTCCAGTAAATACGCAGGGTGCCAACAGGTTAAACAAGGCACCCCCTCTAAAATAACATCATCTCCACACGCTACGCCCAGCTTCTCAAGATCACTGGGCCGTACGAAAATCACACCCGTTTTTTCAGGCGGAAGTGATGCCGGCGCAGGAGCTGCGCCAAGCGGAACAAAAGAGGCAATGCCATAACTGATGCCATCCAACAACTGACCAATACTCGATAGCATCGCCATCAGGAGTATCCGTTGTTTTCCCTGTAAAAAAGCCAAGGTTGTGGACTCGTCAGGCGCTTGAATTTCGTAGAGAATCAGTGGCCCTTGGGTATGCTCCTCAATCGTTTGACAGGATAGCTCCCACTCCTGTTCATCGCTGACAGGCTCCTGTTCAACTGCAGGCGGCAGCTCTGTATACTGCTCACGGGCAAGCCACAGAGGGATTTCCAGTAGAGCAAGATAATGCCGCCGAGTCGCTTCATCCAAGGCCGGATTTCCTGGTCTTAAACAGTACTGAGCTGTGGGTGAGGCCGGTCATTTCCCTGCAATAATTTGTTAAGCGCATTTACATAAGACTTCGCCGAGGCGACCAAAATATCCGTATCTGCCCCAAGTCCGTTGACGATACGCTGATCTTTGGCCAGCCGGGTTGTCACTTCACCTTGCGAATCTGTTCCGCTGGTAATGGCGTTGACTGAGTACAATTTTAAAGTGGCGCCGCTGTTGACCAGGCTTTCGATCGCTTTGAATGTCGCGTCCACCGGGCCATCCCCCCTAGCACGGGCATGCTGCGTTTCTCCGTCAATATTCAAACTCACGCTCGCCTCAGGAGAAACTCCCATTTCAGACATCACTTTTAAGCCTATAAGTTGAATGCGCTCGTCTTCGGACTCGTTACCGGCCGCCGTCATCAGTGCGATTAAGTCTTCATCGTAAATTTCGTGTTTTTTGTCCGCCAGCACTTTGAAGCGCTCAAATGTTTCATTCAGGTCTCCGGCGGAACTGAACTGGGCGCCTAGCGCTTCCAAGCGCTGCTTTAATGCGGCGCGACCGGAGTGCTTACCTAAAACCAGCTTATTGGTATCCCATCCCACATCTTGAGCACGCATAATTTCGTAAGTTTCCCGCGCCTTGATCACCCCATCCTGATGAATACCGGCTTCATGTGAGAAGGCATTCGCCCCTACAATCGCTTTGTTCGGCTGTACGGGAAATCCTGTGATGTTCGATACCAATTTAGAACAGGGGACAATTTGTGACGTATCAATGCGGGTATCCACATTGAAGTAATCTTGCCGCGTGCGCACGGCCATGACAATTTCCTCCAGCGAGGCATTGCCTGCACGTTCACCCAACCCGTTAATTGTGCATTCAACTTGCCTGGCTCCCACATGGATTGCAGCCAGTGAGTTCGCAACAGCCAAACCCAGGTCATTGTGACAGTGGATAGACACGACCGCTTTGTCGATGTTAGGCACGTTGTTCATCAAATAACGGATTTTTTCAGCAAACTGCTCGGGCACATTGTAGCCAACCGTGTCGGGAATATTCACGGTACGGGCACCGGCGCTGATCACAGCCTCAACCACACGGCACAAGTAATCAAGATTAGAGCGCCCAGCATCTTCGGGTGAAAATTCAACATTGTCCGTGTACTTGCGGGCATGTTTAACCGCGGCAACCGCTTGCTTGAGAACATCCTCTGGGTCCATTCGCAGTTTTTGCTCTAAATGGATATCTGAGGTTGCAACAAACGTATGGATACGCCCGGAATTCGCTGGTTTGATGGCCTGTCCGGCTGCATCAATGTCTTCATAGGCGACACGGGCAAGCGCACAAACGGTGCTATCCTTGATCCGCCCGGCAACGGCTTTCACTGCTTCAAAATCTCCAGGGCTCGCTATCGGAAAACCAGCCTCGATCACATCCACACGCATCTTCTCCAAAAGCGTCGCAATACGAAGCTTTTCTTCCAACGTCATTGAAGCGCCGGGGCTTTGCTCGCCATCCCGCATGGTCGTATCAAAAATAATGAGTTTTTCCGGTTTTTCCATCGATTCTCTTCCAACCTGTTTTATTCGTAATTAAGTCGCACCACTACTAAAAGTGCTGTGGCAAATCTTCTTACCTCGTCGGCTGAACCATTCGATCACGCTGTTTTTTTCAATGTATTTTAATCGCCTTATGATGCACTGCGCATAAGAAAGATAAAGGCCATCAGCACAAAAATTCAGTTTACACGACGCCGGAACCAGCGCCAAAGAAACCAGACCGGGCCAGATAAGGCATAAAGTACAAACCCGCCAAAGGCCACTTTAGGTGGGTCCAATGATACAAAAACAAAAATAAAAACAATCGCTAACAACATCAAAAAAGATATCCTCATGTAAGAGCCAATATCTTTAAAACTGTAATAGGTAAATTTGCTGACCATTAGCAACCCTGTCCCTACGGTTACGATCAGGGCAACGGGAATCAACTCACTACCACTGATTCCGGTATCAACCGCCATCCAAACTAGCGTCACAATGACGGCAGCGGCTGCCGGGCTAGCCAAACCCTGAAAAAAGCGTTTATCACTTTGGGCGATTCCAGTATTGAAACGCGCCAATCTTAAAGCCGCGCAGGCCACATACAAAAACGCAGCGGCCCACCCTAACTGAATAAACCCCTGATCTCGTAGCCCAGAAAGCGACCATTCATAGACAATAAGAGCAGGTGCAACCCCAAATGAGACCACATCAGCAAGGCTGTCGTACTCGGCCCCGAAATCAGATTGTGTATTGGTTAAACGGGCTATGCGCCCATCCAGGCCGTCCAGAATGATTGCTAAAATGACGCCAATCGCCGCATTCTGGTAGTGCCCTTCCATAGCGGAAATAATGGCAAAAAAACCTGCGAAAAGTGCGCTGGTTGTCAGTAGGTTGGGCAGGAGATAGATGGCGCGGCGTGGTTTCTTTTCGTCTGTATCAGAATCCATAAAGGTTACGCTGAGCCCCCAAGAGAGCGTGGGTGGCCATTAACGCCACCCAGCAGATTGATCGAATCAGTTTTTACTTTTATCAACAATACGCGATGCCGCGATCCAAGGCATCATGGCGCGCAGCTTTTCTCCCACCGCTTCAATGGGATGCTCACGTCCAATACGGCGCTTGGCTTTCAAGGTTGCGGCGCCCGCTTTATTTTCCAGAATAAATTCACGGGCGAACTCACCACGCTGAATTTCAGCCAGGATACGTTTCATTTCTGCTTTCGTTTCTTCATTAACCACTCGAGGGCCGCGCGTTAAATCACCATATTCAGCGGTATTAGAGATAGAGTAACGCATGTTGGCAATGCCGCCTTCATACATGAGGTCAACGATGAGCTTGAGTTCGTGCAGGCACTCGAAATACGCCATTTCAGGCGCATAACCTGCTTCCGTCAACGTTTCAAACCCTGCCTGTACCAAAGCTGTTACGCCACCACACAACACTGCTTGTTCACCAAACAAATCCGTCTCTGTTTCTTCACGGAAAGTGGTTTCAATGATTCCCGCACGGCCACCGCCATTCGCTACTGCGTAAGAAAGTGCAATTTCACGTGCTTGGCCGCTGGCATCTTGCGCGATGGCAATCAAGCTGGGGACACCACCACCCTGTGTGTAGGTTGAGCGCACTAAATGGCCAGGGCCTTTGGGAGCAATCATGATGACATCGAGGTCAGGACGTGCTTCGATGACTTCAAAATGAACATTAAAGCCATGGGCAAATGCCAGTACCGATCCCTTTTTGATATTCGGCTCAATTTGCTCTTCGTATAAAGCTGACTGATGTTCATCTGGCGCTAAGACCATGATGAGGTCCGCAGCCGCAACAGCCTCGGCGATAGGCTTCACTTCTAAACCTGCATTCTGTGCTTTGACCGCCGAAGAGGAACCTTCACGCAGCCCAACCACTACGCTGACACCTGAGTCTTTCAAGTTATTGGCATGCGCATGGCCTTGCGATCCATAACCAATAATGGCGACTTTTTTACTTTGAATGATAGACAGATCGGCGTCTTTATCGTAATAAACGTTCATTGTTTCTCCAACTAGACTTGATCCTCACAGTGAGGAATTAGAATTTTAGGCTTTTTTCACCGCGTGAAATGCCCGTTACACCTGAGCGGACAACTTCGAGAATGACACTTTCATCAACCGATTGGATAAAGGCATCCAGCTTACCGCTATCTCCCGTTAACTCAACAATGTAGCTGCTTTCAGTGACATCAATAATTTTTCCACGGAAAATATCGCTTAACCGTTTGATTTCTTCACGATAGTCACCTGTGGCCTTGAGCTTCACCATCATTAATTCGCGCTCGATGTGCGATGACTCTGTCAGATCGGTTAAGCGGACAACATCGACGAGTTTGTTGAGCTGTTTGGTAATTTGTTCGATCACTTCATCGGAACCGGCAGTCACGACAGTCATGCGCGACAAAGTAGGGTCGTGAGTTGTCGCTACTGTTAAGGATTCTATGTTGTACCCGCGTGCGCTGAATAAGCCTGCCACGCGTGACAGCGCGCCTGATTCGTTTTCAAGGAGTATGGAAATGATATGACGACTCATGATATTGACTCCTGACCAGGTCTAACACGCATTTCATGATGGCCTTTGCCATTTTCAATCATCGGGTAGACATTTTCAGAAGGGTCAACCAGCAGGTCTAAAAAGACAAGGCGATCTTTCTGTGCAAAAGCTTCCTTCAAGGCGGGTTCCACATCGCTCAGCTTGTCAACTTTCATACCAATATGCCCATAACTCTCGGCTAGTTTGGAGAAGTTCGGCAAGGCATCAACATAGGAATGCGAGTAACGGCTGTTGTAGGAAAATTCCTGCCATTGCCTGACCATCCCCAGGTAGCCATTATTGAGGTTGATGATTTTTACGGGTGCATCGTATTGCAGACAGGTAGACAGTTCCTGCAAACACATTTGAATACTGCCCTCACCCGTCACACATGCAACATCTGCTTCTGGGAATGCTAGTTTGACGCCCATTGCAGCCGGTAATCCAAACCCCATCGTGCCTAAACCACCGGAGTTTATCCAACGGCGGGGTTTATCAAATTTGTAATACTGCGCCACGAACATCTGGTGCTGGCCAACATCGGAGGTGATATACGCGTCACCCTTTGTGACTTCCCACAGTTTTTCAATCACATACTGTGGCTTGATCAGGTCGCTGCTGCGGTCGTACTCCAGACTTTTTACAGAGCGCCACTTATCAATTTGAGACCACCATGAATCCAGCGCAAAGACTGCTGCCTCACCCCGGTTGTCGGTTTCACGCACCATTTCCAGCATATCTGTCAGTACTTTTTTGACATGCCCGACAATGGGTACATCTACGCGAACATTCTTGGAGATCGACGCCGGATCAATATCGATATGAATAATTTCGGCATGTGGACAAAACGAGCTGATTTCACCCGTGATGCGGTCATCAAACCGTGCCCCCACTGCAAACAATACATCGCAATGGTGCATTCCCATATTAGCCTCATAGGTTCCATGCATACCCAACATGCCAACAAATTGCTCATCAGTTGCCGGGTAAGCACCTAACCCCATCAATGTGCCTGTGACGGGATAGCCAAGTAGCCGTGCAAGCTCTGTTAACTCAGCAGAGGCCTCGCCCAGTACAACACCACCACCATAATAGATCATTGGGCGCTTTGCCTTGAGTAAAAGGTCCACTGCTTTGCGTATTTGTCCAGGGTGTCCGACCAAAGTTGGATTGTACGAACGCATTTCCACTTTTTTAGGGTAGATATAGGGCACTTTTATATTCGGGTCCGTCGCGTCCTTTGTGACATCAACGACAACCGGCCCCGGCCGCCCAGTTTGCGCGACATAAAATGCTTTTTTGACTGTCTCGGCCAGTTTGGTCACATCATTTACGAGGAAGTTATGCTTAACGACCGGACGTGTGACCCCAACACAGTCCACTTCCTGGAAGGCATCCGTACCAATCAATTTCGAGGAAACCTGGCCTGTGATGATCACCATCGGGATGGAGTCCATAAAGGCTGTCGCGATGCCTGTTACGGCATTTGTAGCACCCGGCCCCGAGGTGACAAGTACAACACCAGGTTTACCTGTAGCCCGTGCATATCCATCTGCAGCGTGCGTTGCTCCCTGTTCATGGCGCACCAAAATATGTTGAATATTGTCGTGCCGAAACAGCGCATCATAGATGTGTAAAACGGCACCACCGGGATAGCCAAAAATATATTCAACCCCCTCTTCTTCGAGGGCGTGGATAAGAATCTCTCCACCAGATAACTTCACGGACTTACCTCTGAGTTAACACTGTTTAACTGAACTAAAAAAATCACACCGAATAACTGAGCAATTCTACATGGTTTACATGCTCTCGTACACGGACGATAGCAATTTACTCCCGGCAATAGCGGGTCAGGATTTCTTTATCAGGAAATGATAGCTGCCGTCTCGCTCGTAGGACTCCAACATCGCATGTCCTGTCTGACGGGAAAACGCATCAAAGTCTCGAACTGATCCTGGGTCAGTGGCTATCACAAAAAGAACTTCTCCCGAGACTAACTGCGCGAGCGCCTTTTTTGCTTTTAATATGGGAAGCGGGCACTGTAACCCCTTCACATCAAGTGTGTGTTCATACTCAACCATGACACCTCCACATGACCCTTTATTTAATGACAACAGAACTTAAGAACGACAGGTGCTTACCGAGCTTTCACGGGCGTAACTTGCCAGCTGAAACTACGATCTGTAAAGTGAGTATCATTCTTTGCAATATCTTCTTATGTGAACAAGCAACGAGTCAAGCACACACGTAGAACGTTCGGCCCCCTACTAGCGCTGTCAGCGCTTGTATTTTCTACACTGGGCGTTGCTGATGTCAATCTCCCTAGCATCGGCGAACCTGTAGACCTAGTCATATCCCCTGCCGAAGAGAAGAAGCTGGGACAAGCGTTTATGGCTCAAGCCAGAAAAGAGCTTGATATTGTCTATGATGCTGAAACCAATTACTTTATAACAAGCTTGGGAAATCGCTTACTTAACGCCAGTAACCACGGCAGCGAAACATTCCACTTTTTCACAATTAACGACAGTCGAATTAACGCCTTTGCTGTTCCTGGAGGATATATCGGCATTAATACGGGCACCATTCTGTCGGCTCAAAACGAAAGTCAGCTCGCGGGTGTGATCGCACATGAAATTGCTCACGTGACTCAGCGGCACATCGCTCACCGCATTAAAGAAGCCAACAAGCAGAATCTACCTCTTGCCGCCGCCATCCTTATTGCTGTCCTCGGCGGTATTCAAAATTCAACAGCGACTCAAGCCGCCTTATCTGCAGGCATTGCTGCGAGCGCTCAAAATAGCATCAACTTCACGCGCAAAAACGAATACGAAGCAGACCGCATTGGTATTAACCTGTTGGCCCAGGCAGGCTACTCTCCCAACGGTATGGCTGAATTCTTTTCAATACTACAAACACAAAACAACCGTTATGGCAGAGAAAGTATCGAGTTTTTACGCACACATCCTCTAGAGCAAAATCGTATCGCAGAAGCTCAAAACAGAGCCGCACTTCTATCTTCCGGGAACCACGTTATTAATACCGTTGACTTCCAGCTGATTCAAGCTCGACTACAGTGGCTCCTGTCAAACGAGCGAGAAAGAGCGTTCCATTTACAAAGCATAAACGGAACTGGTCGTACGACTCCGACTCTATCAGATAGTTATCGCGCAGCGCTTACCGCGATACAAAGTGGAGAAAGCAAAGAGGCAAAGTTATTTATACAAGCACTCAAAACAACCTATCCTGAAAACCTTCTGATTCGTCTACTGGAGGCTGAAGGCGTTGCCCGGCTGGAAAACTTCCAACAAGGAGAAATTCTGTTCGAGGCATTGCTTAAAACTTATCCTGAATTCTCGCCCGCTATTTGGCGCTATGCAGAAGTTTTGATCGACGAGAAGAGCCCCGCTAAGGCCTACCAATACTTGGCAAGTTATACCCGATCATTTGATCAGGTTCCAGCGCAGTTTTTTCAATTACAAGCTAAAAGTGCTGGGTTAGCCAACAACAGAACAGCCAGCTTAGAATCCTTGGCCGATTATCATATTGCATTGAATCAGATTGAAGACGCGATCAACCAGCTGAAATACGCTTTGAAAACAACTCAACCGGGATCTGCTGATTATGAAAGAATCACAGCAAAGCTGGCCATTTTAAAAAATGGTCAGCTACCTTCCAAGCCTTAACGTCGCAGTCGTTACAGTTGTGGTCCTGCTGCTACAAGCGAGCGGCCTTCCTCGTTATCAGTATAGCGTGAGAAATTTTCGATAAAGCGACCGGCAAGATCTTTCGCTTTTACTTCCCACTCACCCGCATCTTGATATGTTGATCGAGGATCTAAAAGGTTTGCATCAACGCCAGGAAGACTGAGAGGAACAGCAAGATTAAAAACAGGAATCTGCTGGAAGTCTTGTTGCTCGATAGAATCATCCAGGATCGCATCGATAATTTTTCGGGTTGCGCTGAGGGAAATACGCTTTCCAGTACCGTTCCAGCCTGTATTCACCAGATAACCCGTTGCATTCGATGCAGCCATGCGTTTTTCTAAAATTTCACCGTATTTTGTGGGGTGCAAGGTTAAGAAAGCAGCGCCAAAACATGCCGAAAAGGTGGGAGTAGGCTCTGTTACTCCCCGCTCCGTTCCGGCCAACTTTGCCGTAAAGCCGGATAAAAAGTGGTATTTGACTTGCTCCGGGGTCAACTTTGAAACCGGTGGAAGCACACCAAAAGCATCAGCTGACAGAAAAATCACCTTGCTCGCATGCCCAGCTTTGGAAACAGGCTTTACAATGTTTTCAATATGATAAAGAGGGTATGAAACGCGCGTATTTTCTGTTTTTTCGTTACTGTTAAAGTCAACGACGCCACTTTCCCGGACTACAACATTTTCAAGCAGTGCGTCGCGCTTAATTGCATGATAAATATCCGGCTCTGATTCGGCACTTAAACCAATGGTTTTAGCGTAACAACCGCCTTCAAAATTAAAAATACCATCATCATCCCAGCCGTGTTCATCATCACCAATTAGCTGCCTTTTGGGATCAGTCGAAAGTGTAGTTTTTCCTGTGCCTGACAGGCCAAAGAAGATCGCAACATCGCCTTTTTCACAAACGTTCGCAGAACAATGCATAGATGCAATGCCCTTGAGCGGCAAAAAGTAGTTCATCATGGAGAACATGCCCTTTTTCATTTCGCCGCCATACCATGTCCCGCCAATTAACTGCATTTTTTCAGTCAGATTAAAGGCAACGAAGTTTTCAGAGTTCAAGCCTTGTTCCTTCCACTGCGGATTCGTTGTCTTAGCTCCGTTTAACACGACAAAATCCGGTTGGTAATCCTGCAATTCACTCTCTGTCGGGCGAATAAACATGTTTTTGACAAAGTGGGCTTGCCAGGCCACTTCTGTCACAAATCGAACCTTTAAACGCGTGTTCTCATTAGCGCCACAAAATGTATCAACAACAAAAAGTCTTTTACCCGAAAGCTGTTGCCCTACAAGCGATTTTAAGTGCTTCCATGTGCCTTCATTTAGGGGTTTATTGTCATTCTTACCCTGACCAGACCACCAAAGTGTTTCGCGTGTTACATCGTCTTCAACGATATATTTATCCTTTGGAGAGCGGCCTGTAAAAATCCCTGTATCAACCGCAACCGCACCAAGGTCCGTGACGACCCCTTTTTCATAGCCCTTTAAGCCTTCCGCCGTTTCTTCAGCAAAAAGTAAGTCATACGATGGGTTGTGGACAATCTCTTTGACATCCTCAATTCCATAAGCTGACAAGTTGATATTAATTGTCATGAAACTCTCTCCAAGAAAAGGCCTTTGGCAAAAGCACGTGCTGGTCACAAAAATAAGCTCAATATAATAACCTTTATTGAGAAGTAAATCAGCGCTATTTGGTGAAAATTACAAGGAAGTCACAACATAACTAAAAAAACAGCTGTGAAAGGGTAGGAAATAACGTACTCGGAAAAATGGCGCGATGGTGGGCCGTGAAGGATTCGAACCTTCGACCACCTGATTAAAAGTCAGATGCTCTACCGACTGAGCTAACGGCCCTGATCTAAAACGACAATGATAACGTAGAATGACCAGGAGTCAAAGAGACAATTGTAAATTTTATCTTAATCGTTGGGCTGGGGCCTTAGAGATCTCAAAGCAGATCAATGGCCCTCTTTCCCAATACGTTCAAGCCGCTTAGCTGCCAAGCGTGCAATTGGCGTATCCGGATATTCCGCAACCAAGTTGCTCAGAATAGATTTTGCTTCATTCCAGCGTTTGAGCTCGTAGTAGGCATAACCAATTTTTAGCTTCGCATCGGCTACTTTAGGGCTCTGCGGATGATCTTTGACCACTCGTTCAAAATCGGCGACAGCTTCTGGGTAAAGGCGCGAAACATACTTCGATTCCCCTAGCCAATAACGCGCATTATCGGAATAGTCACCCGATGGGTAGGCAACGAGAAAACTGCCAAATGACTCAATCGCTTTTGCGTAACGCCCCTCTTTAAGGAAATTAAAAGCCTTATTATACGCAGCCTTTTCCTGCGCACTGTCGGCTTGAGTTGGCACCGGAGCGGAAGGCCCTCCTGTTCCTGTTGAAGCGACCGCTTGTTCGGGCGCATTGACTTCTGCTGAGGAAGCATCTTGACCCAATGACGCCGAACCCGATCTATTTTCAAGCTCTCTTAACCGACGATCGCTATCAAGGTAAAGGTCTCTTTGCCGCTTTTTCATCATTTCAAGGGCATGGTTCTGGCTTTCAATCTCACCGCGAAGCTGGCTGACTTCCTCTTCTAGTGAAGTAATGCGCTGAATCAAGTCCACCAGTACTTTATTGTCTATGATCCGTTCGATCTTTTGAACGCGCTGCTCAAGATTTGAGCCCCTGCCTTCATTCTGATCCGCAAAGGCAGACCATGGAAAAATGATGGAGACGCTTGTTAGAGCTAACAGCAGATAGTGTGGAAACTTGATCATCGGTTCACCTGGTTATGGGTTAATTAGCATCGTAAACAAATTCAACACGCCGGTTTCGCGACCAAGCACTTTCATCATGACCATCCAAGGCGGGTAGCTCTTCACCAAAGCTTATCGTTGTAATCTGATCTTCACTAACGCCCTGAAGCAGTAACATCTGTCTCACAGAAAGAGCCCTGCGCTCACCCAAAGCAATATTGTACTCCCGAGATCCGCGTTCATCGGTATGTCCTTCCAGGCGAACTTTCACATCAGGGTAGGTGGCTAAATACTCACCATGGTTTTCGATAATTGTCATATATTCTGGCCTGATTTCACTCTTATCAAAGTCAAAATAAATAATTCTGTCTGCCAAAACACTTGTTTGGTCAAACAACGCCTCCCGGGTAAACCCTGTTGTACTCTCCGGCGGCGTAGATGACACAGGCGCAGGCGTTGGAGACTCCGGCTCAGCTTGTACAGGTGTTGGCGCAGTATCAACAGGCTGGTTATTCGCTGTACCACATGCTGAAAGAAAAAGAGGGATCAGCACCGCTAAAGTGACTAAAATACGTTGTTTCACATTTATTCTCCTTTGTGTTTTTTCTTTACCAGGAAGGCTTCCCAAACCACTTTTCATTCAAAGTATCGATGACCTTCTCTGTTCCAATGCTATTGAATATAAGGCGACCACGACGGTTCCCGGACATCACCTTCGGCAAAAGTAAATCGTTGCTGCACCCGGCCATCTGTTGAGACCGCACCCAAAACTCCCCGGCCGCGATATTGAGTCGCATACAAAATCATACTGCCATTCGGTGCGAAACTGGGTGACTCGTCCAATTGTCCATCAGTCAAAACTCGCAGCACTCCAGATGGGCGATCCAGGACCGCAATCTGGTATTTCCCTTGATTAAAATGGACCATTGCCAGTGTTTTTCCATCGGGTGATATTGCAGGGCTGGCATTATACCGGCCTTCAAATGTTAACCGTTTAGCCGCGCCTCCTGTCATGGCGATTTCGTAAATTTGTGGCGACCCACTACGGTCCGAGGTAAAAATAATCGACTGCCCATCAGCAGACCAGGCAGGCTCGGTATCAATTGCACGACTACGCGTCACTTGCCGGGTTCTTCCACTGGCAAGCTCCATCACATAAATATCTGGATTGCCTTTGTGTGAAAGCGTTAAAGCCAGCCACTTGCCGTCAGGAGACCAGGCAGGAGATCCATTAATCCCTTTTACAGAAGATATCTTACGTCGTACACCTGTCCCGATGACTTGCGTATAAATTGCCGCAACTTCTTTATTTTCGAAAGATACGTATGCAATACGTAAAGTGTCTGGCGACCAGGCAGGCGACATCAACGGCCGTGTAGATGAAAGAATTTCTGCCGGGGCATACCCGTCTGCATCCGAAAGTTCGAGCACATATTTTTTCCCGCCATTGGACGTTTTACGCGCCGTAATATAGGCAACCTGGGTATTAAATGCACCCCGTATACCAATCAACCTTTCATAAATCAGATCACTGATTTCATGTGCGACAACGCGCAGGGATTCACTCTTTACAGGGAAGCTGAAGCCAAGGAGCTGCTGCTCTTTATACACATCAAATAATTGAAACTGAATCACGTAAGTGCCTGGGCCAGTCAATTTCATGTGCCCAATGACCAAACTCTCAACACCCGTCACTTTCCAGTTTTGAAAGTTAACGGCTGCACCACTTTCAGGACGCGCGACCAAACGATCAAACGGAATCGGTGCAAAAGCACCACTGCGTGATAAATCGGCTGCCACAATTCCGGCGATATCCTCTGGGGGATCGCCTGGCCCTTCCCAGCCAAAGGGAACAATGGCGATAGGCAATGCCCCTTCTGTGCCCTGAGTAATTTCTATTTTTAGAACAGCATTGGCTGGAACGGCCACGAAAATAAGCAACAGGCCAAGTAGCGTATTTAGTAAACGTCGATCTCTTTTCATCTATTAACTATCCGCTGAAAATGTTATTTGTATTTGACGTTGAAACAGTTTAGGGTCAGGTGCCTGCGGTAAAGGATCCGACTTTCTCACCGCATTTTCAACAGAGCGCCGTAAACTTTCCCCGCCTCCCGTACAACTCTCCACGCTCACAGCAATGACGTCACCTGTTGGCAACTGGATCACAGAGACTTCACACTTTATACCGCTAGGTACGCCAGGTGGCTTAATCCAGTTACGTTGAATCTTTTGTTTGATGGCCGTTTCGTATTGGGCATTCAAACCCTCCAGGCGGCGGGCTTCCTGACGGCTCGTTTCACTCGCGCGTTTTTCTGCCAACTCCCTTACCCTTGCTTCTTCTCGAGCACGTTCTGCTTCCAGTTCGGCGATGCGCTGCCGCTCAGCAGCCTTTCGTGCTGCTTCTTCCTCCTTCTTGCGTTTTGCTTCGGCTTCTTGTTTGGCTTTTTCCGCAGCTAAACGCTTTTCTTCTTCCTGACGTTTTGCTTCAGCTTCTTGCTGTTCTCTTGCTCTTTTTTCAGCTTCTGCCTTTCGTTGTTTTTCGATCTCGGCCAGCCGAGCCGCTTCTTCTTCTCGCTTTTTCTCCAGTGCGGCGCGCTCCTGCTCGGCCTGCTTCAGGCGGGCTTCTTCTTTTTCCCTTTCGGCCTGTAGCTTACGTAAAGCTTCTTGCTCTTTCTTTTCTTTTGCCAAAGCTTCAGTTTTTTTCTTTTCCGCTAATGCTTTCAGCTTTTGGACTTCCTCGTCAATTTTCTTTTCATCGACGACTACCGCTTTTATAGGCTCGGCTCCAGATTCAACGGATAAAGGCTTAGGGCGGCTATCTAAACTGATTATCAATACCGCAATGACAATCACATGGCCTAAAACCGATATCCCAATTGCCCATGGGTGTTTTTTCAACATTTCCCAGAGCATACGCTTATTGACCCGGCTCCGTCATCAAGCCAACCTGCTTGACGCCCGCTGTTTGCAGGATTGTCATACCTCGAATCACGGCGCCATAATCCACCCCTGTATCGCCTGCCACCAGCACGGGAGCGCCTGGCCTGTTTTTGAGGATGGCTGAGACTTTGATCATGACCGCTTCGGCAGAAAGCGACTGATCAGGATCATCGCCGATGTTCAAGAACAACAGTCCTTCTTTGTTGACCGTTAGAATGATCGGATCTTTCTGATCAGCATCCAGTGGCTTAGCGGCGGCATCAGGCAGGTCAATCTCCACACCTGTTTTCAACAGTGGCGCCGTAATCATAAAGATCACCAGTAAAACTAACATAACGTCAATGTAAGGGACGACGTTAATTTCCGACATAGGTGCTTTTCGTGACGCAGCCTGTTTACTCATGACACTTGGCTTTTCTTTTCCTTGCTGGCATAGATCTGACGCTGCAACAAGGTAGAAAACTCTTCGATAAAGTTATCGTAACTGCTCAATAGACGGTTGACCTGATTAGCAAACCGATTATAAGCAATCACGGCCGGAATAGCGGCAAAAAGCCCCATCGCCGTGGCAATGAGTGCCTCAGCGATGCCAGGCGCTACCATTGACAGTGTCGCTTGTTGAACATTTCCGAGCGCACGGAAAGAATTCATGATACCCCAGACGGTACCAAACAAGCCTACATACGGGCTGGTTGAGCCGACGGTAGCAAGAAAGGATAAATTGGCTTCGATCTCATCGGTTTCTCTGGCAAGGGTGGTCCTCATCGCCCGCTGAGCACCGCTAATGACCGATTCCGGATCACGCGTTTGCCGGTGCAAGCGTGCATATTCCGAGAGACCCGCTTCAAAAATGCGCTCCATTCCTTTGAGTTCATCGCGCCGCGGGTGTAGGTTTTTATAGATATCACCCACATCCCCTCCGGACCAGAAAACCTCTTCAAACCGGTCGGCTTCTTTTTTTGCCAGATTGAGTTGCCGCGACTTGCCGTAAATGACGGCCCAGGAAAGAATAGAGGCCAGAAAGAGCAAAGCCATGACCACCTGCACCAGCACACTGGCATTTGCAATCAAATGAATCAGTGAAAGATCAGCTGTCACGCTCAAACATCTCCAATAAAAAACGAGGAATCCTCATGGGTCGAAAAGTACCTGCATCCACACAGGCAATGGTGACATCAGCCGAACAAATCAACAGGCTTCCCCCCTTTTTTTCTGCTTTTTCAATACGCTGATGAAACAGGATACTGGCCTTTTTTTTCAATTTGACGGATGTTTGAACATTCAGTGCGTCGTTAAAGCGTGCAGCTTGGTGGAAATCAACCAGTGCTTGTCGAACCACAAAAATGCAGTTGCTCTCAGTCCGTAAAGTATCCTGCTCCACGCCTAAAAAACGCAAGTATTCCGTTCGACTGCGCTCCATGAATTTGAGGTAATTGGCATAATAAACAACGCCGGCAAAGTCGGTATCTTCATAATAAACCCGCACCGGCCAAGAAAAGACGCCTTCCGTATAACTGCCTTCATTCACTGCTTAAGTCCTAAACTCCTACACGAAAGTTCCACCACGCGGAACCCAATCACCGCTGCACTTTATTTGATCGATCTTATTTTAACCAGCTCTGCAAGAATTGAAATGGCAATTTCAGGTGGGGATTTACTACCAATCGGCAAGCCAACCGGACCTTTCAGCCGATTAATCGCAGCGGCTGGCATATCAAGCAAAGCTAACCTTTCCCGCCGTGCGGCATCCGTTTTTTTTGAACCAATGGCACCGACATAAAAAGCTGGCGACTCCAGCGCCGTCAATAAAGCCATGTCATCAAGCTTCAGATCATGGGTTAAAGCCAGAACGGCAAACCGAGCGTGGTTAACCCGCGCCACCACCACGTCATCCGGCATGCCAGAGTCAAGCTGAATCTGAGCCAAATCCCACGTGTTTCGATAAGATTCCCGCGGCTCACACACTGTCATTCGATAGCCTAGTGAGGGTGCAAAATCCGCCAGGTAGCGGGCAATATCCGTGGCGCCAATGACCATCAGCTCCCACAATGGCCCGTATATTTTTTTGACTAAGCCCTCTTCCAAAACGGTCGATTCGTTGAATGCCGACACGGCTTTGTTGAGTTTGACTTCACCTGTGACCAGATTCAACTCGCGCTCAAGACAATCTCGCTCAGTAATCGAACGCAGTATCGTTTGCAATTGAGCCGCATCATCCGGCCGCTCCCCCACGATGCGCAAAATACTATTACAGGGCAGCTGTAATCGGGCCGCCTGATCAGGGCTATCGCCAAACACACATTCGAAAACAGGTTGATCAGGGATATCGTGCTGGCGAACCATGGCCAGTAACTCCTCTTCAACACAACCACCTGAGACAGACCCGGCAATCTGGCCACTCTCCGGCTCGAGCGCCATATGGGCACCTACAGGTCGGGGTGAAGACCCCCATGTTTCAATCACTGTAAACAGATAAGGCCGCTTTCCATCACAAAGCCATTGATAGACTTGGGTTAATACGTCAAAGTCAGTCCCTAAGTTCATCTCAGTTGATCATGAGAAAAGAGAGGTTTGCTCTTCCTCCTCCGGTGGGTTACGTTCCTCGGGTTGAGGTAAACCCAGGCTTTGGTAAGTTCTGCCCGTTACTACCCGGCCACGGGGTGTACGCATCATAAACCCTTGCTGGATTAAATAAGGCTCGATCACATCTTCAATAGTACCCGCTTCTTCACCAATGGCGGCGGCGAGGTTTTCTACCCCCACAGGCCCCCCATCAAACTTTTCGATGATGGCTAACAAAAGCCGGTGATCCATATTGTCCAGCCCAAGCGAATCGACTGACGACTCGGGCCGGCTTA
>OBIC01000136.1_pt1 | contig 30917 bp, 35 predicted proteins | sample 1519831 | NCBI WGS metagenome assembly OBIC01 (sample SAMN03019805, study PRJEB22545) | beach sand metagenome | biome: beach; feature: sea beach; material: beach sand | place: USA: Municipal Pensacola Beach, FL | collected 2010-10-20 | depth 40-45 cm m
ACCTCTTGGTTTCGCCGGGTTTCCAGTCTATGTCCGATGCAGGCCGCTGTGCCGCTTCCTGCCGCTCCTTGAGCGTCTGGTACTCGGACTCGTACCAGAAGACGTGCCGTTCGGATTCCGAGGAATCGAACGCAGATTCAGTGTGCGGGTAACAGTCGAACTTGGTCCAGTTCTGCCGAGACGCGTACCAGTTCGCAGCTTTTCGCAGTGTCTTTCCGCTGCTCGACACCGTATCGACGATCAGGATCGGCTCAATGAGGCTCCGAATTTGTTTGTAAGGCACAAACGGAATCCCGAGCCTGTGGGAGACATAAACGGCAGAAATAGCGCCCGATCTTCCTGGTCCAGTGACGCCGGAAAACCTGGCTTCGGTTTCCCTGATCCGAGCGCACATACGGTCGACCGCTGCGGAGAACTCCTGTTCGGAGACGACGAGAGTCATTTCAAACCTCCCATAACTTGGTCTCGTTCGTATCTGAAACCGCGTTCTCCGCAGCGGTCGACCGTATCGTGCATTTCGATGTTGCGGAGCCTCCCGGCCCGGCTGCCGTGGACGGACCACTGCGCAGGGAACGCCCACACGCCGGCGGTGTTCTTTCCGGCCCACGCGGCAGCGAGTCTATCGGCCCCACGAGCGTCGCCATGGACAATCGTTTCGATTGGCCAGAAGGAATTCAGGAAGCTGAGGCTGAAGAAGACGGCGTCTCGGTTCGTGTAATCACGCCCGCCGCAAACGAGGCAGATCATGTGGCTTCCCTCCGGATATGGGGACGGGGATCGCCGACGACCCAGTCGATCACTTCGCCTTCCCGGAGGCGGGGAATCTCGATCAGATATCCGCACCTGGGGTCTTCTTCCACATGGTCGACTCGACGGCGTGTTTCCTGTCCGCCAATAACGACGATCATCATTTCATCGGATTCAACTCGGCAGGATTCCGCGATACCAAGCATCACCAGTGCTCCGTGAGCTTGAAAGCGTCCGAAAGACGTTTTGACAGGTAGGCGTATGTCTCGGGGGCTTCTACATCGAGGCGCGAGAGGCCAGTTCCGACGCCGTCAGCGGGGAAGACGATTCCCATGTACTGCGGGATTCTTGCGATCAGTTTCTCGACATCCTTGTCGATCACAGCCTTGTTGTGCTCGACAAGGATGTCGAGAAACTGATCGCGAGAGCCGGACATGTCCCGATTTCCGAGCAGGACTTCCGTGTCGCCCGGAAGGTCAGAGAGGTGTTTGATCAAATCCCCCGCTTTCATCAGTTCTTCCTCCGCTCTTTCAGAGGCAGGACGACAGCTTTGTCACCGAGCGAGGCCTTGAGGTCGGCAACGTGCTGAGTCGCACAGACGCTGTCCCGATACGGGTAGAGCGTGACCCATTTCCCGAACAGGCCGGTCTTGAATTCAACGACCCAAGCCGTGTCCCCATTCGGGAATGCGTCCTCGCGGACCCGGTAGCGGATCACGCGATCCGGTTGGACGATTGCGAGAAGAGGAAACATCACCATACCCTCGCCTCCGCTGCACGGATGTTCGAGGGATGGACGAACCGCATAGGAATCTGGCGGACGGATGAGAACCTGAAGCCTTCGAGATGGATAAGGCTTCGTTCGTAGTCCATCGCCCCGAACACCCGAAACGGGGTCCCGTCCGCATACTCCCCGATCATGGATCGTTCAGTCATGAACCGACAGCCTTCCTCCAGAAGGGTAGTCTTGGCGAAATGAATCCTGTCCGTGAGAATAGCGACTGGGTGGGTCGGAATGGCATCAACGACGCGTTGAGCCTCCTCAAGCGTCATTGTTGAGACAGGTTTGGCTTGCCTTGAGGCGCCCTCAACAGCACTTTTCAGTTCATCAACGAATGTTTGATCTGTCATTTTCGGTCCTCCTTTCACACTGCGTGCGGAGAACCAAGCATAAAAAACGGGCCAGCGCAAGGCTGACCCGTCATATTTTTCGAAAAATGTTAGGTTGACCTGACTTACGCGGTGCGCTTGACCCGCGTCACGGTCTCGACCGTCATCTCGTCATTCGTTTTCACCGGGACGTCTATTGTAGTCATATCGAAGGCTTTTTCAGGAGAGATCCCGCCATCCTTCTGTTTTCGGGCAACGGATGTCGCCACAGCCTGTTTGGTCTCGGTGAAGTATTGGACTTCTCCGACCTTGAGTAAGTCGACACGCTCGTACATGGCGAGCGGCTTGTGTTCGATAGGGCCGACGAGTTCGAGCAAAGTTGCCCGAATAGAGGGCGTGATCTCGACTGTCCTGTTCGCATCTGATGGCATGGACGTTCCTTTCTTCTATGGTCCCACTCTCGTAGTCCAGGGCGAAAGGCAAGTCCAGCGGGTCAGCCCTGGTCCAGTTCATCCTCGAAGGTCTTTTCGAATCCCCTGAGGATGTCTCCTATGGCTTCGTTGCGCTCCCTGCAGGTCTTGTAAGCTTCCACAAGGGCGACCTTCCAGATGGAATCATCCTTCGCGTCCGTGTCTTCCCCTACAGGGGCGAGCGGAACTTCAGGGCAGGTCAGGAGCCTCTCCGGAATCTCCGGCAATATCACCCTGGTCTGCGTCACAGGTTTCGGGGTAGAGCAGGCAGTTAATGCGGCGATTGGTAGAACGAGACAGCTCAGGAAGAGTGTCGTTCTCCGTCTCCGGGGCGTTCTCGATGTCATCTATGATGTCCTCGACTTGTTCGTGAACGATGCGCTCACGCTCGATCACCCTTTCGGTAATGGTGTGGGTGAACTCCTTGGCTTCGACCGCTTTTCGGTTGAGCTTGATCTCCGTTTCAAGGGCGGCAACCTCCTTCCTGAGGCTGTCGATCTTCCGGTCCCGGAGATCGTTCTGCCAGTCCATGAACAGGATAAGTCCGATCATCAGGCCAACCTGGATCGTCCGGTTGTCCTTCACGACGGAAAAGGCACGCATCCCCCACTTGACGATAAACGCCCACATCAGACACGCCTCACAAAGTCGGAATGTACCCATCCCCGAACTGGGCTATCGTCCTTGTTGAAAATGACTTCGTACCAGTCTCGGTTCGATCCGATGATGATCACGGGCGTCTTCTTGGGAGCCTCGCTGATCTTCTCGGAATGGATGGACGGACCGGACCTGACATTCAGGCTTGAAGCTGTCACAATGCCGCGTTCCTTGGCCGGGATAAGGGGGTCCGAGACATCCGAACTGCGATCATCCAGGAACGCCTTGTACCGCGCCATGGGGAAAACCGGGCCTGGGTCGACTTTCCAGCCCCGTGTATCGATATCTTCGTGCCCGACAATATCAAGGATCGGATACCTCGACAGGAGTAGTGGCACGATCTCGTCGAGCGTAGCGAGCTGCTCATGTGTGTATCTGGGCCAGAACAGGTCTCCCGATCCTGCTTTGGGATATTGAACCATCTCGATTCCATCGACGAAATCTCTTTCTTCCAGGTATTGCCCAGACCATGTCCGGTACATACCCTGGTCGTTGGTTCGGCGCAGGAAGCCTGTATTGACGATCTCTATTCCAATGGAATGGTGATTGAGGCTGGTGAATCCCTTGTACGCGCTTGGGCCGGCGTGCCAAGTAACACGGTTGAAGGCCTGCATCGAGATCACCGACCCGTCCAGATCGATAATCAGATGAGAACTGGCCTTGCTCTTCCGGCTCTTGAACGTCCGTACAGCCTCATCTGCGGTCTTCGTCGCCGTATAGTGCATGACGATGAATCGTGGATTGCAGGGTCCAGAGCCGTTCGGGGTCTCTTCTCGGGTTACATTGTCACCGATAAGCCGGTGGAACTTGATATCAAAGTCGGGCATATCCTTTCTTGAGCTTGGCAGATTCCGGTTTAATGGCTCCAGTTGTGGACAGAATTATCCGAGCCATAGGATAATCCTTTGTCATGAATTCGGGAAGGGAGATTCCGGCGGCGTAAACTCGGCTGTGTACCTTGCTACACCTTTGGTGATTCGTATCTCATCAACGTCAAAACTGTCATTCTCCACCTGGATCGAGAAGGGAGCAGAACTGGCGTAAAAGCCATAATTAGTCGTACTACTCGCAACGACAACGCCATCATAGAACATGCGCAAAGTGCTCCCGTCGCCTGTGACGGCGAGATGTGCCCACGTATCCAGGGGGAGAGGTGCGTTCGGGATCATGTTCTGATTTGTTGATCCGTTGTGGGACCAACGAAAGCCCATCCGGTCGGGTGGAACTCCTAGAGTGCTGGATTCAAATCTCCAGGATCTCTGGCCCCCGGAGGTGACATACTTTTGAATAAAATTCGAAGTCCCTACAGATTCCCCTCTTCTCCTGATCCAGTATTCGATGGTAAACTCCCCCGACCCGAAGGAAAAATCTCCATCATCGGATTTGGTTCCCGAAGCAGTCAAAACCCCGCGCCTCAGTCTCCCCCCAAACTTACCACCCGAAATCTGCGCATCTCCACGGGAAAGCGTTATTGAGTTGGCCTGACTGCTCTCGTCACTGAGAATAGTCTGGTTTGAGTCTATGTTGTCGCAATGGCACAAAAACACAACTGACGAGAAGTGTTCGTCCCCCTGTCCGTAAACAGGATTGACTCGGCGTTGGATAGCGGAAGCAAGGAAACCGATCGGCATAGCCTCACTAATCCTCGCTGTTTGCGGCCAATAGCGCCTGATAAGCGGATACAGCTTCTTCCGTGTGAGCAGCGCTCACAATGTCTGCCAAACGACTGGCCGAGTTAGCATCAATCTCTGACACCGACATGGTTGCAGACAAGTAATCGTTTATCTGCGAAATCTTCAGCGCGGGAGTTTCCCCTGGATTGATTGTGAATCTGTGATATGGAGAACGCCCCCCAACCTCAAACTCTGTTTCTCCTACGACAACAGTTTTCAGAACTTGTACCTGGACGATGCCTGTGTCTAGGACTTCGATTTTTGTAATTTTGGACACGCTAAACTCCTGTCACTGTGAAAGTTATTGTGAAACGCACATTGATTTCTACGCCGGATGTCAAGGCTGACACAGCAGTATTGGAAGTCACTCCCACCCCCATCGGATCTCCACTCCGGAGCGAGAAAAAAGTATTCCCCGCTGAACTTTGCAGGATGGGAAGAGGGTCTACGAATGAGATCTTCTCCACATAGTTTAGAGCTATGTAAGAGACTTGGCCCGATGCGGTAAAAGGGCTTCCCCCAATCCTAACCGCCCCAGAAGCCGTAGAGAAGGTCGGAGTACACACTATTCGTCCGGTGACAGTCACCAGGTCCCCAATGCGGCGGTACTCTCCCGACTGAATGGAATAAGATACCGCCAAATCTCCGGGAGTGGCGCAAATTAACGTGGGCGTCCATGTTCCGGACTCGTGATCCAGGGCGGCGACGGAGCCAAGGCCGGCCACAATCTCGTCTATCGCCGCCTGTGCCTCATCCGCAGACAAACCAGATGTCGTGTTGTCATAGGCGACTTGCTCCGCGTCCAAGGCCCCGGACGAAGCGGGCTCTAGGTCCCCGGCAAGAACCCACGTATCTGTCGCGGTCTTGACCAGCGACACTACGGAGTTCTGCTCCCGCAGGGCGAGGCTCCCCGCCGATGGGTAACTGATCGTGACTCCCGACCCTTCCGCAAGCGTGGTCTGTCCTGCCCCTTTTTGATGCACGTTCAGGATCGTGCCGACATCGAAGGCGACAGAAGAGTTTGGCGGGACTGTGAGGGTGTTGACTGCACCGTTGTTCATGGCGACAAGAACGTCGTTCGCGTCGCCTATGACGAAAGTATATGTCGTCCCGGTCTGCTCATTCTCCGTCAGTGTGTTCGGGCCGCTCTCCGGCGCGTCAACGAACTCGATGCCGTCTTCCCCGGATGTCACCGCAAGAAGTTTTCCACCATGGCTTGAGTAGCTACCCGGAGCATCGTCGAGATCGGTGAAGTTCTCCGCTCCACCGTTGCCGTTGATTTCGGAGAACGACAGATTGGACGATCCGACTGTGATGGACCCTGTCGTCGTCAGGATGAAAAGCTTGCCGCCGTTTGCGGTGCCTTCCTCGACATAACACACCGCGCCGGTCGTCACCTCCGCATCTTCATCGAAATCGGTTGCCCGTGTCGGGGCACCGGAAGCGTTCACGGTATAGATACCGTTCTCGCTGGCAGAGGCCTGGTCCTGGACGAGAATCCGGTCACCGGTCGCTAGGGTCACGCCGTCTACGGTATCACCGTCCTCGAAATCGGACGCCAGGGTCCCGGCAGCGGTCGTGGCAGCCCTGACACTCTCCTTCCAGTCAACAACAGGAACTTCAGAGACGCCGACATCGACAAATTCGTATTCCCCCGCAGAATTGTTCCATGCGAGTGTCTGCCCGTCCTGCGACGGTCCCGGAGCGGTCGGCATGTCCGCCAGGTCGGTGATGTTCAGTGCGGTCGGATCGATGCCGAATGTGACCACTCCTCCGGATGCCGTTGCCGTGAAGAACGGATCGTCGAAGTCAAGCGTGGTATAGTTCTCCGAATTCGTGACATCAGACGTCTCGACCTGAATGACGGTCGCAACGAACTCTATTCCGTCCGGCGCAGAGTTTACACGAAGCTGCCGCCCCGCCGCGCTTGTGTATGCAGCTGGGACGTCTCCGAGATCGGTGAAGTTGGTGGCCGATGCGCCAGAAGCTGCGACGTAGAACGATGTTCCATCATAAACGATGATCGCTGTCGTCGACGGTTCCACGGCAAGTGACGCAGATCCGTCTGTGACATTGACGTTTCCTGTCCCGGCGTTCCGGATCAGGAACAGACGATTCGTAGTCTGGGTCCCTTCGTCCGTCGTGATCTCGTCTGGCACAGTGAGATTCGTGGTCGTTGTGTGACCGGAACACCGGAACAGGACGTAACGCGTGAACTGCGCCTGCGAAAGTTCGACAGCACCCTCGGTCAAGTCGACTTCAAGCGTACGGTTGATTGCCGCCTCAAGTGCGACAACCGCATCATTCGCCGTCAGATATGGAGAGTCCTGTGCTGGCGCGATCTGTTCAATCGCCAGATAGGGCGTTTGTGCCATCTTAGTTTACCTGTGGGAGAGTTCCTTTCATACTATAAAACTGACTTTTTGTCAAGATTTTTGGCCGACTCAGGCTTCGATCAGTTCATCCAGGACTCCTGGGAACCCGTCTCCGATCCGTCCCGAAATCTGACACACGGCCACATGGAGAATATCGGACCCAAGGGTGAAGGCATCCGTCGCCTGCATTGCAGCCGTGTAGGTGATCTCAGGAGAAGTCACAGTCTCCTTTCGGATGTACGTTGCTGGCACATCTCCTCCTGTGTGTGCTGACGCCAGGAAATACACATTGTAGCTCTCGTCTTCCTCGGAATTGGGCAAGGACGATCCGTCGCCAGTGAGCCAGTCCTGTGTCGCAAGCCGCTCACGCCGACTCCAGCTGAGGTCGATGTCAGACCCGTCCACTTCCGCTCGGATGTCAGCCGGCGCCCATGGTCGAATGGCATTGCCCTTGATTGTGTAGTCCGTCGAAACTGCCTCTTCCTGGTACTGGTTCTTGGAAACAGCGCGGTAGAAGAACTGGACGTCAAGCTCGGTATAATCGAACGGCATGATGTCGACCGCAAAGTCCTGAAGAGCGATGACCCTCGGCTTCGCACCGTGCGTCTTGACCGCCCATTCCGTTCCGAACATCCCTCGGCGAAGATGACTGACCTCCCACGTCCGGCTGTCGATCTGTGTCGCGTCCCGGTACTGGACGATCTCGTCGTCAATCAGGAGCATGTTCAGCCGCCCGGCCAGGAATTCGTCCTGTGTGATGGACACCAGTTCAACATCGCTCGTCTCGAACTTGATCGTGAGCGTTGTTCGGTCATCCGTTGCGAAAGTCCCGTTCGCCGGGATTTCGAGTGTGTGTGTGAGGGCGCCCCACGGAATGTCCTGATTCGCCACCTGCCACGGATCGTAGGTCAGTCCGTCCCCGGAGCGCTGAACCTCTGCAAACTTCCATCCGTCCGTCTCGGCTCCGACAGCCATGTAAACAGGAATGAACGACGTCCCAGCCGGCTCGTCCACCAGGGCGAGGATAGGAATATCCATCAGGAACAGGTAGCTGTCTATCGCGGAACCAATCGTTTGCGACGGTACGCCAGCTCCTGTTGAGCCTACAGCCGCAGACGAGAAAGTCTCCGGATACACGGCGACCGTCTCAAGCTCTGACTGGAACGCCCTGCCGAGATCAAAGGACGTGATCCTCTCGCGGAACACCCGGCCATCGTTCATCTCGATCTGGATGACATCTCCCGGATCGAGGTCCATGTGCCGTGGAAGCAGGGAGAGCTTCTTGCTCTCTTTTTCGATCCAGGCGGTGTAGAGAAGCTTTTCAGCCTGCTGTTTCGCGTCATCGGCAATGAGGACAATGGGCCACGAGAAGTTCGAGGAACGGGACGAGAAGTGCGTGGGGTAAGGGAACTGAGCGCGTTTTGCGCGCTGGTGTCCTTCCTGGTAGTCTCGATCGAGGTCGTGATATGTGATCTCAACCCTGGACGGAAGTTCGCTGTCTGCGGTTCTGACAAGGATGTAGCGCTGATACCCCTTGTCCCCGTCCTCGACGTCGATCAATTCGTCCTCAGAAATGGTCCTGACCGGATCACTTGACTTCATACTGAAGACCAGTCGACCGTCGCTCTCGCGACCGACGAAGTTATAGACAGTGGACAGGGTTTCCAGGAGGTCCTTTACGGTAGCTTCGGACGACTGAACAAAGCCATAAACCGTGTTTCCTTCCAGCTCCGTCGTCAGGTATTGCGACTCATCCAGCCCGGCGAAATCCAGGAGATCGGCGACGACATCCGCAAGGTCGGCGGCTGTCCGGTCTACCCTGCCTGTGAAAATGGTTGTGTAGCCATGTTCGTCGGTCGTCGTTATGATCGCGCCGTGTCGGTCATCGTAGAACTGATAGGCGTCTGTTGTCGGTTCGAGCGTGGCGTCAATGCCGGCAAGGTCGACATAGGTCAGCTTGCCGTCATAGACGCGACAAATGCAGAGAACGCCCCCATCGATCCACTGGACCTCGCCTCTCTGGATCACCGAATTGTCGATGCCGTAGGGGATGGCATTGTCAATACGGCGCGACCATCCTCTGTCTCTTTTCGTGACTGGGTAGAGCTGGATGGTCTCCTCGCCTACCTCGATCGAGTTCTCCGTCTCGATATAGGCGTCGGAACTGGTCCGGTCATTCAGACTGGGAGGAGTCTCGCGCCGAATGAAGATCTGTCCCTGATCCTCGTACCAGTAGACGATACAGTTGTCGCTCTCGCAGAAAACGAGGGATTCCGGATTGGGCTCGACATCCTCGACGATATTGAAGTCCTTGAACCCGCCAAGATTGCCATCAAGATCGATGCGCCATTCATGCATCACCATTTCTGTGATATTGTCGTCTTCCGACAGGGTTACGCACAGGCGACGGTTGTCGACCATAGGTCCGACAACGATCTGACGGCTGATATAGCCAGCAGGGTATGTGTCCGTGATCGTATCTTCGGTCGTGGTCCAGTCATCAGGATCGCCCTTAATGAGGGCAAGAGACGAATTTGTTCCGGAAACGAACCAGAACCCCTTATTGGTTTGCCCTTCGACATCGACTTCCACGTATTTCGCGTTGTCGATGGCCCCAATTCCTGAAGAGGAAATGCGTCCTACCTCGACACCCGTCGAGGCGTTGATGATGGAGATAGAGTGTGTACTGATCTGCCCAAGGATGAAATCCCCGTCTGTCGCATGGGGGACAAAACTCGTCGCGGCGTGCACGCTCTGGTTTACGGTTCCGTCTGAGCTTACAAAATTCAGGGGTGGGATCGGCCTGCGATCATCCAGTTCCTGACTCCTGTAGTGGATGCGGTACAGGACCCCGGACTCGACCACAAACGACCGGCGGCGGAGGGGGTCGACTATGGGTTTGTTGTCGGCGAACGCGGTTTTGCTCACTTCAGCGGCGACATGATCCAGGGCGTCGTAGACGATGACCTCTTCCTTGCCGCGTGAAACCTCGACCTCGATATCCGGGAGACGCCCCCCGAATTGCGTCGTCTCATACTCGTCGAGAACGATATAGGCGATGCCCCGGTAGGCAGGGCACGATCCTTCTATCCCTGTTTTCTCATCCGTGATCTGTGCAATCTTGGGATCAGGAAGCTGGTCTTCAGAGCCGGGGTAATACCGGATAGGAGACCCAAGGCGTGCGCTTGCCTCGTCGAACGAGGCTCCAGTATCCCCGCCGACATATCCTTCCTTGTTGTTCCGGGTAACGTCATAGATGAGTTTTCTGTTCGCCCAAATCCTGAGGATGGCGTCTTGCTGTCCCTGGGCAAAGGCAATGGCTGCGGATGTGTAATAGGCATAGGTCGTTTCCTTGACCGTCGGCCCCAGGCCGAGAAATCCGGTTTTATGCTTGGTTGTCGTCTTGACTTCCCGTGTGTCAGACTGGACCAAAACTTTTCCAGGCAATCTTGAGGAACCATAGGTTCGGGGGAGGACGTCACCATACTGAGACTTGAGTTGGTGATCCAGCGCCAGACGCGGGCCTTCCTGCTCAATAGTCGTCAGTGCGCCAAGGATTAAGTTGGCACCTTGAGAAATAGCAAGAGGACTCAGAAAATCCATGGTCTACCGGCAGAAATCGCCGATCTCGGCAATTCTGGATTCATAAGGAAAAGGAGATGACAGAGGTTCTTCGACAACCATTCCGACACCTGGGAGATTGCTGGCGTGGATGACGTACCAGCGGTTGTCCTTGAACGACATGATGCCAAAATGGGCGGACTCGTTTCTCTGCCTCATGAGGACGACAGCGCCCTGAGCCCTGAAGTCCCGCCCTCTGACGACAAAGTTTGTCAGAAACTTCGGAAAGAAATACTTGAACGTAGCCTTGCGGCCATAGTCGACATAATCCGGAAGATAGAAGCCGCACGCCTTCGCAACTCGGACAGGAAGTCCGTAACAGTCAATGCCAACAGAACGGCGACCATGCAGCTCAAAAGGAGCACCCTTAAGCGCACGGGCATATCGAACAATTTCCGCTCTTTCATCACTGCTGGGCGTAGTAGGACTCGATTGCATCATCTCCTGGCAGATCAGGTTCTCCTCTGAAGTTAATGACATTGTTGAACTTGTCTCTGCAGGTCTCTCGTCGCTGGTCGCATCCCGCCTGCAACATCAGGAAATCCCCGATTACAGGTATTTCCGACTGAGGAAGCCAAAGCTCGATGTCGTAGACATCATTCTCGCCGCCTTCATAGTCCACGTCTTTCATTTCCGTGGCTCGGCCCTTATTGGCGCCCTCGGTCCATTCGACGATCCCACTATTGTACCACGTCGTGTTCGACCTTCCCCTTGTGTCGCCGATGACGATAGCTCGAAAATTCGCCCTATCCGTTCCCTGAAGGACGATTGCCGGTACGCGCCACGCCGACATGATCATGAACTTCGCCGATCCATCCGTGATCTCGGTTCCGACCGGCTGGTCGTAATCCGGCGAAGAACTCGCGGTTGTTCCGCCTTGTGTGCACAGAAGATACTTCCCGTCGAAATCCAGTTCCGAACTGAGATCTTCTGTCAGGCCGATGATCTTGGTCTCCGCGAAGGCCCATTCCCCATCCACCGTCGCCGGTCCTGTGTCGCCCTGAATGATCGCTGTTCTAACCTTGCGCGCTCCAGAGGGGATTCCCTTATAGACAACCGCTACGCGGAAGAAGTAACTCCCATCCCACTCTGTTGGAGCCAGGTTCGCCGCGATATTGGTCTCGTCTATGACGGTTGCGACAACATCGTCCTCTTCATCAAGGATTTCAACACGCGCGCCCATCGGTTCAGCGCCGTCTGCTCTCGGGCAAAAGAAACAGGAAAAATAAAGCCAGCATTCCCCTCCGTCGAGGTCGTCTGTCGTTATTCCTTCAACAGCAAGATCCCTGGTTTGCGATGTCTGGTTGGAATTGAACGTGGATTCCATGTAGGCAGGAACATAATCAGGAAGTCCCTTGTATCCTTCCGAAATTCGGACAACACGAAGACCGCCGACAGAATTCCATCCCTCCGGCCCCTGACCAAGCGAATATGAATCCCCGATGCTGAGAGAAAGGTCCCCGTTGACGAGAAGTTCGTGGACCCCTCGGACCCCGAGAGTCCTTGTCCGGGTCCTCACAGACTGGCCTACTGTGTAATCTGTCTCGCGTTCGATCTCGTCGATAAGGATGGCTACCTTGCACTTGGAATCCCCGAGATCGGCTCTGCATTCGGGAGAAAGAATCGTTTCGATCGAGGCAGAGAGCTTGTCCGCAAGACCTAGCAGGTCCGTTGTGAACCCCGTCCCTTTTGAGAGCGGCTTGATCTGTCCGAGCCAGCCGGCCTTGAGTTTGATCGGCCCGAACCCGTCCGGGTCTGTGTAGTTGACAACAAAGACTTCGACAGCGGCGTAATCAAACTTCCCGTTCTCCAGGTCGCTCCTGGAGAACAGCCCGGAATTGAGAACCGCGAACATCTCGACATTGTCCGGCGTGAGTTCGATGTCGTTCGCGATGGCCGTTCGATCATAGGTGTCCTTCGCGTTGTAGGTGTCCCCATCGAAGACAATATCCGTCGAATTGTCCGTAAGGTAGAACACTTCACCGTCGGTCCGGCTGATCTTCCAACAGGTACACAACTGTGTTGTCGTTCCATCAAGGTGCTCCCTCATCGCGGATGAAATCGTCTTCATATCAGGTCACGACCTCCTCGTCCGGATGGACCTCGATGACAGGAATCGACGAGATCGAATTCTGATTGAAATTGTCCCACGAGACCGGAAGGGAATCGATGTCGAACCGAACAGGAACGTCGAACTCGAAGTAATCGATAGAGATAACGTCCCCACCCGTTCCACTTCCGGTGAACGTGAAGATTCCGGTGTCGTAATCGAGCGACCAGTCTTCAGGATCAAGTTCGACGCCGTTCTTCTTCACACCGAGAACCGTTCCGTCGACAATCTTCGACAGGACCCGGTCATATGTGCTGGCATCGTCTTCGTACCGCTTGAAGAGCTGGAACTCCTCCTCTCCTCCGTCAGAGAGGATACCGATGTTCTGCTCGACAACCTTGTAGTCGCCCCAATCCTTGAACCGGAAAGAGTACGCCCGGGCGCGTCTGGCGTAGAAGAATTTGATGACCGCGTGCATCTCCTCTTCCGTCTGGATGCCGTATTTCAGGTCGTACTCTGCGCGTGAACGTGCCCACTCCTGGTTACGCTGCTCCTTCCCGGACCCTGCGGTGATGACAGACGTCTTGAAGCCAGGCCCACCTAACGAGCCATAGCTGATCTGTGTCGGAAGACGCACATTATGAAAGGACATCGTTTCTCTGAGCCATTTCAGGTTAGATTGACATTACTTGACAGGCTATAGCTTGGCAAACCTGTCTTGGCAGGTCAGGCAGCCGACCGGAGGGACCGAACGGCCCTTGCGCGAAGTTGGTGCTCGGACCTTCGGAAAGCGTTCGGGTCCTCGGCGTTGACGTTAAAGGTGACATTCTGATTCACCACTTGCGAGCTTCCGCCGCCGCCTTCCATCTGGACTGGAACATAGCGACCACGCGAGAGTGGGATCACCGCCTCGTCGTCGTGCAGGACAGCCGGGCGTTCGCCGGAAGACGTACTCGCCGTGCCCATTGCGTATCTCGGCGCATTCAGGAAGGCCGAGGCCGGAACGAGGCCATGCTTGACCGCTTCCGTGGAGTAGCCGCCTTCCTCGAAGAAGCCCGAGAAGAAGGACCCTGCAGATGACCAGAATCCACCCCCACCGCCGCCTCCAGTTGACGATCCTGTCTTCTGGGCCTTGGCGCCTGACGTGGACGAGGACGATCCGCCGCCCATGCCCCCCATGCCGCCGAACATGTCTCCCATGCCGCCCATTCCACCGCCGCCTCCGCCAGACGCGCCGATGGCCTCGATGGTCGCCTTTCCGATATCGACAATGATCTGTGTCTGCTGCTGGATTGCCGCGACAATCGGGTTTGAGGAGTATTTGATGGCGCCCGTTTCCGGGTCTTTCATGTCCGCGATCCCGCCCGCAAAGGTGCCGGCATTGTTGCCGATTTGCGCGCCCATCTCCCAGTTTCCGTAGTAGGCCCCGACAATCGCGCCGATGGTCGTGCCCGCCGTCTGCAGCCAGTCGCCTGTAGAGGAATCCCCATCAGCGTGGGACGAGGCTGCGTCTCCGAAGGCCGCATATCCCGCGCCGTCGCCCATGGACATGGTGCTGGTGTCCGGACCTTCGAGCAGCATGCCGCCTTGTCCGGCGGACGACACTTTATTCCTTCCGAACATGCCTGCATTGGCTGCAACCCCTGCGGACGATCCGCCGAAGAAGGCATTCTCCTCGAAAGCGCGCCGAAGAAGGAACAGTTGATCGACAATCGCCTGGTCGCCACGCGTGAACTCGTCATCGCAGCAGCACAGACCGTGCCCCTGGCTACTGGCCTCGGCGAACATCTGGTTCTCGCCTTCCCCACCGAGGATGGTGGAAAGAAGCTGACCGGAGGAGTTTCCCTGCTTGTTATCGAAGAAGGACCCGACAGTGCTGATAATGCCGCCGAAGATGCCTCCATTGTTGAAGGCCTTTGCTCCGTTTGCGCCCATGACCGGGGCGGACGACCCGCCGCCGGTCAAGGCGTCCCGGATTTCGATCAGCTTCTCGACAATCGCCGTGTCGCCTTTCGACAGTCCATTCGGGGCTTTTTCCTTGTTGTATCCGGAAATGATCGACGAAATCGTGTTGCCTTGGACGCCGTCGAACAAGGACATGACGCCGTCCTTGGCAGCGCCCATAAGACCGCCTTTGTCTCCGAGGCCGACGACCTGGTACAGTTGCTTGGTGAAAAGCTCGCCAGCCGCCTGAGCCGATTCGTCCCTGATCGCTGTCAGGAATTCGGTCAGTTCGAAATCTCCTGTCGCGAAGAGTTTGCCGAAGGAGGCTGCCAGTTCGTCGCTGATCGTGACGGCCAGGTCGCTCATGGCCTCGTTGAGATCGCGCGCCTCGTCGACCCACTTCCGGAAGCCCTGCGGATTCTCCAGCTGGTCTTGCGCGGCGACGAGACGCGTGACTTCCTCGACCAGGTCACGGGTGATCGTGACGCCGGCTTCTTCGAGCTTGTTGATCTGGTCTCGCACGGCCTCATAGCGGCGAGCGGTCCGATCACTCATCCTCAGGATCATGCCCTGTTCGGCATACTCCTCACGCATCTTCCGGACAGGATCGAGTGCGTCTTGGTGTTCCCGGTTCAGTTTCTCGACAGCGGCGCGATACTCGTCCCCAACGAGGATGCCAGCCTGTTGTGCACGATTCAGGGTGTCCAGTTCCTTTTCGTACTGCTCAGTCGCTGCTGCCAGTGGATCGAGTTGCTGGGCCAGCTCGCGATACCCGGTTACGGCATTGCGAGGATCGAGGGCGTCGCGATACTGTGCGTCGAGATTGGAGAGCATCCGGTCGCGTGAAGCGCCCGGCTGTGTGGCATCGAGAACCGCCTGGCGGTCGAGGTCGTAATCACGGCGCGCGGCTGCTGACGGATCAAGATTGTCCCGGATATTTCCAAAACGCTTCAGGCTCTCTTCGAGCCGAAGCTTCTCGGCAAGTTCTGCGTTCTCCTCGGCCTGTGCCTCTGCGTTCTCCCGGCGAAGTTCAGCCATGACCTCGTAATAGCGCTGCATCCCGGGAGACATGTCCATGGTCTCCCGAAGGGCCGTAATGTTGCGTTCGGTCTCCGCCACAAGGGCACCAACCGGATCGATCTGGGCCTCATACTCCCGGCGAAGATTGATCTGCGCCTGACGCAGTTGTTCATCGTTGATCAGGTGATCTTCGCGGGCCTTCAGGAGGCGCTCCTCTGCCACGGCAAGCTCTTCCCGAGCGGTCTTCATCGGAAGGGTTTGCTCGATCAGCTTCGTGATGCTGGTGAGTTCCTTCTGGGCATCTTTTCGTCCGGACCCGTCATAGTCGTCCGTGAAAAGGCGGAGATTTGACGTCTCGGCGTCAGGGGTCGTCTGAGGACGGCCCGTCATGTGCGCGATACCTGCGGCGAGTGTCGCCTGTGTTCTTTCGCGTTGTTCTGACCGCTGGGCGACACTGACCGCGTAATTCCCGACCGTGTTGTCAACGAAATTCTGGGCGTAGTCCCGCCCGGCAATGCTCTCCATGCGATCCGCAGTCAGGCCTGCAAGCCTGCCCTGCGCCGCTGTAGCCTGCTGGCGAATGGAGACGAAGTTCAACGGATTCTGAAGCGTCTCGATAAACGCCTTGAACTCGATGCTCATGCTCAGGATGGCGGCTTTCACGGTCGTTGCCATGAGGTCGAAGCCGCGCATAACGAGATTGATCGGCGTCTTGACGGACGACCAGATCAGGGAGCCGAACGAGGAGAAGTCATAGCCTGCACGTTCGAGCGCACCTTTCAGGAATTCGAAGACCGGACGTGCGAAGGGGACGATGTCCAGAAGAGTGAAGGTGAACCTGTCAATCCATTCGATGGCGGCTGAAACAGCGCCGACGATGTCTTCCCAGACCACTTTCATGATCGTGCCAAGCCGCGCGGCGTGCCCTCCGATCTCGATCATCCGGTTGCGATTGACATAGAGGAGCGCTGCTAGGGTTCCCAGCGCGACGACAATGGCCCCGATCCCGGTCGAGATCAGCGCAATCTTGAGGAAGTTCGCGCCCGCCGCAGCCGCCCGGAATTTGCCGGCCAGATTGACCAGTCCGCTCGCCATGACACCGATGTTCGCGGCTGACTGGATGATGTTGGCGCCGAGGTGGAGGGCCTTGTAGGCAATGACAACCACAATGACCCTCTTCAGAGCCTCGCGGACTTTCTCCATGTTCTCGATCATCCAGACAAGAGCATCCGCCCCCATCCGGACAGCGCGGCCAAGCCCCTGTCCCAGTTGCACGGCAAACGCCTTGAACTCGTCCGTCTGCATCGCGACCACGAGCTTGTCGAAGGCGATGCCGAGTTCATACAGGAAGCCGGAATCTGCAACCGTCTTCTTGAAGAAGGTCCATTCGTTGCGCAGTCGGTTGAGCGCCACGTCGGGGCGCTTCAGGGCGTTCTCAAGCTCCGGACCGTAGGTTTCCTTGAGCACCTCGGCGAAGCGCTGCATGGCCTCGACAGACTGGATGCTGCCAGCCTTCAGTTCTTCATTCAGTTTGGCCTGGGCGGCTTCCATGCCCTCGGTCGCGACGAGGGTCGGGTACAGGGCCTTGGCCATGGCCTGGAACGCGCCGGGCAGGCGTTCAGCCAGCTGGCGACGAAGTTCTTCCGACGACAGAACGCCCTTGGACACGATCTGCTCGATGGCGAGGAAGGCCAGCTCACTATCCTCGGCGTTCGCACCGAGAACCGTCAGAGCGCCCGACGTCGCTTCGAAGATGTCGCGCGCTTCGCCGACCGTGAGGCCGGACTGACCTGCGGCGGCAACGAACTTGGAATAGCGCGGCAGAACTGCGTCAATCGCGCCGCCTGTGCGCTGGATCATGGCGATGGCCTGATCCATTTCGGCATTGGCGGCTTCCTGGGAGCCGGTAACAACCTTAAGGGCGGAATCCGCCTTAAGGTACATCACGGAAGTGTCGTAGATGCTGCGCGCAATCGAACCAAGCGCCAGCGATCCGAGCATTGTGCGGAACAGCGAGCCAGCGTGGTAGGAGAAGGAGAAGGCATTCTCCAGGCCGCGCAGAGAATGCGTCAGGCCGTGCACCTGCCTTGTGGTGCGCCCAATTGGCAGATTGGTCATGCCACGGCGCAGCAGACCAAAGCCACGCGCCGCGCGGGAAGAGGCTGCCGTAATACGGTCAAGCCCCGCAGCCATCACCCCGAAATCCTTGCGCAATTTCACGCCGTTGATCGCGGCCATGAACTCCTTGAAGCGCTCGATTTGGGATGTGGTCGGGGGCCTGAACGTCTTGAACGACGTGCCGAGTGACATGAGACCTGAGCCGAGCCCTCGGGGGACAACGACGCGTTTCAGGATGTCGAAGAAACGGGCCATCCGACCGATCTGCTTGTCAGTCGGGGGTCGGATGGTCTTGAGGGCGATACCGAGCGCAGACAGCTTCACAATGTCTGGAGACACGCGGAAGGCGCGCAGCATCTGAAAGAAAAGCCCGAGCTTCTCCAGTCCTTGTGGTTTGAGGCTCGCAATGCCTGTGACAGCGGTTTTCAGGGTTCGGAGATGCTGGGCAGCGCCCCCCAGCTTGTCGAGCGACATGGCCGCATCGGCGACCCGGCGCAGATTGTCCCCGCCTTTCCCGCCATTGACCTTGCCCAATTCAGTCACGGCCTTTGCCATGTTCCGAACGCGTGTGATGGCCGAGGCGCTAGGCCCTTTAAACCGGCTCAGTTCTGCGAGGTCGCGTACAAAGGCGGTCATCCCCCGGTTCGAGAACCTGACGCCCGCCAGGCTCCGAAGCTGGCGTGCGATCTTCGTGAAGTCCGCGCCTCCGACGGCTCTGGTAAGCTCCTTGAAGTCGTCCGCAGTCCCCCGGATATTGGCCTTGGACTGAGCACGGATAGTCTGAACAGCACGAACGAATTGACGCGCGCCAGCTTCTGCCTGGCGCGCGTCAATCGCGTACTTCATCGTCTTATCGGCCACAGCCGGTTACCTCTTGGGAGGGGTCTTCTTTCCTTTGTTCTTGTTCTTCGCCTCCTCTCGCTTGCGCTTCTCGGAAGCATCCGCGAGGAACTCGTCATCAAGCACGGCAATAAATCTGAGCAGGTCTTCACGCTCTTCCGATCCCCAGACGGAGAGCAGGTCGCAGTAGGCCTTTATTTCAGAGGGAGGAATGGCGCAGGGCGCCGAAAACCCAGGCGGACGCCGCCGGTCGAGGTAGACAAATGCTTCCCAGATCCAGCGAAGATCCTTGTGGAGTTCGGGGCGGTCATCGAGGGTCTTGAACGACCGGCCTTCTTCTTCAGCCAGCTTCTGGAGCCAACTGCTCTTTCTTGCGGTGGGCTTTAGGCTCCACCGCAAGAAGTCGGTTAGTTTTTTACCGAACCCTCGTCGAGAGCGGCCTTGAAGGTGTCGCGGTCAAGCGCGACGGCGGCGACCTGGTTGCGGAAGTCCGGAAGGTCCTTGAGAACTTTCAGTTTGGTTTCCGTGGTGCACTCCAGTGGCTCGCCGTCCGGGCCGGTCGCGCCTTCCCAGTCGACAATGATCGCCTCGGCAATCACGCGCTCGGTGATGTTCTCCAGGTCCTCGTCCGGAATGGAGCCGCCGCTGCGCAGAAGACCGGTATAAGGCTTCTCCAGACGGGTGCGGACGGCCTTGGCTTGCGGGCACGAGAACCGTCGGAGTTTCAGTCGCAGGTTCGGGCCGAACTCGACCCAGGTGCCTTCGGTTTCGGCGGCCTTGTTGGTAGCGTAGGTATCGTAAAGAGACATGTCGGGTAACCTCTTTGTCTATCTGGTTGGGAATGGTGGCAGGACGGCCCGACCCCGTCCCGCCACCTAGCCGCGCGGCTATTTCGGGATGATTTCGGGGTCGGGGGAGGAGATAGCCCCGCAGGAGTGCTTCATGGAGAAGCGTGCGAGGGACGTTGACGCCACCGGACTGTATCGTGGCCACATAGCGCTGAACGCAGTCCGCCGTGCAGGGAGTCCGGTGAGGTCTTTGTCCCGGTTGCTTGAGTTGCCCGAAGGATTCAGAGGCAGGTCCGGGGGATACTACTTGGTCAGGCTTGAAACCCTTCCAGAAATTCTGCGGCTTTTCTAAGCCTTGTTGGGTCGTCTTTCATGTGTCCAAGAGCAAGGTTGCAGTGATTACAAAGAAGCGCTCTCTTTCGTCCAGTCTCGTGACAATGGTCGGCTCTGGGCTTCTTGCTCTTGGGGCCGTCCAGTTCCATTTCAGTCTCACAGATGGCGCACTTTCCATCCTGTGCCTTGAAAGCCTCGACGACTTCATCATTACTCCATCCAGAATAGTTCTTTCTGTAGTAGGCTGACGAGCATCCGTGACACTTAGAGACAAGACCATCTTTCGACGTTCGGCTTCGGTGAAACTCCTGTGCTGGTTTGGTCTCTCCGCACTCTTTGCAGGCCTTGGTTTTAGGTATTCTGTCCTCGGCCCGCTTCGCTGCCCATTCTCTTTTGTAAGTATTGCGGCAGACCTTGCATTTACTTCGCCGTCCTGTTTTGCTACCATTGTGAACGTTAAAGTCCTCTTTGGGCTTCCACTGTTCACAGGTCACGCATTGAAACAGGCCCTCGGGCACATTAGGCAGTCGGTGCTTTGATCGACGAGAATCGATCACGCTGGAACTGGCAGTTCGTGGCGGGGTCGCGCTGGGCGGTGAACTCGATGGGTTCGAGAACGTCCTGATCGATGCCGCCCGGCGTGATGTCGTCGCTGGTGAACTTCACAGCCGGGATGGTCGTCCAGTAGACGTTGCCATCAATGTCCTGGAAGTCATAGGCGAGCGAGACCGTGTCGTGGGCGACGAAATGGTCATACATGGCGCCGTCTTCGAAATAGGCCGTGACCGTTCCGGTCAGGTTGAACCGACCGGTCCCGATGCCGCGAGCGAACTTCGATCCGACCGCGTTCTGGGCGCGCAGGTTTGCCTCGCCCGTGACGGAGATCGATTGCACGGCGGTCGCGAGAAGCGCTCCGTCCTTGTAGAGATCGCCGACATTGGTCGTGGCATTGATCACTTCCGTGGTCGGGGCTTCCAGCGGCGTATAGGGAGACGTGCCGAGAAGCGTGGAGGTCCGGCGAGAGGTTGCGCGGCCCATGAAGGAGAAGGAGCCGGTGACGATGGCGCCGGAGGCGACTTCCTCGTTGAAGGAGCCCACGCGCATGCCGTCGCGAACGAAGACCTGCCCGATGTCAGTGTAGTGCTCTTCGATGGTGAAGCTCTGCGGCGTGATGTCGTCGATTTCGCCCGGGTTGCGGAGCATCGACCCCTTGATGGTCACGGCATCGCCGGCAGATACAGCGTCGACGGTTTCCGAAACCGTGATCTTGTCATCGGTGAGCGCCGACACGGTGAAGAAGCCGCGAGCACCCGCAGCGCCGTTCGCGAAATCCGTCGTGGTGATCGCGGTGCCGGCCTCGTCCTCCGTCAGCGCGCCGCCTTCGGAGTTCAGGTTGTTGATCGTGACAGTGTCGGTATCGTCCGACACCGCCTTCACATTGATGAGGCCGAGCGCATAGTCTGCCTGAATGGCGGCGGCGAGGTCGTTGGCAGCTTCCTGGACATCGGCAGCGGCGCCGAGATCAACCACGCCTTCAGGAACGGTGCCGGCATACTGGTATGTTCTGGAATTCATCCCGTCCGAAACAGTCACGGAATCCCCGGCAGCAGGGGCGCTGCCGAACACGTAGGTGCCTTCCTCGAAACCGAGGCCCTCGACAAAGATACGCTGACCGATGGCCAGCTGGCCCGCAGCGATTGCCGAAGCAAAGACGCCTGTACCTGTGAACCCGTCCGCAACAGCGGCCACGGTCGTGTTGTTCAGGACGATCACGTCATTGGCGTCCATGACCTTCGTGTAGCGGGACGCGGCCTCGATGGTCAGGCTTGTTTCAACGGTCGTGACCGTAGTCACGCCAGAGGAAAAGGCGACGGACTCGACTTCGAAATAACCATTATTGCCCGGGGTCGCGAAACCTTCGGTCTTGATCCGGCGACCCACGGTGAAATAGTCGGAGAAATCGCCGCCATTGATGGCAATACCGTCAGTCGCGGTAATGGAAACCTGTTCACCTTCCCAGCGGTCGAAGGACATCGGTCGAGTCCAGGCGCCGAGGACAAAGGCTTCGAGGAACTCGTCATGCGAGCCCGAGGAGAATTCGGTGGAAATGTCGCCGGCAGAGCCCGCCTGGACCTCGATCACATTCGAGACCATGCGGTCGGCTCGGATTTCGTCCGAGACCACGGTCTCTTTCGATGCCGTCAGGGATGAGGAGGTCAGACGGACCTCGCGGGGTGTGCCCGAGGAAGGTGTTTCGCCCCAGGTGGACGTGCCCTCCTTCAGGAAGCGGGCGATATAACGGTTGCTATCGGCGAACGTATTTGCCAAGGCGGGACTCCATGGGGTGTTGTCTGGGCGGCGCTACGACCGACACCCCCGGTGTCCGTCCTTTCATCGTGCAGGAAAAAGCTTTTTCGAGGCAGGTAAACTGACTCGATGATGGGTGAACCATACAGTAAAACACCCGAAAAGTCAAGCTAACCGGGCACTGATGGCAGATTTGTCAGCCTAAGTTATCAGGAGCTTCGGATCAGCCTTTTACGCTCCCAGGGCACTGATCCTACCACCGTGTATTTGCCATTGGCGTCGCTCTCGCCGTCAATGGATGAGAGCCGAAAAACCATGGTCTCCGTGGGTCCGACCCGGTACTCGATCTCGTCGAAAATGGACAAGGCGTCCTCGCACAGATTGGTTGCCGGCCCGGCGCCTTCGTTCAGCGGATAGACAGCATTGACCTGGATGATCCCGACCTGGATGGAATACGCATTCCGGCCAATCGATCCTCTCGTAATGCGGCCCGTCACCGGCCTGAACACAAGATAAGGCCCGTAGTCAGGTTCGTGGAACGGAGCGTTCGGGAAATCTACCGGGATGGTCGGATGGTTCGTAAGTGCCCATGCCCGGAAGCGCCTCTGCGCCTCTCCAAGTGCCTGCTGCAGTGACATCAGATCAGCCTCTCCGAGCGCATCTGCGCTTCCACCTCAAGAATCGATACACGGAAGACGCCTGCGGGGGCTCTGGCGCGCATCCCGGGGGCAGGTGGGAGGCCAAGCTCGGTCTTCTCCCAGAAATGCGGAGCGGTATTCGTCACCCAGAGAATATCGAACGGGTTGGCAAAACTGATCCGGTCAAAATTCTCTTCCGCCCACCGCCTGGCCTTGCCATAATTCGGCTCTGTCCCGACGAGCATCTGGTTCGTCCCTTCAACCTGTTCGAAGGGGGTCTCGACATAGGACATGTCGGGCGTTCCCCACGACCAGTTGAAATTGACCATTTGCTCACCGGTCCAGACAGGTGTCTTGTCCAGCATGAATTCGCTGAGAAGCTCGGCGTTTCTCTGGACTCTGACACGGACCTCATCCTTGATCTCCTCGAACAGGAGATCGTCGTCGTCTTCAAGGATATCGCCGGCGTCTATGTGAAGCTTCATTTCTTCCGCACATGCACGATCCAGACCGAACGGCCCGGGACCCCGAGGATATTCTGAACATTCCAGACTGTGCCATCCGACCCATCCGCGTTCAGATAGACAATTATGTCATCGTCTTCCGGAGTGACTGCCAGATCTGGCGCATAGATGATGAACTTGGCGTCTGTTTTCAGATCAACGGACCCGTTCAACTCAGTGGCCTTGAACCGGGTCTCGATGATCTGGGAAATGGGGTACTCGACAGGATCGGTCGGAGTGACCGTCCCTGCTTCCTCGTCATATTCGGGATCAACGTCCCGGACGAGCTTTCCGGACTCTGCCAGATCGTCAATAATCGTGAAGCCGAGTCCGACCAGGTTTGAGACGAGTTCGCGCATCAGGATCGCTTGATCTTGGCAAAGGTCGGCTTGTCCGACGTGACGATGGCATAATCCCGGATCAGTCTGGAGACCACGTCGGGAAGGGAATTGATCTGCGCGCCGGGCTCGAACTCAAGCTCGATCACGTCGACCTCGATGCGGCGAAGTCCCTGCGTGGCGTTCGGATCTCGCGCCGGTCCTTTTGCGAGAATGCGGGCATACTCGATGACCGCATGAACGAAGGAAGTCGGGATTTCATCGACCTCGACAGGCACGCCGTTGGCATGTTTCATGCCGGTCCGTGGTAATGGCAGTGCGCTGTCCGAGATGGTCTTGCAGCCATCGAGCGTCAGGCGCTGAAAGAGGTCCCTCGTGGCGAAAGCCAGGAGTTTCTCCTTCACTTCGTCTTCAAGTCCAGGCCAAGTCTGCTCGTGAATATCGAGTTCGAGATAATCATCCGCATCCTCGATCGAGGCGAGCGAATTGGAATCGGTGTAGCCTGTCCCGTCTTCAACTTTAAAAACGAATGCCATTCTCTGTTCTCTCGAAGGCCCGGACCCATTGCCTGGCGTAAACTGATCGCTCTACATCCTCAGAGCTGAATTCCACGACAGCTATCTCGACGCCGTGCCGATCCGCCATCTTGATCACGCGTGTGAGGGCGCTGTCGGGGATATCCGCCTGTCCTGGATCGCCATTGATGAGATACTGGCAATTCTCTCCGATACGGGTCAGCAGGAGCTTGAAGTCGGACAGGTTCAGGTTCTGCGCCTCGTCCACGATGACGACAGCATCCTTGAATGTCCGTCCCCTCATGAAAGCAAACGGGACAACCTCGATGGCTTTTTCTCCAACCAGCCGGTCGAGTGCGGACGCCCCGATTTCCTCGCGCATGGCCTCAAGAAGCGGCACCATCCAAGGACGCATCTTGGCGTCCTGAGACCCTGGAAGAAACCCAATCTCGTGACGCTGCGGCGCGATATTGGCACGAGCGATATAGACCTTTGCGATCTCGCCTTCGTTCAGCTTCCGTGCTGCGCGGCGAGCGGCGAGATAAGTCTTGCCAACGCCAGCGGGGCCGATCCCGAAGACCTGCGAGAACGAGTCCATCGCTTCAAGATATTTTCTCTGCGCCGCGTTTCTGGGGGACACGGGCTTGGGCGTTCGAGCAAACTGACGTGCTTCCTTGGCGGCTTTTCTGCGCTTCCGGCCTTCGGGCTTCGATAGCGGAGCATCTTCTGGCGTCTCCAGGAAGGCATTGGACGGCATCAGTTACCTCCGCCGCCTCCTTTCGAGATAATCTCTTCCTTGGCCTCTAGGCCGATACACAGAGAAGCCGTGGACGACATGCTTCCATCTTCCTCATTTGCCGAAGGGCTCTGGCCTGCCTGAGCAGGTCTACAAGCCCGGTGATGAACTCGTCTATATCCTTGACGTCGTCGAGAGAAAGAGACGCCTTCGCCATTTTGTCCGTGTGTTTGACAATGGCGGTATAGGCGGCATCCGCCTCAATTCTGCTGATGATGTGATCCACGAAACTCTACCTGTTCTACCCTAGTCGGAAACGCCCCGACCCTACCCTGACGCGAGGTTACGAGCGCGACATCCAGAAAGGGAAGGACTTTATTATTCCATTTGTAGGCGTGTATTACATCCCCTTGAAGATAAAGGACAAAACACCTGCAACAACCGCGCTGACAGCCGCAGTAAATGCTGCAAACAACCCGACATTGTTTCGATTTGGTTCATTCAGAGTTGAGGTGATGTTGACCAATTCATTACGAATACTGTGTACGGACTTTTCAAGTTCCCGCAAGGCTTTTATAGCCTGTTTACCTTCCTCCAGAGCCTGGTCCCGGGCGGCAGAGGCTGCCTGCACCTGACGGACGTGTTCGAAGGCTTCCTGCAGGGCGGAGTCGACGCCATTGACCGCATTCTGCACAACGCGGACGAAGACGGCAAATTCTTCCCGCGTGATGGGTTTCTGGTTGAGATCAGTTTCGTCGGTCATGTTTCGGCGCTCTCAAATCCCAACGCATGTCGGGCTTGATGAAGATTTCTGCGCCGATCTCCCCCGGAACCAGGTCTTCGATATACGGCGTCTCGGCGACGACGAAACCCCCGGTTGCGCCTATCTGGATTTCAAGGCCTTGTGCAGTCACTCCCTCGATCTCCAGCGGCCATTTGACCACGAAGACGGTCTTCCGCTCCGAAGTCACTGGATGGGTTATGTGCTCAATGGCGAAAACAGGCTCGCCTTCCTGGATCACCGAAAAGTCCGTATCCCTGAATCCGTCTGCATCTTCGACGGCCCACTGCATATAGTCGTGGCGGTAATCGCCTTGTTGGATTCCGTATCGCTCCTGATACGCCCGGTTCACCCTGAGCATGTACCCGCTGGACCGTTTGATCCAGGCCGGCATGGGGTGGTTCTCGAAGAATTGGAAAAGATGCGCGGATGCCTGTCCTGTGGAGCCATAGGAGTCGGCAATCTGGTTCATCTCGGTCATGAGCGAGTCGAGATGAGGGTCGCGCCTGAGGCGTTTCGGCATTTGAGTTTTCAGGGCTGCAATGCTGTGAACCGTAGCATAAAACACTGCATTTGTCAATGATTGGAGAGAGTCGGCTGGGGTTTAAGTACGCTCCGAAATGGAGACGATTTCGAACACTGCCCAGACTTCGCCCGCATCCGGTCGATATAAGGTGCACTCGGCAGTTTCTGTGCGTCCGAGGATGTCTATCTCGCAGACAGAAGTCGAATCCAGATACCGGAAAATGTCCAATATGCACGCATCCAAATAGGTTCCGGCAGGGTGAGTGGCGGAAAAAGGAGATCTTGGGAACAGTGAAGCAAGCTGTCTCAGTCCTTCCGATACAGCGACGATCTCCCCTCTGTGATTCAGCGCGAACTCGTGGTTCGGATTATTTCTCACCCGCCTGGACAATGCGGCCCTTGAGGTGATTATCGGAAAACCCTGATCGGAAACGTCCTGCAGAATTCTTTGAATGTGTTGCGCCCTTGGCGAAGCATCCGCAGCGAGCCACCTCTGTATGGTCCGCTCACTGACATCGTATCTCCGCGCCATCTCCCCTTGTGTGTACTCACAATCTCTCTGCACTCTCCGGGCAAGTGCGCAATATAGTGTACCCTCACCCCCAGGAAGTGGTTGATACTGTTTTCCTGTAGAACCCCTACGCATCAAAGCGGCTCCTGAAATTCCATCGTGACCCGGTGAGGCTTCAGGAAAGATGGTGTAAAAGAACACAAAATTCCCCTGCTTCCCTCGACCGCAATCCCCACGGGGATCACTCGGCACACCATCTTCCCGCTAGGAACGCCTGATCGATCTGGATCAACCGGAAGCCCGTCGGCAAACGCCTGGAGGATGCCTCCACCAAAGATTTTCCTATCCCAGAGTTCCTCCACGAAAGGTTCGAGTTCCGGGATCTGGTTCAGTTTGATCATGCTCTTCCCGAGCAAATCCCTTGCCGGAACTCCGTGGTAGCGCGCAGAAGACGCCGATATGGCTCGTATCCTGAAGTCCGTCCCGAGATAACTGATATGTTTTACGGTCGCATTGACAGAACTGATAACGGAACGCTCATTTTCATCTTCGAGAACGGGCATGATTTTCGACAACACGCGCGATCTTTGTCTGGCAGGTATTCCCTGCTTCTCCCATTTGGAGAGATTCGCCTGAGTGCAACCAAGATCTGTAGCGGCCTGTTCTTGCGTAAGGCCTCCGCTATTCCTGTATAACGTGAGCATCGCTCCCGTTTGCATGTCGCCCTCCGGAAAAGAGATTCATTTATGGACACATTAAATCGTCAACAGGTGGCCGTGGCAAGAAAAAACTTGTCAAACTGAAAGCAAAAACCCCGCCACTATGGACGGGGTTTCCTACAACCAGTTTCTCGGGAGGTTATTCCTCGGAATCCTTTTCGGGCTTCAAAACAGGTTCGTCCGGGACCTTGGCCCGAAAACCGGAAAGAGGTGGTTTGGACACCTTGGAAGGCTTTTTCGCCGGCCTTGGCGTGCTGACGGGGACAGGTTTCGAGCGGGTCCAACCTTTTTGGAGAACAAGCTCCGGAACCAGGCTCTCGCGGACTTCAAACATTTCGCCGTCAGGAGCATAGACTTTTTGCAGGTGGGCCATAAGGATTATTCCTCTTCGGTCTCGTCTTCTTCACCTTCTCCGCCGGCATCCTCGGATGCGGCGGCAGGAAGGGCGGCCTCAGCCTCCTCGATCTTCGCCTTGAGCGAGTTCTCCGTCGCGCGGTTGGTGAAGCTGATGCCCAGTTCGGTCGCGCGCTCCTTCAGCACCTGAAGAGGGGCCTTCTCCTTCTTGGGCTGGGACTCGTGACCGAGATACGGCGCGTCGTCGTCCTCTTTCGGAATCGGCGCCGGATCGTTCGGGCGTGTCTTCTTGCCTGGCGCCCACGTATATCCGCAATGACGGGTCAGGTCGACGGCGTTCGCTCGAAGGTGCTCCTCCGCCTTGCCGTCCTTGTTGTAGATGGTGATGAAGTTCTGGGCCATGATGTCGAGTCTCAAAGCAGTTTCAGGAAAAGAAAGGGGAGAGAACGTCCCTCCCCTATCTCAGAGTGGTGGGCGGTGGGGTGCCGCCCCTGCGGTGATTACTTGTTCACCGGTGCGAGCCACGCGACATACTTGAAGCTCGGCGCAGTGCCGGTGACATCAAGGGCGAGGTGGATCGAGACAGCGTCCGGGTCAAGCCGGTTCATGTCCTGGGCGTCCAGAAGGCGGACATAGGTGCCGACGGCGTTCGCTTCAAACGTGTCGAAGACCACGTCGTCGTCGGACTGGATATTGAAGGAGTATTCCTCCGGCGTATCCGGGCTTTCCGAGACAATGGTCGCTTCGGTCACGACAACCACGACAGCGTAGGTCTGGGCACCGAGCTGGCCCTGGTCCGCGCCGCGAATGTTGTTCAGACGGTCGAGAGTCACGGCATCGGAGTCCGTGTCAGCAGTCAGAGCCGTAACGGAGTCGTCAATGGTACGGAAGGCGGTGGCCTCATCATACATGTAACGGACGGTGGAGTGCATTTTGAGAGTATCCTCTTTGAGCAGTCAGTTGGGGTGGCGGAGGGCGGGATCAATTCCCGCCCCAGCCTTCAGCCTTAGCTGACGACGTCCGCATTCTTGATGCCCCACACACGGGCCGCGCAGCGGCCATGTTGGGCGGCAAAGGAGACCAGCCATTCGAGACGGGTACGGTACACCGGCTTCGCATCGATCTCGCCGAGGTCTTCGACTTCGAGGATGCCGTTCTGCAGGCCGGTGATCATGTTCGGACCGAACGAGACGATGTAGATCGACGTGCCGCCGGTGCCACCGCCAGGACAGGCTTCATTGAAGCCGATGACCGGGTTGTTCTCATTGTCGCGGTCCGTGACGAGGATCGGCAGATCGTTGTAATAGGCGATCCGAGTACCGAACTCGTCCTTGTCCCACACAATGTCGCCGCCGATATTCTTGCGGGCAGCCACGTTGAGCTTGTTCCGCATTTTCTTCGACATGACCAGGTGGGTCGGATTGTCGACGGCATCGATGGCGTCATCGAGAAGCTCGATGGACAGCGGGTCGCCGCCCGAGGTCTGCGAGCCGTTCGAAGCGGTCGTGCCGATCAGCTGATCGCCGACAATGCGTTTGCGCAGGCCGTCGAACTCCAGCGGGTTCGCTTCGGAATCGCCGTTGATGATCTTGCCCGTGATGGACAGAGCAATCGACTTGACCTTCAGCGCCTCGTGAGTGCTGCGCACGGTCTCGCCGCGCGTCTTGATCATGGCCTTGTCGACATCCATGTCGCCACCGACAATGCGGAGCATCTCGGTCGCGTTGTTGATGATGCCGGTGCTTTCGTCGTAGCCTTGGTTATAGCCACGGAACGCCACGCCCGGCAGTTCGCCTTCGGTGGAGTAGGAGAAGGAGTCGCCCGGAATATCCTCGAACGGCATCACACGCAGTAGGTCGCTCGAAGATGCGAACATCTCGATCACGGCCTGGCGCTTGACATCACCGTCGACGAGCTTGGCGGCTTCGACCAGAGTCAGCATTTGAAGTCCTCTTTGGAGTTTGTGCTTTCACGGTTTCAGGGACGGGTTTGTTGGAGACGCCCCCGGCGTCGTGAGAAGCACCCGCACCGTCCGGTCACGGGTGGCTCCAGAAGTCAGTCGGACCGGCGCGATGCGCCGATGCCTGGTCAGGACAAACAAAAAGGGAGATCAGGTCTGTGTTAGAGACCCGACCTCCCCCGGAGATCGCCTGTCCTTGTGTGTTCGAGCGCCTAGCGTCGCGCGGTCGTGTTCTTGTTCGCCGCCGCCAGCTTCTGCATCGGAGTCATCTTGCGATATTCATCTTCCGAGAGACCCAGATGCTTCTTGGTCGGATCGGGCGAATTTCCGCCGCCGGCTGAGGGTTTGGCGAGGAGTCGGTTGTTGGAGACGTGCTCCGTGACCCACTCCTTCATCGACATCGGCGTCGCGCCGTCTGAGCCGTAAATCGTGGCTTCGCCCTTCTTCGGGATCATCTCGCCGTCTTCGTCGAAGCGGAAAACGCGAGTCGCGTCCGCTACGATGTAGGAGAGAGCCTCGGGATTGGCGCCCGTCTCTGGGTCCAGGACGGCGTCATAGACAGCGCGCTCAAGGACCGAATTCTGAAAGCGCTTCTCGGCTTCCGCCGCCCGTGCGTCCGCATCTTTCGCGCGTTGCGCCATGGCCCGGTTCTGGCCTTCGAGGTCTTCCCGCATCTTCTTGACGCGGTCTTCGACGCGTTTCTCGATGTCGGTCGACTCAGTGAGTTCGCCGTCCGCCACGCGCTGGGCGATCTGCTTGAGCTGCTCGAACTCGGTCTCGAAGGTCTCGGGATCGAATTCGTCGCCGAGTGCCTTGATATAGGCATCCAGCTTGCTCTTCAGGTCGTCGCGTTCACGCGACGTGTCGATATTCGTCTGACGGAACTCGTCGAGACGAGTCTTTGGGACGACATTGAGCGAGAATCCGCCGGATTCTCCTTCGGTCAGTTGGTCGCGCAGTTCCTGCGGCCAGTCTTCCCGGTTCGGGAGTGTGATTACGGGCATAGTCTCTCCGAGATTTCGCCTTGATGTTTGTCGGGAGGGTGAATCAGGTGTCAGGTGCGGTTCGCCGAACTGCGTGCTCTGATTTACGGGGATTTATACAATAAAAGAGCCTAAAAGTCAAGCCAATTAACCATTATTGGCAGAAATTCTCCAGGATACCGAAGTCCTTCCGTGACTCCTCTCCATAGCCTATTTACAATCCTTGCTGTGAGCCTATACGTCCAGAATGCTGAAGACGCGCATCATCCCCTGCCTGGACGTCAAGGACGGGCGCACCGTGA